>JADMIO010647618.1_pt1 | contig 13356 bp, 14 predicted proteins | sample 8958161 | NCBI WGS metagenome assembly JADMIO01 (sample SAMN16585339, study PRJNA669376) | soil metagenome | isolation source: Crop rotation soil | place: USA: Cullars Rotation, Alabama | collected 2011 | reverse complement strand
GAAGGAGAGATGGCGCCGGACCATCGGGCGCTCGATCCAGAGCTCGTTGGGACGGGTATACTGCTCCTCGTCGCGGTTGCCGGAGATGTACCACATCAAGACCTTGTCACCCGCACGGATCATCTTGCCGCCGAGTTCGAAATCCTGCAGCGCGGTGCGGCGCATGTAGGCGAGCGGCGTCTGCCAGCGGATAATCTCAGAAACGGCGGACGGGATGAGCGAGGGATCGGCTTTCAGCTTCTCCCAGTTTTCCGGCCATTTGTTCATGGCGTAGACGCCGCCGGTCATGGAATTGCGGGTGGTGTCGTTGCCGCCGACGATCAGGAGGATGAGGTTCCCGAGATATTCCTGGGGGTCCATGTTCCGCGTGTGCTCGCCGTGAGCGAGCATCGAGACGAGGTCGCCCTTCGGTTCGGAATTGACGCGTTCGTTCCACAGCCGGGTGAAATAGCCGAGGCATTCGAGCAGCTCGGCGCGCCACTGCTCCTCGCCCGAGACGATCTCCGGATTGTTGCGGCCGGTAGCGACATCGGACCAGCGCGTCAGCTTGCGGCGATCCTCAAAGGGGAAGTCAAAGAGCGTCGCCAGCATCATGGTGGTGAGTTCGATCGACACCTTGTCGACCCAGTCGAAAGGCTTCGAAACATCGAGCCCATCGAACAGCGCCACGGTGCGCGAGCGGATCAGGCTTTCGAAGCTCTTGAGATTGTCCGGACCGACGATGGACTGGATCGTCTTGCGCTGCACGTCGTGCTTGGGCGGGTCCATCGCGATGAACATCGGCATCTTGAAGTCCGGATCCCGGTCCACGACCGTGATCGATCCATCTGACGAGAAGACGCCGTGCGTGGTGTCGACCGTCATGATGTCCTGATAGCGCGTGACCGACCAGTACGGGCCGAACGGGCTGTCGGGGCAGTAGTGGACAGGGTCATTCTTCCGCATCCAGGCGAGGCGGTCCCAGAACGCGTTCTGGCGCCAGATTTCGGGGTCGGTGAGGTCGTAGCTGGGCATGTCGACTTCGGATGCCGGCGGCACGCGCCCGCCGAACGGGACGCCGTTCACCCATTGGAGCTGCCCATGGGGGCTAAATCCTGTCGGCTTCGAAACGGTTGCGGTGTCGGCCATCGCCTGCTCCATCACCCGGACTGCATGAGCCGGGTTACAGACGGCTTTTCCGCCGCCTTTTGTGCTTGACGCACTCTAGCAGACGCAAACGTAAGGTGCAGTCCTTTCCTAGGGGCAAGAGTCAGCAGATTCGCTGGGGATTTGCCGGGGAATTCCTTGATTCAGCAGCCGCCTTCCGGGCTGCTTCAGATGTGGTAGAGGTCCACACCGTTTCTTGCCGGCCGCCGGAAGGCCGTTGTCCCACGAAGGGAAAGGCCGTCTTGGACCCCGCCAGCACACCTGCCAGTGGAAACGGGGCCAGTGGAAACGGGGCCAGTGGAAACGACACACGCCGCGCCCTGACCGTCCTCATCCCCTTTTTCAACGAAGCGGGGAATATCCATCCCCTGCTGGACGAATGCCACGCGGCTTTGGCCGGCGTCGATTACGAGGTGGTGTGCGTTAACGACTGCTCGAGCGATGCGACGGCGGCGGAGCTGGTCGAGGCGAAGACCAAGCAGCCCGAGCGCGTGGTGGTGCTCACCCACGTGCAGCGCAGGGGTAAGTCTGCGGCGCTGTTCACGGGCCTGCGCAGCGCGAAGGGCGACTGGATCCAGCTTCTGGATGGCGACGGACAGAACGACCCGGCGGACGCCCGGCGCATCTGGGACATGGTGGCGGCGAAGGACGAGAATCCGGCGCTCGGCATTGTGTGCGGCCGGCGAACCAGCCGGAACGACTCAGGGTTCAAATGGGTTCAGTCGCGGGTGGCCAATGGTGTGAGGCGATTCTGCCTGCGCGATGATGCAACCGACACGGGATGCGGCTTCAAGCTGATCCGCCGCAGGGCTTTCCAGGATTTGCCGTTCTTCGCTTCCATGCATCGTTTTCTACCGGCCCTGATCAAGCGCGCCGGCTGGGATGTGCGCGAGGAGCCTGTGGCCGACAGGCAACGCACGCACGGCGTTTCGAAATATGGATTCTTTGATCGTCTCGGCGCTGGATTGGTGGACCTTCTCGGGATGATATGGCTGGTGCGGCGCGGGGGTTATGGCGTGGCGGCTGAATGGGGCGATCCTCGCGCAAAGCGATGACCGTCCGGCAGCCCTGAGTGAGCGATGCGTAGACCTTCGATCCCGAGGCAGGAGCGTGGGAACCCCCGACAGCTGCCGCAGAAGCGGGCGCTGCCGCCTGTGCGCGAGCCGCCTTCGTCGTTCGAAAGCTTCGTCCGGCTCGACAAGTCCGCCGTTCTCTTCCTGATCTTCGTGTTCTGCGTGATCCATTGGGCGATCCGCGTCTTCATCGCGCCGGTCTATACGATCGAGGAGGCCGACCAGCTTCTCCTCTCGCAGGCGCTGAAGGTGGGGTATGAGGCGCGCGAGCCGCCGCTGCTGACATGGCTGCATGCGCTGGCGATCCGGGGAGGCGGGCTCAACCAGCCGGTGATCTTCGGAGTCAAATACGTCCTGCTGTTCGTTGGACTGACATTCTACTACCTAGCCGCGCGCAACGTGCTGATCCGGCCGGGGGTGTCAGCCGCGGCGGTGGCGGCCTGGGCGCTGACTTTCCAGGTCGGCTGGAACGTGCACGAGGACCTGCTCAATGCTGTCGGTCTGATGGCGGCGCTTTCGCTGTCGTTGCATGCGCTGACGCGGATCCTGACCTGGCGGAGGTATCGCGACTGGGTCTATCTCGGGATCACCATCGGCATCGGGCTGCTCACGCATCACCTGTTCGTCGTGTTTCCCGTGGCGATGCTGCTCGGCATCCTCATCTCGCCCTTCTTCCGCGATGCGGTGACGCTGCCGCGGCTGGGAATCATGACTCTGGTGGCAGCGCTGATCTATGGGCCCTACGCCATCTGGGTGCTTACCCATGTCGGCTCGATCGCGGATGCAGCGCGCAACTATGCCGCCTCATGGGACATCGATTCGGCCTGGGTCGACCGGGCGCGCAACGGGGCGATCGCCTTCGGGCGGACGCTCCTGGAGTTCACCCTGCCCCTGTCGCTGTTCTGGTTGATGCTGTTCTGGCCGATGTGGCTGCCGGTGATCTATCCGGTGTTCCCGCGGCGCTCGACCGACGAGGAGCCGCATGAAACGGCGTGGCGGCTGCTGCTTGCCCGGGCGACGCTGTTCGGCGCGATTGTTTTCCTGATCGGCGTTCTGTTCGGGGTGCAGACCTACAAGGGCTACTGGATGCTGCCGGTGATGTTCGGCGTGCCGATCTGGATGTTCGCGCATGTGAAGCGCGCCGGCGACTTCCCCATCGCCATCCGCGGCTTTGCGGCGCTGACGATCGCCTTTGTTGTTCTCGTCATTGCGGGGCGGTTCGTGGAATCGCGCCTCGAGGTGCGCATGTGCGATGATTGCCGGCCCTATGCGCCGATCGCGGAATGGGCGCAGGAGCTGAAGAATTCCGGCTTCGAGTACGGAACCATTGTCGGCGCGGACAAGCATCTCACCGGCAATCTGCGCAGCGCCTTTCCCAAGGCGCGTGTCCTTGACGCGTCGATTTCGCCGGACGCTTTCCCGCCGCCGACCACGAATGGAGCGTGCCTCGCCGTCTGGCGCGACGAGACGGTGATGCCCGGCGATCTCACCTCGTATCTCTCGGAGGATCTGCTCACGACACCGCCGGATCCCCAGCCCGAAGGCGCCATCCGCCGCAACCTGCGCCTGTCGGACACCAAGGCGGCGACGCTCTATCTTCAATTCGTGCCGTCGTCGGATTCCTGCCGCTGAAGGCCGGGCAGCTGGAGGCTTTCCGGCAATAGCGCTTCCGCCGGACTGGCCGTCAGGCGCCGCGCGCCGGTGTCGATCTCCGGAAAGTCGTCTTCGGTGAAAGGCAGGAGGAAGGCATCGCCTGTCTCCGGCTTGATCTCGATGAGATCGCCTGCGCCGAAATTGTGAGCGCCCGTGACCTTGCCCAGCCGGCGGCCGTCAGCGTGGATGACGTCCATTCCGATGAGGTCGGAGACATAGATCTCGCGCTGTTCCGGCGCAGGCAGGGCGTCGCGCAGCACGTGGAGCACTGTGCCCTTCAGCGCTTCCCATTCCTCGCGCTGGCGAGGCTCTTTCGCCATGACACCGAAAAGGTCGCCGAGCGGGCGATGGCGCACGGGCGTGAGCAGCACATGGCCCTCGGCGTCCATCAAGGCGCCGTAGGAAAAGCAGGCTTCCGGATCTTCGGTGAAGGAGCGGACCTTGGCCTCGCCCTTGACGCCGAATGCGCCTGCGATCTGGGCGACGGCGACCAGCTTGGGCGGCCTGTTCAAAGCGGCTTCTCGAACATGGCGACGACTTTGTCCTGCCACGGCCGGTCGATAAGGCGGCGGAAACCGACCCGCTCATGGAAAGCCATGCTTTGCGGATTGGGCGGCTGGACGTTGACTTCGCAGGTGAGCCGCTGGTCGCCATTCTTCAGCGCGATACGCGAGGCTTCGTCATAGAAGGCGCGGCCGACGCCCTTGCCCTTGGCGAACTCGGAGACCGCGATGCGGTCGATATAGAGATGGTGGTCGAAGGTCTTTTCGAACCAGGCGTAATTCAAGCTCGGATAGGCGCTGCCGGGGCGGATGAGGATGAGAAAGCCGCAAGGGCGCCCATCCAGCTCCGCCACCAGCACGCGATGCGCCCAGCCGGCGATGTCGCGATAATCCTGCGCGCTCATCTCTGCGACAGCAGGCGTGGAAGCAGCGTTGAGGGCGAGGATGAACTCCCCGTCCCCCTTCACTGCATCGCGGATCGCCAACCCCACGCGCCTTACTCGGCGGCCGGAGCTTCGGCCGGGGCGTTCTTGGCTTCTTCGGCGGCGGCCTTGCGGGCCTCTTCACGGTCCGCACGTTCCTTGGCGCGTTCCGTTGCTTTCTCGCCGGGAATGGCGCGTTTCGGGTTATTGCCGTGCTCCCACTTCACGAGGCCGGCGGCGCCGAGGAAACGAGCAACGCGGTCGGACGGCAAGGCGCCCTTGGCGAGCCAGGCTTTGGCTTTCTCGAGGTCGATCTGCACGCGCTTTTCGTCGGTCTTGCCGAGCAGCGGGTTGTACGAGCCGATCTTCTCGATGAAGCGGCCATCGCGCGCGAAGCGCGAGTCGGCGATCACGACGTTGTAGTACGGACGGTGCTTGGAGCCGCCGCGGGCGAGGCGAATTTTCAGAGACATGTAATACCTTTCAGTTTGATCTTCAAAATTGAAGTCTGGGGTGGAGAGGAAGGCTTGGGAGCTAGCCCTTGCCCTGGAGTTTCTCGTGATGGCGGATCACCTCCGTCACGATGAAATTGAGGAATTTTTCGGCGAAGTCCGGATCGAGATCGGCCTCGCGGGCGAGGCGGCGGAGGCGTTCGATCTGCTGGCCTTCGCGCGTCTTGTCGGCCGGCGGCATGGCGTGGCGGGCCTTGAGCTCGCCGACGGCCTTGGTGGCCTTGAAGCGTTCAGCCAGCATGTGGACGACGGCAGCGTCGATATTGTCGATCGAGGCGCGCAGGCGCTTCAGTTCTTCGTCAGGTGTTGTCGTCATTGGATCACCGGTACGGGCGGGCAGCCTGCGTCAGGCGCAGGCACGCGGGGCAGGATGAGCGATGCGTCTGCCCGCATCGGGGCGTAGGCGATGGTAAGCGCAGCCGTCCGCCCGTCCTCGCCCGCCTTGAAGCGCAGGCGGCGCACGAAGCTGTCGGTGACGCGGAAAGCGTACTGGTCCTTGTTGCTGCAGTGGGTGCAGATGTGGCTCACATAGCCGCGGGCCGAGACCACGATGTCGGATCGGCACGAGACCGGTTCCTTCTGTAGCCGTGCATAGTGTTCGGGCGCATCGCCCGCGATGTCGTCCTGGGTGAGGCCGCCGGGGAGGAAGGTGATGTCGCCGCGGGTCTGCACCATGTAATAGCGCTGCAGCTCGACCCGCGTTGCGCGGTATTCCGGGCTCGCAACGCAACCGCAGAGCCCCATCACGGCAAGCATCGGCGTAGCAAGAATGGCGGCGTTCCGGATCATCGCGCCGCCCATTTGTGACGCGCCTTGCGCAGGACGAAGATCGAGATGGCGACGCTGAGGGTCACGATCGCCACGAACAGGATAGTGTATTCGCCGACGCCGAAAGGACGGCGGCTGACGGCCTGCGTGATCGGGCTGACCAGCAGGATGCCGACGACCACGATCATCAGCGGGGCATGCTGCAGCCAGCTCCACACGCCTGCGGGGGAAAACTTCGCGCCGCATTTCGGGCACGCGCCCGCGAGGCGCCGTACGCCCAGATCAGCCTTGCACATCCCGCAGGTGAAGGCAGTCATTTCTTCTTGTCTCCGCCGAGACCGGGAAGACCCGAACCGCCGAGGCCGGGCAGGCCGCCGCCAAGACCGGGAAGTTTCGGTGCGCCGGCGGCGCCGCCCATGTTCTGGAGGCCTTTTAGCGCGGCCTGGTTGACCTGTGCGCCCGGGCCCGCGGGCGCGCCCTGCCCCATCATGCCGCCCATCGCCGCGGCGAGGCCCTTCATGCCGCCCTTGCCGACCTTTTTCATCATGTCGGCCATGGCGCGGTGCATCTTCAGCACCTTATTCACCTCCGCGACGTCTACACCGGCGCCCGCTGCGATGCGGCGTTTGCGCGAGGCGGCGAGAATGTCGGGCTTGCGCCGCTCCTGCGGCGTCATCGACATGATGATGGCTTCCTGACGCGCGAGCATCTTGTCGTTGATATTCGCGGCGGCCATTTGCTGCTTGGCTTTCTGCACGCCCGGCATCAGATCCATCATGCCGCCGAGCCCGCCGAGCTTCTTCATCTGGCGAAGCTGGTTGGCGAGGTCTTCGAGATCGAACTGACCCTTGGCCATCTTCCTGGCCATGCGTTCGGCTTCAGCCTGGTCGATCTCGGCCTTCGCCTTCTCGACCAGCGAGACGATATCGCCCTGGCCCAGGATGCGGCCGGCGACGCGGCGGGCGTCGAACACATCTAGGCCGTCGAGCTTTTCACCCGAGCCGAGGAAACGGATCGGCAGGCCGGTGACGGCGCGCATGGAGAGCGCCGCGCCGCCGCGGCCATCGCCGTCCATGCGGGTGAGAACGAGGCCGGTAAGAGGGAGACGTTCGTGGAAGCGTTTTGCGGTTTCGACGGCGTCCTGGCCGGTGAGAGCGTCCGCAACCAGCAGTGTTTCCTGCGGCGTGGCTATGGAGGCGATCTCGGCCGCCTCGTTCATCATCTGCTCGTCCAGCGTGGTGCGGCCTGCCGTGTCGAGCATGAGCACGTCATAGCCGCCGAGCTTTGCGGCGTTCATGGCGCGGCGGGCGATATCGGGCGGGGCCTGTCCGGCGACGATCGGAAGGGCGTCGACGCCGGCCTGCTCTGCCAGCACGCGCAGCTGTTCCATGGCGGCGGGACGGCGCGTGTCGAGCGAGGCGACGAGCACCTTCTTGCGCTCGGTCTCTTTCAGGCGCTTGGCGACTTTGCCGGTGGTGGTGGTTTTGCCCGAGCCCTGCAGGCCGGCCATCATGATGACGGCGGGCGGTGAGTCGATGCGAAGGCGTTCGGGCTCTTCATCCCCGCCAAGCGTTTCCACGAGCGCGTCGTAGACGATCTTGACGACCAGCTGGCCCGGCTTGATCGAGCGGATGACAGACTCGCCGACCGCCTTGGGGCGGACATCGTCGATGAACTTCTTGACCACCGGCAGCGCAACGTCGGCTTCGAGCAGTGCAACGCGGATTTCGCGCAAGGCTTCGCTGACATCCTTCTCCGACAGCGCGCCGCGGCCGGTGAGGCTGTCGAAGACGCCGGTAAGTCTGGCTGTTAGCGCGTCGAACATTCTGGCTCCCGTTTCCCGCCCCGGACCCATGTCCGAGATGGGAAGCCTTTTCCGCGCGGCAAACGCATTTTACCCCGCTGAGCGCAACGCGCCGGGCGGGGGTACCTCGTGGGCTCGTCCGCCGGTTTCCTTTTCAGGAGGGGCGGGGTCGTCCCAAACAAGGCGCAGAATGAGGTTCTGCGCGGAATGGCGGCTCCCTACGCCCCCTTGTGGACAAGGTCAAGGATCGCGACTTTAGGCCCGTTAATCATGGGGATTTTGATGCGCACCATCGGCCTGATCGGGGGAATGAGCTGGCAGAGCTCGAAACTCTATTACGAGCAGATCAATCAGCTGGTAGCGAAGGAACTGGGCGGGGCGAGTTCGGCGCAGGTCATCCTCTATTCCCTCGACTTCGCCCCGATCGCGCAGATGCAGACCGACGGGCGCTGGCAGGAGGCCGGCGAGGTGCTGGCAAAGGCTGCGCGGGCGCTGGAACAGGCCGGGGCCGAGGTGATCGGCATCACCGCCAACACCATGCACAAGACCGCGCCCCAGGTGCGGGCGGCGGTCAAGACGCCGCTCATTCATATCGGGGATGCGCTGGTTGCGGGCCTTCGCGCGGACGGCCGGTCGAAGCCCCTGCTCCTGGGCACGCGCTATACAATGGAGGATCCCTCGATCCTGCTGGATCACCTCGCTTCAAAGGGGATCGACGCCCTTACGCCCTCGAAGCAGGACAGGGATGCGCTTCACGCCATCATCTATGGCGAGCTGATCAAGGGGATCGTCACCGACGCCTCGCGGGCTCGAGTGAGGGCGATGATTGCGGCCGCGGGCGAACACGAGGCCGATTCCGTCATCTTCGGCTGCACCGAAATCTCGATGCTGTTTCCGCCGACCGATGCGGGCGCGCCGGGCTACGACACGCTGGAGCTGCATGCCCGTGAGCTTGTCCGGTTCTCGCTGGGGAAATGACGCCGCGGCATATAAGTTGACGTTGGACGGTCAACGGCACGGTGGCCAACCCGTTCATGCAGGACTTCCTGAACCGCACGGGCGCGAATACCGGCGCGAACGGCGGGGTCATCATCCCGGCCAGCGCGTGGCGTCCGTTCATGTTCGGCGGCAACCCCGCCTACGTCGCAGGCGGCACCGACGGCCGCGAGCAGCAGACCTATGATCGTGAGCGCTTCATGATCAACGTCGGCTTCGAGGGCGAGTTCACCGAGGGCGGCATCTTCGGCTTCCTGAACGGCATCCGCTACGACTACGGCCTGCAGTACAACCAGTATAAGGACGACCGCGTCGTGCCGGCGATCTTCCGCTCGCGCGTGCAGAACGCCCTCAATGGCTATGGCGGTCCGAACTGCCATCGAGCTCGGCATCCAGAAGAAGTTCTAGTCCCCAACCTCCAAGCTGATCCTCCCCATAGATGATCAGTCAACCTGCCGGGCGGCCTTCCAGCCACCCGGCTTTTCTTTTGCGGTTGATGTGTTCTCTAGCGGTCGGACCGGTCGATGCGCGGGGCGGGCTTTGCGTCCGTGGCCGCGCCGAGATTGGCGAGGTCTCCGGCTTTCAGCCCAAGTTCGCCGAGCAGCGCATCGACCAGCGGGGCCTGGGCGCGGAAACGCAGCGCGGCGTTGACCGCCTGGTCGGCAAGGCCGCCTTGCGGCGCATCGTTTGACGAGCCCCCTGCCCCCGCTACGCCGTTGAGGCCTTCGACGTGCAGGATCTTGATGCCGTCGATGCGCTCCATCGGCTTCACCGACTGCTCGATGATCGAGGGCAAGGCGGCGATGAGGGCCTGGCGGATCTGCATGGCGATCTGTTCTGGCGAGAGCGTGTTGGCGGCTTCGTTGACCTTCCGCTTGCCCTCGGCTTCGGCATCCATCACGGCGCGCAGGCCTTCGGCGCGAAGCTTTTCGGCCTCGGCGACGCCCTGGGCGGTGATGCGCTGGCTGGCGGCCGAGGCTTCCGAAGCGATCCTTTTCGCCTCGGCCGCATCGACGGCGGCAAGCTTTTCGGTCTCGGCGGCTACCTTGATGGCGATAGCCGACTGTTCGGCGGCTTTCCTTGCTTCGATGAGCTGGATCGCTTTCTCGCGTTCGGCGACTTCGGTCTGCCGGGTCGTGGCGACGAGTTCCTCGGCCTTGACCGCGATGGCGCGGGCAGCGTCGGCGGCGGCGTCGGCCTCGGACTTGGCGCGGGACTTTTCGGCCACGGCGATGTCGCGTTCCTGCTGGGCCAGCGCGATCTGCTTGTCTTTCTCCACGCTGGCGGCGGCGATGGCCTGCTGCTTGGCGATGTCGCGTTCGGAGACGACGCGGTCCGACTGGATCGCCTGTTCCTTCACCTTCTGCGTGGCGAGGATCTTGACCTCCTCGGCCTCGCGCTGGCGTTCGGCCTGTTCGCGGGCGATATTCGCCGCCTGTTCGGCGCGGCGGATTTCAACCTCGCGCTGCTGCTCCATGCGGGCGTATTCGGCATCGCGCGCGATCTGCAGCTTTTGCGTTTCGGCCTCCAGGTTCTTGCGCTGGATCTCGACCTCGGTCTGCTGCTCGATGTCGTTGCGCAGCTTGCGGCGGGCCTCGATGGCCTGCGTCAGCCGGGTGAGACCCTCGGCGTCGAAGGCGTTGTCGGGGTTGAAGAACTCCCGGCCGGTCTGGTCGAGACCGGTCAGCGAGACCGATTCCAGTTCAAGACCGTTCTTGAGGATGTCCTCGGAGACTGCCGCCTGCACCTTCTGGACAAAGTTGACGCGCTGTTCGTGCAGCTCCTCCATCGCCATTTCGGCGGCGACCGCGCGCAGCGCGTCGACGAACTTGCCTTCGACGAGTTCCTTCAGGAGCTCCGGCTCCATCGTGCGCTGGCCCAGCGTCTGGGCGGCGTTGGCGATCGATTCCGTCGTCGGCTGGACGCGGACATAGAATTCCGCGCGCACATCGACCCGCATGCGGTCCCGCGTGATCAAGGCTTCCTGTTCGGCCCTGCGCACTTCAAGCCTCAGCGTGTTCATGTTGACCGGGATGCGCTCATGCAGCACCGGGAACAGCAGCGCGCCGCCGTTCATGATGACCTTCTGTCCGCCAAATCCCGTCCGGACGAACGACACCTCCTTCGATGCGCGCTTGTAAAGCCGCGCGAAGATGAGGCCGCTGAGCAGGAGAAAGCCAAAGACAGAGCCCGCAATGGTTGCGACGAACACGACCTGCGGATCGCTGAAGTTGAACACGGTGTGATAACCCCCAAACTACCCCGCCGAGAGAGCCCGGTTGGGATTCATGATGGCCCGGAATACAGCCCCGGCCTGTTCCACCAGCAGCACTTCGCTGCCGGCAGTGAGGACCGCGTTCTCTTCATCCGGTTCTACGAGAACGTAGTGGGTAGCGCCTGTGAGGTCGCGCAGCTTCGCTTCCGCAGGGAAACCCTTGCGGGCTTCTCCCCGGACGACGACCGCCACTTTACCAATAAAGGTCTCGCGCGAGACCGCGTCGCTCTCTTCCTGCTTCATGACACGCGAAAAGAAGATGCCGACCACACGCGTGAAGGGCAGCGCCACGGCGACGGCAGGGATGGCGGCGAGCCAGCTCCAGAGGTGGAAACCGGCTATGGCCTTCACTGCGCTCTGCAGGATGAAGCCGGTCAAGCCAAAGCCCGTGAGGAACGCGGCCAGCAGGATCAGGAGCGGCGCCCGTCCGATATAGAGCCAGGACATCAGGCCCGAGAGGGCGCCGGGATCGGCGTCATGCCCGCCATCGGCATCGACATGGGGGCCGGCGTGGCCGTGCACATCGGCATGCGGCATCGCATGGTCGAACAGGTGCGAGAGCGATGCGCCGAAGAGGGTGCTCGCCAGCTCGAAGAAGAGGATGAGGCCCATCACCAGCAAGGCGATGGTAAATGGCGCAAGGCCAGGATCGAACAGGTTCATCTCTCCTGACTTTGCCTCCTTATGGCTTCAGGCGCCTCGGCGGCGAGGCGGTCGAGTTCCGCCAGCAGGACGCGGAGTTCCGCATCCGGCTGGCGCGCAAGTCCGGTAAGCTTGGTGATAGCGTCTTCGAGCAGGACGATATCGGCATCGAGGCCTTCGACCTCTTCGGCCATGCCGGCCCTGCCCGCGGTGAGGTTTGCAACCTCGGCCATCGCGGCGCGCGCGAGATCTTCCCGGCCCTTGCGCACGGCGAGTTCGGCCTTTTGCGCAAGGTCGGTTGCAGCTTGCGGCAGATCAGTCAGCTGCCGCGAGAGACGGCGGCGCTCGACGATGAGCTTGCCGAGCTTGTCGCGCACGAGACGTAGAGCGTGTTCGGTCTGAGCTGCAGGACCGGCAGGCTCTCCGGTAACGCTCGCAACGCCTTCGCGGATCAGGCGGTTGACTTGCTCTACGAGACGTCCGGCCATCTTGGGTCGAAACCCTCCCCACGCCGAACATGTCGTTACGTTCATGCAGAATGCAAGGATTTGCGAGTCGTTTGCGGTCGCGATTGTTAATGTAGACGGCGCCTACTCGCCTATCCTGCGCGCCCTACTCGCCGGTTCCTTGTTCCAGCTTCCTGCCCTGCGCCTCGAACACGCGCGCGCCGGCGAGGATGCCTGCGAGGGCGTAGTTGCCTTCGTGGCAGGCGTATTCGTAGCTGACCTCGCCATCCTTCACCCAGCTCATCTCGCCCTTCCAGGGCTGCGAGTAGAATGCCGGATCATCGACGGTGAATTCATAGAGCAGTTCATCCGCCGCCACGCGGGTGAAGCGCTCGGTGACGATCGCGTTGGCCGAAAGATAGGCGGGGTGATCCTGCCAGCGGTGATAGTCGTTGAAGTTGGTAGTCTCGACCACCAGCGTCTCGCCCTCCCAGCGGCCGATGGAATCGCCGAACAGCGGCGCGATGGCGGCCGGCTGATGCCTGGCGTTGAGCGCGATGATGCGGGCATTGCTCATCATCTCGGCATGGATCACCACGTGCGTGGGCGATTGCGCGATCTGGAAATGGTTGTTGTAGAGCCCGTTCATCATCGGCGGGCCGTTGCGGCCGATGGAGGCGATGCAGCGGTCCGGCAGGGGCCGCGCTTCGGGATCGGAATAGCTGAGCTTAGCTTCGTATTCGGCAGCGAGCTTTTTGCCCTGCGGCGAGAACGGGATTTTTCCGTCCGGCGGGTCGATGATCCAGGAGGAGCGGTAGGTCCCCTTCACCTTGCCGAGCGTTGAGCCGCGGTCGAGCCAGAAGGCGTTATAGCCGGCGTTCGAGTTGCCGTCGGTCGGCGCGCCGGACTTGGGATCGGTCTTGGCCTGGGCGCGCTGGTTGGCGTTGTAGCGCTGGCGGGCGGCTTGCTCTGCTTGAGCGTCGGGAACAATGAGCTCCTTGTACTGGCCGGTGCGCTCCAGATTGGTGAGCGAGCCGGAATTCCACGTGCCCTGCAGGTCGGGCTCTTTCCAGCACAGTGGGATCCGAAGCTTGGAATTCACGTGACTTGAAGTCG
>JADMIO011298120.1_pt1 | contig 13357 bp, 9 predicted proteins | sample 8958161 | NCBI WGS metagenome assembly JADMIO01 (sample SAMN16585339, study PRJNA669376) | soil metagenome | isolation source: Crop rotation soil | place: USA: Cullars Rotation, Alabama | collected 2011 | reverse complement strand
GCGGCCGACTAATCGCGACCGCCGACGGCGACGGGCAGAACAACCCGCAAGACATCCCGCGCATGATCGACACGCTGACCGGCGGCTCCTATGACATCGTCTGCGGCTGGCGAAAAGACCGCAAGGACGCGTTCGTCTCGCGGTCGCTGCCGTCGATCATCGCCAACCGCCTCATCTCGTGGGCCACGGGCGTCCGGCTGCACGACTATGGCTGCTCGCTGAAAGTGTACCGGTCCGAGGTCGTGAAGCCGCTCAAGTTGTACGGCGAGATGCATCGGTTCCTGCCGGCGATTGCCAGCGAACAGGGCGTGGCCATCAAGGAAGTCGAAGTCAACCATCGCGCGCGGCGGCACGGACGATCGAACTACGGCATCTCGCGGACGGTTCGTGTGATCCTCGATTTGCTGACGGTGAAGTTCCTGCTCAGTTATTCGACGCGGCCGTTGCAGATTTTCGGGCTGCTCGGCCTCGTGTTTGGCGTGCTCGGCGGCACCATCACCGGTTACTTCGCGCTCGTCCGCCTCATGGGCATGTTGGGGTTGATGGCGCCCGTCGAGATCGGGAACCGGCCGCTGCTCCTGTTCGGCATCCTGCTGGTGTTCACCGGCGTGCAGCTCGTGACGTCGGGCCTGCTCGCGGAGCTGATCTCGCGGACGTATCACGAGTCGCAGGACAAACCGACGTATGCCATTCGCGAGATTCGCGAATCGGCCGCCGCTCGTGCCGAGACGGCCCTGCACCACGCGTGATGTTTCGGAATCCATCAAGCGGGCGATCCCGCCGCGGACTCATCGCTGCGCTGCTCGGAAGCGGATTCATTGCCGCCTGCACGGGGCCGACGGCGCCGCCGGCAGAGGGGCTGCAGCTGACGTGCCCGAACGCGATTACCAGCGAAACCGCCAGCGGTAATCCGCAAGCCATCACTTACGCCTTGCCGACGGCCGCCGGCGGCACCCCGCCGATCACGACGACGTGCACGCCCGCGAGCGGTACCGTGTTCGCCAAAGGCACAACCGCGGTGAACTGCTCGGGCCGCGACACTCGATCGCAGACGGCGAGCTGCAGCTTCAACGTCACCGTGACGAAAGCGCCGGAACTGTCCGCGACGCAGTTTCTGTCGTTCGGCGACAGCATCACCGAGGGAAAGCTCTCGTCGTGCCCGGGGGTGTCGTTGAACAGCCTGGCGGCGCTGAAACTGGACATGTTGCGCATTCACGCGGACCTCGAGGCGGGGCCGACCGCCTATCCGCGGGTGCTCGAGGGCATGCTCCGGTCACGCTACCCGCAGCAGACGATCAACATCGTGAATGAAGGGTGCGGCGGAGAATCGCTGACCGGGATGAGCCCCGTCGCCTGCGGGGACGGCACGCCGTATCAGCGGATACGCGACGCGATGCGCGATCATCCGCAGACGAAGGTGCTGCTGCTCCAGGAAGGCACCAACGACATCAGCTTCAATGTCCCGATCGCCGACATCGTCGCGGTGCTCCGCGACATGGTGCGCGACGCCAAGAGCCGCGGGATCCAGCCGCTCGTCGGTGCCATCCTGCCGCGAGTGCCTGGCACGTGCCGGGGGGGGCCGTACGACCAGGTCCCGGTCGCCAACGCCCAGATTCGGTCGATGGCAACCGCCGAGGGCGCCATCTACGTGGACCTGTACGACGGCCTTGGCGCGAACTACATGCAATACATCGGGTTGGACGGCTTGCACCCGAACACGTCCGGATATCAGAGGATTGCCGAGCTGTTCATGACCGCGATCAAGGCGACCTTCGAAGTGCCATGACGAGGTGGCGCAACGCCCGATCTAAAGCTCGGGCCTACGTACGACTTGCGGATGCGCGACCCAAAGCTGGGGCCTACGTACGGCTTGCGGATGCCCGATCTCAAGCTCGGGCCTACGTACGCGTCGTCTGGTTGGCGGTGTTCAGTCTGGCCGCGGGGTGCTCGTCGGGCGGCGTCACCGAGCCGACGCCGCCGCCGGTCACCAACTCGCCGCCGGCGATAACTCTGCTGGTCACGAACCAGGATCACGTCGAGGCGGGCGCGGAAGTCGACGTTACGGCGACGGTCACTGACGCTGAAACGCCGGTCGACCAGCTGCAGTTCGCGTGGTCGGCCACGCCGGCCAACGGCACGTTCACCGGCACGGGCGCGAAGGTCCGCTGGCGGGCGCCGGCGGGCGCCACGAGCCCGTCTCAGTTCACGCTCAAGGTCACCGTCACCGAGACGTACAAGTCCGGATCGCTGCAAAAGGAAAACGTCGTTTCGACGACGGAAAAGATCAATTACAACGATTCGCCGGTGGAGATCGGCGCGGTGACCCAGCTGTTCCTGACCGACTTCGGGACCTACTCGGTGACGCCCGAAATGTGCGTGCGCAATTTCAGCGACAGCTGCCGTGGGAAAGCCGACGAGCTGGGAGACATCACCGCCAACCGCGCCCGCGACGGCGTCAAGATCATGGACGCGACCAGCACGATCGGCAGCATCGTCTTCAACGCCAGCCACACGTCCGCCGACGTCGTCGCGCCGTGCACCTTCCGCGATCGCTATAACGACGGAAGGGTCGTGTCGGTCGTCGGGAACTGCCTGCTCGGTGCGGTGTACGAGAACTACAAGTGGCTGCTGTGCTACAGCAACTTCCAGTGTCTGAACTGCAATCAGTTGCTGGCGGCGCAGCCGGGGATCGCGAAAGCGCTCACCCACGCGCACCCCTGATTCAGGGACTTCGGAAGCGGCGGAAGATGTAGACCTTCGGGTGATCGAGGTCGTGGAACGTCAACTCCGCATCGTCGTCGTTGATGGTGATACCGAAGAGTGACGGGTAGGTCTTGAAGGTCTTGATTAGCCGGAAACCGAGTCTCTCCGCAAAGAGATCGCGGTAGTACTGCTTCGCGACACTGTGCTCGCCTTCCGGCTGATGCGAGTACTGCACGAAAAAGTGATCGTCCATGACGATCCAATCCACCTTGTCGAGGCGGGACTGCACGTAAGCGCGCCGCCAGTCGTCGGTCGTGCCGGTGTTCCAGAGCGAGCGGTACATGTCCATCGTGACCAGGTGGAAGTGATCGTCACGCTCACCGGTTTCGTCGCGTCCGTGCCACACCACGTAGTCCTGGTTGAAGTTGACGTTCGCCAGGTAGTTTCCCATCGGCGGCGTCCCCTGTGACGGTTCGACGAGGACGTTGGCACCCTCCGGGATGTTCGCCATCGCCCATCGCCCCGCCTCGAGCCGCGCGTCCGGGTGCCGGTAGACGTTCATGTAGGCCAGTCCCCAGAAGGCGGTCGTGAGGAAGACGACGGTGGTGGCGGCCAGGGAGACGAACCGGAGGCGTGGTCGATTGAGCCAGTCCACACTCAGGCAGGCGGCACAGATCGCCAGTGGCGGTACCAGCGGCACCGCATAGCGCGGGAAGACGCCGGCGCTGCGAGAGGCCATCAGCCAGTACGCCACCGGGAACGCCGCGCTGATGAACGCGGCGCGGTCGCGGCGCAGGAAAAGCCAGACGACGCCGGCGAGCGCCCAGATCTCCAGGGCGGGCCCCAGTCCCCACCAGAGCAGGTTCGTGAACCAGTAGGTCAACTCGCTGACGTCACCAAACTGCGCCAGCCATTGCCGTGATTCTCCGGCGAGCAGGGGAGCGGTCACCTGTTCACGGATGTCCTCGCGAAAACGGGCCGGGTAGAAGAGCACCATCGGATCGATGACGAAGAACACCGCCACGCCGATGACTCCGGCCAGCGCCGCCCATAGAACACGACGCGTGAACCACGGCGCGTCGCGGCGATCGCCGGCCGCGACCGGTGCGAGGAGATGCGCGATCGCGATGATCGGCGCGAGAAAGACGGCGGTGTATTTCGCGACGACCGCGGCGCCGAAGGCGACGCCCGAGCCGATGCTCGCGCCGACGCCCTTGCCGTCGGCGACTCGCAGCGCGCACCACCAGGTCACGACGGTCAGAAATGTCATCGCAATATCGGTCGTGAAGAAGTGTGAGTCGCGCAGGTGCAGCGTGGCGATCGCGAGCAGGAACGCCGCGAAAACGCCGGCGAGGCGGCCGGACACGCGCGCCGCCACGAGGTAGACGAGCGGAATCGTCGCGGTCCCGAACGCCGCCGAAATCGTTCGGCCCATCACCATGTAGGTGATCTGGTCCCGCGGCACCGTGAGGTCGAGCCGATGCTGCGTGATCAGCTCGTAGACGCTGCGCACGGCGTTCAGGAGGTGCATCACGAACGGCGGATACATGAAGAACTTGTAGAGGTTCGCCGCCTCCTCCATGCTCACCCGCAGCTTCGCCGCGCCGAGAAAGACGTAGTGCTCGTCGAGATGAAACTGGTGATAGGGCGCGCCCCAGCGGAGGCCGTAGAAGCGCAGCACCGCGGCGAGTACCGTGATCGCGGAGAGCCATAGAAGCGCCTGCCGGCGGCCCAGGTCGCGCACGGCGGTCAGATCAGATTGCGCAGCCACGACCAGACGTAGGGAACCCAGAGTTTCCAGACGCTGATCTTCGACTGGCCCCACCGGCGCTCGTATTCGTGGCTGGCGATTTCCTCCACCCGGTAGCCGCCCTTGAGGGCCTTCATGAGCATTTCCTGCTCGATGGTGGTCAGATTCGAAGTCAGCCCGAGCTTGTTGCCGACGTCAACGCGAATCGCCCGGAATCCGTTCTGGCTGTCGGTCAGCTGCACGTTCCACCGCCAGTTGATCGTCAGCATGATGATTTGCGATCCCACCCAGCGGACGAACTGCGGGAAGGTGCCGTGCAATTCATCGCTGCCGCCTTTGCCGCGCGAGCCGATGACGAGGTCCGCCTGTCCGGCCTTGATCGGGCCGACAAGTTTCGGAATGTCCGAGGGCTCATGCGACCCGTCCGCGTCGATGAAGACGACAATGCCGGTGGTGGCGGCGCGCAGCGCGAGCCGAATCGCTTCCCCCTTGCCTCGTCCTCCGTCCTGGATGACGTGCGCACCGCGCGCGATCGCCAGCTCCCGCGTCCGATCCGTGGAATGGCCGTCGACGACGAGCACTTCGTCCGCGTAGGGACGGACGACGTCGATGATTTCCTGGATCAGGCCTTCTTCATTCTTGGCCGGGATGACAACGGTGACCTGCGAACTGCGGTCGGGCTGGGTCATTCAGAGTGGTGGGGATCAGCGGATTCGGTAGTGTCCGGCTTCAGCCGGACCGTGATGCCGCCCACACGGTGGCGTCCGGCTTCAGCCGGACGAAGCCGCGATTGGCGCTAAAGTATACAACCGCATGAGTTTTGGTGCCATCGTGCGTTGACCCGATCTGGCCCGTCTGTTACGATCGCAAGACTCCCAATTTGATGCTGAGCCGTCAACTAGGCCTCGCTGGCGCCATCCTCGGCGCCAACGTGCGTTCCCCGGAACTCCCCTACAAGGTGACGTTCGTCGCCACGTATCACTGCAACTTCCGCTGCGAGATGTGCAACATCTGGCAGAAGGAGAGCGTGAACGAGATGACGCCGGACGAAGTCGGCCTGTTCTTCGACCGGTGGTCGCAGTTCAAATGGGTGCACCTGACGGGCGGCGAGCTCTTCATGCGCCGTGACCTCGATCAGCTCATCGAGGCGATCCAGAAGAACTGCCGATCGCTCTACCTGCTGAATTTCCCGACGACCGGCTGGTTTGGCGACAAGACCGTCTCGCTCGTCGAGAAGACGCTCGCGCGCGGCGTCGGGCGTCTCATGGTCACGATCAGCATGGACGGCCCCAAGGCGCTGCACGAGGAGATGCGCGGGCTGCCCGGCAGCTGGGACCGCGCGATCGAGACCTATCGCCGCCTGCGCGGCATCAAGCGCAGCAACTTCCAGACGGTCATCGGCATGACGCTGATGGCGAAGAACGCGAACAAGGTCGAGGACACGCTGGCCGCGATCAGGCAGGTGATTCCCGATTTCAAGCGGTCCGAACTGCATCTGAACGTGGGCCACGAATCGGGGCACTACTTCGACAACGTCGGCTATCCGGTCGAGCAGCACCACACCGAGATCCTGCGCGCCGTCGAGGATCACCGCAGGAAGAACGGGTCAGGCCTGCACCCGGTGAAGTTCCTCGAGGACCGCTATCAGGCGCTCGTCGGCAAGTACTACGAAACCGGCAAGTCACCCCTGCCGTGCACCGCGCTGTCATCGTCGTGTTTCATCGACGCCTACTGGAACCTGTTTGCCTGTTCGATCTGGGACGCCAAGGTCGGCAACCTGCGCGACAACGCGTTCGATCTGCGGGCGCTCTGGGACAGCGAGACGCGTCGCGCGCTCCGGCAGGACGTCGTCGCCGAGCGGTGCTCGCACTGCTGGACCCCGTGCGAGGCGTATCCGACCATCCTCGGCAACCTCGGACGAGCGGCGGTGTCGCGGGGCACCGACGAACTCCAGCCGATTCCTGCCAGCACGACCTGAGGACGGCCCGGTCCGGCTGAAGCCGGACACTACCGAATCATCGCTGGAGTCATCGCCTGACCCGCTGGAACACGTAGACGCGCGGGTGATCGAGATCGTGAAACGTCAGCTCCGCCTCGTCGTCGTTGACGATGATGCCGAAGAGTGACGGATAGACCTTGAAGGTTTTCACCAGCCGGAAACCGAGCGTCCCCGAGAATAGATCGCGATAGTACTGCTTGACGACGCTGTGCTCGCCCTCGGGCTGATGCGAGTACTGGACGACGTAATGATCGTCCATGACGATCCAGTCCACCTTGTCGAGGCGTGAACGGACGTACTCGCGCCGCCAGTCGTCGGTCACGCCTTTGTTCCAGAGCGACCGGTACATGTCCATCGTGACGAGGTGAAAGTAGTCGTCGCGTTCGCCGCTCTCGTCGCGCCGGTGCCAGAGCACGTAGTCGCGGGTGAAATCGACGTTCTCGAGGTAACTGCCCGTCGGCGGCATGCCCTGGGACGGTTCGACGAGCACGCTGGCGCCCTGCGGGATATTGGCCATCGCCCAGCGGCCGGCTTCGAGCCGCGAGTCCAGATGCCGGTACACGTTCATGTAGGCCGCCGCCCAGAACGTCGTCGTTAAAACGACCACGGTCGTGGCGGCGATTGAGAGGAGCCGCAACCGCGGCCGCCTCAGCCAGTCGACGGTCAACGCCGCTGCGCACACGGCGAGCGGTGGAGTGAGCGGGAGTGCGTAGCGGGGAAACGGGACGACGGACCGCGAGCCGACGAGCCAGAAGATTACAGGGACCGCCCCGGCGACAAAGGCAATGCGATCGCGGCGTACGAGCAGCCAGGCAACGCCGATCAGCGACCAGATTTCGAGCGCCGGCCCGAGCCCCCACCACAGCAGGTTGGTGAACCAGTACGTCTGGCCGTTGATGTCGGCGAACTGGGCGAAAAACTGCCTTGCCTGCTCGTCTCCGAGCACCGGCCCGACGACCTGCTCCTGGATGTCCTGGCGGAACCGATCGGGATACATCACGACGAGCGGGTCGATGAGCAGGAAGACAGCGATGCCGATCGCGCCGGCGAACGCGGCGAGGAGCAGCCGTCGTACCCAGGGGCGTGCCTGACGCAGTTCCTCGATCGGCGACGCGACGACCTGGCCGAGCACGATCAGCGGCGCCAGGAAGATCGCCGTGTACTTGGCGGCGACCGCCATGCCGAACACGACGCCCGCTTTGATGGTCGTTGCGAGCCCGCGGCCTTCCACCAGTTCCAGGATGTACCACCAGGCGAGCGCGGTGAAGAACACCATCGCGATGTCGGTCGTGAAGAAGTGCGAGTCGCGCAGGTGCAGGACGGTCACGGCGAGGAGAAACGCGGCGAGCAGTCCCGCCCCGCGCCCCGACACTCGCGACCCGAGGCGATAGACCACGGGCACGGTCGCGGTGCCGAAGATCGCCGAGAGGCTGCGGCCCATCACCATGTAGGTGACGCCGTCGCGGGACACCGTCAAGTCGAGCGCGCGGCCGGCGATCTGCTCGTAGGTCCAGCGGACGATGTTCACGAGATGCATGACGAGCGGCGGGTACATGAAGAACTTGTATTCGTTGACGGCGCTCTGGATGCTCACGCGGAGCTTCGCCGCTCCGAGGAACACGTAGTGCTCGTCCATGTGGAACTGAAAATACGGCGCGCCCCAGCGAATGCCGGCGAAGCGGAGCACGGCCGCGAGGAAGGTGATCGCGGCAAGGCACCAGAGGGCAAGCCGGCGATCGGGATCGCGAGAGCTAAGCTGTTTCATCCACCGGTCGCGTTCGCGACCTGGCCGCCGGCAGTATATAGCCTGGTAAATCGCTTCTTATCCGACTACGGCTTGGTCTCCTTAGTGCCGTCGCAATTCGCAACGCTTTATTACTTCACAATCTTTTATTACTGAACACCTTGTGAGAGGCGGTGAGCGCCCCACGGCACAATCAGGCTTCTGGCCACGATTACTCTCCTCAGGCCGCCGCTCCTGGTTCCGCCCTGGTCGGACTCGGGACCGTTGACTCCACCCATCGGGCCGGCGTACCTGGCGGCCAGCCTTCGCGAGGCTGGCCACACCGTTCGGATCGTCGACGGCATCGGCGAAAACCCGTTCCAGATCACATCGCTCTTCGACGATAGCGTGATGGCGATCGGACTCAGGAGCGAGGAGATCGTCGAACGTATTCAGCCCGATACGACGATCGTCGGCGTCAGCTGCATGTTCTCGCAGGACTGGCCGGAGGTCCGGCGTCTCATTCGGATGGTGCGGGCGCGGTTTCCTGACGTGCCGATCATCGCCGGCGGCGAGCACATCACCGCCGTGCCGAGGCACACGCTCAACTCGACGCCCGAAGTCGACGTCTGCGTGGTTGGCGAGGGCGAAGAGACGATCGTCGATCTCGCCAATGCCTTCGACAAGGGCACTTCGCTCGACATGATTCCTGGTCTCGTCCTCCGCGCATCGAGCCGCGCCACCGGGTTGGCGATGGCCGGCGACGACTGCCTGACCACCGCGCCGCGAACCCGGATCCGCCGCCTGGATGATGTGCCGCTGCCGGCCTGGGATCTGGTGCCGCTCGACAGCTATCTGAATAACGGTCTGGGGTACGGCGTGAATCGCGGTCGCAGCATGCCGATGCTGGCGACGCGCGGCTGCCCATACCAGTGCACCTTCTGCTCGAATCCCGAGATGTGGACGACCAGGTGGTATGCGCGCAGTCCGGGCAAGGTGCTCGATGAGATCCAGCTCTATATGAACAAGTACGGCGCGGTGAACTTCGACTTCTACGACCTCACCGCGATCGTCAAGCGGAGCTGGATCATCGAGTTCACGACGGAAATCCTGAAGCGCGGGATGAAGTTCACCTGGCAGTTGCCGAGCGGTACGCGGTCGGAAGCCATCGACAGCGAAGTCAGCCGGCTGCTGTTCGAGTCCGGCTGCCGCAACATGAGCTACGCGCCGGAGAGCGGCTCGCCGGCGGTTCTCAAGCGCATCAAGAAAGCGGTCAAGCTCGATCGGCTGGAGGATTCGGTGAACGGCGCCGTTCGCGCCGGGCTGAACGTGAAACTCAACATCATCATGGGATTTCCCAGCGAGTCGAGCGGGGAGCTCGGCCAGACCGTGAAGTTTCTGGCGCGGATGGGACTGGCCGGCGTCCACGACATGAGCATCTCGCTCTTCTCGCCGTATCCGGGATCCGAGCTGTATCACGACCTGCGAAAGAGCGGACGGATTCCGGAGCTCTCCGACGACTATTTCCTCAGTCTGGGTGCGTACAAGGATTTCGCGCAGTCCGTGTCCTACAATAGCGACGTGTCGCCGCGGACTCTGAACGGGTACCGCATCGCGGGGTTTCTGGCGTTCTACGGCACGCAGTACGCCGTCCGCCCGTGGCGGGCGGGAAGGCTGCTGGTCAACCTCGCGCGTCACCGGCAGGAATCGCGCCTCGACAAGTCGCTGCAGGATCTGGCGAACCGCATGAGCCATCGGCGGCGGGGGAGGCGCCTCAACGCGAAAGGGATGCACGCCGCGGGCTGATGCCGGATCGCTTCTACCGAACGTTTTCCGAAAAACAACTCACCAGCGCTGGCGCGTCGAGACGATCGAAAATCGAGCAGGCCCGCCTTGGACTCCTCGGCCGTCACGCCGGGAAGCCGGGGCGCATGCTCGAAATCGGTCCCGGACACGGCACGCTGGCCGATTTGGCGGTCGCCGCCGGCTGGCACTACTCGGCGATCGAGCCGAGCCCGATTCTCGCCGAGGCACTGCGGCGGCGCGGCCTCGATGTGACGCAGGCCTGGACGCCGCCGATTAGCGCGCCCGACGCCAGTCTCGATGCGCTGTACGCCGACCAGGTGCTGGAGCACATGTCCGGCATCGATGCGGCCCGCCAGCTCACCGCCGAAGCCTTTCGCGTCCTGCGGCCCAACGGGATTTTCTTCGTCGTCGTCCCCGATTACCTGAAGGAACGCGGCTTCTTCTGGGATATCGACTACACCCACAACTTCATCACCACCGAGCGCCGCGTGCGCCAGCTGTTCTACGACGAAGGCTTCGAGATCGAAAAGGTCGTCCGCTCGATCGGCAACGCCAGCGGCGTGGCCCGCGACGCGCTGGCCGGTCTGGCTCTGCTCGTCAACGTGCCGGGCGTTGACGCGCTGTCGCGATACACCAGGACCGAAGAGCTGCTGTTCAAGGTGCGGAAAAATCTGTTCGAGACGCTGACGTTCGTGGCGAGAAAGCCGCGATCCTGAGGAAACGGAGGGCGCGGAGTTGCGGAGTTAACACGGAGACACTGAGACGCGGAGTTCGCAGGGGCGTCCGACCAGCGCGCAACGCGCGCCGCGATGCGGACGAGGCGCCCGGCAAACACAGTCCTCGATGAACGCTTTGTGTTTGCCGGGTGCCTCGCCCGCATCGCTGACGGCCGGCTCCGCCGGCCGAGTCGGACGCCTCAACTCTTCTCGTTCTTTCCTCCGTGACTCCGTTTCTCCGTGTTTAACTCCGTTCCCTCCGTCAGCTCCGCAAGCTCGGTTACCTCGATCCCCGTAAACTGTCGTAAAATAACAACCTAATGGCGCAAACCTACGCCGCGACGTACCTGCTCAAAGCGGCAGCCAGCGCGCCTCGCGACCTCGTCAATTCGGTGGTCGCCCGATTCAAGCCGATTCATCCGACCGTCCTCATCTTCCATTGCACCTTCGTGTGTGATGCGCGCTGCGAGATGTGCAGCAACTGGCAGCGGGGCGATCGCAAGACGGACATGTCGCTCGAGCAGATCGACAAGGTCTTCAGCTCGGGCTTGTGGAAGCACATCGAGACCGCCAACCTGTCCGGCGGTGAGCCGACGACCCGGAACGACATGGTCGAGATCTCGCGCATCATGCTCGACCGGCTGCCGCGGCTGCGCAAGTTCGGGATCAACACGACCGGCCTCACGCCCCACCGCGCCATCCCGATGCTGACCGCCGTCGCCGAGATGTGCCATGAGCGCCGCATCATCTTCAGCACCCGCGTGTCGATCGACGGCATCGGCTACATGCACGACGATGTGCGGCAGGTGAAGAAGGGGTTCGACAAGGCCAGCGAGACCATCCGCGCGATGCAGAAGCTGCAGGAGCGCGTGCCGTTCAACTTCGGCATCTCGACGACGATCTTCAACAAGAACCTGAGCGACGCCGAGAACATCCTGGCGTGGGCGAAGACCGAGAAGCTCGACATCGTCTTCAACATGGTCCGGTTCACCGATCCGATGCTCGGCAACAGCGATCTGGCGGAGACCTGCAAGCCGATCGGCGCCGACGAAGACCGGATGCGTGAGTTCTTCCTCGACCGGGTCCGGATGGACCCGTTGCTCGACGGCCAGAACTACATCTACATGCACTACGCCGACATGATCAGCAACGGCTATCACCGGATGGCCCCGTGCCCGTTCCAGACCCAGGGCATCATGCTGAATCCGAACGGCGATCTGTTCTTCTGTGAGAACAGCGAGGTCGTCGGCAATACGGTGCTCGAGGATCCGGAAGCGATCTACTTCCGCCAGGCCAGTCAGGAGCACCGCGACCTGATCCGCGACGAGAAATGCCCCGGATGCCTCAGTCCCTGCCAGATGAACGTCTCCGCCGTGAAGCAGGTGGTGCCGTACGTCCGGTTCCTGGTGCGCGCCAGCGGTCAGAAGCTCCGGTCCCACGACTCGAAGACCGTGGAGCAGAACGCATAAGACAGCCGCTGCTTCCCGTCGCGCTCGGCTCGGTCGCCGGCGCCGCTGTCTGGTGGCTGCTGGCAGTGATCCTGCCTTTCGCTCCGCTGCCGCTGCGCTTTCTCATCGCCTGGTTCCTGTTCACACTCGGCCCGGGCCTGGCGATCACCGCGAGCCTCACCCGCGCACTCGATCCGCTGCGACGAATCGTGGTTGCCCTGGGCGTTGGCACTGCGCTGACTCCGGCACTGATCGACGTCCTCGGACGGCTGGACGCGATACCGCTGTTCCCGTATCTCGCCGCGGCATTGGCCGGCGCCGGTGCGATGCTGTGGCGATTTCCCACGTCCAATGAACGGTCGCGAACGTCACGAGCGGATCTGATTGCGTGCGCGGCGCTCGTTGGCGTCGCACTGACGCTCGGGTCGATCGTCTTCTGGCACCGGCTCGATACGACCGGCGGCGCGATCGTAGTCTACGGCGACTACGACACCGCCGACATGGGCTACTACGCCGCCGAAGCGTCCGAGGCGTCGCACACCGTCCCGCCGACCGCGTCGTACTACTCCGGTCATAAGCTGAACGCGGCCTACTACCCGCACCTCGTGCTGGCCATGGTGAATCGGTTCGCCGCCGTACCGATCCTGCCGATGTACTACAACTTCGCCTGGCCGACCTTCCTGATGCTTACCGCGGCCACCGGCTTCGTGCTGGTGACCGCGTTGGCGTCCCGCACGACCGCCGTGCTCGCCGTGCTGCTGATCCTGCTGTGCGGCGATCTGTCGTACTTCGCCGCGTGGTTTCTCCAGCATGCGGATCCCAACTGGGACTTCGTGCTCTGGCCGACGAATTTCCTGTCCCCGACGATGGAACTGCTGCACTTCAGCACGTGGGGACCGTCGATGCCGCTCTTCCTGACGATGATCTTCGCGACCGTGCGCGGCCTCCAGACCGGGTCGCGCGGCTGGCTGACCCTGAGCGGCATGCTTCTCGGCGTGCTGTTCGAATTCAAACCCTTCGCGTTTCTCGTCTACATGACCGCGCTGGGCGCGGCGTTCGTGTTTTCAGGTCGCGACTGGACGTCACGGTGGCGCTACGTCACGGTCGCGGTATCGGGCGTCATCTTCGCGGTGCCCTCAATCGTCGGCGCGGCCACGCTCGATCCGGGCGATCGGCGAACAAAGCTGGTGCCTGATCTGCTCATGCTCCCCG
>JADMIO010972882.1_pt1 | contig 13357 bp, 14 predicted proteins | sample 8958161 | NCBI WGS metagenome assembly JADMIO01 (sample SAMN16585339, study PRJNA669376) | soil metagenome | isolation source: Crop rotation soil | place: USA: Cullars Rotation, Alabama | collected 2011 | reverse complement strand
CCCCGGCATGAAACCCGCCGATCACCGCCGAAACGGCGATCGCCAGCGCCGCCAGCCAGACGAATGATCGCTTTCCAGTCGGGACGACAAAGGCCAGAACCGCCAGTGCGAGGGCCGCGAAATGGGCATAGCGCTGCCACCAGCACATCTCGCAGGGGAACAGATGGAAGGCATATTGCCCGATATACGCGCCGCCGAGCAGCGCCAGAGGCGTTGCCAGTGCAATCCCGCGCGCCTGCTTGAGCGCCGCTTCCCCCACCGCCATGTTAGGGTTTGCGCGCGGCGAGCAGGCCCGGCTGGGCGGTCCGGCGCAGCGTGTCGATCGCGTAGGTCAGCTGAAAGTCGCTGATCCCTTTGGCCTTGAGCTGTTCCGCGGTCAGGCGGAAGCGCGGATCATCCTGCTTGTCGGTCTCGAGCTGCTTGTCCTCGAGGTTCACCTCGTTGATCAGGTGCCCGCGCAGGTCGGATTCGCGCAGAGCGCGTTCCGAGCGCTTGCGCGCATCGGGATCGGACAGCTGCGGCACGCGGATGTCTGGTTCGATGCCGCCTTCCTGCACCGAATGGCCGGAAGGCGTGAAGTAGCGTGCCGTGGTGAGCTTGACCGCGCTGGTCTTGTCGAGCGTGAACATCGACTGGACGCTGCCCTTGCCGAAGGTCCGCTCGCCCATGATCACCGCGCGGTCCTGGTCCTGCAACGCGCCGGCGACGATTTCTGAGGCCGAAGCGCTGCCCGCGTCGACCAGCACGATGATCGGCAGGCCCTTGGCGACATCGCCCTTGAACACCGATTCGGCCTTGTAATATTCGTTCTCGCTGGCGATCCGGCCGCGCTGCGAGACGATGTCGCCCGAGGTCAGGAACAGGTCGGACAGCGCGATCGCCTCGTCGAGCGAACCGCCGGGGTTGGAACGCAGATCGAGCACGATGCCCGACAGCTTGCCGGCGGTGTCGCGCTTCATCTTCGTGATCGCCTCGTCGACGTACTTGCCGACATCGCGCGAGAATTCATTGACCGTGACCACGCCGACCGTGCCGTCGAGCTTCGAGGTCACCGGCTGGAGCTGGATCACGCCGCGCGTGACGGTCACGTCGAAAGGCTCGTCGCGACCCGAGCGGAAGATCGTCAGGCGGATCGAGGTGCCGGCCTGGCCGCGCATCTTGGCCACGGCCTCGTCGAGGTCGCCGCCATAATAGAGCTTGCCGTCGAGGTGGGTGATGTAGTCGCCCGCCTTGATGCCCGCCTGCTCGGCCGGGCTGCCGCGGAACGGCGAAACCACCTTGACCGCGCCGTCGTCCATCACGACCGACAGGCCGAGGCCCGAATAGTTGCCGTCGATCATCGTCTCCAGCCGCTGCAGGCTCGGGCCGTCGAGGAACGACGAATGCGGGTCGAGGCTTTCGAGCATGCCGTTGATCGCGCCCTTGACCAGCTTGTCGTCGTCGACGTTGTCGACGTAGTTCTGCTTGATCAGCTGGTAGATCGCGACGAGCCGGCCGAACTGCGGCCCCGAGCGGCTGTCGACCGCGGCAAGACCCTGCGTCGCCGCCGGAATGAGGGCAACGGCGCCGACCAGCATGGTCGCGCGGGCGATGGAAGCAAGCTTGGACATCGGGAGTCTTTCAAACATGAATGGTGCTTGTATCGCCCTCGCGGGATGAACGCCAGATGGCCCGCCGTGTCTCGAAAACTCGACGGACCGTCATCAACGACCGACGAATTCCAGCGGATTGACCGGCAGGCCGTCGCGCCTCAGCTCGATCGTGACGATTGGCTGGCCGGGCCCGGCGATACCGAGCGGCGATCCGCCGAGCAGCGGCGCGCCGACGCTGGTATCGAGGCGCGCAAGGCCGGTGACCAGCGAGGTCCAGCCGCCGGGATGCTCGATGATGACGATATTGCCGTAGCCGCGATAAGGCCCGGCGAAAGCGACGCGGCCCGCAGCGGGCGCGACGAGCTGGGCACCGCCGCGGGGCGCCAGCGCGATGCCGCGGACCAGCGCGCCGCCTTGCTGCTGCGCTGCGCCGAAGCCGCTGACCAGGCGGCCTGCGACGGGAAGCAGATAGCCGGACAGACCCACGGCGGCTTCGGTCGGCGCTTTCTCGGTCTGAGCAACCTGCGCTTCCTCGGGCCGTGCCGGACGCATTACCGGGCCGGGCAGCCTGGCAAGCTCGTCGCGCACCGCGCCGGCTTTGCGCAGTTCCTCGGTGAGGGCGCCGAGATCGCGCGCCTGCTCGGCCAGCGCTAGCGCGCGTTCGGCCTCGCGGTCGGCAGCGCCGGTGACGCTGCGCGAATCGAGCCGCTGGCGGGTTTCGAGCGCAGCCAGCGTCTTGCGCCGCGTGGTCAGCATGGCCTGGCTTTCGCGCAAGTTGCGCTGCGCAACTTCGGCGCGCTGCTGCAGTGCCTTGCTCCGGTCGATTTCGGCACGCAGCGCGGCAGTGCGGCGCTGGACTTCAGGCAACATCGTCGCGAGCAGCGCGCGCATGTACATCGTCTCGCGTACCGAACCGGGGCGCAAAAGCGCCAGCGCCGGCGGCCGCCGCGACAGCCGCTGCAGCGCCGCGGTCAGCCGCACCACGGGTTGCTGCCGCTCGGCCAGCCGCGCGCGCAGCACCGCCTGTTCGCGGCCGATCAGCCGGGCCTGCGCCTGATGCTCGGCAATGTCTGCCTCGGTCTGCTGGATGCGCGCGGCGACGGCGGCTGCCTCGCGCGCGGTGCGATCGGCGACGGCCGACACGCGGGCCGCCTCGGCCTCGAGCCGCTCCGCCCGTTCACGCGCCGTTGCGCCCTGCGAACGCGCGTCCGCCAGCGCGCGACGCGCATCGGCGGCATCGTCGTAGGTCTGCTGCGCCATGGCCGCCCCAAACGCCCAGACCCCCGCGAGCACGCTCATCGGCAGAATAAAGTATAAAAGTGGTCGCAGCCCCGACGTCATGACGTCGGTCTTAACCAGATCGGTGGTAGGGATGGCCAGCAAGAATGCTGGTCGCGCGCCACAATTGTTCGGCGAGCATGGCCCGGGCCATCATATGCGGCCAGGTCATCGCACCGAAGGCAATGAGCAGATCGGCCTTGGCCCGTCCTTCATCGCCGTGCCCATCGGCCGCGCCGATCAGGAAGCGCGTCTCGCGCACCCCGTCGTCGCGCCAGCGGCCGAGCAGGGCGGCGAATTCCTCTGACGAAAGCTGGCGGCCGCGCTCGTCGAGCAGGACATCGCGCGAAGGCGTAAGCGGTGCCGGGAGCGTGCCGCCCACGTCGGGCAGCTCGCTGAGCTTGAACGGCCAGGCAATGCGCTTGGCATAGCGATCGACAAGTTCGGCCTCGGGCGAGCGGCCGATCTTGCCTCTGGCAATGATGTGGAGCCTCACGCGGCTCCGAGGGCCGCACTGTCTCCGAATGCCCACATGCGCTCGAGGTTGTAGAAGCTGCGCACTTCGGGGCGGAACAGGTGCACGACGATGTCGCCGGCATCGACCAGGACCCAGTCGGCAGCGGGAAGACCCTCGATCCGGGCATTGCCGAACCCGGCCTTCTTGATCCGCTCGGCCAGCTTCTGCGCCATGGCGGTTACCTGGCGGGTCGAGCGGCCCGAAGCGATGACCATGTGGTCCGCGATCGTGCTCTTGCCTTCGAGCGGGATGGAGACAACCTCCTGCGCCTGATCGTCGTCAAGCGAGGTCAGCACCAGCGCGTGCAGCGAGTCTTGCTCAGCAGCGACGGGAGAAGCTGGGGCGGGGGCGGCAGCGCCGGCAGCGGCCGGCTGGGATTGCGCCTGGTTCATGTAAGTCGAAATTGCTCCTCTGAAATAACACTATGACAAATGGGAAGCGCGCTTACGCGGTCAAGAATTGATCGGAAAATGTTACCGCAGGAAGTCAGCGCGCTCGCGGGTTTGCCCTTTGGGCTCATTCCGCACCCGATGGGATGGAACGGTGCGTTACCCCGTCGCGCAAACCGCCTGTTTCGAGGCTGTCTGCCCAGTGCGGATCGGCCTGGCGGATTGCCGTGGCCGAACGCCTATCGGGATCGAAACGCAATAACACCAGCGCCGGAGCGCTCCATCCAGTCCGGTTGCGGATACTGGCGGCGGACGTCCGGAAACGCCTGAGCCAGGCCATCGCGGGGCTCGCGACAGCGGCTTCATCATACCCCGGACGGGCGACAACTGCAATCGGCATGGACCGGGCGAGCTTTCGCCAGTCTTTCCAGCGGTGCAACTGGGCGAGATTGTCGGCCCCCATCAGCCAGATGAAGCGCCGGTTCGGATAGCGGCGCTGCAGCTTCTTGAGCGTCTCGGCGGTATAGCGCGTACCCAGTTCGCGCTCGACGGCCGAGACCCGGATCGGGGCGCGGCGGGCCATCCGCCGGGCCGAGGCGAAGCGCTTGGACAGTGGCGCCATGCCTTGCGTAGGCTTCAGCGGATTGCCCGGTGAAACCAGCCACCAGGCCTCGTCGAGCTCCAGCGCATCGAGCGCGAACAGCGTAATCCGCCGATGCGCGCCGTGCGCCGGATTGAAGCTGCCGCCGAGCAGGCCGACGTAGCGCGGCAATCCTCTGCTCAAGGACGAACTTGGCCGGTTCCGCGCACGACCCACTTGTAGGTCGTCAGCCCTTCGAGCGCGACCGGGCCGCGCGCGTGGAGGCGGCCCGTGGCGATGCCGATCTCCGCGCCTAGGCCGAATTCGCCGCCGTCGGCGAATTGGGTCGAGGCGTTGACCATGACGATGGCGCTGTCGACTTCATCGAGGAATCGCTCGGCCGCAGCGTCGTCGGCCGTGACGATCGCGTCGGTATGGTGCGAGCTGTGCTGCGCGATATGCGCCAGCGCCGCGTCGAGCCCGTCGACCACCGCGACCGAAAGGATCGCGTCGAGGTACTCGGTATCCCAGTCGTTGGCCGCTGCCGGCAGGATGCGCGGATCGAGCGCGCAGGCACGGGCGTCGCCGCGCAGTTCGCAGCCGGCGTCGAGCAATGCGGTCACGACTTCGGCCGAATGCGGAAACAGTGCGTCGAGCAGCAATGTCTCCATCGCCCCACAGATGCCCGTGCGCCGCATCTTGGCGTTGAGCGCGATAGTCCGCGCCATCTCCGGATCGGCGGACGAATGAATATAGGTGTGGCAGATGCCATCGAGGTGCGCGAGCACGGGCACGCGGGCATCGGCCTGGACGCGCGCGACGAGGCTCTTGCCGCCGCGCGGCACGATCATGTCGATCAGGCCGGCAGCGGTCAGCATGGCGCCGACCGCCGCACGGTCCTGCGTGGGCACGAGCTGGATCGCATCGACGGGCGCGCCGACCGATTCGAGCCCGCGGACAAGCGCCGCGTGGATCGCGCGGTTGGAATTGACCGCCTCGCTGCCGCCGCGCAGCAGCACGGCATTGCCCGAGCGGAAGCCAAGGGCCGCGGCGTCGGCGGTGACGTTGGGGCGGCTTTCGTAGATAATGCCGATCAGCCCGATCGGCACACGCACCCGGCTGAGCCGGAGGCCGTTGGGTCGCTCGCTACGATCGATGACCTGGCCGACGGGATCGGCCAGCTCGGCGACCTGGGCCACGGCATCGGCAACGCCGGCCAGCCGCTTTGCATCGAGCTTCAGCCGGTCGAGCATGGCACCGGTCAGGCCGTTGGCCTCTCCCGCGGCATAGTCGCGCGCGTTGGCGGCGAGGATTTCGCCCTCGGCATCACGGAGCGCCTGCGCGGCAGCGCGCAGTGCAGCGGCCTTCTCGGTGTCGGACAAAAGCGCCAACCGACGTTGCGCGGCGCGGCCGGTCTCGGCCATGCGGGCGACGAGCGCCTCGGGGGTTTCCGTAACGAGAGTCTGCGTAGCCATGATCCCGCGCCTAGCACCCGGCGGCGCGCCTGTCACCGCAGTGTATCCGACCGGCGATAGAGTTGGGAGCGAATCGCCCCTCCAACTAATCGTTACCTAAATGTGAGGCGCAAACCCGCGCGTTGTGCGCACTTTTCACCATTCGTCGCTACCGGCGCTCGACTCGGCGTGAATCGTCCCTAGGGATTCGCCCCTAGGTAATGAAGCTGCTAGCCGCGCCAGCCGTGGGGTAAAAAGGCTATAAGCACGGGGTCGCTTTGAAAGTTGCAACTGCCGGCGGCATGCAGAGCCGCCTGCGGGCAGTGTTTCCCGAACGCGAGTTTTTCATGCGTTCGCAGGGACAGGTCCGTTTCATCAAGATTTCCTCGCGGCTGCAGATGGCGGTCGCCGGCGTCGTCGCGCTATTGCTCGCGGCGTGGATCGTCACCATGGCGAGTGTCGCCATTTCGCAGATCCTGTCGACGCGTAATCGGTTGGCGCTGCTGAACCGCGAAGCCGATGTAGCCTCCGCCGAGAGCCGCGTCTCCGCCTACCGCAAGAACCTCGACGCGACCGCCGCCGACCTCGCCCGCCGGCAGGACTTCATCGAAAAGATGGTCGAGAGCCAGGTCGGCGAGCTACCAGCCGATGCCAAGGCCGGCGAAACCGTTTCCAACAGCAGCAGCGAGGCCAAGCGGACCGTCGACAAGGTCAGCGCTGCGCTGCCCGAGGCCGCCGGCCTGGCCCGCATCGAAGCGCGCCAGCTCGCCTTCGTTGAGAACATGACCCGCCTCGCCGACCGGCGTTCGGAGCGCGCCTCTTCAGCGATCCGCGCGCTCGGCCTCAATCCCGAGACGATGATCGCCCAGCTCGACGACAAGAGTGCGCAGGGTGGTCCGCTGATGCACCTCGCTACGTCAGCCGATGGCTCGCTCGATCCGCGCTTCCGCCGCCTCGGCCTCAGCCTCGCCCGCATGGGGCTGCTCGAGCGTGGGCTTTCGGGCATTCCCAATACCCTGCCGGCCTCGATGGAATTCATCTCCTCGGGCTTCGGCTACCGCTCCGACCCCTTTACCGGCGAAGGCGCCTTCCACGCCGGGCTCGATTTCAAGGGCCCGATCGGCGCGCCGATCTACGCCGCGGCCAAGGGCAAGGTCGCCTTCGTCGGCCAGCGCCAGGGCTATGGCAATTGCATCGAGATCGACCACGGCAACGGCCTGATGACGCGCTATGCGCACATGTCTGCCTTCCACGCGACGGTCGGCCAGCCGGTCAAGGCCGGCGCCCTCATCGGCGCCATCGGCTCCAGCGGCCGCTCGACCGGCCCGCACCTGCATTTCGAAGTCCGGATCAACGACCGGCCCGTCAACCCGCGGCCCTTCCTGGAGGCAGCCCCCCATGTTCTCGAAGAAGCCCGGGCCGGAAGCCCCGGTGGCCGCAACTAACCGCATGGCGGGCAAAGGCTCCACCTTCTCGGTGCTCGGCGCCGATACCGCAATCCGCGGCGACATCACCGCCTCGGCCGACCTGCACATCGACGGCAAGGTCGAAGGTGACATCGCCTGCGCTGCTCTGGTCCAGGGCGAGAGCAGCGAGATCGTCGGCGCGGTGACTGCCGAAACTGCGCGACTGGCCGGCAAAGTGCGCGGTACGATCGCCGCGCGCGAGCTGGTGATCCTCAAAAGTGCGCGGATCGAAGGCGACGTCCACTACGACGCATTGACGATCGAGCAGGGCGCGCTCGTCGACGGCCGCCTGCAGCCGCGCGGCGCGAAGACCTCGCCGGAAAACGCCGAAACGCACCTGATCCTCGCAAGCTCGCAGGACTAAGCTGCCGCGACCTCTTCGCGCAGCGCCTTGCGGTCGAGCTTGCCGACCATGGTCTTGGGCAGGCTGAGCCGAACCACGACGCTGTCGACGCGCTCGTGCTTGCCGAGCCGCTCGTTGACCCAGTCCTTGAGCGCGGTGCCGTCGGCTTCCGCATCCTCGTGCAACGTCACGAAAGCGCGCGGCACTTCGCCGCGATAATTGTCCGACACGCCGATCACGAGCGCTTCCTTTACCGCGGGATGCTGCAACAGCACCGCCTCGACCTGGCTCGGGAACACCTTGAAACCGCCGACCGCGATCATGTCCTTGCTGCGGTCGACGATGCGGACGAAGCCGTCGGGCTCGATCACCGCGATGTCTCCGGTGCGCAGCCAGCGCTCGCCGTCGATCTCGGCAAAGGCCGAAGCCGCCGCCTCTGGCCGGTTCCAGTAGCCGAGCATGACCTGCGGGCCGTTGACGACCAGCTCGCCCGGTTCGCCAGGCGGCGCGTCGCGCGTCGGGTCTTCCTTGTCGAGCAGCCGCAACCGCGTGCCGGGCAGCGGCTGGCCGATGGTGCCCGAGCGGTCGCCGTTCTCGTAGGGATTGGTCGTGACCACGCCCGAGGTCTCGGTCAGGCCATAGCCTTCGATCAGCCTCGCACCGGTCGCCTCCTCGAAGCGCTGCTTGACCGGCGCCGGCAGCGGCGCGCCGCCCGAAACACAGGTGCGCAGCGAGGAGAAATCGGTCTTCTCCAGATCGGGATGATCGAGCAAAGCCTGGTACATCGTCGGCACCCCGGGGATCGCGGTGGCCTGGGTGCGCGCCAGTGTCTTCAAGGCCTGCCCGGCATTGAACCGCGGCAGCAACGCGATCGAGCCGCCGTCGAACACCGTCCGGTTGAGAACGCAGGCATTGGCGAAGACGTGGAAGAACGGCAGCACGCCCAGGATCACGTCGCGTTCGCTGCGGTGCGGATCGATCACCACGAGTTGGCGGGCGTTGGCCGACAGGTTCTGGTGCGTCAGCATCGCGCCCTTCGGCGTGCCGGTGGTGCCGCCGGTATATTGCAGCAGCGCCAGATCGGTCAGCGGATGGATCGCTACCGGCTTGGGCTCGGCCGGGGACAAGGCGTCGCGCCAATGGATGACATCGGCCTGCTTCGGGATCGGCGCGATCTCGCGGCGGCGGAACATCCGCAGGCCCAGGCTCTGGACGAAAGGCAGCATGTCCGCGAGATGGGCGACGATCAGCTTTTCGAGCGACGAACTTTTCAGCACTTCGAGCGCGGTCGGCAACAGGGCCGGCGAGTCGAGCGTGACCATCAGCCGCGTGCCCGAATCCTCGACCTGCGCCTCGAGCTCGCGCGCGGTGTAGAGCGGCGAGAAGTTCACCCCGGTGGCGCCGGCGAACATCGCGCCGAAATAGGCCGGGATATAGGTGGGAACGTTGGGCAGGTAGAGCCCGACGCGGTCACCCTTGCCGACGCCCATGGCCTGGAGGCCGGCGGCAAAATGACGCGCCTCGGCCAGCATGTCCTTGTAGTTGTAAATGCGCCCATAGAAGTCGACCAGCGGCGCATCGCCGCGCTTCGCCGCTGCCTCGGCAAAGAGATCGGTCATGGCGAGCGGCGGAAACTGCTGATCCCAGACGCCAGGATGCGCGTAGCGCGTGCGCCAGATTTCCGGTCCGATCCCCTCTTCCATGAGAAGAGTGTGGACTGTCCCCGCGCGAAGGGCAAGCGGGCTTGTTTACAGCAATGTCAGTTCGGAGCGGCAAATGCTCCGAACTGACTGATAATGGGCCTCAGGCCTCGCCGGCGGCCTCGGCCGCGCGCTTGGCTTCGAGCCAAGCCTGGGCCTCGAGTTCCTGCGCGGCTTCGCCGGCCGCCTTGGTCGCGGCCTCGCGCTCGGCGCGCAGTTCCTCGATAAGGGCCTCGCGGTCGTCGCCGAGGCGCTGGTCGGCCAGGCCGTCGTCGACGATGCCCGCCTTCTTCGCCGCCTTGGCCACCAAAGCATCGAGCTCGCGCTGCGAGCAAAGACCCAGCGTTACAGGATCCTTCGGCTGGATGTTGGCGATGTTCCAGTGCGAGCGGTCGCGAATCGCCGCGATCGTGTTGCGCGTCGTGCCGATCAGCTTGCCGATCTGCGCGTCCGAAATCTCGGGGTGGTGGCGCAGGATCCAGGCGATGCCGTCGGGCTTGTCCTGGCGCTTCGACACCGGCGTGTAGCGCGGGCCCTTGGTGCGATTGACCGTAACCGGCGCTTTCTGCATCTTGAGCGAATAGTTGGGGTCTGCCTGGCCCTTCTCGATCTCGGCCATGTTGAGCTCGCCGGCGCGAACGGGATCGCGGCCCGTGTACTTGCTGCTGGCGAGATCGTCGGCCATGGCCTGAACCTCGAGGATGTGCAGCCCGCAGAATTCGGCGATCTGCTCGAAGGTCAGCGACGTGGTGTCGACGAGCCAGGATGCGGTCGCATGCGGCATCAGCGGGGTGGGCTGGGTCACGGGTTCTTCTCCACTCGGGAAATCTTGTTCGAAAATTCGGCAGAAACAATAAGGGCCGCCCCTCGCGGAGCGGCCGTACCGACCGTCATCTAGGCGCAATCGCCCGGTTCGGCAAGTGGAACGCACCAAAGCTTAAGCATTCCTAGTTATGAGCATCGCGCGTCATCCAGGGGACGAGACATGCGGTTTTGGGGATTTGCGGTTCTGGCGCCGGCAGTGTTGCTCGCCGGTTGCGGCGAAGGCAGCGATGCCGAGGATTTCGCCGTCGAGATCAAGCGGCCGGTCGAGGTAGTCTATGCGCCGCTGCTGGCGGCCGACATCAGCCAGGCGCAGATCGTATTTCCCGGCATCACCTTCCAGCGCAGCCGGCCAAGCGATGGGGAAATCCTCTACACGATCCCCGGCAGCGGCAGCTTTCCCGCCACCGTCCGCCTGAAGCTCGAAGCCAAGGACGGCGGCCAGGCGACGGTCGTGCACGCATTCGTCAGAGTCCCGGAAGTCCATGCCACGATCGGCGGCAAGGAGATGGTGGTCAGCGAGCGCAAGATCGAGAACGCCCTGCAAGGCCTGCTGAAAGCGACCGGGCGCAGCCTCGAGATGGGTTCGAGCGCGAAATCCGAAACCTCGGGCCTCTCGACCATGCTCCTGGCGATCGCGGTTGCAACCAACGAGAAGCAAATGGCGCGCGCGCTCGACCTCAAGAACAACCCGGAAAAGCTGACGACGCTGCTGCTGGCGTTTTCCGGTTCGGGCCGTTCGTCCGAGCCCAGTGTGAACGGCAGCGCGATCCGCACGGTCGATCCCGACGCGGCGCAGGAACAGCGCGAGTTCGCTCAGGCGGACGCCGAATGGAAGCAGGAGCGCGCGCTGAGCCAAGCGGCCGCGCCGACGACCAATGTCGAACGGACCGACCAAGGCTACGAGTACTAAGCCGGTTCAATCCATCGGCACATAGCGGGGCAGGGCCGCAATGCGGTCCAACCAGGCGCGGACCGCCGGATAGTCGGACAGCCGGAAGCCGCCCTCCTCACCGACATGGGTATAGGCATAGAGTGCGATGTCGGCGAGCGATGCTCGGTCGCCCGCGAACCAGTCACGGCTGGCGAGATGCTCGTCCATCAGCGCCAGCGCAGCCTCGCCGCCCGCGCGCTTGGCCGCGATCTGGCCGCGCTGGGCGTCGCTCAGATCGCCCTCGCCGACGATCGACAGCCAGAAGCGCAGCGTCGCGACGTTGGGCTCGTGGTTGTACTGCTCGAAGAACATCCAGCGCAGCATGTCGGCCCGGTCGAAGCGATTGTCCGGAATCAGCACGCTGCCTTCGGCGAGGTACCAGCAGGCAGCGTTGCTCTCAGGCAGGAAGCGCGCGGCCGCGCCCTCCCCGATCTGCAGTACCGGAATGCGGCCATTGGCGTTGACCTCACGCAGGAATTCCGGCGTCCGCGTCTCGCCCTTGCGAATGTCGTAGAACCGCCGCTCGATCGGCAGCCCGAGCAGCGCCGCCGTGAGCCGGATCTTGTAGCAATTGCCGCTGCAGGGGTCTTCGTGGAGGATGAATGTGTCCATGGGCACGATACCTAGCGGATTGGGCCGGGCCTGACTTCCACGAAGCCGAGGTGCAGCGACAAGGAGAGCTTATATCTCCAGAACGATCTTGCCGACATGCGCGCCCGCTTCCATTCGTGCGTGCGCAGCGGCGGCTTCGGCCAGCGGGAAGGTCCTGTCCATCACCGGGCGCAGCTGGCCCGCCTCGGCGAAGGACCAGACGTTGCGCGCGATCTCCTGGGTCAGCAGCGCCTTGAACACGGCCGAACGCGGGCGCAACGTCGAACCGGTCAGCGTGTAGCGCCGCATCATTACCACGGCCATGTTGAGCTCGGCTCTCGCCCCACCCTGCACTGCGATCGTGACATGGCGCCCGTCCTCCGCGAGGCATTTGAGATTGCGCGGCACATAGTCGCCCGCGACCATGTCGAGCACGATCTGCACACCCTTGCCGCCGGTGATGCGGCTGACTTCTGCGACGAAGTCCTGCGCCTTGTAATCGATCGCATGGGCCGCGCCGATCTCCAGCGCGCGCGCGCATTTCTCGGGCCCGCCGCAGGTGACGATGACGGTGAGATCGAACAGCTTGCCCAGCAGGATCGCCATGGTGCCGATGCCGCTGGTGCCGCCGTGGACCAGGATCGTCTCGCCCTCCATCGCCCAGCCACGCTCGAACACGTTGTGCCAGACGGTGAACAGCGTCTCGGGCAGAGCTGCCGCTTCGGCCAGGCTCAGCGCCTCGGGTACGCTCAGGCAATGTTCGGCCCGCGCCAGGCAGTATTCGGCATAGCCGCCGCCCGGCACCAAAGCGCAGACCTGCTGGCCCCCAGCCAGTTCGCCAACGCCCTCGCCCAGCGCAACAACCTCGCCGGCGATCTCCAGCCCAAGAATCGGCGAAGCGCCCGGCGGCGGCGGATAGGAGCCCTGCCGCTGCACCACGTCGGGCCGATTGACTCCAGCGAAGGCGACTTTGACCAGCACCTCGCCCGGTCCCGGAGCCGGCACCGGCAAGGTTTCAGCGCGTAGTACTTCGGGGCCGCCGGGCGCGTCGAAGCCCATAGCCGTCATGAATTGCGGAACAATTGCCGGCATTTGGGCCCCCTTTTGCCGCGCGAAACGCACTTGTTCACTAATCCGGCTACCGGTTGACAGCAAGCGAAGAGCGTCCGATGCTGCACCGCAATGGACGACGACGATCGACCACGGCCCCGCGGAGATTCCGCCAGCCGACTAGCCGGCGAAAGCCTCGACAGCTATTCGCAGGATGAGCTTGTCGCACGCGTAGAATTGCTCGAAGCCGAGATCGCCCGCGTCACCGCGCACAAGGCAAAGGCCGCCGCCCATATGTCGGCTGCCGACGCGCTGTTCAGGCCGAAAGCATCTTGAGCGGCGCCCCTCTCGCAACGCCGAGGGCGCCTTCCCATATAGGTGGTCGACCCACCCCGTTCCCGCGGGGATTCGTTAACCAATCTTCTTCATGTTTTCCCGTCAGCGGAAAGTCACCTTCCCTAGCGAAAGATAGATGATGCCCAGTTTCGCTCAGAACCTCGAAAAGACGCTGCATTCGGCTCTGGCCCACGCGTCCGAACGCAGCCACGAATATGCCACGCTCGAGCATCTGCTGCTCGCGCTGATCGACGACTCGGACGCAGCCCAGGTCATGCAGGCCTGCGGCGTCGACCTCGGCGATC
>JADMIO012500442.1_pt1 | contig 13359 bp, 9 predicted proteins | sample 8958161 | NCBI WGS metagenome assembly JADMIO01 (sample SAMN16585339, study PRJNA669376) | soil metagenome | isolation source: Crop rotation soil | place: USA: Cullars Rotation, Alabama | collected 2011 | reverse complement strand
CGCGACAACTTGTCCACGTGGAATTCTAAGCTTAGGATCCCAATGTGCTGGAAAGATCGTGAGACTCAAGTTGACTGCGGAGTGCGGCACGCGTGTCTTCGGGTATTTCGCTGGCGGGCAAACTCCCCGTTGCCGCGGCTTGTTCGGTGAACACTCCACCGGAGCGCTGCCAGACCCGAACAGTAAGAATGTTCGGACGCGACCCACGCACAAGGTTCGCTGCGCGTTGTAGGGCTTCGGTGTCCGCGTCGCCGAGCGAGTTGCCGATGTGTTCCGCGAAGTTACTTGCCTGCAGTTCCGCGAGCTCGCGTTGTTCTTCGCGCACATAGTCGGCTACGCGAACGCTTACCAGCCACAAAAGAGCGGCGATTACAGCAACCGTTAAGCCGGCAGCAAGTAGCGTCGTCTTCGTGTGCAAGCGAAGCGCGGACATAGCGATTATTCCAGCGAACTTTGTTATCGGTAGCCTGAAGAAGCAGTTTCTACTCCCGAATACTAGGTGGATTCAACTTTCAAGTGCAACACTCTCGGGATCGCGGTCTCTAACAAGTGCTTCTTATTAACACCGTGGCTTCAGCCCGGTGCTCGACGGTAGATGCGAAGCGGGAAACCGTTTAAACGGTTTCCTATCTTCGGTGGTCTCTGATCCACCGCGCTGAAGCGACGGTGTTAATAAGATGAATACTAAATCACCTTCACTTTGTCTGATCATCGCCCCTGGCTTTGAGGACGATCAGTGTTAAGTCGTCGGTGAAAGTTTCTGAACCTCTGAACCTGACAGCCTCCGCGTAAATCAGCTCCAGTAATTCGTTCGCAGATTCTTCTTTGTGCGCGGCGACAAGTTCCGCGAGTCGTTCATGTGTAAATTCTTCGCCATTGCCGTTCTCGGCTTCGGTCAAACCGTCCGTGTAGAAAACGACGACGTCGCCCGCGCGCAAGTAAGTCGTCCCCATTTCGTAGGTCGCCACTGGGAAGACGCCTAGCGGAAAGCCGCCAGCGTCTAACCATTCGCATGCCCCGCACCGCACAACCAGCGGCGGGAGGTGTCCGGCGTTTGAATACTCCAAGCGTCCTTCGCCGACGTGCAGCCGCGCATAGCAAAGTGTAACGAAGCGCGCGGTGTCGGTCGCATCGTAAAGAATCTGACTGACTGCACCCAACAGCCTATCAATCGTTCGCGCGTACGGCGCGCCCAGTCGCAAAGCGGTTACCGTCGAAGACATGAGCAACGCGGCGGCAGCTCCTTTGCCCGTGACGTCCGCAATGACGATGTCCAGATCGTCATCTGAAAGTTGTATGAAATCGAAGTAGTCGCCACCAACAGTCTGCGCTGGAGTCATGCGACTTGCCAGCTCAATGCCTGGAATGTGTGGCGGCGATATCGGCAGCAAACGGCGTTGGACAGTCGCGGCCAAGTTGATTTCCAGTTGGAGTTCGTCGCGTTGTCTGCGGATGACCGCAGCGAGCCGCCGCCGTTGCGCGTTAACCTTTTCGATGACCAGAACGACTGCAGCAAAACCCGTGAGCGTAATTGCGTTCAAGGCCAACCGCAGCGCGATGACGCTTGGCACAGGACTGAACAGGTCGTGTAGCGCGACGCATACAAAAACGAGTGGCAGCGTCACGGCCAGGCGGAAGGTCATCGCACTGAAGGCAAGCGGCAGAATATAAAGATAGGCGAGAGAGATGCTCTCGACGTGACTATCCGCGTAAGCCACGGCTGCGATGCCGCCGCACACGAGACAGAACAAAAACACCTCGACGCGTGATGCCCAGTTCGCGCCATCGTCTGTCTTACTAGAATGGGCGTGCTTGGCAGTTTCCGCATACATGCTGTCACAGTTTGGTTACGGTGGTTATTGGCAAGGTCATTCTGTTTCATTAACACCGTGGCTTTAGCCCGGTGATTCGGTCGACGACATCATCCGAAAACCGGTTTGCCGTTCGAGCCCGACCATTTCATCACCGGACTAAAGCTACGGTGCTAACGAGACGCGGGGCCGAAAGCAAAACCACGCGAAGTAAACGGGCAAGCATGGCTCCTAACGACTCCTTGGAGAACCCTTGCCTGCCCGCTCGTTTGCCGATTGCGCGTTCTAACGGTTCTCGTTCTTCTCGCGTTTCATCTCTCGCCTTTCGCGGCGATACACGCGACGCATATGACGGCGATGATGACGTTTTTTCCAGCGTTCGTTGCGCGTCTCCGCTGCACCAGCCTTCGCGTTCCCCGCACTCGCAGTCGCGGTATGCCCGAACGCTACTGCGCTAAAAAGCAGCATGACGGTTAGCGCGAGCGCGCCACTCATGGTCCTGAATCTAATTTTCATTTAATTGCTCCTTCGTCTCTCGACAATTTGTTTATTCCTGCGCTGCCTCGCTGAGGCCGACCTTCTGCCAACAACGACCTGCGCCTTGTTCGTATTTCGCGGAGTTACGAACGGCAAGGAACGTGCCGCCGTCTGGAATTGGCTTCGAACGTGTGAACAACCGAAATATCCAGAACTCTAGTGGCCAGGCATCGCTATCCCGGTGTGGCGCGCGTGCGCGTAAGGCAAAAGCGTCACAATCACTTCCCTCCCCGTGATCGACTTCACGCGGCACACGTTTACATTTTCCTTCTTGACACCTCGCGCTGAGTCGGATGAGGCGGCACAGCGCTTGCGATATTGCGACCGTAAGAACAACAAGAGATCTTTCTGCGCGTCACACAACTCAGAGGCACGAGAGATGAAAAATAAAGTTAGTGAATATTCCTGGAACTCCCTTCGCGGTGCCGTATCTTTGTGCTTTTGCGGCGTGCTGTTTTTTTCTTTACTCGCACTTCAATCCGCCTGTACCTCAAAGGGCCAGGAACCGCCTAAGTCGTCGGCAGCAGTTCCTGTGACCGTCACAAAGGTCGTTGCTAAAGAAATGCCAGTTGAAATCAACGCCATCGGGAATGTGCAAACCGTGTCCGGCGTTTCAATCAGATCGCAGGTCGCCGGGCGAGTGCTCAAAGTGAATTTCAAAGAGGGTGACTACGTGAAGAAGGGCGAGTTGCTGTTTACGATTGACTCGCGGCCATTCGATGAGGCGGTGAAAGAAGCGCAGGCCAATCTTCAGCACGACATCTCGGCGGTCGCGGCAACCCAAGCGGCTCTCGCCAAAGACGCCGCCCAGGCAAAGTATGCGTCAGTGGAAGCTAACCGCTACGACGTCTTGATGAAAGAGGGTGTGGTCTCCAAAGAAGATGGCGAACAGTTCAAAGCTAACGCCGATGCTTACGCGGCGACGCTCAAAGCGGACGGCTCAAACATCGAAACCGCCAGGGCGCAGGTGCGACAAAGCCAGGCTGCAGTTGATAACGCGAAAGTGCAATTGAGCTACTGTCAGATTCGATCGCCGATTGACGGGCGCACTGGCAGTTCTATCGTGACGGCAGGCAATCTCGTCACTCCTAATGATTCGACGCCGCTGGTGACGGTGGATCAAGTATCGCCGATTTATGCGACGTTCACAGTCCCCGAAAAATATTTGCCTGACGTGCAAAAGTATTCTTCGTCCGGCAACTTGAAAGTTATTGCCCAACTTGACGCCGGCTCAAGTCGAGTAGGAACGCTTAGTTCTTTTGATAACCAGGTGAATCAGGCAACCGGCACTCTACAACTTAAGGCCTCTTTCCAAAACGACGACAACCTACTCTGGCCCGGCAGATTCGTGAACATAGTTTTGACCCTGACTGATCAACCCGACGCGATCGTCGTTCCCGCGCAATCAGTTCAAACCAGCCAGCAAGGGCAGTTTATTTACGTTCTCAAACCAGACCAGACGGTTGAGATGAGAAAAATCGTTCTTGATCGCACGGTCCGCGATGAAGCCGTTATCTCGAGCGGGTTGGTCGCGGGCGAAACAATTATTACCGACGGGATGCTGCGCGTGACGCCAGGAGCGAAAGTGCAAATCGCTGCGAACGTTTTGGAGAAACCAAACGGGAGTGGCGCATGAATCTTTCCGGGCCCTTCATACGCCTCCCGGTGATGACCACGCTCATCATGCTGGGGATTCTCTTTTTCGGGGTGATGGGTTATCGCAACTTGCCTGTCAGCGATCTACCCAATGTTGATTTTCCCACGATTCAAGTCTCGGCTGGACTTCCCGGCGCCGACCCCAACACGATGGCGTCGTCCGTAGCGACGCCGCTCGAGAAACAGTTTTCGACAATAGCGGGCATAACCTCGATCAGCTCCTCCAGTTCACTCGGCAGTACGCAGATTACTTTGCAGTTTGATCTGAGCCGCGATATTGACGGGGCAGCGCAGGATGTTCAAGCAGCAATTGCAGCCTCACTCAGGCAACTTCCGCCGGGAATGCCTTCGCCGCCCACTTATCAGAAAGTGAATCCGGCGAGCCAACCCGTTCTCTACCTTTCACTTTCTTCCGACACGCTGCCGCTTTCAAAAGTTGACGAATACGCCGAAACGATGCTGGCGCAGCGCATCTCCATGGTCAGTGGTGTGGCCCAGGTTTCCGTTTTCGGTTCGCAGAAATACGCCGTGCGGGTTCAGGCTGACCCGCTTGCGCTCGCTTCGCGTGGAATCACGATGAGTGATGTACAAACGGCCATTCAGCAAGGCAACGTGAATTTGCCCACCGGAACTCTTGACGGGAGCTACCAATCTCCCACCGTTAAAGCTAATGGACAACTGAACGATGCCGATGATTTTCGTTCGCTGATCGTGGCTTATCGCAACGGCGCACCGGTGCGGCTGGATGAAGTAGCAAGAGTCACAGACAGCGTACAGAACGATAAGACTGCGAGTTGGTTCAACAACTCGCGCGCGATCATTCTGGCGATTCAAAGGCAACCCGGCACAAACACCATCGACGTTGTGGATTCAATCAAAGCGTTGTTGCCAACGTTTCAAGCGCAACTGCCCGCCGCCGTCAACATGGGCATTCGCTACGACCGCTCCGACTCGATCCGTGCCTCGGTGGGCGACGTGAAGTTCACGCTCGTTCTAACGATTGCTCTGGTGGTGTTGGTCATCTTTCTCTTCTTACGAAATGTGCGCGCCACGATCATTCCGAGCCTGGCGGTTCCAATGTCGATCGTGGGAACGTTCGCAGTGATGTACTTGCTGAACTTCACGCTGGATACCATTTCGCTGATGGCGTTGACTCTCTGCGTCGGGTTTGTCGTGGATGACGCGATTGTCATGCTCGAGAATATCGTGCGCCACATCGAGCAAGGCGAGGGCGTTTTTCAAGCCGCGATCAGCGGCTCGCGTGAGATTAGCTTCACGATTCTGTCGATGACAATTTCGCTGGCCGCGGTTTTTATTCCGATCCTTTTGATGGGCGGCGTTATCGGGCGATTGTTCCGCGAGTTTTCGGTGACGATCATCGTGGCGATTTTGCTATCGGGAGTTATCTCCTTGAGCTTGACACCGATGCTGTGCAGCCGTTTCCTGCGATCGCATGATGAAAAAGGGCACAGCCGCTGGTTCAACGTTTCGGAAAAAGCCTTCGAGTACATGATCAACTTCTATGAGCGCACGCTAAAAGTCGTAATTAAATACAAGTTCGCGACGCTCATAGTTTCTTTTGTCATCCTGATTGCGACCGCCTACCTTTTTGTGACTGTGCCCAAAGGTTTCATGGCTAACGATGATATTGGGATGTTGACAGGCTCAACCGAGGGAGCGCAGGGCCTCTCGTTTGATGAGATGGTGCGGCATCAACAACAGGTGTCGGACATAATCAAGAAGAATCCGAACGTCGCTTCACTGCAGTCAAGCGTCGGCGGCACATCAAACAATACCGGCCGCCTCTTCCTTTTGCTGAAACCTTCATCGCAAAGAAAAGCAACGCCCGATCAGGTCATTCAACAACTACGACCGCAACTCGCAGCAGTGCCCGGCATCAATGTCTACTTGCAAAACCCCTCGACCATTAACGTCGGTGGCATCGTTTCCAAGAGTCAGTATCAGTACACCCTGCAAGGCACGGAAGCGAATGAGCTTTATCAGAGTGCCACTGCGATGCAGGAAAAGATCGGCGCAATCTCCGGTGTGCTCGATGTAACGACCGACTTGCAAATCAAAAACCCCGAGGTGAGTCTACAGATTGATCGTGATAAAGCCTCAGCGCTGGGAATCACAGCCAATCAAATCGAAAGTACGCTCGCCAGCGCCTATGGTTCGGGACAAGTCTCGACCATTTATTCAGACACGAATGAGTATTGGGTGATCCTTGAAGTGGCGCCGGAGTACCAACTGGACGCCAACGCCCTTGCAAACCTGTACCTGCGCACCACCACGAATCAACAAAGTTCCACGGGACAAAGTAACGGCGGATCAACGACTGCGACAGGCTCGAACGCGAGCACCCAGACGCCGTCAAACAATTTCCCGCCGATGGTTCCACTGAGCACGATCGCCACGTTAACGCGTACTGTCGGACCGTTATCCGTGAACCACCTGGGCCAACTGCCCGCCGTCACTATTTCATTCAACCTGCGCCCCGACGTTCCCATCGGCAACGTTGTTACGCAAATAAATCAAATCGCACACGCCACTCTGCCGGCCACAATCACGGGAAGTTTTCAAGGCACGGCACAAGTCTTTCAATCATCGCTCTCGGGCCTCGGGATTCTGCTGCTCGTCGCGATTTTCGTGATTTATCTCGTGCTTGGAATTTTGTATGAAAGTTTCATCCACCCGATCACGATCCTTTCGGGTTTACCTTCAGCAGCGTTTGGTGCGTTGGTAACGCTTTTGATTTTCAGAGTTCAGTTGGACCTCTATTCTTTCGTCGGCATCATCATGCTGATCGGCATCGTCAAAAAGAACGCGATCATGATGATTGACTTTGCTCTCGCTGCGGAAAAGAAAGAGGGCTGGAACGCAGAGAGATCTATTTACGAAGGTTGTGTCGTGCGATTCCGCCCGATCATGATGACAACCTTCGCGGCCTTGATGGGCGCGCTGCCGATAGCACTCGGGTTTGGAGCGGGCGCGGCGTCGCGCCGGCCGTTGGGACTCGCCGTAGTGGGCGGGTTGCTTTTTTCGCAGTTGATTACGCTTTACATCACTCCCGTCATTTACATCTATCTGGATTCATTGCAGGCAAGGATGAGCCGCCACTCGGGCGCGTTGGGTACAAATCAACCGGAGCAGATACAACTATGGGAATAAGCGGCGCTTGTCTTTCAGCAAAAAACTCGCTCGGCGGATCACCGGGCTAAAGCCACGGTGTTAATGAAATATGGAATCGAGAAGGTCATGTACCTCCGTCAAACGGATCGGAACTAGCTACCATAACGCCACAGTCAGACATAAGTGCAACAGCATTTTCAGTTTCCCTGTTTCGTGTCATTTCGTGGTTTTTATTTCGTATAAATTAGTGGTTATAAGTTTTGCCCCACTAGAAAAAGAAATCCACTCACAGACACGAGATGAAACTGCGAAAACGACACGAAAAGTCGCCGGACCGTGGTGACTCAAAACGGCATGATGCTTGCCAATGAGCTAAGAGCAGAAGGAGGTGTCGTATGAGCAGAGCGGCCTTACTATTGGTAGGAGTTACGCTGGCACTCAGTGCTCTGGCGGAGAGTTCAGGCTTGAGCGTGGCGCAGCAACAGAGCACTGAAAAAATATCCCCAGACGCCGCCAGCGTTATCAAGGTGACTATTACGACTGGTGGTGGTCTATTTGGTCCTGAGAAAAATGTTTACGAGGTGGGGAGACAGGTGCCGGTCAGCATTACGATGACAAACACTTCCACTCACCCTGTCTACGTTTGCGACTCTGACACGTTGTACCAGGACCTGCCAAAACTAGTTAGCGGTGGGCGAACGTTGTCGTATGGGAAATGGCAGTCGTTCCTCCTGGACGACTCCACAAAAAACAGCACCTGCAAGAATGAGGATCTGCCGGAACCCATAGTGCTCCAACCCAACGAATCTCGGGTTGTCGATTGGTTTCTTTTAGTGGATAGCGCTAATCCAACTGGAGCAATTGCGTGGTTCGATTCGCTTCCGGCAGGAAAATATGAACTATCGGTTCAGCGCCGCTTCGGCTGTTGCGAGGGAGCAATGGTCGAGTCTAACAAAATCAACTTTGAAATAATTCCGCGCACCCACGGAAAAAAGGGCGCAGCTTGAGGGATGCACCAGTAACTTTTTGCTCAGCTTCTGCGACAGGTAGCGTTAAGCAGGGCACCTTCTTCGACAGTTAACTCCGGCGCTACTACTTGTCCTCTCACATTTGCCGTAGGACCAAGTTGAAGTTCTTTAGTGGCGCGAATATTACCTTCTACCGTGCCGTTGATCTTCGCGACCGCAACCTCGATAACCGCCCCCGTAACTTGTGCTCCACTACTTACGATAAGGGTGCCATCTGAAGAGCTCACGCGTCCCGAGAAGTGCCCATCGATTCGCAGCATCGATTTGAAATGCACTTCGCCAGTAAAATTTGTGACGTCACCGATGAAACCCAGCCAATTGTCTTTGGGGATATTGATACGGCGGCCAAGTTCCTTGGTTCTAGCAACTGCATGAGTGCTCATTGCATTGACCTTTATGATTTGATTGCTGTTAAAGACGGGTGGCGACACGGCTGCCGCTGCGCATCGGGGAGAAGGAAGAATTTCCTTGTCGTGGGACTATAACATCGCGTCGCGCGAGTTGGATGTTACGATTAGATTGCCTTTCGGAGATACCGGTAACAGAGACTAAGACCTCTTATCGCATTAACGCATGTAAGGTGCGACGTTGCCGGCAATAATCCTGAACTCACGCTGAGTCAACGGCACGGTAGCCAAAAATCTGTTCCAGGATGACACCTCATCAAAAGCTTATGAGAAAAGAAAGGCATCGACCCACCCAAGACAAATTCAGAACTGAGGAGCGCAGCGACCAGCCAAGGCGTCAACTGGCGCAATGTGGTCAAAAAGGCGAAAGACTTAAAACCCGCTGTCGTTGAGTCCTTGGCTGGTCGCTGCGCTCCTCAGTTCTGAATTTGTGGGGCACACGTTGATGCCTTTCAGTATGCCGATCAGTAGCCGTGGGCAACCTCAGTTAGTGCCGGGAATTCGTCTATGTGGTCGTCTGAGTGCGCCCTTGCATCATTTTCACACCAGCTGGGTAAAGAATCAGATCTTCCTGGGTTTTATCGGACATTAGCTATTGTCTTGGGGATCGATTTCGGTTAAATGTTTCCGCTCCGCTCGACTAGTTACGACAACCTGACCGTTCTAGTTCAAATTGAAATGGCAAACAAACCGAAGGGATCAGCAACCGATCGTCTGGCCTCGCTCGACGTGTTTCGCGGCATAACCATCGCCGGTATGGTGCTGGTGAACGACCCCGGCAGCTGGGAACACATTTACTGGCCGCTCGAACATTCCACCTGGCATGGTTGGACACCTACAGATTTAGTCTTTCCTTTCTTCCTTTTCATAGTTGGCGTAGCAATTACTCTGGCTTTTGGGAGTCGGGTGGACAGTGGCCGTAGCGCGCGTGATCTCTACCTGAAAGTAATCAGGCGCACCGTAATCATTTTTGCGATTGGTTTATTTCTAAACGCCTTCCCGTATTTCCATCTCTCCGAATGGCGCATCCCGGGAGTGTTACAACGGATCGCAGTATGTTATCTGCTCGCTTCGATCATATTTCTGAATACAAAAATCAGAACACAGATGGTAATTACGATCGCGCTGCTATTGATTTACTGGCTGCTGGTGAAACTTGTTCCGGCGCCTGGATTCGCTGCCGGCGATCTTACCAAGGAGGGCAGCCTTCCTTCGTTTGTAGATCGCGTGGTCTTCGGCAAGCACGTCTGGGCGCAAGCAAAGGTCTACGATCCTGAAGGCATTCTCAGCACCATTCCCGCGCTGGCTACTACACTGATCGGAATCTTAGCGGGACATTGGCTCCGTTCGAAAAAATTACCTTACGAAAAAGTGGCTGGGCTGTTTGTAGCGGGAGCCATTTGCGTGGCTGTGGGATGGGCGTGGAACCCGTTCTTCCCAATTAACAAAGCATTGTGGACGAGCTCCTATGTCTTTTTCACAGGCGGTTTGGCACTACAGTTTTTGGCCTTGTGTTATTGGCTTATCGATATCAAAGGTTATCGGCGATGGGCCAAACCGTTTGAGGTTTTTGGCGTCAATGCCATTGCGCTTTACGTCGGTGCGGAACTCATGGCGATATTGCTGGGTGAGATTGAGGTAACCGGGTCGGATGGCGAAAAGATACCCGTGGGATCCTGGATCTACGAAAATCTCTTCGCCTCATGGGCCTCACCAGTGAACGCGTCGCTGGCTTTCGCTATTGCCTTCGTTTTGGTTTGGCTGGGAATTATGTGGATTCTTTATCGACGAAAGATCTTCATCAAGATTTGAACTGGCTCACCACCGGAAACAGCTATTCGAGTTTGCGTTTCGCCTCATCAATCAGGAGATTGTTCCGCTCATAGCTCAACTCCGATCCATTGTCATTCGGAATAACCGGCGGATACTGATGCCGTTGATAAATGGGGTAGGCTTCAGTGCGCAGGTGGGCACTCATGTGGTGTCCACGACGGACAGAGCGTTCGTGGCGTAGAGCAGAGATATCGATCGGCGCAACCACGATTCTTTCACCCGGTCCCGGAGAAGCTTCAGCCAACATGCGTCCGTCGAAGTCCACCACCTGACTCCCACCGGGCCAGGAATATGGCGGGTAATGTTTCAAGCTCGCGCCCTGGTTGGCAGCAACCACATACGCCGTGTTTTCGAGCGCGCGACAGCGATTCACAATTGTCCACCACGCCATAGGCTCAGTCGCACCCCAGGGATCCATGTAAGCCGACACGCGAATCAAAACTTCAGCCCCATTCGCCGATAGCTGTCTTAACGCTTCCGGAAAAAGCCAGTCATAACAAATAGCACAGCCCAGCCGGCCGATAGGTGTCTCTGCTACCGGAAAAAGCGGTGCATCATAATCGGGTAGGTCATGTGGACTAGTGTGCACTTCGTAAGGAATCCAGGTATTTACTTTTCGGTATTTGTATAGCAGCCCCGCGGGTCCGACGAGGCAACTGGTGTTAAATACGTGACCGGGCCACTTCGGATCGACTTCGAGCATTGAACCGCTCTGAATATACAAGTCGTGTTCTTTAGCTTTTTGTTCGAGCCGCTCTGTATGTTCGTTGGGCATCGGCACCGCAAGTTTCTCAATCAATTCTGCCGCGGTGGGAAAAACGGGCGCCGCATGTGCGAACTCGGGAAAGACGACCAGGCGGACCGGCAGAAACGGGGCCGCACCCGCAACGGCCGAGTCAATCATCGAAAGCATGCGATCCGTATTGGCGCGCATGCTGCGCCGATCGAGCGGATTAGAAAGATCCGTCTGGCATACAGCCGCTGAGTATCTAAGAGTTTGCATGGTCATCTTCTGCCCAGGAACTCTGTTTCAATCAAAGACACCGGTGACTTCACCACGCGTGTGTTGTACTTCTCCAGGTATCGTCTCCGTTCGTCAGTCAGTGGATACCGCTCGGGCCACGTGTAGGGATACTTGCTCATGCCGTGAAACGGCAGTGGCCCAACTTGATCAGGGCTGGCAGAGTTAATGTCCATCTCCTTGCTAAAGCCATCAGCGTAGAGCAGGAATGTGCGTGTCCACCCACGCGGGAGCGGCGGAAGCTTGTCGGCGGCGAACGACAGAGCTAGTTCATCTCCAGGACGCGAGATGACGAACATGTCATCAGATTTGAGTAACAACTCGCGCACGTCGCCCTCACGTGTATATCGGCCCGTCATTACTTTCCAGGGCGAAGTGAAAGAGATCTCATCGTAGGCATAGTCCATTGGCTGGTGCCCATCAGGGGAGAATTCACGTGAAAAGCCGCGCCAGTGCAACTCAGCAACGGATGGGTCAAGTCGCGTCAGCTGCACGGGAAAATCTTCGGCAGAAGTGTCGACGAGAATCTGATCCCAGTAAATGCGCATGTTGGTAACGATGCGCACTTCGCGATTAGCACTGAGGAACTTACCTGTGAGATCGACTGCGACTGTCTGCGGACGTCCCACTGGTATTCCTATGTTTTCGATTACGGTCTGCCAACGTCCTTTGCTGTCTTTCACCTGAAGCGCCGGCAGAGTCAAACTCTTTCCGCTCTGAAAAGCGGCGAGGTTATCGCTGGACCATGCGTAATCAGTCCAGCCGGTCATTAACAAAAGGATCTTTTGAATACCCGCATGTTTGGTGTTGTCCAAAGTCCAATGTCCAAAGTCCCAAGTCTGTTTACCGGAAGATGAATCCTTTACTTGAGTGTTGGATCTCGTCGAAGAAATGACTTTGGACTTTGGACTTTGGACTTTGGACTCGTTGAAGAGCTTGAGCGTCAATGAATGTTCGTCCGAGTAGCCTCGTATCTGATGCAGATGAAAATCGTCCGGGTAGCGGCGATCAAGGCGCGTGATCTGGGGAAGAACATCATGACCGTGATCGTCGACTGCCGCTATGGGCGGTTGCGCATTCTGGGTCGCATAGAGCTTGAAAGCAGCGGGCGTGGCAGTTAGTCCTTCGTTAGGATAGACCTCAACGCCCTGCGGATGAGCTACAGAAATCAGTTGCAGATGATCTACAAAAAGCGCTTCTTCCAGTTCGTTGGTCACGCGCAACTCGAAACGGCCGTTACGCTCTTTAAGTAGGTCACGAGGAATGCGGACGTATTCGTCCGGGTCAGGAGCATTAAAGCTCGCAGGCGCCTCGAGATGGCCCATCTCGCCCCCGCCCATAAAGTCGGTAACGAATTCGAATCGCTCACCATTCCAGACATAGAGATAGGGACACGATGACGGCTTGCGATCTAGTTCGGTAACGGAGAGCGTCAGAGCCGAAGCTGATGTACTCCTGGCGTTCGCGATTTCTGTCTCCGCTTGAACAATTCCTGCCGGCCATAAGATGCGAACTGCGTCGACCGACGTCCGATTGCCTAAACCAAAGACAACATCAGCTGGCGCCGGCGCTGGGGACGCAGAATAGGTTTCCAGTTTTTGCGCGAGACTCCCTGCACGCATCTCGATTTTTGAGCCAACTCCACTGCGATTACTGACCTTGCCAGCCAGATTTACGCGCAAGGAATGATTGGTATTGCCCCCATCATTGCGCGCTACTCTCAACCCACCACCCGGAACTCCAAAGATGACGTCAATGTCGCCATCGCCATCGATGTCTCCGCTAGCGAGAACGCGTGACCGCGAGAACGGCTTCCCTACCGCACCGATAGGCGACGTTATTCCAGGCGTAGCTTTGCTGCTTACATCGACCCACCGATCTTTCCAGCACAGTGGGATCCGAAGCTTGGAATTCACGTGACTTGAAGTCGCGGC
>JADMIO011741709.1_pt1 | contig 13360 bp, 8 predicted proteins | sample 8958161 | NCBI WGS metagenome assembly JADMIO01 (sample SAMN16585339, study PRJNA669376) | soil metagenome | isolation source: Crop rotation soil | place: USA: Cullars Rotation, Alabama | collected 2011 | reverse complement strand
GACAAGCTGACCGCAACCGATGTGGACAAGCTGATGCCGGCGGTGGCAAAAGTGAAAGATGCACTCGCGGACGAACCTGAGCTGGCGAAGCGGGCGATCGCACCGCTTTTGGCGTCGACCGAGGAATTACCCGCGAAGATTGAGCAATGGTTCGACTCGGTGATGGATCGCGTATCGCAGCGCTTCGTTCTTCACACGCGGCTCTGGACTGTATTCTTCTCCGTGCTCCTCGCCTTCGCGCTGCACCTAGACGGTTTCCGACTCATGACGCAACTTTCTACGGATGCGGAGTTGCGGGCCCGCCTAGTCGCGAGCGCTGATGCGCTAGCCCGCAAAGCCGATGAGACAGTCGCAACGCCCGCCGCAGCGGATTTTTACGTCCAGACAATGAAGGACCTCATCCGTGCCAATCCCAAGGACCTCGGACAGCTTCCCGAACCTCCTACAGGCTTCACCGATCTCGCCGAGGCGAAATCGTGGCTGACCGTTCAGCTGAAGGCCGCCGCAATTCCAAACGCCGAACTCTGGCTAAGGCAATACGAGTCAACAATCTCCCAAGCGAGTCTCCGTGCCTCTGCGGTCGATCTTCGAGACACGCTCAACAATAAATTGAAGTTCCAACTCATTCCCGATCCCTACCCCCAGCCCTTCTACAACTACTGGACTCCGAGCTGGCTCCATCTCTGGGGCGTCATTGCGAGTGCGGCATTGCTCAGTCTTGGAGCACCTTTTTGGTTCAACATGCTAAAGTCTATGAGCAACTTGCGCCCAGTCCTTGCCAACAAGGAGGAAAAGGAACGCGCCATCGCTGAAGAGCGCTAAGTGTTCAGACCCCGAATTGACGATGTGACTAAACAGCAAGCGGACCTGCGATCACACTTCTGTTGCTCTGTCGTTGCTCTATTTCGGTGCTCATGTGAGCCGGACAACAGAGAAACTAAATGCATCGGCCATGCATAATTCCACAGCCGGTCACATGATAGCCGTGATTAGTGTTTACGGATGACGCTGGCAACCGACATGGCAAGGACGAAAGCAACCATTCCCATCCTCGTTTTGGTCAGCGGGGCAACGAGAGAGCCCGTTGTGTCGGCGTTCGCGTTTTCGGGCAACGGTGAGACAACCCAGCTGCAGGCGATAAGTTCTCGTTCACAGGGGGCGGCCGGAACCGAGTTCACCATTCGGCTCGCGGCTCCAGCGATGAGCACCGGGATCTTCGTCAGCGGAGAATTGCAGTTCGCCGATGCCAACCTGGTTAACGTCTCGGTACGGAACGAGTCGTCGTCTACTCAACGTAAGGTGGCAATTGCCCTTGGGGGTGGCATCGCCACGTTCGAAACATTCCTTGGACTTGAAGCGACTGATGCGCCGACGGTCCGCTCTAGCTTTCGGGGAGTCCGGCCCACGGCGCAGGGAGGGATTGATGAACTAATTGATGGTGCTCCCTCCGGTCCGCAACAGCCATCAGGCTCAGGCAAGCTTGATCCGCCTGAGGCCGTAGACTATCAAGTCTGGTTCGGGACGAATCGCGCCTCCGGGGCAGCAGGCGGCACCGGTGCGACGTTCACGGCACAGCGCGGTGGAAAGCTGATCCTCGGTACCTGCACGGTGCGGATTCCACCTAGTCATAAGATCGGCTCTACGGGCTCGGGTCTGCTCAAGCGCCTCTTCGGCCCCGACGATAGACTCAGACTCGTCGAGACGAAAGTCTTCGGACCCGCCACCTGGAGCGCCGCGATCCGGGCACGCCTCGCAGTTGCGGGACCTGCGGCCAGCTTCGGTGTGGTCTTCGTTCATGGCTACAACGTGAGCTTCGAGGATGCCGCCGTCCGGTCAGGACAACTCGCCTACGACCTCACTATCGATGGTCCCATGGCCTTCTTCTCGTGGCCGTCGCGTGGCGCTGTCGCTTCGTATCCCGCCGACGAGGCGACGGTCGACGCGTCTGAAGACCACCTCTTCGAGTTCCTGCAATACTTCATCGCCGCCTGTCGCGGAGCGCCGATTCACGTCATCGCGCACAGCATGGGGAACCGTGTGGTCGCGAGGACATTGGTGCGCTTGCGCCGGGAACATCCCGCCCTGTGCCTCGATCAGCTGATCTGTGCCGCCCCAGACATGGACCAGGATACCTTTGCCTCGCTGGCCACACAGTTTCGCGCCGTTGCGAAGCAGGCCACGCTTTACGTGTCTGAGAGGGACACGGCCGTTGAGCTGTCACGCGCATTCCACAGCGCGCCACGCGCCGGGTTATTCCCACCTATCACCATCCTGGAGGGATTCGACACGGTGGTGGTCACGAATATCGACACCTCGTTGCTTGGTCATGGATACGTGGCGGAGGCGCGAGAGGTGCTACACGACTTGCATAGTATGCTACACTTCGGGCTGGGCCCGAAGCAGCGAATGGGCCTCCGTCAGGTCGCGACGGGTGGTACAACCCACTGCTGGACGATCGGCGGCTGACGAGCAATCATGTCATGGGCAGCTATTCGTCGCCGGATCGGGCGAAGGCGCTTTCCATCCTCAAGCGGAGTGCGGCGGAACAGGCAGCGAAAACAGGAATTCCGTTGTCGAACTTCATCGACGATCAGGCGGCGATCGGTATTCGCGCCCTGGACGCTGCTATCACGCGGCCCGGGGGGAGTAAGGAACAGAAGTATCGCGCGGCGCGTGACCGATTGGCAGCGAACGCAAACTATGTCTTCGAGTATCGCCAAAACCAGGTCGAAGCTTCGTTCAATGAGCAACTCGACAACCTGCGTTCCGGGCTCGCGCGGTCGCGCTCGTCGCTGAGCCTGGTCGATTCGTCGAAGATCAGGGCGTTGCTCGCCAACAACGGGCCGGCCGAGCTCGAAGTGACACCCGACGTCGTCGTCTCTGCATTGCGGCGAGTCCAGGTAGTGGCGCCGTTGAGCCTGGGGTTCGAGGCCTACTCCAGAGAAAGTGGAGCGACGCCAATAGTGGTCATGGGCTATGGCATCAGCAAGCTGATGTGGCAGGCGAGCTACATTATGGTTGCCTACGGAATGCGGGAGACGTCCCCGGGCATCTCAAACCCGCGCAACCTCCGCGAGCATCCGGTAGAGTATCAGCGCGCCGTGGAAGAGCTCGAGTCCGTGATTCGATCGGCTGAATCCGGAATGCATACCGTCGACCCGGTGACGAACGCGGCCGGGTACTACGATCCGCTGATCCGTGCAATCTCGGGACACGCGCTGTCTTTCTTCATGTTTCATGAGTTGGGCCACCTGCTCGTCGCGAGGAAGTCCCGGTCCGAAGAGGAGCTCGCGTGCGACGAGTTTGCGGCTGGCATCCTCGGCAGTTCCGACGACGACCGCTGTTGGCTCGGGGCGGTAATGGCCTCCCAGCTGCTTTCGATCGTCCTCCGGATGAGTCACACGGAGTGGCGCTCAGCTGACTACCCTGGCGCCTCGTACCGTTGTTCACGCATCGCCGAGGCGATGTCTCTGGAGGGCGCCCGGATTGAAGAGCCGGTGGATTACCTCCTGGACGTCCCCTGCCGCGTCTACGAGCAGGAGGCCTTCGAGACCGATACTCGCCGGCTCATCTTCTTCAGTTATGTATCCGCGCTAATGACACGATGGGGAACAGGTGTCGAGCCCGCGACTGTCGTGCAGCTGGCGTTGGTCGTTCTCGACTACGCCACACGGCTACCATCCATCGCGGAGCATCCGCAGATTACATGCTGGAACGACGATGAAAGCGGTCAACGCGCGTACGTACTTGCGCTAGAACCGTATCGTGCCCTGCGCGTCGCGGGCTGGGCGCTGGCGGAAAAGCAGCCGCAATGGCAGCAACTGGCGTCTGAGGCCGCGCTTCTGTTGATCGCCGAGGTCAACCATGAACCGCCACCAACAGCCGAGGCGGCGAGTCTCTTTCTGTCTCTGGCGCGCCACAAGCGGGGCGCAGCGCGCCGTGACCGTTCTTCGCTCAAGTACCTCAGCAGCATCGGAGCGATCGTGAGGGATCCGACGTTGTTCCCGCGCTCAACCGGGACCACGGTCTTCTATCACGGCCAATCACCGGATGACGGGAACTTTCCAGTGTCCGGCAACGCCGTTGCGCAGCGACAACTGGGATCCATCATCGCGGCGTGGGAGGAGTACTCGAACCGAAAGGATCGGGAAACGCAGTGGTTCATGCAGCGAGGCGTGACAACTATCGAGGACTGGCCAGCCAGCTGACCCTCAGTCCAATTCTTTGGACCTACCGCTTTCTCTCTACTTCATCCATGCAGGTGGCGACTGGTTTTTCAGAGGAATCAGCGGGTACTTAGTCTGACCGGCTGCGTTCGTGATCGAAATGCAGAACCAGCATCGTTTTGTTTTCCAAGCCCTGCGGGACTGCGCTCTGCCAGCCTATAGCCGTCGTTGCCTATGTTGCGGTCGATACTCTGGAATTTGAGAGCGAGCGCATTGCCAGATTGTTCCCACGCAGCGCAAATGCGGCCGATAGTGTCTGAACTAAAATCGTGACGGAGAGACTCGGCACGAGCAAAATCACACAAACCTAATAAGTGTCTCGAGTCTTTGAAGCATAGGCGACGAGTTAGGAAGTTGGAGGTTGTTTAGCTAACTTCCTTACGAGGCTTAGCTCTAACAGCCTCATTAGAAGGGGATCGGAGATTGTAAAGATAAATCGTGACTTCTTTCACGGTCTTTTCTAGGAATCAAGCGCGAAGATACAATTTCCATACACGCGACAGGCAAAAGCGAAGCTTTTCACGCTCTCTTCTAGATCGGTTCATTTTTTTAGCGACCGTTCGAAATAGAAACGCTTCGGCCGACCTGTTCTGACATGAACCCATTAAAATTCTTCCGCTACTTCGCAAAGAGCGCCTCCACCCGAAAACTTTCCACCAATGTCATTGCACTGTTTTTGCGAGATCACTGGCCATTTCACTCGCGAAACGGTCCCAAGCATAGTTAGTGATGAGTTGTTCGATTTCAGGAGGGAGACTCACATGCGGTATCTCTCCGGCCACCCAACGAAAAGCGGACGCGAGGCGTGCATTTCTGAACTGCTCACCGCTTAGAAAGGCCGAGGGAAAGCTGGCTGAATTGAGCAACATGGCGCCCAGCACGCAAGGCGCCCATTCTGGCAGATCATGATTCGTCTCGAAGTAGTCTGCCACGCACATTGGTAGCATGACTTTGTCGGAAAGCCGGGTGAGACCCTCTATCCAGCTCTCTCGTCGTGGGCAGGGCGCGTAGTTGAGCAATTCATGCGGCGCGCAATCCGCTAAATTCGGCCAGGCAAAGCGGGTGTAGCCGAACCACATCAAAGTCAAATGCATTCCCGCCGGGCAAGAATATTTAGTTACAAAGTTCGACAGCTCCTTTTCGTTCGACCAGACGCCCAGTTGGACAAGCGCTTGGTACCAACTGAGAAGCATTTTTGTGTCAACGGCATCTCCGTTTTGAATAACGCGCGACTCCCAGTCCATCGTGATGGCCTCCGCGTACTTGTAACACAAGCTAAGCAAGCTCCGAATTGCGAAGGAAAGCGCGGGCCGTTCATCTCCTCCAAGACTGCTCGCCTGCGCAAGATTCTCGAGCGCGTGATGAATGTCGTCTCCGGCCTCTTTCCAATGCCATTCCTGTAGCACCGAGGTAGAGATCGCCTCTTCAAAGTGTTGCGCTCCACCTCCGTCGCCTTGAGGTGGACCGCCTTCATCGTCCCCGCCGGTCAGTCTAGGTCTGAAGCCGGGAGTGGGGGATGCAGCTCCGCCTGGCCCCAGGCCGCCTGCGAGAAAGCCTCGCCGCACTAGCTCCGCAACTTGTTCGATGCTTTCAAAAGCTGCTTCGTTCTCATCCTCATTCCACAAGCCAGCTTGAAAGCACCGCCTTGTTGCAGAAAGCGCAGTGGAAAGCCGTCCGACCGGCACTGGCTCGAGATCGGGCACAGCGATGAAAACAGTGTTTTCTGCGTCACGCGACTTAGGCTGGCGACGAGAGGCAAACGCCGCTCCGTCGCGAATTGACCATGCGTCAATATACCAGTTAGTCATCTCCATTGAAATCCGCGACCATGCTGAGTTACCACCCGGTGGCGAATACCTTTTTGTTCCAACCGTCGTACCACTTCAGTTCGGCGGCGCACCCACTCAAGCTCGTGCATGTGACTCGGTAAGCCGTTGCGCTGACGTTCCAGAATGCGCGCTTCCATCGCCGCCGTCTCTGGCGATTCTATTATCTGATCGACGTCCTCAGGTCGGATAGCTTGTCCGAGGTGAACCTCAATGAATTCCTGGTCCTTGAGCGCGAGCTCAATGACGGTTCCGCTGGTTACGATTTGGCGATCGTGGTCCAACTCTGGCAAGACACGCAACAGTATCATTGAGGCGACATCGCTGCTCCATGATCCTTTGAGGCAGTCAATCTGCTGGTTCGTTAGGTTCTCAAGTGGGGCAAATAGTAAGTCATAAGAGTCGCGATCAAAGATCTGGGTATCGTGCGCGGCAAAGCCGGGTTTAAGAACCATGCAATACTCGCCATAGTAACGTATACCAACTCCGCCCATGGCCGCGGCAGCGAAGTGATGATGGGAGCCTGTTCCTAGTTTTGCATCCGCATCAAGGCGATTTTGATCGACTACCTTTGCGCCAACCTGTTGTAGCTCGTAGATATTCCGGTAACGACCTTCTTGGAGGAACGTAATAAGTGCATCAGGTCGAATATTGATTACTACTCGTACTGATGTTCTCGGATCTGCCAGCATGCGCTCGATGCTCTGCACATTGGCTGAAGCGAATCCATCTTTAATCTTTTCAAGCCAGGCTTGCAGTCGATTTCGCCAAGGTTCAGAAGAAAAGTAACCCTGATCGAATTGCGGTGGAAAGTTAGTATTCAATTACGTTACCGCAAGAAGTGCCACGTTAACCAGATCGCCACACCTAGCAAGACGAGGTAAGGCAGCTTGAGCAGTGTCAGCATTCTAACCCACCGTGGGGGATCGATACCGTAATTGATCCCTTTTGGTATGGTCGTGCCGGTCAACGCCGGCACCCAATACGTAGTCGCAAAGCCATCGTTGAAAAAGTCGCCGTGCGTGAGGTTGTGAAAGCGATCGCGAACCAGAGAATTCTGGAAACCCCAGCGACCGGAAACCCCATAACCCCAGGTCGCGAACTTCGCGAAAATCGGCCAGATATCACGCGTTCCACAGTCGTTCACAACGCGCACGTTTGGTGCATCTTGAAATGGTGGACCGACAATTTTCTTCTTCACCTGATCCCAATCAAAGCGGGTGTCCAGCACAGCTCCACAAAGAACCACGCGGTGAAAGTCTAGGTCTTCATTTTCTAAAAGGTATCCCACGATCCATGTTCCAAAACTGTGCGCTATAACAGACACCTGACTGATATTCGGGTTTTTATGCAGGTCTTTCATCTTTCGCCATACTGTTTTTGCGGCCCAGCGTCTCCACGGGCCTTTTGGCAAAAGGAAACGAATAACGTCAAAGAACTCGTACCCAACTGGCACCGGAGTAAGGCTTGTATCAGCTGCTTCGATTTCATCACCGATACGTTGCCGCCATCCGGCTGCGGTCCGTATACCATGAATTAGGACTACCGCATGACTCCGGATCGCATTGGGCTTCAAATGCGCTCGCTCGGTTATTTCGGATAAGAATGTTAGCGCTGTGGTTTCGCGCTTGTTCTCCATCCAGAGCCAGATCTCGACGTGTAATCTTTGTGGTGACACGGTTAACACTTCTTGAATTGTCTCAGCCATGGAAATCCCACTGGCCTTGGCATCGAATTTTGCGAACCCGGTTCCAAGCGCGGGAAGAGCAATGCTATTCAACTGCATTGCCATAACCATCTCGATCGCGTGCTTAGTGGCACGATGAACCACTGTCTTGGGATCCGCAACCGCACGGTCGCTAGCACTTGGAATAGAAGCGACATGGAAGATGTGCATTACGCCTTTCGCAGAAAGCTTGCCAGAGCTTGTAGGTCTTACGCCGGCCAAAGGCACAGGAATAAGCTTCTGCGCCTCGAGGTAAACAGATTCGCCAGCGGCCTTTCGAACGCTGGCGGATGTCCCGCCACCCATAGAGAGATTCTGATCATCTGAAGTTACAATGACTTGGGTAGTCGCGGTGGCGATATCCCCGAACTTAATTATCAGCGTTGAATTTCCGATCTTATAGTCTTGTTGATATCGCACGCTTATCGATTCCTCTTTAAGGTTTCGGTCAGAGAGCCAGCCCTTACCTCCTCGCGATTAGAGCATCCAAGCCAATCGCATTGCAAGCAAAACCATCGGCTCTCTCTTCGAATAATGAGGCGCAACGCCTGCTACTTGATTATGCCGAAAGTCTTTTTCCTAACGACACGGCTCATCGCTCCATGGATCACGCCTTGCAAAAAGATTCCAATTTGGCGTGATAATTATCGCATGGCACAACGAGCGACCTGAAAAATGTGTCGAAGATGTCCCGTTTGCACCGTTCCGATCAACTAGCGAACTGATCATTGACGGTTACAATCTTACGTGTCGACATGACAAATCGAGGCATCGTGACAGTAACACAAACCAGTCGACGCCACACACTTTCACGGCCAAGACTTACGTTGGCCGGGTTTACTAGTCCACCATCCGAGTAACTTGCGCCATTCCTGCGGCAGGTCGGCAAAATGCTTCTTTTCTGTTGGCAGCATCTCGTCCGCGACTAGTGCTTCGTGCAGCTCGTCCCGTTCACGGCAAAGGTTGACAGCGGTTTCGTGGCGAGTGAGTCGGAGAAATCGATGGATGGCTTTGCCCGATGGCTTGTGCGGAAATGCTGGCGCAGTCCCGGGAGGGAAATACAGCATCGCGGGTAGAGCGTAAACGCAAAGACTACGATCAGCTTGGAAATATAACTCATCGCGGTTCGGATGAAGTCGCCATCGATACGCGGGGACCGGTTTGGATTGCCTATGTATTTGATAAAGTTGATTGGGCTCTCGTTGACGCACCAAAACATCGCTCGACTGATCGGTGCGGTGTGTGAACTCCAAGGTAAAATCCCCGCTTCGACTGATCACGCCCTGCATGTAGCTGTTTCGATCGAGCTCGGGAAGAATCCAAAGGGTGAATAACTGCTGCAATGTACGCCGAACGTTATCGACGAGGCTACTCTGCCTCGAAGCGAATACCTGCCCATTCGCGGACAGAAAGAACGGTGCTGAAAAGTACGGCTGCTGAAGTGGCTCGCACACTTGTTTCCGAGTAATTAGATCATAGATATGCGCACGATGGGTCTTTGAATCCGAATAAACGAAGTAGTGGCCTTTCGCATCCGAGCCCAAGGTCACATCAACATCAGGTATCTGAACGATGACTGAGTCAGACCACGCTGAGCTTGCCGCGTTCCACCACCTAAATTGGCTTTTGTTTTCGAGGAGAAGATCGCCGCCAAGACGCGAAAGTCTCGGCTTCCATCCGTTAGGAAACGATGGTCCTGCCCATGCTCCACTATCGTTGAACTGGAATAACCGGGGCAATGAGTTCGTTACCCAAATCAGCAAAAATCGATCGTCACAGACAAAATCCGCACCGACAGGGCGATCCGGAGCGGCCGGAGCGTTGCAAACTGAAAATCGGCGCTGTGATTCATAATTGTAAACAATGAAAGAAGCCTTCCCTCCACAGTCAGCATTTTTATTCTCCAGGGCTAAAACCAGAGGTGCGTTTTGCGCCATGCTCACCAACTGTGCTCCCTCAGGCCACACGTAGGCACGGTCAGGCAGAGGAAAATCCCCGTCCGATTGTTCGGATAGCGCGCGCCACAGAGCCTTGTTCGCCTCCTCGCTAGTCGGCGTCAACCTCAAGGCGTTTTCAAACGATTCGACTGCTCCTGACCAATCTCCTGCCTTTAGTTTGAGAGCCCCTTCTTCTACAATAGCATTAGTCGTACCCTGGGACGCTTCCTCGCCTTGGACGATTGGGTTTGGTTTCGGCGTGGCTCCTAGCGGCTTCGGAGGTGTCTCTACTCTAGTGATTTTCCGATCGAAGATTAGTTCGTACAGTGCCTGCGGACGCCTGAATGCTGCTGCTGAGAACAGCGTTACGGCCGTGGCCGCAACAACCAATACGAACGTCCACATCAGAACCAGCGCTGGCAATACAAAGTATCTGTGAGCGAGCACCGACAATCGCGCAAAAACTAGAACAGTAACCATCAAGATCAGCACTATGACGGCCCCGAAGATAGCGACATAGCGATCGATTTCCCATGCCAGCGTAATTGCAACAACGGCAATCACGCCTAGAACGGCGAGAGCGTATTTCATCGCTGGGACGGCCCTAACCGCTTCTTTAAGGGCGGACAGAGGATCCCAAATATCAACGGGAATGGGTTCTAGTCGTTTCTCGTTCGGCAGATTCGGTTGTGGTGACCCCGCGTTAGCTGGCAACGTATTTTCGTCCGGACTCAGAAAATCCAGATTGGAATATATTCTGCCGTAGGCGGCATCCACCGAAGCGGTTTTCTCCGCAATTTCCGAATCGCTATAACTCGGTGGCACAACCGCGGGAGTGCGTGTCGGCAGCCGCCTACATTTGTCCGGTACCTCACGTGCAATTCCGACCACTGTCCCGAGATCAGCCAGAAGCGATTTGATGACTGGAATTGGCGCATGACTAAGTTCCTTAGGGGTTTTGCTCTCGAACCTAGTAAGGAATGAGATCACCTTCGAGAGCTCGTCGCGAATCGGGCGTGTGGCATCGTAACGGCCACGATCTATATCGTGCTTATCGAAAAACTGGGGAGGCGCATCACTTTTTGGCAATGCACGAATTGCCGCGCATGTTTCTTTGATCGCGTTCGAAACTCGCTTTGACATATTGAGTGAGCTCGTTCGAAGGTACCGCGGTTAAGAAGTCCTCTCTACGATTTCCATTTTTCTCGATTCTGAATTGAACTGTCAATGATTGTTGCTGCGGAGGGTTTCGAACATTCAGACCGCGGCCAGGCAGGCTCGCTTTCACGTTCACCGAAATCTGAATATCCGTGTGAAATAGAAGTTATTAGTATCTGAAACCGTCGTGTATGTTACTAATGTCTCGCTGTAGGCGATATCGTTTGTTCGAAACTATGAAGCAGTTCATTACATAGTTCGTTGCTGCCGCCCCGAAGACCCGCATCCGAGTGCAGGAGACTGAAGCGAAACTTTGCATCAGCTGAATTACGGTCGTTGTCTCGGGCTGTGCGTTTCGTTTTTCATGACAGTACACCCAGAATTCTCAACGCCACAGAGTCAGCAGCAGAGTGTAAGTCTGGCACGGCGAAGGGCTCTTGCTATCGAGAGCCGCTTTTCGCAACTGCTCTTGTGCTAGTATTTGTGCTAGAAGAACTTGTGGTAACGTCTACGATGGTAAGTGCAGCGATTGCAGCTGAAATCCGGTGAGTTAGAAACATGGAAACTTGGGCAACCTTCTCAATCATCGACCATCAGAAGCCCGTCTACAGGCAAGCGTTGGCATTGTTTGACAAGATCGTAGTCCCGTTGCCGCCACAACCGATCGGGAACCAAACACAGACAGACCTTGACCAACTTGCAGCCGAGGTTGCTTATCTTGCAAAACACGGAGCAGCGGAGGTGTTTGACTGGAGCTCAGACTCCTTTCAGGACTGGAGGCGTCCATTGCTCGCCGAAGCCGCGGCAGCGAACATTAATCGCGATGTTTTTCACGACACCCGCTTAATGTTGGCGGAGAAGATTCAGCGCAAAGGAGTGCAAGCTATTCCCGTTTACTCAGGAATTGACCAATTGAAGGAGGCTAAAGGCACTCTTATGCAGGTTGAGGAGGCATTCACACTCGAAATCTTGCAACGCCTTCCTGTTCCGGACGAAAACACGCCTCTCCAAAGCCTCGTTGATTTGAGAAAAAAGCCCGCGTTCAGAAATGCGCTCGAGGATCTTCTTGAATGGAAGCAATCGCAAATCCCCATGGTTGTGTTAAACCCGGACCGCAAAGCGGCGATGGCGGCTGCAATGAAAAAATTCGACAAGCTAACCAAGGCTTATTGTCAAGCGATGGAGAACGAAGGATTCAAGAAAGTGAAGACCGTTGGGTCAATCTTCTTTTCCGTCATCACCGGGGAGCTTTTGGGAGCGATCAAAGAAGGCTTGATCGAATTTCGGGAAACGCGTGAGCCATGCTGGAAGAAACTCTCGGAAATGAAATGTGCGCCGGGCGGTGTTGTTTACCATTTTGAGCAGGCGTTGAAGTAACAAGTTGCCGCTGGCGAGATCATCTACGATAGCAGCGCGAATGATGACGGATCATCCAGTTTTAGCCTGTTAATCCGCCGGCATTCTGAACCGTGGGTTCGAATCCCGTTAGGGTCGTTTTCAATCGTAGAATGGGGCTGCCGTTACAGACCGCATAACAGTGCCTGTGCAACACCTCCGCCGGTGTACTAATCTCAGATTGCTCGAGAAAATCGATGGTATTCGCGGTCGGCTTTTAGTCTAACGAGAGTGCTGCAGGTTTCGAAGGGCGATTATATTCTCGGGATCAATGTGTGAAAACGCTGCCAGCATTCTAGGAAAACTAAGAATCAGCAGGTACCTTTAGCGGAGTTGCGAAACGCCAACACTGCTGCAGACCGCTCGGTTAATCGCTGACTTTAGAATTCATCACCAGATGAATTGTCGATACCGCGTAGCTTTCGAGGTCGGCTCCCGTTTAAGAATCAGCGAATGCGGTTGCAGACACCGAAGAACACTTCATCGGTAACTGGAGCGTACACTGGATGTGTAGGGTAATACCTGACGGACTAAAGTCGTACAGATCTGCACGCGGAATTTATAGACAATGTTACTCGCGCTAAGTCCGTTAGGCGTCTTTCTCAAGAGCTCCACCTGACCCTCTTCCCGCAGGGTAAACCGCGAGCGTAAGGCTCGTTCGCACACATGAAATCCAATGAACACACTGATTCAGCCAAAAAATACATTTCCACTACTTCTCGGCGCGTTTGCGGCGGTGACACTTGCGTGTTTCGGGCTTTCGCCAGTTGCGCGAGGGCAAGCCTGCCCGAGCGTTTGTGATGGGAAAGTGAACACGGCCCCAGCGGCATGCTCAGGAGGTGAGATGTGAAGCCGTCAAAGTTGACCGGAAATCCTAACTGCAACGAACAGCTTGCGGTTGGAGATCCCGACGAAGCGTACCTGTTTCACCAATTCATGCCCATCGTCAAGGAAGAGGACGGGGTGACGCTGCAGGTCGTCATTCCGCTTGAAGTCGCCTATCCGCAGTTGGTCTCATGGGTTCGCGCGCGATCGAAGGCTGGCGACGTTGAGCGACTGGCGCGGCTGAAGTGGGGCATCACGCCGGGAAAG
>JADMIO011057192.1_pt1 | contig 13360 bp, 11 predicted proteins | sample 8958161 | NCBI WGS metagenome assembly JADMIO01 (sample SAMN16585339, study PRJNA669376) | soil metagenome | isolation source: Crop rotation soil | place: USA: Cullars Rotation, Alabama | collected 2011 | reverse complement strand
AGGTGAGCCAGTGTGATTACATTTGCGGCCTAACTGTGGCCAGTCCAGTTACGCTGGAGTCACTAGTATTTAGGTGACACTATAGAAGCGGCCGCGACAACTTGTCCACGTGGAATTCTAAGCTTAGGATCCCAATGTGCTGGAAAGTGCAGCGGTTACTAATCAGGGAGACGTGCAGAAGTGGATCGCGGTGAGCGCTGGAGGTGGACCCATCCGCGAAGGCCAGCCCAGCCGTGCAGATATCAGCCAGCTTCAACTCTCTCCGGACGGGCGAGTTCTCACCTTCTCGCGTCAACTGGGCACACTTACGCAAACGGTCGGCGTGAGTTTGGCCGACGGGCAGGAAGCAATCCTCGCGAATGTGCCCGACGGCACCCGCTATTACTCGGCCGATGGCCGAACAATGCTGGTCCTGACGCCATACCCGGGAGCGCTCCATCTCTTTGATGTGACCAACCCTCTACACCCATCCGAGCTGGGAGCACCAGTCCAGACGAGCGCCGGCCACTTCCTTACCGGTGCTGTTTCGGCCGACGGCGCGATAGTCGCAGTTCAGATGCTGGAGCCACTGAACAATCCGAACCGAGCGCTTACGCGAGTAGTGGCGTATGACCGGAACCTGAACCAGAAAGCCGTTGTAGCTGAGCAGGCAACCAACCAGGGCCTACAGTTTGAAGGTCGGTTCCTGTTCGTCGGCGTGCAACGTCACCCAATTCCGGCCGGCCTCATCTTCACCTCAACCGATCACATCCAGGTCTACGACCTGAGTGGCATTTAGGGAGGTGGCATGCGCCTGACGCGAACGGTAGTTCTTGTCGCCGTGCTGGCCGCCAGTCAGCCCGCCACTGCTCAGCAACAGTTCCCCTCGGACCCCGTGCCGTGGGTTCAAGGCCCATTCATCACCAACCAGTTCATGCAACTCGATAACATCTCGCCGATTCACTGCCACACCGGAATTGATATCTTCACGGGCGGTGGCGCACAGGTCATCTGTCCGGTTCAGGCCGGGTCTGACTGCAAGGTCATCAATAACCCCATTGGCGGAACGTCTGTCCTCCTTCTTGCCCGACAACGTCAGCAAGGCAAGTACGCGGTGTTCCAGGCTCTGCACATCAATCCATCGGCCGGTGTCACGCAGAACACCTGGCTGCACCCAAACGACCTTCTGGGCCTCGTCACGGCGACTGATCAACACCTTCATGCCGAAATTGAATTGGTCCCCGGAACGATGACAGGCGACTCGTTTCTCGTTCACCCGCAGATGTACGCCTTCTCGCAAGCTCATCGCTGGAACGACGACACGACTATCCCGACCATCGACGCAACCGTCGTGCACCCAGGGCTGAGCGGTATCCCAACGATATTTGAGGTACGTGCACACGATCAGGCCGATGCAAATACGAGCTTCTTCAACGGCATCTCACGGATAAAGCTCTATGTGGATAACAACCTAGAGGATGATATCCATTTGGATGAAATGCGGGGCAGAGATGGACGGTATCCATTTGATCCATCAGATTACTATTACTGCACGACCTGTTACCCCAGTGGAACCAACAACCCAAATGTCCTGACGTACAGGTTGCTGTGGAATACCGTCATCGGCGACCACGTCTGGCGTCTGGACGTGTATGACTCCAAGGGCAATGTTAAGCACGGCGATCCAGCACATGGCCTGCCTAACAATGCGCGCCCAATCGTCTCAATCGGCGGACGTATTGAGGACGGCGAAGTGTTCCTTGCGTGGGAGTTGTCAGGTGCGGAGATCGAGGCTCGTCAGATCACATCCTTCAGTGTCTGGCGTGGCATGGCGAAGAATGGGGCGTTTGATCTCGTCAGCTCGGAACCTATCGCCGCATCGGCCAAACGCGCGAGCTACTCCTTTGTTGCAGATGAGCCAACCGTAGCCGGACGCGCATGGTACCGACTAACCGCGATGGGGATGGAGGGCCGAACGTTCCTCGCAGAGACGAGTCTAGCTGTCCCGCAGTTTACGGCCAAGGTCCAGGGCTATCCCAACCCATTCAACCGTGAGGCCATTCTCAAGATCGCGCTACCTCGAGACGACATGGGTGTTGTGCAGGTCTTCGACATCCACGGTCGGCGTGTGCGGACCGTCTATCGTGGGGCGTTAAGCAAGGGGATCTCGCGTATAAGGTGGGATGGTCGTGATGACGCAGGAGAGGCTCTTCCTAACGGCCTGTACATCCTGCGTACGAGTGCGGAGCACGTCGCCGGCATTCCGGCAGAAAGGCTTGTCCTATGCCGCTGAGGAGCCTCTGGGGATTGAGGTGGCCTGCGATAGCCGCGGCTCTGCTGTCGATACCAGGAGGACCTAGTGCAGCACATGCTTTCAATCCTGCAGACACAACCAACACATTTGACTATATCGTCCTCACGGCTGATGCCCTGGCCGGTAGTGCACAATATGTTGCAACTCTGCACCCGAATCTACGTACATGCGTCGTCCGGGTCTCGGAAGTGCTCGCCGCGTTTGCCGGAGAGACATCGGCGGATCGGATTCAGGCATTTGCTCAATTCGCCTACACTAGATGGCGGGTCGCTCCCACTTACCTGCTACTTCTCGGCGACGCGAACATGCTCTCTCCGTCTGGGGGACCCCTTCCAACGAGCGTTGGCGTTAACCCCTACCAGGAATGGGGAGAGTGTATCGGCGGAACGTGGTTTCCTGCCACCCGCTCATATGCCGACGACGGCTTCTACGTTACGCCGACTGCACCTGGCGCCGTAAAGCCACTCATGCATGTGGGAAGGATCCCCGCTCAAAACGATCAGGATGTCGAGGCCGTCGTTACGAAACTAGGCAACTATGCTGCACTGCAGGCCGACGCGGCCTGGATGCACAGAGTACTCCTGCTTGTCGGCGACAGGGATATATCTTTGCCGAGTTTGGTCAATCCAGCGTACGCTACCCTCGCCGACAATCTTAAGTGGAACGAGTTGCGTCCCTTTTGGTCAGCGGCGCAGGGCAAGACCTATTATTCAAGCCAATGGAATCAATATCCTCCGAATCCCACGGCAGCTGTAAAGGCCGCATGGGATAGCGGATATGCCTTTGTCAACGCTATCGGTAATACTTTGGATATCAATTCTCTTGTGGGCCTTGGAATGTGGAATCTGCCCGGATACTGCGAGGATACGGGCCCATCGTTCACTACAAATCTGGCGACAACGCAGGCGTGCCCGGTAGTATTCTCTTCATCGTGTTTCACGAATTGGTTCCATCGCGACGTCCCGATGTGTATAGGTGAAGATCTACTCTTGAATCCCTGGCACGGCGCAAGTGCGGTGGTTGGGCCGACCCATATGATTGACGTGGTGGAGGCATACGCGCTAGACCGCACATTCTGTAGGTTGATGGCACAGGATGGAGTCAAAAACATAGGGCGGTTGCTTTCGGCTGCGAAGGCCCAATTCTACAGCGCACAAGAGGGCCATGGGCTATACGCGGATCAATATGTACTCCTGGGCGATCCGGCGATGGACATCAAGATTGCTGTGCCCGACATCCCATCTCCTAGCGCCTACCGTACGGGGTTTGAGATCGAGGAGTCGGCGGTGCGGCAGTCTCCCCCCTCGGCGAAGTCGTCAGGGATTACGGGCGAGCGTCTTCGCGTTGTGAGCGAGGTGGATGGCTTACTTCCAATCGAAGGGGAGCGGATGCTTGAGGTGTCCATCGCCAATGCGACGGGAACGAGTAACTATGTTGAATGGGTTGTCCAAAGCGTTGGCTTAACAATAACGCAGAACATGCGCCTGTCATTTTGGATGAAGGTGCCAGTTGCTTCGTACGGCGGATCGGTTGTGGTTGATGGCTTGACGAGTAGGGGCCGCTTGAAGGATAGGCCGGACATATTTGATCAGCGCGGACTACCATTGAGTGCTGGTGTTAGACCGCCAACTGATGGTGCGTGGCACTTGTACTATGTCGACCTTACGCCGCTGTGGGGCGAGACCATTGCGGACGTCAGGATTCGCTACGAGCGACCCACTTTGGGTGGCGTTGCCAATTTACGTCGGGTGATTGCGCCGGCGTCTGAGCCAGGCGGCCAACTGCTTGCATATGTTGATGACGTCCGCGTGTCGCGGACCGAGGGGGAGAGAAGTAACGAGCTCTTTAATGCAGGCGGGGATGAAGATGTCGATGGAGATGGGACTCCCGATGCCTGGACGAACGTGGCGGGTGAGGAGGCCAGTCTGAATGTGTTGTCCTCGGGAAATTTTGTTCCGGCTGGGGAACACTGCATTGCTATCCAGGACATCTATGCGAACGGTGAGGGAGGTAGGCAGGTATTTGGCTGCGATTATGGCGCGGTGCGTTATGAGGGACAGCTCGACTACACAGCTGAGGCTATCACAACGGGTGACGTATACCTACGCGATGTGGATAATGGCGAAGCGGTCCTGGCTCATGAGGTAATAACGACGCAACCTGGTGTGTGGCAGACGGTGTCGTTTGGTTGTGATAACCCGCACTATCTCTTGCAACAAGCGCGGTTGGCGCTTGAGATTAGACCGCGTGACCCCGCGACGCCACTTCTGGTGGATAAGTGCGGGGTATTTCCAGTGATTGCGAGTTCATTTGTCAGCGGTTCTGCTGGGACTAGTGGGGAGTGGTCAGTCTCACCCAATCCGGCGCGTTCATCTTCACAGCTTGTGGTACGAGGGAATATATCTGTGCCCTCCTCAATTGAGGCGATTGTATTTGATGTGGCAGGCCGCGAGTGTGGTCGATCGACACCCCTTCAGGCGGGCAGGGGTAACGTTCGGATTGAGCTGGCGGGAGGCAGTCGCGGATTGGGGCTCAAGCCAGGGGTTCATTTTGTGGAGTTGCTTGTTGATGGTCGGGCAAGAGGGATGAGGAAGATTGTTGTAATGGAATAATGTGCTGGCGCTGTTTCGCTTAGCTTCACTACTGGAGTTGCGGCACAAACGCCGGGGCGGAGAGCTATGCGAAGGTGGCGGAGACCCTGCGGGCGTCGAGCGCCGTGTCGAACTCCGGAAGCCATCTTGGGCTCCGAGCCGACTCCGAGGAGACTGAGAATGCCCTGAACGGGCCATTTCCGTTCGCGCTCATGGGCGACTACAACGAGCGCGCCGCGTGATGCTGAGCATCAACTTGCGGTTTTCGAGGTCTTCAAGGACTCGACGATAAAGGCTGTCGCGATCGAACCGGCTGGTCCACCACAGCGTCGTCCTCGAACTGATCTAGCCAGCCACCAGGGGCAAGAGCCTGACGGTCGTTGTCGCTGAGCGGCCTTCGGTTCGCGGTACGATCCGTGAAGGCGTCAAAGCGTCCGGCGACATCTCTAGGTCGCGTTGCAGTCCGTGGGCTACAGTTGGGCTACAAGCCCCCAGCTAAGGTGGTGCGCCGCGAAGGAATCGAACCTTCAACCTAGTGATTAAGAGTCACTTGCTCTGCCAATTGAGCTAGCGGCGCGCACCGCGTGGGCGCCACGCGAGGGCGTGGGCCAGGAGAGCCGAGGTAATTTAGGGGGGAGGCGGGCGAGCGTCAAGTGGCTTCGGGCTCCGGCGCTCGCGGACGAGGCGCAGGCCGGATAACATCCGCGATCGCGGGGCCGGCGTCGACCTGAGAGGGACCATGCCATGGATCGCTGCATCGCGAAGAGCCGAACCTCGTCGTTCCTCCCGCCCACGCGCGCGCGTTCCACGCGCCGGTGGGCGCTCGCGTCCCTGATGCTGGCGCTGAGCCTGCTCTCGTGCCGCAAGCCGGCCACCGTGGAGCTCGGAACGTCGTTCACGCTCCATGTGGGGCAGGCGGCGCGCTTCTCGAAGAGCGACCTCGAGATCTACTTCCGGCGGGTGGCCTCGGACTCGCGCTGTCCGCGCGGCGTCCAATGCATCCAGGCGGGCGACGCAACGGTCACGCTCGACGGGCGCATCCTCAAGGGCGCTCCAGAATCGTTCGACGTGGCCATCCAGGAAGGTTCGCCTCCGGACGAGCGCGGACGGGCCTACGACGGCTACAAGATCTGGCTCCTGTCTCTCGAGCCGTATCCCGTGAGCGCCGGGACCGCCGACACTACGGCCTACGTGGCGACGCTTCGAGTCGAGAAGCGCTGACGCGCGCTTCGCCGAACGGTGCGTGCACGAGGGCGCTCGCGGCGCGGCCGCGACGTGCGAGCACGAACGTGTCGCGCGTCGACCACGCCGTCGAGGGGCCGGCTCAGCCCGCGGGCGCGCGCTCGCCGCGCACGCGCGACAGGAACATCCTGAGCTGTGCCAGATGCTCGCGCTTGTGCGCGTAGTTGGCGTACACGATCAAATCGTCGAGCGCGTAGTGGTCCCCGTACCACGGAATGGTGCCCGTCTCGGCGAGCCGCGCCGGACCGAGGCGATCGATCAGCGCCATCACGCGCTCGTGCGCCTCGGTGTACTCGCGCAGCGATCGATCGGCCGCGTGCGCGCGGCGCGTCTCGACCTCGCGGTCGTTGAATCCGGCGTGATCGCGCCCCATGGCCTCGAGGGTGGGCGTGGGCGTCTCGCCGAGCACCGACTTCAGGGCGTCCTCGAGGAACAGCTCGAACGACGCGAGGTGGGCGATGAGATCCTTGGGCGTCCAGCGCGTGGTCACGCCCACCCGCGTCCATTCGTCGGGCGTGAGGCCTTCGAAGGCCTGAAGCACATCGCGGTGACCGTACTCGAGAATGTCGCGAGCGTTCATGAAGCGCCTCCGGGGTTCGCATCATTCGCGGCGCCGACCCGCGCGCGCAGAATGCGCCGGTCGCTGCGCCGGTTCAAGGCCCGCGCGAGCGCTAGTTCACCGCGCTGTTCGCGGCGAGAGCGGCCACGGCGCATCGACGACCCTCGCGTCCGCCTCGCGTGCCGCCCGAGCGCCGTGATACTCTGCTCTACCTTTTTTCGCTCCGGTCCACCGAGATGCAGAGCCTCGTGACGGGCGCGCCGGCTGCGCCCGCGAGCCGAAGGAGATCCATGTCCGCGCGGCGGGATGCACCGTCCGGTCCGCTGTTCCAGCGCTATTGGCTGCCGGTGATCGGGTACATCGTCCTGATCTCGGTTCTCAGCCATCAGCCGCGGCTCGCGCCGCCGCCGATTCCGTTCTTTCCGAGCGACAAGGCCGCGCACCTGATCGAGTTCGGGCTCTTCGGCTGGCTTCTCTGGCGCGCCTGGCGGGCCACGTTCGGTCGTTCGAACCCGGCGTTGGTGGCGATGGCCGCGCTCTCGTGCGCCGTCTTCATGGGCACGATCGACGAGATTCACCAGTCGTTCGTGCCGGGGCGCGACTCGAGCCCCTACGATCTGTTCGCCGACGCGGCGGGCGCCACGATCGCGCAGATCATCCTGATGTCGCGGACGCGAGGATAGCGACATGGCTCCCAAGCACCAGGCGCCGCGCGGGACCCGCGATCTGCTGCCGCAGGAGATCGCGCGCTGGCAGTGGGCCGAGGAGAAGGCGCGCGGCGTTCTCGACCGCTACGGCTATCGCGAGATCCGCACGCCGATCTTCGAGGACTACGAGTTGTTCGCGCGCACGTCCGGTGAATCGAGCGACGTCGTTCAGAAAGAGATGTATCGCTTCTCGGATCTCAAGGGCCGCGACCTGGCGCTGCGTCCCGAGAATACGGCCGGCGTGTGCCGCGCGTACCTCGAGCACGGGATGGCGGGCCAGGGGCGCATCCATCGCCTCTGGTACATGGGGCCGATGTTCCGCTACGGGCGCCCGCAGAAGGGGCGGTACCGTCAGTTCTTCCAGATCGGAGCAGAGCTGATCGGCGTCGACGCGCCCGCGGCCGACGTCGAGATGATCGCGTTGTTCGTCGACCTGTTCGAGGCCTGGGGATTCGGCGACCTCACGGTGGCCATCAACAGCCTCGGCACGGCCGAGACGCGGCGCGCCTACGGCGACAAGCTGCGCGCGTGGCTGGCCCCGGTGCACGAGCGGTTGAGCGCCGATTCCAAGGGTCGCCTCGAGACCAATCCGTTGCGCGTGCTCGACTCCAAGGATCCCGGCGACGTCGCCCTGATCGGCGGCGCCGACCAAGCCCTGGGTCCGTTGCCCCGCATGCTCGACGTGCTCGACGCCGACTCCCGCGCCCACTGGGATCAGGTGCTGGCGGGCCTCGATGCGAGCGGCATCCCGTGGGAGATCGACCACGGGCTGGTGCGCGGCCTCGACTACTACACGCGCACCACCTTCGAGGTGCACGATCGTTCGCTGGGCGCGGCGCAGAGCGCGCTCGGCGGCGGCGGCCGCTACGACGGACTCATCGAGGCGCTGGGTGGCCCGTCCACGCCCGGCGTCGGATTCTCGATCGGCCTCGATCGCACCGTGCTGGTGCTCGAGCAGCGCGGCCTCGAAGCGGCGAGTGCGCCGCTCGATGCGTTCGTGGTGTCCATGGAAACCACGCGCGCGGCGGCGCTCGACCTGGTGCGTGCTCTGCGGCGCGAGTTCCGCGTGGACTTCGACCTCGAGGCGCGCGGTTTCGGCGCCCAGATGAAAGCGGCCGGCAAGAGCGGCGCCCGGCGCATGGTGCTGCTCGGCGAGGACGAGTGGCGCCGCGGCGAGGTGGTGGTGAAGGATCTGGCGTCCGGTGTGCAGGAGACGATCCCGCGCGAGCGCCTGATCGAGACGCTGCGCGGATCCGCGCCGGCGAAGGAAGAGGGCAAGGAGGTGCGCACGTCATGACCGACGTCCGAAGCGCGAGCCCGGTTTCGGGGTCGCCCGTGACCCTCGAGGGTCTCGACGACTGGCGCCGCTCGCACACGTGCGGCGAGCTGAGGCCCGAGCACGCGGGCCGCGAAGCCACGCTCATGGGCTGGGTGCACCGGCTGCGCGATCACGGCGGCGTCCTGTTCGTCGACCTGCGCGATCGTTACGGGCTCACGCAGGTCGTGTTCCGCCCCGAGATCGGCGGCGCCCCGCTGCTGAAGCGAGCCGAGGAGCTGGGACACGAGTGGGTGATCGCCGCGCGCGGCAAGGTCACGCTGCGCCCCGCCGAGTCGATCAACCCCGAGCTGCCCACCGGGAACGTCGAGCTCGAGGTGCGCGAGCTCAAGGTGCTGGCCAACGCCGAGGCGCTGCCGTTCCAGGTGAACGAAGAGCTGCATCTCGCCAACGAGGATCTGCGGCTGCGCTACCGCTACCTCGACCTGCGGCGTCCCGAGCTGGCGCAGGTGCTCGAGCTGCGGCATCGCGCGATGCAGGCGGCGCGCAAGTATCTCTCGGGCCAGAGCTTCCTCGAGATCGAGACGCCGATGATGGTGAAGCCCACGCCCGAGGGCGCGCGCGACTACGTGGTGCCGAGCCGTGTGCATCCCGGCAAGTTCTACGCGCTGCCGCAATCGCCGCAGCTCTACAAGCAGACGCTCATGATCTCGGGCTGCGACCGCTACTTCCAGCTCGCGCGCTGCATGCGCGACGAGGATCTGCGGGCCGACCGACAGCCCGAGCACACGCAGATCGATCTCGAGATGAGCTTCGTCACCGAGAACGAGGTGTTCGCCGCGGTCGAGGGGCTGTTCGCGGCGCTGTGGCGCGATTGCCTGGGCGTCGAGCTCACGCTGCCGTTCCCGCGTCTCACCTTCCGCGAGGCCATGAGCCGCTTCGGCTCCGACAAGCCCGATCTGCGTTTCGGCCTCGAGTTCGTCGACGTCACCGACCTGTGCGCGCGCTCGCCGCGCAACGTCATCGCCAACGGCGCCAAGGCCGACGGCGGCGTGGGTGTGGCCATGGTGGTGCCGGGCGGCGCCGAGATCTCGGGCACGCAGCTGCGCAAGTACGAGGATCTGGTGAAGGAAGCCGGCGCTTCGGGTCTCACGTTCTTCAAGGTGATCGACGCCGATCGCGCCAAGCAGCAGGTGATCTTCCCCGACGCGCTGCTCGACGAGTTCTACGCGCGCGTCAACGCCAAGCCCGGCGACGCGGTGCTGTTCACCAACGGGCCGTGGGAGCGCACGCTCAAGGCGCTCGGCGTGTTGCGCACGCATCTCGGCCAGCCGCTCGTGCAGGGCAAGAAGGATCAGTGGGCGTTCCTGTGGGTGCGCGAGTTCCCGCTCTTCGAGTGGGATCCCGACCACAAACGCTGGGCACCGCGCCATCACATGTTCACGATGCCCAACGCCGAGCACCTGGCGCTGCTCGAGACCGATCCCGGCAAGGTGTACGCGCAGCTCTATGACCTGGTGCTGTCGGGCAACGAGCTGGGCTCGGGATCGATCCGCATCCACCGCCCCGACATCCAGGAGCGCGTGATGCAGGTGGTGGGCCTCTCGCGCGAGCAGGCCCACGAGAAGTTCGGGTTCCTGATCGAAGCCTACAAGTTCGCGTCGCCGCCGCACGGCGGCATCGGCCTGGGCCTCGACCGGATCGTGATGCTGATGGCCGGCCGCGACAGCATCCGCGACACGATCGCGTTCCCCAAGAGCGCGAGCGCCGCGTGTCTCATGGACGGCAGCCCGAGCGACGTCGAGCCCGAAACGCTGAAGGAGCTGCGGCTCCGGGTGGAGTAGGCGCAGCGCCCGATGTCGAGCGCCTCACCTCGCTTCGATGGGTCGCCAAGCTCCTCGTCCCAACCCGACTCTTTCACTGCACCACCGCCACGCGCACCGCGATCGTCCGCCCCAGCGCCTCGAGGCGCACGAAGTACATCCCGCTCGCGACCAGCGACGATCGGTCGTTGCGCCGATCCCAGTCGGCGGAGTGAATGCCGGCGGACAGGATCGCGTCGACGAGGGTTCGCACGGGATGGCCCTGGACGTCGAAGACGATGACGCGCACCGCGGCCTGGCTCGGCAGCCCGAAGAACAGGCGAGCCGTGCCGTGGACGGGGTTGGGGACCGGAGGCGACAGCGCGAGCACGCCGAGCGGCAGGCGGCCGACACCGCTGCTCGCGCAGTCTTCGTCGATCGAGGCATTGCAGTCGTTGTCGATCTGGTCGCACGTCTCGACCGCGCCCGGATGGATCGAGGCGTCCCCGTCGTTGCAGTCGGTGGCGAGCGAAGTGGGCACGTATCCCGACGCCAGCATGCATGCGAACGCGGTGGGCGTGGCGCTCCGGTCGCCGTAGCCGTCGCCATCCGCATCCGGAACGCCGTTGACGCTGGCGGTGGCGTCGCCGCCGCTGCAGTCCTCGTCGATGCCGTTGCACGGCACGTCGAAGGCTCCGGGGTAGGCCTCGGGGTTGTAGTCGTCGCAATCCTCGCCGTTCTCGACGTAGCCCACCGGCGGATAGATGCCGTAGGCGGTGTAGCCGGGGTCGCCGAATCCGTCCTGGTCGTGGTCGCGATACCAGACGTAACCGGCGGCCGTGGGCGTGGCGAAGGCGACGAGGAGAGCGAGCGTGATCAGCGTCGAACGGAACGTGGGTGCCATGGCGTTCCTCCTTGGGATCGGCGCCGCGCGAGGGCGCCGAGCGCGTTCACGAGCCGCGAGCCTACACCCGGAGGTGCCTCGGCAAGAGGAGAATTCTGGCGCTGACGGCGGCGTTCGCGCGCTCATCCTGGACCTCGATGGTCGAGGCGGGCGCGCATCCGCGCTGGACGAGAAGCGGCGCATGGACGGCGTGGGCGACGGTAGGCGCGCTCGACTGGCGACGCGGGGGATCCGCGCCGTCGATCGTGGGGACCTCCGGCGTGGAAAGAACGGAGGAGCGAGAGCCGCCCGCAGCGGCCGTTCTCGTGAACGCGGCCATTCTCGTGAACTCGGAGCGGCTCATCGCGTCCTCCGTGGACCCGGGACTTCCGGACTCGGCGTCTCGTGCCCGGTTCAGGCCGCGTGCTTGCGGCGACCGTTGGACCAGGTCACCAGGTCGTCGAAGTGGACCATCAGCTCGCCCACCGTGAACTGAACGTGTCCGTAGCGCTCCACTCGGCGCTGGATCAGCAAGGGTCCCGTGGCCGCCTGCCCGAGCAGATCCTCGTGGAAGGCCGGCACCACCGGATCGCGCGTGGTATGGAGCGTGATCACGGGGATCCGAAACGGCCCGGCGGGCTCGCCCCAACGCGCCAGGAATTGGGCGGCGTCGGGAGCCACCGTGGAGCGCGCGACCTTCGCGTTGACGCCGTCGACCACCGACGGGGGCAGTGCGGGTGACGTGTAGCGCCAGCTCGCGTTGTCGAAGAACGAGTGGCCGTGCGTGCGCGCGAGCAAATCGCCGCTGCCCTGCATCGCGAAGCCCAGCACCGTGACCAGCGACTGGACCACCTCCTGGCTGTTCGCCCCGGGCAGCGGCCGGCGGGCCAGCGCCTGGATGATGCCGAGGCCCTGTGGATATCTCTGCACGGCCGCGACCACCGGCCGCACCACCTGCGCCTGGACATCGGTGACCGCCGGCGGATGTTCGAGTCCGCCCGGCAGGATGCTGTCTCCGTAGACGGCGTCGAACAGCACGCGGATGTCGCCCATGTACTGGACCTCGTCGTCGCTGCCGCCCACGACGCCGCACACCAGCAGGCTGCCGTCGTAGAGATGGGGAGACTGCTGGGAGAGGATCATTCCGATCAGGCCGCCGAGCGACACGCCGAACAGGTACGTGCGGTGCGGGCGCGCGACCCGGCTCGCGAAGATCTCGCTCACCTGTCGCGTCTCGTGCACCCCTTCGCGCACCGCATAGCCGTTGCTCGAGAAGCTGGAGAGCGCGACCGCGAACCCGCGCGCTTCGAGCGAGTCGCGGATCGCGTCGATGTGGGGCAGAGCGATCGGCTGCGCCGGATCGGTGTATCCGTGCATGTAGACCACCAGGTCGCCGTTCCATTGGGCCGGCTTGTCGAGCACCCACAGCGCGCCGGCGCCGGTGCGGCCTTCGAGGTGGAGGACGCGGCCTTCCAGGCGCCGGCGGCATTCGAGCTCGGCTTGATCGACGCTCGACCGTGCGGGCACGCGGGTGTCGACTGCGGAGATGGGCTCCAGCGTGTGCTTCCCGCAGCCGATCGTCGCGATCGTCGCGAGCATGGCTGCGAGCAGGGCGGCTCTCTGCCGGACCACGATCCGCAGCGTCCACGGCCAGGGAGTGGGACGAATGGAATGCATGACGACCTCCATCGAAGACTCGCCGGGACGGTCGGGCGTCGCTTTGACGTGCGGCGGCGCGGCGGTGTCGCATCGCAACGCGATACCGCACTGCAGGGCGTGTGCCGCATCGCCGCGCGCGACCGCGTCGCGTGTGCTCCGCCGTGAAAGCGCGTTCCGCATCAACGCATTGAAGGCGAGGGAGCCGCACTCGCGCGCCGAAGGAATGCGTCCGCGCGGGAGCGAATCGAGACGCGGCGCTCCACGATCATGGAGCGGTCTGTCGATCCCGAGAGTCGGTGTCGCTCGCTGTGAAGGAAGGCCGACGTCGCCGCGATGGCAAGCGGCGCC
>JADMIO010144978.1_pt1 | contig 13360 bp, 7 predicted proteins | sample 8958161 | NCBI WGS metagenome assembly JADMIO01 (sample SAMN16585339, study PRJNA669376) | soil metagenome | isolation source: Crop rotation soil | place: USA: Cullars Rotation, Alabama | collected 2011 | reverse complement strand
GGCCGCGGTGCGAATATTTATGTCATCGGTGTGGTATCACCCAATTCCTGGTATTACGTGGATCTCGATACCTACACCTGCACGAATCACTTCATTTATATGGCCGATGGTTTTGCCATGCGGAAAGGTTTTGTTGTCGGAAATGGTTCTTCCGGGTCGATTGTAGATTGCCACGCGAACTGGACCTATTGGATCGACAATTACGACTCGCAAAGTTGTTTGGGTTACGCCAGTCCTGAAGTGATTGATGCGGTGCAATCTTACATTGAGCATAATAACGAGGCGTACATTCTGGGAGACTGCTCCGAGTTGCTGGTGAAGAATTTCTGGATCTTCACACGGGTTTTTACGCGGTACATCAGCCAGAATGGTCGTGGACCATCCGCAACCTGCCTATCTCATATGTGCGATGTAGCGGTTGAAGGATTTCGCTTTGAAGCAGCGGCGCCTTGCAAAATCGATCTTATTAATCCCCTCATGGCGGTGTTTACTCATTACGGTGACTTGAGTCCTGTCGGCGTCAGCAGCAGCAGCAACTTTCAGGGTGTTGGGCGTTTTTTTAATACGTCGCTTTTTGCTCAACCCGCATGGGACATCATTGTGGGAGGAGGAGATATTCGGTTTGAGTTGCTGCATATGTTCGATCATAGCATCAATGGAGCCCGAGTGGATGGAGGCACTCTCCATTTGGTGAACAAAAGCTCCTGGATTGCTTATGATCAAACATTCCCGCCTTTTCAGATCACCTTTGGAGCGAACTCGGGAACACCTGGCAAAATTTCAGAAATCATTGGCTGCTCTGCCTCCAACGGCGTGCAATACAGCAACGCCAATCCGGCAAACGTAGTACAAGCCTGGATCAATTTTCCTTTGCTAACTCTGCCTGCAACGACCTCTTACGAATTAGCGTCGCCACGCCTGTTAGCCGGCATGAATGCTGATGGCAGCCGCAAGCTTGCCTGGCCAGGTAACCTGGGCTATTTCGATCTTTTTCAAACGGTGAATTTATCTTCGCCATGGGTTACAGTAACCAATACCCAGGTCTATTTGAACTCTCAGTGGACCGTGACGGTACCTGGTGCTGACACCAATGCATTTTTTCGGTTAAGAGCGAGGTAGACATGTGCTGCTATATGAAGTCGCGTATAGCCACGCCGCGGCCGAGCGCACGACTCCGCTCGTGCGTGTTTCTAGTTTCCTGCGAGGTTCACGCCCGAACAGAGTCGGGCGCTCCGCCCGTTCGATGTTGCTATTTCGATTTCCTTAATTCGACAAGCATTATATCGTCAATTGCATGATGTGAGATCATGTGGCTTGGAGCTGCCTCATCTATTTCCAAGCGAAAGCTGCCCTGCCCTATTTTGTTAACTGCAGTCTGGACCTGAGATTCGTATTGCCGCAAAGCATCTGCGTAATCCAGGCCCGCTGTCTGCGGATCATGCTGAGCCTGGCCGAAGCAGCAATCGTCCTTACGAACTAGAATCTGAACCTGCTTTCGTCCGCGGCCGTTGGCTCCCAGCACGTATAAATCCGGGTATCCTGCCATCTTGTAGAAAGAGGGTTCGTATTGCTCGCGGTCTCCCACCGAACCGCGAGTTCGCAAATAAAGGGGGATAGTACCAGCAATAGGAAAACTGCAACGAATGGTCGTATCGATTGCGGCATATAATGTGGTTGTCCAACCACCGCCAGAAAGGCCGGTCATGTGAAAGACACGATACCGAGGAAAATGACCGGAACGAGAACGCGTTTTGAGGTAATTCAACCCAAGCGCAGTCGGCTCGAGAAAATATTTGATCGGACTGCCCACCGTGTTGGTTTGAAACATGGCATCGTGGTTTCCGCTGCAATCTCCCGGACGCATGTGCGGCATGAACACGCCAAGGACACCATACCCTTCATGCAATAGAGAATTGATCGTGCGTTGCAGGCCATATCCAATGTCTTTTGCCGAAGCATCGTCATCGAATGTGCAAGCGTGTCCATGGTGGACAACCACTAACTGTCCGTTCGGGTGTTCGGAAATAAAGTGGTAGGCGAGGCCCTGCAAACCGGGGGCCAAGTTCATGCGCAACTCATCCACGCGAAGCAGGTTCTGGAGCTGCTTGACTGGACAGTCCACGTTCGTAATCACCGCGTCGGGAAAGCGCTCTCCAGGAAAACCTGACTTGCCCCAGAGATATTCGATCAAAGCCTTCCGTTTTGCAGTAACATCGCGGGCAGAATAGATTGTGATCGCGCGATCATTGACTAGATCCGCAGCGCGACTGGGATTCAGACAACAATATAGCGCAAAGACGCAGATCAACGAGGGCAGTGATTTCATGGAACGCATCGTAATGATTTTACGGCTAAAAACGAGGTTGAATCAAGAAGTGACGATTCGAGAACATGGTGTACTTTTTCCTGTGCCGGTTCTAACAAGAGTGCTATAGATAAATGCGAATCAGATGATGAAGCCAGATGCGGCCTTTATAAACGCGAAGGGAGTAGAGTCCAGGTCCGGAGCCTGTAACTCGGCGCTGTTGGCTGCGCGCCGGACCGTATCCGAAGGGTTTACCTTGATTGAACTATTGGTCGTGATTGCCATCATCGCCATCCTTGCGGCCATGCTGTTGCCTGCACTGGCCAGGGCAAAGCAAAAGGCCATACAAACCCAATGTTTAAACAATATGAAGCAGATGGGTTTCGGGGTGACAATGTATTCCGGAGAAAACAAGGAACTGTTCCCCTATTGCAAAAGCTGGGGTAAAGCATGGGGAACGGACCACGCGTTAGGAACTGAATACCTGGATACATTGCTGAATCCGTACCTCGGCAAGAACGCCGGAACCAACACGGCTACAGGCCAGGCGACGAAGCAAACGGTGACTGCGAACATTCGAGCCTGTCCAGCAGGGTTACGAGCTAATTACAACGATACAGGTTATCAACAGATGATTAAGGACAACGATTATGTTACATACGTTTGGAACCACATCTACCTCACCAAAGATGGTGGTGCGTATGAAGTACGTAGGCCGGTGAGTGGTCGAAGGACAAGTGACGTTGTAAATCCCTCGACCGCTGTCCTCGTCTGGGAAATGCCGTATCACACGATGTGGGGGAACCCTCACGGTAAAGGTTTCAATCTGGTTTTCGCAGACACCCATGCCGCTTTTGAGAGACGTAATATGAAGGAATTGGATTGGTGGGCGTACCACAGTCGCCGCGGGTGGGAGGATAACAATCCCACGGGAATACCGTTCTGATTCCAAGGGTAGTGTTAATGCCAACGGGATTTAGACCTCAAAGCCCGGGGTCGCGAGGAACGAGTTACCCCCGGTAAACGGATACCAACAACATAAAAAGCCCAACGGGGTTCTCGCCGTCTGTGTTCTAACGAAATAAAGTTCTTCTGACACAACCCTTGTTAGGGTTGAAAACTAACTTGCAAGGTCACCCAGGGTAGGCCCGTGCCCGGCCAATCCTGGGCTTCGGAATTTCCGGAGTGACGCGCCTTATCTCCTCGCGGTTCATGGCCCAACCCAGTTTGGTCATGCGATTCTAACATAAAATCATCTCTAGGCTCGATTCGAGACCTGTCCTATATTAAATATCGGTGCGAGGCTCTGTCGCCGAAACGATTTTTGCAAACGCACGCGCACTAATTAATTAAATATTATGGCTGATTCTTCAATCAACGCTCCGATGAAGCGCGGAAAACGTCGTTGGCTCCGGGCTGTTCTCGCCGTTTTTATTATTTTCATTCTCCTTCTGGTTGTCGTCTATTTCGCCGCGACGAGTTCCGCCTTTTTGAAATCAGTCATCCTCCCGCGCGCCAGCAAAGCGCTTCATGCTGAAGTCACCGTTGCCGATGCTTCGATCAGCCCTTTTAAGCAGGTGGTTTTGCACGATTTGAAAGTCCGCACAACAGGGGAAGAGCCGCTGGTTACCGCGTCGGAGGTTCGGCTCCGCTACAGTCTAATGGATATTATCAAGGGCAACATCAACGTAGACGAAGTAATTTTGACCTCGCCGGTAATCGTGTTGGTGGAAAACGCGGATGGCAGCAGCAATCTGGACCCTATTTTGAAAGCCCAGCAGGAAAAACCCAAGGAAGCCAAGGAGATAAAACCGGAAAAACCGGAAAAACCACTTCAAGTGGATATCAAGCGCATCGCGCTTTCTGACGGTTCTGTGAAGCGGGTAAAGCTTTACAAGGGGGCAAATCGCGACGTGATGGAGCTTTCTCATCTGAATGTCGCCATCGACGATGTTAAGAATGGGCAAAGCGGCAAATTGTCAATAAAAGCCGACGTCAAAGCGCAGAACAATCCGCCAGCTCCTGCAACCAATGGCACCATGGCTGCGCAACTTAATGGCCATTTCACTTTTGCACTCGGGCCGGAGCTGAACCCCACCTCGATGCAGGGGAAAACTCGCGTCGATATCACGCAAGCAACCGGGGCATTTACGGAGCTCAATACGTTTGGCACAGAACTCGACTGCGATGTTAGTCCGACGGAGGTCAAACAAGTTGCTTTGCGTTTTCAAAAGGGCAACGTGGGATTGGGCGAAGTCCGTGTGAGCGGCCCTTTTGACAGCGCAAAAATGGAAGGCCGTTTGACCGTTCAAGTGATCGGGATCGATAAGGAGGTTTTGAATGCTGTCGGTTCAAAAAACGGAATGGATTTCGGGTCCACGACTTTTAATTCGACGAATGAGATTCAGTTGACCAAAGCAGGGAATGGAGTATCGGCAAAAGGTTCTTTTGATTTAAACAAACTGCAAGTCACGCGCGCGCAGCAAACCACCCCGTCGTTGGACCTCCGCGCTGAGTACAACATCAGCGTGGATCGCGCCTCACAGAACGCTTTGGTAAATAGTCTCACTATGGTAGGCACACAAAAGGGAAATCCACTCCTGCGAGCCGAATTGACCAGCCCAATGCCAATTTCCTGGGGGAACGTCTCAAATGCTGTTGGTGATTCCGCTCTGAATTTTACGGTAACACACCTTAATTTGGGGGACTGGAAAGCGTTCATGGGTGATACAGGTCCTACGGGGGATGCGAATTTGAAATTAACTTTGTTGTCCCAGCAAGCGGGCAAGAAGCTCCAATTCGATCTCTCCTCGCAAATCGAGAATCTCACGGCCGGGAGCGGCAGCAATCAAATTACACAGGCTACTGTTGCGCTGCGCGCCCGTGGCAGAGCCAGTGACCTCAAACAGGTGGAACTCACCGAATACAAGCTGGAGGTAGCGCGGCAAAACGCACCGATGGTATCAGTCAATGGCCTGGGAACCTACAACCTGGAGTCGAAAAACGCGGATTTGCAAATGACAGCGCAACTAATGCTCGCAAGGTTGTTGCAGGCCTTCCCAAACCCCGATGCAGCAGTTTCCTCTGGCACCGCCGATTTAAAGGTGCACATTTTGCAAACCACACAGTTCCCCGGTACGACCAATGAGGCTGCCACACGCAATGTTGCCGGTGCGCTTACCCTGACTGATTTCACCGGAAAATTTGGGAGCAACGAATTTCGCAGTTTTGGCGCCACGATGGACCTGGATGTCAATCTGACGCCGACCCAGGCGCAAATTCGCAAGCTCTCAGGAAAATTGACTCAAGGACCCAATGCGGGAGGCGGTTTCGACGTTTCAGCCACCTATGGGCTGACCAACAAAGCGGCGGAGTTCAGCGCCAAACTCACCGACTTCAACCAGAATGGATTGCGAACTTTTCTCGAACCAATGCTGGCGGAAAAGAAATTGGTTTCCATCGCGATCAATGGGAGTGCATCAGGCCACTATTTGCCAAACGGGGACGCCGCTGTGAAAGCGGATTTTCAAATGGCCAATCTTGTAGTGGACGATCCCAACCACAAGTTTCCTGCGACTCCGCTTGAGGCCAAAATGAAGGTGGACGCGTCAATTCAAAACAAGGTTGCGCAGGTGCGTCAATTTCAACTGGGCCTGACCCCGACTCAACGAGGCAAGAATGAGCTGCTGTTGACCGGCCAGGTTGACATGACCAAAACCAATGCAACCCAGGGCAACCTGAAGTTGAGCGCGGAATCATTGGACGTGACCAGCTACTACGACCTTTTTAATGGTGAGAAGCAACCTGCTACAGCAGAAAAACCCACTGCAACGCCGCCAAGGAACTCTACGTCCTCGCCCCCCTCCGGCTCTCCAACTGTGACGGAAAAAGAACCTGAACCCAAAACATTGCCGTTTCAGAACTTTACTGCGGAGATGAACATTGGCCGCTTTTATTTGCGCGAAGTGGAGATGAGCAATTTCCAGGCGGTCACCAGGATTGATGGGAGCAAAGTTTCGCTGAAACCTTTTCAAACTGCTCTTAACGGCGCGCCAATCAATGCCGTGGTGCAAATAAATATGGGGGTTCCTGGATATAGCTATGATTTATCCTGCAATGCGGGGCACATTCCTTTGGCGCCAATTGTAAATAGTTTCATGCCGGACAGGCGTGGGCAGGTGAATGGGACCTTGACCGCTCAAGCCCAGGCCAGTTGCACTGGCACGACTGGACCAAGTTTACAGAAGACTCTGACGGGACAATTTGATATCGGGACAACCAATCTGAACCTGGCGATACCACAACTCCGCAGCAAGCTGATGAAAATGTTGGTCAACGTTATTGCGGTTGTTCCTACGCTCCTTAAAGATCCCACTGCTGGATTGGGTTCGTTGGTCGGCTCGCTGGTGGGCGGTAAAGATGCCGGTAGTGGCAGTTGGGTTAATGAATTGCAACAGTCGCCGATTGATGTCATTCAAGCCAAAGGCGCGATAGGCGCCGGGAAAGTGGATCTTCAGCGTGCCTTCGTGGCCAGTCCAGCTTTTCAAGCAGACGCGCATGGTGAAATAAAGCTCGAACCCGTGTTGACCAATTCCACGTTGAACCTCCCGATCGGAGTGTATGTGCGGCGTGGCCTGGCGGAAAAAATAAATTTTGTGCCAGCCGGAACTCCGACCAATTTGGCGTTTGTGAAACTACCGGATTACGTCACGATTGTTGGGACTGTCGGCGATCCGAAGGAAAAGATAAACAAGGCTGCATTGCTTGGGACGGCGTTGCAACAGTTGGGCGGCAATATTCCCGGGGTAAACAAGCAAACCGGCAATCTTATTCAAGGACTGGGCGGCTTATTGACTGGCCGCCAGTCTGGCTCGACCAATGCCCCCGCTCCTGTTTCTCCAAACACAGTTCCGAACAGTGTCAGCAATCCGCCCCCTGTTACCAATCAATCGCCAGTAAACAATTTACTGGATCAGTTGCTTAAACCGAAAAAGAGGTAGAAGAGCGTAAAGATTACATCAACGGTAAAGACCCGGGCAGAGAAGCTTTGGTTGGCAATTTCCGCCTTTCGCATTGGTTTTCAACGAACCTATCAGGGTCGGGCGTGATTTCGAGGAGCGAGCTACCCTGTCTGATGTAGTTCACAAGAGTCGGTTCAACTCCGAAGGGAATTGTGCCATTCACCCGGACTGTAATGAACGTTAGCAGATGCGTATGTTGGCTCCGGCCTGGCCAGCCACAACCTTTTCAAGGTTGACACATGCACTGCAAAGCACACCCAGGGTGCTCGTTCCGAGCAACCCTGGGCTTTAAGGCACAATCCCGTTGGGATAGTTAAACTGAACGTGTTCGGCGGCCTCTCAAACGATTGGGCAACATCCACGCTCTCCGCTGGACATTCGAAGAGCTACCCACTTCTATCACGCCTATCAGGGTCACTAAACCAAGTCTTTTTTCGTTACCTTTGTTCCTTCTGTCAATGGTTTCCCCGTTTACAACTGTCCCTGATTAGCGAGGGCGACGAAGCGTTCCAACGTCACTATTTTCACTTTATCGGCATGAATCAGGTGCGCCTCTAATCCGCCGCCGACGTAATAATCTCGCAAGGTCCATCCGTCGCCGCCCAGAACCAAATAGGCTTTGGCACAAGCTCCACAGTTTACAACTTCGGCCAGGCAAATCACCTCGAAAGGCACTTTTTGTTCGGCCGTTCCACTGACCTGTTGCCATTTGAGGGAAACTACGATCCGATGGTCTTGTTTTATAGCTATCGCATCGACCTTGTGTTTTCTCCCTCCGGGCCGGCAACCGAGTAGAACCTGATTTTCGTATTGATAACCTCCGCGCTCGAGCGCAGGGAGAATCATCGCTTCGAGAACCCCGCCCGTATTGGTGTTTCGGCTGCTCATTCCAGGTTCTTGAAGGCCAGGACTTCCTTTGCAGGGGTCCGATCGCCAGTGCAACTAATCCGGCGCGGTGCGTGGAGGAAACTCAACTTGAATCCCATTCTTTCATACAACTTCACGATCCGATCAGTCGCCTGGTTTGAAAGTATCACAGGGCCTTTGTGACAGCTCAGCCATTCCGCGGTCCGGACCTGTTCATCCCAGCCAAATCCTTCCTTCGAATAATGGGTGAATTCCACATCATATGGGGGATCGGCATAGACAAAATCGCCAGGCTTCAGAGGTACTTCCTCAAAGTTGGCGCTGGTAAATTCCCATTTATCAAACGCTTTCTGGTACGGGGAAAAATCGCGTGTATAATTGATTCGATTGTAATCACCGAAAGGCACATTGAATTCGCCGCTCTTATTAAACCTGCACAGGCCGTTGAACCCGGTTCGGTTGAGATAATAAAACAGGGCGGCCGACTCTGCTGTTTCTCCGCCTCCGTCACGAAGTAATTCATTGAACCGCCTGCGATGCCGGTAAAACACCTTCTCGTCGTTCTCCATCTGGAGCCCCACTGTGTATTTTTCGTCGTTTTCTCCGGAGGGATCATTTCTTACGAGCAGGCCCTTTTTCAGCCAGGAATAGAAATGAATCAGGTGCGGATTTCGATCATTCAACAGCGCCCGTCGCGGAGAAAGGCCTAGAGTGACAGCCAACCCGCCACAAAACGGTTCTACCAAGCGTCTATCGGAATAGCCGGTCCAATGTCCCAAAAGATGCGGCACTAACCAGCGCTTTCCGCCTGCCCACTTTAGGGGCGGTCGAAGTGGGCGAGGCATGGTGGCCGTAGAGCTCTCAGACACGCGAGGATCATCCACGGACCCAACCTTGGCCGCAATCCTTTTTGCGTTAGACATCATCGTCCTTAGCGATGCAGCAAAATAATTGGCAACTTAGAAGACGCCGCGCCCCGAGATTTGGCCTGATGCAGGATTTTCGGCTTGTGCTGTGCGCAGGTCAACGAGGTCTACTCGTTGATACGAAGCCGCATCTCGTCGCTGATGGCATTCACTTCCGGTGCGTACATGGCGGAGCCTTTTGCCGGAAGTGCGTGAAAGCGTCCTGGTGTTTCGGCGCGAAGCTTGTAGCGAAGCACGTGCTCGCCTTGTTCGAGCAGCCCAATAAAAAATACTACTTTTTCATCCCGCAGTTCCAGATTGGCGCACAGGCCACCTGCCCAGCGTGCACCACTACGCAATTCCACCGGCTCACATCCGGCAGGTTTCATGTCTTCAAAGGCAAGATAATCGTACGAGTTTTTGGCGGCGAGTTTGAGAACGACTTCGATTTTGTCCCCAATCGTTACCGGGTCTCCCTGGCGGAGAGGGACACGGGTGAAGAGATCGCGTAATTCGGAGCGCCCGGCTGTGCGGCTTGGCTTTGCTTCACTGGCCGGGTGGCCAGCACCAAATCCGCGAAACCGGTCTGACTTAACTACCTTCTCGGTGCTCGGCACCAACTTAAAATATTTTCGTTCGACCGAGATTTCGTTGCCGGCGCCCTTTACGTTTTCTTCTTTGGTGAAATAGCTCAGGTAAGCCGAATAGTAGAGGGCGCCTTTGCCCAGCTTGGCGATGGTAATCTTGTGCTTTCCGGGTTTGATCTGCAATCCCTGCAGCAGAAGTCGGTTGTCGAAAGTGAAGAAATTCTCCTTAGTAAGGTTAACCTCTTTCATCGGACGGCCATCAACACTCACAATAAGCGAGTAATTTGGAGCAGACTCTCCTGTCACGTGCATGAACTCGGCCATCGCCGCGATGACTAACGCCGTGTCACGAGTGCTGCGCCAATAATATCCGTTACGTCGATTGTTCAGCAGCCACTTCACCAGGCGGGGCGCCAGCTCGTTTTGAGGGTCGATAGCGACGAGCGCCTTAAGAGCCCAGGCATTCACTTCAATATCGTTATTCCACCAGAACCACCAGAACTCATATTCGGTGTACGTACCCATGCGGTCTCATTGCTGTCGTCGCGCTCGACGAATTGCAGAAGGTTCCGTAGGACGATTCTGGCCTTTTCCTCTCGCTTCTCGTTGTGCAATGTCAGTGCCAGCAAAGCGCGGCCATAATTGTTAAGCTCGCCTCGTTGCTGATAGAGTTTGTCGAACCATTTCTGCGCCTCCTCGCTTTGTAAACGTTGTTCATTTGAGAGGACATAAGCGAGATAGACCTGCGTTTGCAGGCTGCCAATTTGTTGCTGGTCCTTCGGCTTGGCGATTTCTTTTTCGGTGCTGTTTTCCAAATAGTTCAACGCGCGCTCGAAGACGCCATCATCCACATTTACGCCGGCCTGGCGTGCGGCGCGAAGCCCCAGCACAACGTAAGCAGTTTGATACGGAGAAGAATCGTCCTCACGCCACCACCCCCAACCGCCATCATTCCGTTGGAGATAATAAATACGGTCGAGCCCGGCGCGCACCATTCGTTCCAGTTCGGCAGAGTCGAATACTGGCGATAGCCAATGACCAAAACGGTTCGTTAGGTCGCCTGAGTTCATCTGACGGCGCTGTCTTCCTAACGTTTCAAGATTAATCCGCATTTTGTTGAGTGCATCTTTCACGAGTATCGTGGGATAAAAGCGGCTCATGGTTTGCTCCACGCAACCGTAGGGATATCCCGCCAGATAGGGCAAAGCATCGAGCAGCACACCCGCAAGGCTGGGTGAAAGAGTCACTTCCAGCCGGGTCTGCCCGGGATCGATCTCGCGCGGCAAATCCAGGGTCAGGCCACGTTCCCCCTCTTGCGTCACACGATAAGAGCCGCTTTGAACCAGAGTCTTGCTAATTCCATGCACAAGCACGGGAAAGGCCAACCGCATGCCGTCGCTCTCTTCATCGGTAAACGCTTTCACGGTGATGTGCGCAAGCCCGGATTTCTTGACACGCACAGCCCAATCGAAGCGTTTCTCTCCATTTGGTTTTATGGACGCATTAGCGACGAGGTGAATTTCTCCCTCATTCCTTTCAATGGACGCACTGGACGAGAGCGGCTCAAAAATTTCGGAGGGCAGCACAAGTTCAGCACGAACGCTTTTATTAGCAGAAAGATAGTTATGGACGTTAGCGGAGAGCACGACCTCGTCACGCTCAATGAAAAATCGCGGCGCTTCCAGGCGGACCAACAGGCTTTTTGTCGTGATGACCTCGTTGGTGCTGTCACCAACCTGTGTCGCTTTGGTCAGAGCATACCCATGTACACGCCAGGTGGTTAGCGACTGTGGGAAGCGAATTTCCTCTTCAGCTTTTCCACTGGCATCGAGCGTCAAAGCAGGCAGCCAAAGAGCGGTGTCGGCAAAATTGACGCGCACTTCCGGGTCGACCATGGTTGGAATTCCTTGTTTGATGTCTTTCCTCTTTTCTCCCGATGCGCGTGAATTAAAGACCGGTTCTCTTTTGGCCGCTGCAACTCCCACCGCGTTAATTTCACGACGGACATCTCCACCAGCGCCACCACCACCTCCTCCTCCGCCTCCAATGAAGCCACTTCTAAACTGCCTTAGCGAATCCAATGTCAATCCGGACTGTTCAAGCTGCCAGGAACCACTCCAACCCTCCGGTTCCTCCCCCTGACCCGAATACCATTCTGGTTGCTCAAAGTTTCCCCAGACACTGAATGTTTGTGCCCCCGAGAAGCTCGCATATGGCGAATGATACCGTTTCTGCCCGTGAAAGAAGACCTTGGGGCTTGGCCCAAATTCCTCCTGAATGTAAGTCACTGCTTTATCGTAAATGCTTAAGGTCACCTGTCCCTGTATCGGTTCGCCATTCATATCGCTTACTGCGATCGAGACTTTTCCTGTTTCTCCCGGTTGATAGACAGCCTTGTCCGTGCGCAACGTCATATTGAGCAGTCCTTGCACAGGTGGAACGCATAGCTCGCGCAACTCGGTATGAAAGCGACCGTTTCGCACGAGTGAAGCCTCGACAAAGAAATTCGGCACGTGTTTCGCTTCGATCGGAAGATCGATCACGGTGGTCCGCGCCGGCACATCAATAAATCTCCAATGTAGCAGAACGCCCTGGCTGACGTCATCCGCAAACAAGACACGGGAGTTACTCTCGGCGACATTGAGTAACAGGTGCGCGGTTTCACCGAGCTTGTACGTGCGCTTATCCGCGATGATCTCCAGTTCGTTGAAGCGATAAACCCGGCCGTCGAATTTTGGTCCGTTCACCCAGAACACCGCGTTGCCCTGGACCTCTTCATTAGCCGAATCGCGCGTGACAAATTCCACGCGATACTGTCCTTCACTCGGAATCGGATAACGGAAGGATAACCGGCCTTGTGTATCCGTTTCAGCATTCCAGCGCTTCACCTCGGTTTCTTCCGGAATACTTAGATCAGCGTTGCGATAGCTGATTTGCTTGACGATGACCTCACCAGCCACGGTCACAGGTTGATTGTCTGGCGTGAGCGTGCGCACTTCAACAAACGCCTCGTTCCTGGGTTGGTACCAGCCATTATCAGTTTCGACGAAAGCATAGAAATCCTGGCGCGTTGCCAAAATGCTACCTGCCCTTCAATGGTACGACGGCTTTCATCCCTTACTTCCGCCTCAATCGTAAAACGATGGTCCCGATCGGCTTGTTCGCTTTTCGCGCGAGAGGTGTCTATATCGACAGTGAACGTGCCGTCCAGTGCCAGTTTGCCCGCTCCTTTGGAAACCAGTTCACGCAAGGCCTTCCGTGTGCCACTTTCGTACCGGCGCGTCCACGATTCTTCGTCACTTCCGTAATAACCCCAAGGGAATATCCATCCTTGCTGAACACCATAGGGCCAGGGCCACCAACTTTCCCGGCAAAGGAATCCACCCCAAGTCCCCCACCACGCCAGCCATGGATAAGCATAGCAAGAACGGCCATATCCTTTCCCGTACAACCAATCGTATTCGCCGGGTCCCCAGTAAACATGATGATACTCTTCTCGAAATATTTTGTAGGAAACCGAGCCATTCGCCACCGGTGCGCCGAAGTAATAGCGCGCCTCGATTTTGGCTGCGACTTTCTCTCCGAGACGTGCTTGCGATTTGGCTGGTTTCACCCTCACTTCGAACTCAGGCTTTTTGTACTCCTCCACCCGGAACAACCCACCTGCATTGTAGT
>JADMIO010796647.1_pt1 | contig 13362 bp, 11 predicted proteins | sample 8958161 | NCBI WGS metagenome assembly JADMIO01 (sample SAMN16585339, study PRJNA669376) | soil metagenome | isolation source: Crop rotation soil | place: USA: Cullars Rotation, Alabama | collected 2011 | reverse complement strand
CTTTCCCGTAAACTTCACATCCCGACCACATACAGGCAAAGTAATGGCATTACCGCGAGCCATTACTCCTACGCGCGCAATTAACGAATCCACCATCGGGGCAGCTGGTGTCGATAACGAAGTATCTTCAACCGGTTGAGTATTGAGCGTATGTTTTGGAATAACAGGCGCACGCTTCATTATCTAATCTCCCAGCGTGGTTTAATCAGACGATCGAAAATTTCATTGCAGACAGGTTCCCAAATAGAAAGAGCATTTCTCCAGGCACCAGTTGAAGAGCGTTGATCAATGGCCTGTTCAAAAACAGTTCTCATCCGGATCTGACCTTTACCAACTTCATCCGTTTCACGTACAACATTTTTTAGAACCATGCTTCCCCAGGCATCCCGAATTTGCTCCTCCATCCACGGGGACTGAGAGCCATTACTATTGCTGTATTTGGTAAGCAAAATACGTACATCAGGCTCGAACCCTTTAAGATCAACGTTCTTGAGCAGATCACGAAGCATATCGAAAAACTGCAGTGCGGAGGTGTAGTCAAACAACTCAGCAGGCGTGGGAACAATCAGCACATCAGCAGCACATACGACATTAATCGTGCCGATACCCAGGTTAGGCGCGCTGTCAATAACTATGACATCATAGTCATGAGCAACAGTTTCAATGGCCAGTCGGAGCATCAGGTGTGGATCGGTGGGCAGTTTACCTTCATCAAATTTGCCCATTAACTCAGTTTCAATACGGTGCAGAGCCAGACAGGAAGGAATAATGTCAAGCCCCGGCCAGCAAGTGGGCTTTATTGCATAAGTGACATCGTCCTTTTCCCCAAGATAGAAAGGCAGGAGAGTGTCTTCTGCATGAATATGAAGATCTGGTACCCATCCGTGATACATTGAGGCTGTTCCCTGGGGGTCGTTACCTTCCACGAGCAAAACACGTAGCCCCTTCAGAGCCAGATCCTGAGCAAGATGAACAGAAACTGAGGTTTTGTAAACGCCTCCTTTATGGGCAGCAACCCCGATCACCGGTGGAAATACGTCTTCAGCACGTCGCAATCGCGTACCAAACACATCACGCATATGATTAATTTGTTCAATTGTATAACCAACACGTTGCTCAACCCGTCCTCGAATTTCCATATCCGGGTGCGGTAGTCGCCCTGCTTTCTCGGCATCTCTGATAGCCTGAGAAGAAACCCCAACTAAATCCGCTGCTTCACCTATTCTCCAGCGCCGGGTTATTTTCCTCGCTTCCGGGCTGTCATCATTAAACTGTGCAATGGCGATAGCCTTCGTCATTTCATGACCAGCGTTTATGCACTGGTTAAGTGTTTCCATGAGTTTCATTCTGAACATCCTTTAATCATTGCTTTGCGTTTTTTTATTAAATCTTGCAATTTACTGCAAAGCAACAACAAAATCGCAAAGTCATCAAAAAACCGCAAAGTTGTTTAAAATAAGAGCAACACTACAAAAGGAGATAAGAAGAGCACATACCTCAGTCACTTATTATCACTAGCGCTCGCCGCAGCCGTGTAACCGAGCATAGCGAGCGAACTGGCGAGGAAGCAAAGAAGAACTGTTCTGTCAGATAGCTCTTACGCTCAGCGCAAGAAGAAATATCCACCGTGGGAAAAACTCCAGGTAGAGGTACACACGCGGATAGCCAATTCAGAGTAATAAACTGTGATAATCAACCCTCATCAATGATGACGAACTAACCCCCGATATCAAGTCACATGACGAAGGGAAAGAGAAGGAAATCAACTGTGACAAACTGCCCTCAAATTTGGCTTCCTTAAAAATTACAGTTCAAAAAGTATGAGAAAATCCATGCAGGCTGAAGGAAACAGCAAAACTGTGACAAATTACCCTCAGTAGGTCAGAACAAATGTGACGAACCACCCTCAAATCTGTGACAGATAACCCTCAGACTATCCTGTCGTCATGGAAGTGATATCGCGGAAGGAAAATACGATATGAGTCGTCTGGCGGCCTTTCTTTTTCTCAATGTATGAGAGGCGCATTGGAGTTCTGCTGTTGATCTCATTAACACAGACCTGCAGGAAGCGGCGGCGGAAGTCAGGCATACGCTGGTAACTTTGAGGCAGCTGGTAACGCTCTATGATCCAGTCGATTTTCAGAGAGACGATGCCTGAGCCATCCGGCTTACGATACTGACACAGGGATTCGTATAAACGCATGGCATACGGATTGGTGATTTCTTTTGTTTCACTAAGCCGAAACTGCGTAAACCGGTTCTGTAACCCGATAAAGAAGGGAATGAGATATGGGTTGATATGTACACTGTAAAGCCCTCTGGATGGACTGTGCGCACGTTTGATAAACCAAGGAAAAGATTCATAGCCTTTTTCATCGCCGGCATCCTCTTCAGGGCGATAAAAAACCACTTCCTTCCCCGCGAAACTCTTCAATGCCTGCCGTATATCCTTACTGGCTTCCGCAGAGGTCAATCCGAATATTTCAGCATATTTAGCAACATGGATCTCGCAGATACCGTCATGTTCCTGTAGGGTGCCATCAGATTTTCTGATCTGGTCAACGAACAGATACAGCATACGTTTTTGATCCCGGGAGAGACTATATGCCGCCTCAGTGAGGTCGTTTGACTGGACGATTCGCGGGCTATTTTTACGTTTCTTGTGATTGATAACCGCTGTTTCCGCCATGACAGATCCATGTGAAGTGTGACAAGTTTTTAGATTGTCACACTAAATAAAAAAGAGTCAATAAGCAGGGATAACTTTGTGAAAAAACAGCTTCTTCTGAGGGCAATTTGTCACAGGGTTAAGGGCAATTTGTCACAGACAGGACTGTCATTTGAGGGTGATTTGTCACACTGAAAGGGCAATTTGTCACAACACCTTCTCTAGAACCAGCATGGATAAAGGCCTACAAGGCGCTCTAAAAAAGAAGATCTAAAAACTATAAAAAAAATAATTATAAAAATATCCCCGTGGATAAGTGGATAACCCCAAGGGAAGTTTTTTCAGGCATCGTGTGTAAGCAGAATATATAAGTGCTGTTCCCTGGTGCTTCCTCGCTCACTCGACCGGGAGGGTTCGAGAAGGGGGGGCACCCCCCTTCGGCGTGCGCGGTCACGCGCACAGGGCGCAGCCCTGGTTAAAAACAAGGTTTATAAATATTGGTTTAAAAGCAGGTTAAAAGACAGGTTAGCGGTGGCCGAAAAACGGGCGGAAACCCTTGCAAATGCTGGATTTTCTGCCTGTGGACAGCCCCTCAAATGTCAATAGGTGCGCCCCTCATCTGTCAGCACTCTGCCCCTCAAGTGTCAAGGATCGCGCCCCTCATCTGTCAGTAGTCGCGCCCCTCAAGTGTCAATACCGCAGGGCACTTATCCCCAGGCTTGTCCACATCATCTGTGGGAAACTCGCGTAAAATCAGGCGTTTTCGCCGATTTGCGAGGCTGGCCAGCTCCACGTCGCCGGCCGAAATCGAGCCTGCCCCTCATCTGTCAACGCCGCGCCGGGTGAGTCGGCCCCTCAAGTGTCAACGTCCGCCCCTCATCTGTCAGTGAGGGCCAAGTTTTCCGCGAGGTATCCACAACGCCGGCGGCCGGCCGCGGTGTCTCGCACACGGCTTCGACGGCGTTTCTGGCGCGTTTGCAGGGCCATAGACGGCCGCCAGCCCAGCGGCGAGGGCAACCAGCCGAGGGCTTCGCCCTGTCGCTCGACTGCGGCGAGCACTACTGGCTGTAAAAGGACAGACCACATCATGGTTCTGTGTTCATTAGGTTGTTCTGTCCATTGCTGACATAATCCGCTCCACTTCAACGTAACACCGCACGAAGATTTCTATTGTTCCTGAAGGCATATTCAAATCGTTTTCGTTACCGCTTGCAGGCATCATGACAGAACACTACTTCCTATAAACGCTACACAGGCTCCTGAGATTAATAATGCGGATCTCTACGATAATGGGAGATTTTCCCGACTGTTTCGTTCGCTTCTCAGTGGATAACAGCCAGCTTCTCTGTTTAACAGACAAAAACAGCATATCCACTCAGTTCCACATTTCCATATAAAGGCCAAGGCATTTATTCTCAGGATAATTGTTTCAGCATCGCAACCGCATCAGACTCCGGCATCGCAAACTGCACCCGGTGCCGGGCAGCCACATCCAGCGCAAAAACCTTCGTGTAGACTTCCGTTGAACTGATGGACTTATGTCCCATCAGGCTTTGCAGAACTTTCAGCGGTATACCGGCATACAGCATGTGCATCGCATAGGAATGGCGGAACGTATGTGGTGTGACCGGAACAGAGAACGTCACACCGTCAGCAGCAGCGGCGGCAACCGCCTCCCCAATCCAGGTCCTGACCGTTCTGTCCGTCACTTCCCAGATCCGCGCTTTCTCTGTCCTTCCTGTGCGACGGTTACGCCGCTCCATGAGCTTATCGGGTCCACTCGCGAACGCAGAAAGGCCCACCCGAAGGTGAGCCAGTGTGATTACATTTGCGGCCTAACTGTGGCCAGTCCAGTTACGCTGGAGTCACTAGTATTTAGGTGACACTATAGAAGCGGCCGCGACAACTTGTCCACGTGGAATTCTAAGCTTAGGATCCCAATGTGCTGGAAAGGCGGTCGCGGAACCGTCGCTGGGCCCGGTCGGCCATGACGCGCAGCAGCCAGGTGCCGGTCGTCGAGAAGCCGAGAGCGAGGCCCGCGACGAGCACCTGCCGACTGTCGTGGTGCTGCGCCCCGTCGCTGAGCAGCTTGAGCCACAGCGCGAGCAGGGCGTCGGGCAGCGAGGCGACGAGCGCGAGCGAGGTGGCGACGAGCAGCAGCCGCTTCTCGTTCTGCCAGCCCAGCCGGACCAGCCGGATCATCGACGGGACGGCCGGTGGCAGCTCGTCGTCGACCGCGGGGGCGTCAAAGCGCATCGAGGACCTCCTCCTCGTCCTCGGCGTCGCCGAACCGCTGCGCCTGCAGGTCGAACATCGTGCGGTACCGCCCTCCGAGGGCCATCAGCTCCTCGTGGCTGCCCAGTTCCACGACCCGGCCGTGCTCGAGCACGCAGATGCGGTCGGCGTGCCGGACCGTCGAGAAGCGGTGGGACACGAGGATGGTGGTGACGCCGCGGGTCGCCGCGAGGATCCGCCCGAAGATCTCCGCCTCGCCGCGGACGTCGAGCTGTGCGGTCGGCTCGTCGAGCAGCACCAGCCCGGCGCCGGCCCGCACCGCGCACAGCGCCCGGGCGAGGGCGACCCGCTGCCACTGGCCGCCGGACAGGTCCGTGCCGCCCGCGAAGCTCTTGGACAGCGGTGTCCCCAGGTCGGCGAGACCGCTCGCCCCTGCCTCGGCAAGAGCGGCCAGCACCTGCTCGTCGGTGGCGACCCGTCCCGGGTCGACGTTGTCGCGCAGTGACAGCTCGAAGCGGATGAAGTCCTGGAAGACGGCCGTGATCCGGTGCCGCCAGCTGTCGAGGTCGAGCTCCCGGAGGTCGACGCCGCCGACGCGGATGACCCCGGCATCGGGGTCGTAGAGGCGGCAGAGCAGCTTGGCCAGCGTCGTCTTCCCGGCGCCGTTCTGCCCCACGATCGCCAGCGAGCTCCCGGCGGGCACGGTGAGGTCGAGGCCGTCGAAGACGTCCCGCCCGGTCCGCGGGTAGGCGAACCGCACGCCGGAGAGGGTCAGGGAGACCGGGAGACCCGCGGCTGTCGTCGTACCGGGGGAGAGGGCCCCGCGCGGGGCCATGGCTCCGCCGAGTCGCAGCACCGCGCCCACCGCTGCGCCACAGGCGTCCATCGTCCAGCTGAGGCCGCCGAAGGCGATGAAGCCCGTCTGCACCGCGAGCTGCGCGGCGACGACGGTCGACCCCAGCCCCGCGTCGGAGCGGGAGAGCTGCCAGAAGAACAGCGCGTTGGCGCCGCCCACGACCAGGAGCGCGGCGAGCACCGAGCGCTCGCGCAGCCGGGTGGCCTCGGTCTGCAGGTCGTAGAGCCGGCGGCGGCGCTCGGCGAACCGGTCGACCGTCCAGGGCGCCAGCCCGAACAGCCGCAGCTCCTTGGCGGCGGGCGGTTCGACGGCCATCCGGTAGGCGTAGTCGGCGTCGCGCTGCGCGCTGCGGACCTCCGTGGTGTTGCGGTCCTTCCAGACGGCGCTCTCGCGCAGCAGGTAGTTGGTCGACAGCCAGGCACCGCCGAGCACGACCGGCGCCCACCAGACGTAGGCCCCGAGGGCGAGGGCCGCCGCCAGGCCGCCGGCCATGGTGACCATGGCCTGGGCGATGAAGTCGACGTTGAGGCTCATCGGCGGACCGGTCATGCCGAGGTCGAACTCGCGGGCGACGGTGAGGTCGTCGGTGAGGTCGGGATCCTCGAGGTGGCCGATGCCGGGCGGCGCCACGCAGGCGTCCGTGAGCTGGTCGTAGAGCCAGGCGGACTCGCGGTTGCCGAGGTTGGCGCTCACGGCGGAGTGCAGCGGCGCCGCGACCTGCTGGAGCACGAACAGCACGCTGGCGACGGCCAGCGGGCCGGTCAGGGACCGGCCGTCGCTGATCGCGTCCACGATCCGTCCGGTGGCCACGGCCAGGGCGACCGGCAGCGTGCCCCGGCTCACCAGGAGGGCCCACCAGGCGGCTGCCAGCGGGCGGTCGGCGTGCCACAGCGAGCGGAAGAACTGCCACTCGGGACGCCGGGTCAGCACCTCGTGGACGCTAGTGGATTGTGAGATCCACAAGGGTGGCTTGTGGATTCACCTGTCCTGACGGTAGGAATCTGCGCCGCGGGTGGCGAAACTCACATGCCAGCGGACACCCAGCCGCAACCCAGGGGAGCCACCACATGAACCGTCGTCTTGCCAGCGTGGTCGTCGCGCTCGCCGCGCTCACCGCGTGCTCGAGCGCACCGCTGCCCTCGGCGGTGACCGGGCCGGACGGCGTGGCGGTCGTCGGCGGCAGCCCGACGCCGGTCGTCGACCCGCTCACCGGCCAGGTCGTCGTCCCGACCTCGGGGCCGGGGGGCACCGGCGGGACGAGCGGGACGAGCGGGTCCGGCTCGACCAGTGGCGGCACGGGCGGCACCTTTCCCACCGGTGGGGTGCTCCCGGGCACCGGCGGAGGCACGACGGGCGGGAGCACCGGCCTGTCCGACCCGCCGGGCACGGTGACGAAGCTCTTCACGGCCAGTGAGGACCGGATCGGCATCACGTCGACGTCCATCACGATGTGCGCGCACGCGGCGCTGACCTACGGCGCGGCCTTCAACACCTCGGCCGACGACTTCAACGTCTTCTGGACCGACCTCAACTCCAAGGGCGGGGTCTTCGGCCGCAAGGTCAACGTGACCTACGAGAACGACAACTACACCGGCCCGGACGCGAAGACCGCGGCGACCAACTGCGTCGCGAAGAAGCCGTTCATCCTTCTCGGCGGGATCGGGTTCGACCAGATCCCGACGGTGCGCAACTACGTCGAGACCGTGCACCAGCTCTACTTCCACCACACGGCGACGCTCGCCGGCACCGCCGGGCAGAAGTACAGCTTCTCGGAGCTGCCGACGGTGGAGCGGATGGGCGAGAGCTATGCCCAGCTCGCGCACCTGAAGTTCCAGGGCAAGAAGATCGGGATCATCGAGCGCAACAGCCCCAACTGGCGGTCCGGCGTCGCGGCCTTCAAGAAGAAGGCGGCCACCTACGGCCTCAAGATCGTGGCCGACGTGCCGGTCGAGGACAAGCAGGGCAACTACACCAACGAGATCCTCAAGATGAAGAACGCCGGGGCCGAGGTCATCTTCTCCTGGGAGAACGCCCTCAACACGACCGAGCTCGTGAAGCAGGGCAAGGCGCAGCTGTACAAGGGCGCCTGGATGGTCTTCGGCGTCAACCTGATGAGCCAGACCCTCGGCGACGACGCGCTGAACCCGCCACTGGTGGGCGCGGTGATGTACACGCCGTACAGCTATCGCGACTACAGCGGGCCGTTCGCGCCGTACGCCGACGACATGAAGCAGTTCGAGGCGCAGTACAAGAAGTACCGCCCGAACTCCGACCTCAGCGGCGTCGGCGGGGACCTGCTGTTCCTCAACTGGACGGCGCAGAAGGCGCTGTACAAGCAGCTGCTGCTGTGCGGCAAGGACTGCACGCGCAACCGGTTCGTCGACGTCGTCCGCAGCTACAACGCCCGGCCGACCTCCAGCGTCTGCAAGATCGACTTCGTGCACAGCGACGGCTACCACGGCTCGAACCAGATCAACTTCATCGAGGCCTACAGGGCCCCGAGCGGCAAGGTGAACTTCAAGATGCTCAAGCCCTGCGTGGACCGCTGATGGGCCAGGTCCTCGTCCTCGGGCTGGTGGGGGGCGGCATCTACGCGCTGTTCGCCCTCGGCGTCGTGATGGTCTACCGCGGCACCGGCGTGCTGTCGTTCGCGCAGGGAGAGATCGGGACGGCGTCGCTCTACGTCGCCTCGTTCCTCGTCGTCGACCACGGGATGCCTTGGTACGTCGGTGCTCTCGCCGCCCTCGTCTTCGGCACCGCGCTCGGTGTGCTCTTCGAGTTCGCCGTCGTGCGACGGATGATCGGCACCGATCCCGTGTCGGTCGCCGTGGCGACCGTCGGCTTCCTGCTGCTGCTCACGACGGCGGAGATCCTCTACGCCGGCCCGAAGCTCAGCGAGCTCCCCGGGCCCTTCGCGAGCAGCACCCTGACGATCGCCGGCGTCGTCATCACGCCGGTGCAGATCGCCGCCCTGGTGCTGGCGGTCGCCCTCGGTCTCGGACTGCAGTCGCTGCTGCGGCGCACCGACTTCGGGCTCGGCATCCTCGCCGCCGCGCAGGACCCCGTCGCCGTGCGGCTCGTCGGCGTGCCGCTCTCGCGGGTGTCCGCGACGGTCTGGGGCGTCGGCGCGGCGCTGTCGGTCGTCGCGGCACTGCTCGTCGAGCCGACCGTCGGTGTCTTCACTGCCGGGTACGCCAGCCAGCTCTACCTCGTCGGGCTCGCCGCGGCGGTCATCGGTGGGCTCACCAGCCTGCCGGGTGCGGTCGTCGGGGGCCTCTCGCTCGGCATCCTCGAGGCCGCGTCGACCCGCTACCTGTCGTCCAGCGGGCTACCGGGCCTCCGGTACGTCGTGGTGCTGGTCGCCCTGCTCGTCGTGCTGCTCGGCCGGCAGCTGCTGCCGGTGATCAAGGCCCGGCTGGCACCGCCCGCGCCGCTCGAGCAGGTCGCCGCGTGACCGCCGTGACGCTCCCGAGGGCCCGCGGCCGGCTGCTGCCTGCGCTGCCGGTCCCCGGGATCCTCCTCGCGATCGTCCTGGCTGCGGTGGTCCCGCCCCTCATCGGCCGCACCGTGCTGCTGTCCGACCCCAATGCGCTGCTGCTCTGCACCGGCTGCGTCACCGCTCTCGCCGCGCTGTCGCTCAACCTGCTGATGGGCTACGCCGGCCAGATCTCGCTGGGGCAGTTCGCCTTCGTGGGCGCGGGTGCCTTCACGATGGGTCACCTCACGGGCGTCCTCGACGCCCGGTTGCCCTGGCTCGTCGGCGTCATCGGCTCGGTGCTGCTCGGTGCGGGGCTCGCGTTCCTCGTCGGGCTCCCCGCCCTGCGGCTGCGCGGTCTCTACCTCGCCGTCGTCACGATCGGGGTCGTCTACGCCGGCTCGGAGTCGCTGTTCAAGAGCGACCGGGTCGGAGGCGGCTCCGCCGGCAAGGTGGTCCCGCCGCCGTACGTCGGCACCGACGCGATCTCCCGCAACTGCGACCTGCTGGCCATCGGTCTGCTGCTGCTGGTCCTCGTCTGGCAGCTGGACATCAACCTGACCCGCTCCCGGCTGGGCCGGGCCTTCCACGCCATCAAGTCCGACGAGCAGGTCGCCGCGTCGTTCGGCATCGACGTCGCGCGCTTCAAGCTGCTGGCGTTCGTGCTGTCGGGAGCGGTGGCCGGACTGGCCGGCGCGTTCTTCGGGACCACGATCGGCGTCGTCTCGAGCCTGTCCTTCACCTACGAGCAGTCGCTGCTGCTCGTCGTCATCGTGGTGGTCGGTGGCCTCGGCAGCCGCCCAGGTGTCGTCGGGGTCGCCTTCTTCACGGTGCTGCTCCCCAAGGTGCTCGTCGAGCTCTTCGGCAGCGGCGTCCGTGGCTACGACATCCTCTTCAACGCCGCGGTGCTGATGTACACGATCACCCGCAACCCCACGGGGCTCGCCGGTGCCTTCCGCGAGGCGAAGGAGAAGCAGCTCCGCCGCCGCGGCGGGGAGCCGGGGAAAGCCGCCGCTCCCGCCGACCCGGCCCAACCTGCCCTCGCTCGGGCGGCCCAGCGCGCTCCCGAAGCCGCGGGCGCTGCGCCCGGGGCAGGCGGTCCTCGAGGTCCGCGACATCAGCGTCCGCTTCGGCGGCCTGCAGGCCGTCGACAGCGCGTCGCTGCGGGTCGACCGCGGGACGATCGTCGGGCTCATGGGCCCCAACGGCGCGGGCAAGACCACGCTGTTCAACGCCATCACCGGTGCACTGCGGCCGGACACCGGCACCGTCACCTTCCTGGGCGAGGACGTCTCGGCCCTGCCGACGCACGCCCGCGCCGGCCGGGGCATGGGGCGCACCTTCCAGCTCATCGGGCTCGCGAAGGACCAGTCGGTCTACGAGAACCTCCTCATGGCGCAGCACCTCGCGGCCCCCTACGGCGTCGGCAGCGCGCTGACGACCCTCGGGTCGAGCCGGCGGCTCGAGCGCGAGATCCGAGCGCGGGCAGACCAGACGATCGAGGGGCTCGGGTTCGCGCGGTTCGCGCACACGCAGGTGTCGAAGCTCTCGCACGGACAGCAGCGGATCGTCGAGATCGGCTGCTGCCTCGTGACCAGCCCCGAGCTCGTCATGCTCGACGAGCCGAGCGCGGGCATGAGCCCCGCCGCGTCGGAGGACCTGGCGCTCACCCTGCAGGACGTGCGGGACACCCTGGGCCGGACTGTGCTGCTCATCGAGCACAACGTGCCGCTCGTGCTCAGCGTCACCGACGAGCTCTACGTCATGGCCGCCGGCCAGGTCATCGCCAACGGCGAGCCGCTCGACGTCGTCACCCGCCCCGAGGTCGTCACGGCCTATCTGGGCAGCTCGTTCGAGGAGACCCTCAAGTGACCGCCCCCCTGCTCGAGATCGCCGACGTGACAGCGGGTTTCGGCGCGACGACCGTCCTGCACGGCGTCTCCCTCACCCTCGAAGAGGGGACCATCGCCGGCATCTTCGGACTCAACGGCGCCGGCAAGAGCGTCACGCTGAAGACCGTCGCCGGCATCGTGCCGGCCCGCTCCGGCAGGGTGCTGCTCGACGGCGAGGACATCACCCGCTGGGGACCGGAGAAGCGGGTGGCGCACGGCATGGGCCACATCCCGCAGGGCCGTCAGGTGTTCCCGGCGCTGACCGTCGAGGAGAACCTCCGGCTCGGTGCCTACACGATGCGCCGCCGGCAGCGGGGCAGGTACGCCGCCGCGCTCGACGCCGTCTTCGACCGCTTCCCGGTCCTGCGCGACCGGCGAGGGCAGCTCGCCGGCACGATGAGCGGCGGGCAGCAGGCCTCGCTGTGCGTCGGGCGGGCGCTCATCAACGAGCCCCGACTCGTCCTCGTCGACGAGCCCTCCGCCGGCCTGTCGCCCGTCGCGGCCCTCGAGCTGCGCGACGTCCTCCGCGACGTGGCTGCGAGCGGCGTCACCATGCTGCTCGTCGAGCAGAACATCGCCTTCGGGCTGTCGCTCGCCGACACCGCGCACCTCATGCAGACCGGCGTCGTCGTGCACACCGCTCCGGTCGCCGAGCTCGACCAGAGCACGCTCGCCCAGCACCTCGGCATCGGGAACGTGCTGGGCGCCGCCACCAACCGGATGCTCAGCTCCCGCTCGAGCGCCACCACCACTCCGAAGGGGAAGCCCCGTGGCCGTCGTACTGCGTGAGGACGGAGCCGAGATCTGGTGGGAGTCCACCGGGTCCGAGACGGCGCCTCCGGTCGTGCTCATCATGGGGCTCGGCTGGCCCGCCGCCATGTGGTTCCGGCAGGTTCCCGCCTTGGCCGAGCGGTACCGGGTCATCACGGTCGACAACCGGGGTGCAGGCCACACCGGCGACGTCGTCGGCGCGCCGTACTCCGTCAACACGATGGCGGCCGACGTCGCCGCCGTGCTGGACGAGGCGGGTGCCGCACCGGCTCACGTCATCGGCATCTCGATGGGGGGCCTCATCGCCCAGGAGCTCGCCCTGTCGCACCGCGACAAGGTGCGGTCGCTCGTGCTGGTCGCCACGCACGCCGGCGTCGGCCACATGGACTTCAGCCAGGAGGCCATGGACATGCTCCAGAAGCGCGTCGGGATGAGCGCCGAGGACGCGGCCGAGCTGTCCATCCCCTTCAACTACGCACCGTCCACGCCGCGCGCCCTCATCGAGGAGGACTGGGCTGTGCGCATGCCGCTGGCCTGCACTCCCGCCGGCTACATCGCGCAGGTGTCCGGCAGCCCGACGTGGACGTCCTACGACCGGCTCGCAGACCTCGACGTCCCGACCCTGGTGCTGCACGGTGCCGACGACAAGCTCGTGCTGCTCAGCAACGGGGAGACGATCGCGAAGCAGGTCCCCGGCGCCGAGCTCGTCGTGATCGCCGACGCCAACCACGTCCTCACCACCGACAAGGCCGACGAGGTGAACGCGACGCTGCTGCGGTGGCTCGACCAGCAGCCATGAGGCCGTTGCGCTCGGTGCGCGAGAACGCGCCCCTCGAGGCGGTCGCGGCCCGCGTCCTCGCCGACCTCGACGCGCTCGTGCAGCGGATGGGAGAGGCCTACCGCGCCGAGATCCCGGAGTACGCCGTCCTCTCCGACGCGGAGATGACGACCGACGTGCTGCCCACCTCCCGCCGGCTCGTCGAGATCTTCCTCAACTGGGTGGTCGCGGACCGCGAGCTCACCGAGCAGGAGCTCGCCCACTTCGAGGGCTCCGGCCGGCAGCGCCTGGCCATGGGCCTGCCGCTCGAGGCGGTGCTGCACGCCTACCGGATCGCCGGCCGGACCGCGTGGACCGCGGTCTGCGACGCGGTGCAGCCCGGTGAGGAGCAGCTGCTCGCCGGGCTCGGTGCGCGCTGGATCGACATCGTCGACCGCACCTCCAGCGTGCTCGCGCAGGCCTACGTCGCCAGCAGCCACGAGCGGCTGCGTGACCTCGACGCCCGCCGTCGTGAGCTGGTCGAGGCGCTGCTCACCGCGACCGGGCCCAGCGACGTCGCGGCCGTCAGCCTGCGCTTCTCGACCGTGCTCGCACCGGCGTACGTGCCCGTGCTCGTCGCCGGGGCCGGGGCGGTCGCCGACATCGACGCGCTGCTGCAGGCCGCGCCGGCCGGCAGCCTCGGGAAAG
>JADMIO010976213.1_pt1 | contig 13363 bp, 18 predicted proteins | sample 8958161 | NCBI WGS metagenome assembly JADMIO01 (sample SAMN16585339, study PRJNA669376) | soil metagenome | isolation source: Crop rotation soil | place: USA: Cullars Rotation, Alabama | collected 2011 | reverse complement strand
CGCGACAACTTGTCCACGTGGAATTCTAAGCTTAGGATCCCAATGTGCTGGAAAGTGCCGTTACCAGTGCGCTCGGGACTGGGGATGTCGAATTGTGATAAGCTCTGCAGCTGGAAAGGCCCTAGGCTGGCGGTAACCAACCTAGGGCATATCAACCTGTTAGGGCAGGTCAACGTGCTCAATCGTACATGCCTCGCCTGTCCTAAGTCTATTGATCACTTGTCTGCTCGTGCTCGGTACTGTGACTCGAAGTGCCGGAAGCGGGCTGAGGTGCTGAAGCGAGACCCCACCGCCCGACGTGCGAAGCAGCAAGCTCGCCAAGCGACGAAGCGGGCAGGGAGACGCTGTGCCAAGTGCTCGGCAAGTATCGCTCATCGACCGCTACATGCTAAGTATTGCAGTCGGGCTTGTTTAAAGAAAACTGAGTTACAGCGAGACCGGGAGATCAGACGGCAATATACTAGGGTTTGGTTAGCTAATAACCCAGATTACGGCACTAACTGGCGCAGAAATAATAAAGAAAAATCAAGAGCAATCGCCCGGCGGTCGTACCAGAAGAATAAAGCAAATTATCGGGCATCTAATCTAGCTTGGGAAGCTCGCAATCCTGGTGCTCATACTGAGCGCAGTGCTCTTCGACGTGCACGATTCTTAGGCAACCCGGGTTCGGTCGGTGTGTCTGAGCGAGACTGGTTTAGGCTAATTCGTCGATATCGAGGCGGCTGTGCTTACTGCGGCAACTTGGCTGCGCGTATCGAGATGGATCACATAGTGCCGTTAAGTAGAGGCGGTCGGCACGCGATTGGTAACGTTTTACCAGCTTGTCAAGAATGTAATCGATCAAAGAAAGCAATGCTACTAGTCGTATGGAAGTCTAGACGAAAGGAGCTGGGTTATCATGGCAGGTCGAGGACCAGCTCCGAAGGCTGTCCGATCACGGGCTCGCGCAACTGCCCAGCGTGAAGCTGAGATGATTGAAATCGAAGATGATGGTGAGTTGTATGGGTTCGATCTTCCTGTTGGTGTATTACCGGATGGGGCTGAGTGGCATCCTCAGACTATCGAATTGTGGAATTCTTTGCGGCGTAATCCGTTGCTGAAGAATGAACCAAATTTAGGATGGCAATTTCTTGTAGACACCGCATTACTTCACCATATCTTCTGGTCTAAAGGTCGCTGGGAATACGCGTCAGAGATTCGATTAAGATTAGCTAAGATCGGTATTACACCGGAAGACCGCATGCGGCTCAAGATCAAGGTAACGACGCCGGGCGAGGAAGCCAAGGTGTCAACGGCCAAGACCGGCGACGGATCCGTGTCCGATATCGCCAGTCGGCGCGCTCGGCTGGCCGGCTCCTAGCCGCTGTACTTGCAGCTGGGATGCAAGTACCATCTGCACGTGCAGACGACCGGTACACCGCATGGCACACTGGCCGGGTATCTTGACCCGCGGTTCAGGTGCCGTTGCTTCTTATGCACATCTGCTTACCGAGCGTCACGGGAAGCTGCCCTGCCGCCTGGTCGGTAGTGCCGCAACATCCGGGCGCCGACTACAGAACCTTGGACATGGGTTGCCTGCCCGCCGGACCACTGGTCTTTAACCAGCTCACTCACTACACCAGTGAGTTTCCAGTTCGGGGGTAATTCAATGCGACCGGCAGTAGCATCCCGCTGAACATAGTGGGTAAGAATTATTCGGGCCACTTCCATATCACCTGCCGCGGACGGACCAAGTAATGCGGAAAATTTAACTATATCGGTCATTGTTTTTCCTCCAGTTGTTGGCTTAGCCATAATCGATCTTCCACGGTGAGCGTCTTCAATGCATCAAGCTCAAGTCGGATGGCGTCGGCGCGGGCCTGCCGACGGCGGATCTCAGCCCCGAGCGTCAGGTACCACCACAAAGCGATCAACCAGCCAATGAGGACAACCACGCCGATCAAGATCGAAAATAAGACTAGCCAGGTCATGCAGAGACGATAGCGCGAGGTGGGCCATGCCTCGACGCATCGTGACGGCAAAATCGCACAATCGCAACCAATCACTCGGATGGCTGTTGCTCGCCTGGATGGAGTACTTCACCGTACACGGGCCGGGCGATGTGCAGGGTGATCCTGTCCGGCACGGAGACGAGGTCTCCGGCTTTATTGTCGATTGTTATGCGCTGGATGACAATGGCCGACGGCTGTACGACAGCGCGTTTTTCAGCCGTCCGAAGGGTTGTGATAAGTCGGGGCTTGGTGGTCGAGTCGGTCTAACCGAGGCTTTAGGGCCTTGTCGTTTTCTTGACTGGGCAGAAGGCGGAGAAGAATACCAGGATCCTTGGGGTTTGGGTTTCACTTATACCTACGAGCCCGGTGAGCCCATGGGTCGGCCGGTCAAAGTTCCCTACATCCGGTGCATGGCCACGGAAGAAAATCAGACTGGCTTAGTTTATGATACTATCTATTTCAACCTCACCGATGGCCCGTTGTCGCATGTGATGGGTATCAATCCGGGCTTGACTAGAGTGTTGCTGCCCGGCGGCGGAGAAATAACCCCGTCAACTGCGAGCTCAGCGTCAAAGGACGGCGGTAAAGAGACTTTCGTTTGTTTCGATGAAACACACCTCTACAACCGGCCTGATTTGCGTCAAATGTACACCACTGTTACTAGAAATCTGCGGAAACGCAAGAAGATAGCTGGTACGTGGTACCTCGAGACGACTACGATGTTTGCTCCCGGTGAGGACTCGGTTGCTGAGTCCACCTACCGGCTGTCTGAGCTGATCGAGGCCGGTAAAACTAAACGCGAGCGACTTCTCGTCGATCACCGATGGGGAGAATGCGACAAAGAAGATAATGAGGCCGAGCTCAGAGCTGCCATCATTGAGGCTTATGGCGATGCCATGGCTTGGAATGATATTGACGGCCTGGTAGATGATTTCTTCGATCCTCGCAATCACATCACCGACAGCCGTCGGTATTTTTTCAACGCGGAAACTGAAACGTCTGATGCGTGGATTGCCGCTAAAGAATGGGATCCGTGCGCTAAGCCACTGAATGTGCTTACCGATGGCGATATGATTGCTTTGGGGTTTGACGGGTCGGTGAGCGAAGATGCTACAGCTTTAATGGCTTGTCGTATCGAAGATGGGCACCTCGAGCCGTTATTCTGTGATGAGAAGCCTCCCGACGCTGGCAAAGAATGGCTAGTGGACCAAGTGGCTGTGGATGCCGCGGTGGCTTCTGCATTTGACCGTTTTGAGGTAGTAGCTTTTTATGCCGATCCGCCTCATTATCAAGATTATGTTGATAACTGGACAGCCGAATTTGCAAGCCGACTGAAAATTAGGGCTACTCAGGCGCACCCTATCAAGTGGTGGACGAACAGACCAGCAGCTATGGTCAAGGCTCTTGAGCGGTTCCGAGAAGCCGTTGTTGAGCGTCGGCTGAGCCATGGTGGGACTACGATATTCCGACGGCACGTACTTAATGCTCGTCGGCGTGTATCGCGGTCGGGCATCACCATTAGCAAGGAATATCCGAACAGTCCGCGAAAAATAGACTGCGCCATGGCGGCCACTTTGGCGTATGAAGCTCGCGCCGATGCGGTAGCCGCGGGAGTAGTCTCCCAGAAGGCTAAATCTAGGTCTAAAAGATTAGTGCGGTTCTGAGAGTTGACATGTTCTGATATACTCTCGCGGCCAGAAGCCGATTAATACTCGAAGGAGCCGCAGTTGACCGCGATTCATGATGCACTAGGTACTTTGTCTGAAAAAGTTGTTGCCATGGTGCAGGCGATGGCTGAACGGGAACAATCACATATTGAGGCGATCGAAGCTCAGATTGCTCACGTCGAGAATGTGTTAGGAAAACTGGGCAATGAAGCACCGAAGGTCGATGCACCCACGCAACCTGATAATCCCGGCCCCGTTTCTGGGCATGGTTTGCTAGACGGGTAGGCCGTCGGAATTCTAACTAATACAACAGGGGGATGGTGTGCTTAATAATGCAGCCGACCCTGGGGCGCCAGATTGGTGGCTACTTCGGTTAGGTGCACGGCTTGAGGCCGATCGCCATCGCCTGGATATGTTGGACAATTATTGGCGTGGTAATCACCCAGTGCCGTTCGGCAACAGGAAAATGCGCGAAGCTTATCGAAAATTTCAGAAGCAGAGTCGAACCAATTTCATGAAATTGGTTGCCGAATCGGTGATTGAACGGCTCAAAGTTACCGGATTCCGGACAGGTAGCGACGGCAGCGACACGCTAGACAAGGATGCGTGGGGCTGGTGGCAGTCTAACCATTTGGACGCGGATAGCGGTCTCGTGCATCGCGCGGCTATCGTGATGAGTCGCGCTTATGTCATCGTCGGGGAGGATCCAAATAAGCCTGGCAGGCCGTTGGTTACGGGTGAAGACCCTAGGCAGGTCATCCATGAATCCTCACCTGTTAATCGCCGGAATAGACTGGCCGCTCTAAAAACGTGGTGGGACGACATCCAGAATCGGACATTGGCCGTGCTGTATCTTCCCGATTCCATCCACTACTACCGTAGTGTTGCCACATCTAATGAGCCTCAGTCTAGCGCGTTCGGAGCTAGTAATAAGTGGGAAATAGACACGGCCGAAGGTGACAACGGGTCTATTGACAACACTCTGGGCGAAGTTCCCGTAGTTCCGTTTCTGAACATTCCTGATTTGGGCGGCAGCACTCTTGGTGAATTTGAGGATGTGCTGTCCATTCAAGATCGGATCAATACCGAGGTTCTTGACCGGTTAGTTATTTCGGCAATGCAGGCGTATCGGCAGAGATGGGCGACCGGCACTGATCTTACCGATAAGGACGGCAACCCAGACGGTGATTTTGATCCGGGTGCCGATCTATTGTGGAATGTGCCGGACGAAAATGCCAAGTTTGGAGAATTTCAACCAGTAGATTTGGCAGGTGTCCTCAGGGCCGTGGAGTCGGATGTTCAGCATTTGGCAGCCATAACGCGAACCCCACCGCATTATTTGTTAGGTGCCATGGTCAACACATCTGGGGACGCGTTGGCCGCTGCCGAAACCGGGCTTGTATCAAAGGTGGAAGAGCGGTCTACAGAGTTTGGCGAATCTTGGGAGCTCGTTTACCAACTGGCTGGCAGGATTACTGGCAAAAATGTGCCAGATGATTGCGAAGTGATATGGAAAGATCCGCAATTCCGTACGCTTACTGAAAAAGCAGCTGCGTCGGTGCAGATGATGACAGCCGGTGTGCCATGGCGTACGCGCATGCGGGCATTGGACTATACCCCTTCAGAGATTGACCGCATGCAATCGGAACGCGCATCCGATGCGCTTATGACAGCCGTCACGGCGCCTCAGGTTTCGCCTACCTCCTCGTTGCCTGGGGCGCCGGGCGGTGCTGCCGCGCCAGCGAGCGCAGCTGCCCGAGCCGTAATCCCGAATGGAGTGAAGCTATGACGAATGCCTGGCCCGACGGGGACATGCTGGAAGCTGCCTGGGGGATTATTGCCAACGTTGATTTAGGCGACTGGGCCAGGCAACGGCCAGAATGGCGTGAGGCTGCCGAGAAATGGCGGGATGCTTATCATAGATCCATCAAGGTGGGCAATGAGCGTCCGTTCATTGAGCTGCTGAATTAAAGCTGACGTTAGGTAGGGGGCTGAGATTTAAAGTGACCACCCCTGACCAACAGCCTCAAGCAGCTGCGATCATGGCGGCCTACCTATCGGCAACCGCGGCCCTGAGGTCACACCTGCTAGCCATGGTCGCTGCCCTGTACGTCAGCCAAGGGGACTATCGCGATGCAGCGGCAGCAAGCTTCGTAGGGGCAGCTGTACCTGCAGTGCAGGCTGCTCAGCAGACTATGGCCGACCTGACGAGCGCCTACTTAGCTCACATGGTTTCTTCAGCGGTGGGCGGTACGACTGCGCCTGTTGGGGTTCCGGCCGAGCTCGTCCGGCAACTCCGAGGTGGTATTGACCCGGCCGAGGTGTACCGGCGGCCATATGTGCAGGTGTGGACCGATCTTAGCAAGGGCAAATCGCTAGGTGACGCTGTGGCGGCCGGTGCTCGCAGAGCTGCGAGCTTGGCGAGCACAGACCTTCAGCTGGCCAAGACCGCGGCAGCTCGGCAGGTGATGCACGACGACCGGCGCGTCGTCGGATACCGGCGCGTTCTCGTCGGAGCTCATTCTTGTGGAATGTGCATCATTGCCTCGTCGGTGCGTTACCACAAATCTAATCTCATGCCGATACATCCTGGCTGTGATTGCGCGATAGCTCCGATTCTAGGCCGCTTCGATCCTGGCCGAACGATTGACTCAGCTATTCTCGCCGAGGGCGCTGCCGAGCAGGCTTTGGGCAGCCAAGGGATGAAACTGTTTTCGCACAATGACGTGATCGAAGTCGGGGATTTGCTCAGCCAGGCTCATGATGCAGTTCGAGAAACCTTCGGACACGCGGCAGCCGACGCCCGGCAGATCGACTACCGCAAAGTAATCATAGTGCGCGAGCACAGCGAGTTGGGCCCCATGCTCACTGTGGCCGATCATAAATTTACTAAGAAGCAGGTAGACACGGACAATTTGCGGGCCAAAGCTGGCACATTCGCCACACAAAAAGGACGCTTGATAACGAACATCGGAGAATAGTTGTGGGCATCTACAACACTGAGCAGCGTAAGCAACTGCTCAAACAAGGTAAAGCTCTACCGCCGGTCGGCGATGGCCCGCCACGGTTCCCTATTGATGACTCCTCCGATGTAGCCAGTGCTATCCAGCTGGCGAAAACCCCGGAAGAACGTGCTCATACATATAAGCAAGCACGGCGGCTTGGCCAACTGGGCAAGATTCCAGCAAATTGGAAGGCTGATGGTTCTATGCGCGGGTCCGGTGCTTAACCGATGACTTCCCCGCAATCTAGCGGGTAGGCGTGACGGCCACGCTCAAGAGCCGATAATTCACCGACATGGTGAATTCCCGACATGGGAGATTTTCATGGCTGATGATGATGACGGCAATGTGTCGACGGATGATAACACCGATAAGCAAGACACCGGTAATAATCCGGCTCAGCCCGACACGGGCACAGATGATTCAACACAGCAAGACCAGGCCAGCTCTTCAACCGACAAGGACAAAGAAGACACGGACTGGAAGGCCGAGACCGAGAAATGGAAGGCGCTAGCCCGAAAGCACGAGTCTCGGGTCAAAGAGCTTACTCCTAAAGCTGCCAAGCTGCAGGAGCTTGAGGATAAGAATAAGTCGGAGCTTCAGAAGAAAGAAGAGCAACTAGCCGCTCAGGCTATGGAGTTGCAGGAATTGCGTATTGAGAAAATTCGGCGTTCCGCTGCGTCGGCGGCCGGTCTCGACCCAGATTTAGCCGAATTTATCACCGCAACCGAGGAAGACGCGGCAGTTGAGCAGGCTAAGAAATTGGCCGAGCGCGTTAAAACTCAGAAATCACCTGATTTCAAACAAGGCGCTCGGCATACCCCGCCCCCGCAGCGTTCTCGGGACGAGATTCTGCGGGGCCTGGCGGGTTACGGCAATCAATAATTACAGGGCATGCGAGCCCTGCTCTTGATAGATTGGAGATAGGGTCAGCATGGCCCCTTATAACACTGGGATTAACCGGGGTAACCCACCCTACAGCACAGATCCACTTGTGCCGGAACCGTTGGCTGAAGATATTATTCAGATGCTCCCGGAACAATCATCGTTTTTGAAAATGGCACGTAATGTGCCAATGTCTACGCGTACTCAGCGTCTTCCGGTGCTTGATGTTCTGCCGCAGGCATACTGGGTTTCGGGCGATTCAGGGCTTAAAAGCACCACTAGTATGCAGTGGAAGAATGTAACGTTAGTGGTAGAAGAATTGGCGGCATTGGTTCCAATTCCTGATGCCTACCTTGCAGATACTAATATCCCATTGTGGGATGAAGTTCGGCCTCGACTAGTTGAGGCTCTAGGTCGAGCTGTTGACGCAGCGACATTGTTTGGTGTCAACAAACCAGCTACGTGGCCAGCGGCTATCATTCCGGCGGCTATCGCGGCAGGTAACATCATTACGGATGTGAGTCCAGACATCCCGGCGGCAGTAGCTTCATTAGCTGAGCGTGTTGCTTTGGACGGTTACACTAACATTAACGGGTGGATGATTAGACCTGGGTTCAAATGGCGTCTGCTCCGAGTCCGTTCTAGCGGGTCTGGGGAACCCATTTATGTGCCAGATTTGCAGTATGGCAAGGGGGGCAGTCTTTATGGCTATCCTCTAGAAGAGGTTAGCAATGGATCTTGGGATCCGACCGTTGCGGACCTATTGTTGGGTGACTGGTCAATGGCTATTGCCGGGCTTAGACAAGATATCACTTTCAAAATGTTTGACCAGGGGGTAATTGTCGACGACACCGGCAAAGTTATTTATAATGCGGCTCAGCAAGACGGGTCCATTATGCGGGTGGTCCTTAGGTTAGCATATGCGACCGCTAATCCGGTGACTAATCTCAATACCAACAGTTCGACGCGCTACCCCTTCGGAGTCCTCGCTACAGGTAGTGCGTCGGCAAGCTGATCACGGAGTGTGATAGGCTAGGACGAAGTAAGGCCCCGGCAAGCGATTAGGCCCGCCTGCCGGGGCAGACGTCAAACCTGAGAGAGCAGGTCCGACATGCCTCATGATACACCTTGCCGTCAGTGCGGCAAATTGATGTTTGGCGTCCGTGTTGATAAGAAATGGTGTAGTGCTGCTTGCCAGTCTTATGCGAATCGGCGTGCTCGTGGGCAAGTAGTTGAGAATACTCGTTTATGTGTTGCTTGTGGTAAGTCTCTTATTGGACGACAATCTAACGCCACTGTCTGCGTTAGTCGTAAATGCATGATCTGGGCAGAACGTCACCCTGGTGTTCCACACCCATCTACGCAACCTAGATTTTGTCTGCACTGTGGTGTTTCGATCGACTGTCGTAATGGCAAAGCTAAGTACTGTGGACAGCTTTGCATAACAGCGGCTTGGACTGACGCAAATAGAGATCGTTTTAATGAGTTACGCAGAATCAGATGGGCAGATGTAGATTCAGCACGTAAACTATCTCAGCAGGCGTATCGCAAAGCTAATACAGACAAGTACCGCAAATACCAGCGAGATTCTCGAGAAAAAGATCCAAAACGTTATCGAGCATATTATACAAAATGGCTATCTGATCCCGCTAATTATGAGATTACTGTACTTAATGGACATAGGCGCCGACTGCGAGAACAATATAATCCAGGATTTGTAGGAATTAGTGTTCGAGACTGGATGAAGCTAGTCCGTCGGTACCGAAATTGCTGTGCTTACTGTAATAAATATGTAGAGCGTCTGGTGATTGAACATGTCATTCCGCTTGCTCGAGGTGGCAGACATGCTATAGGTAATGTGCTGCCAGTATGCCCTGAATGTAATGCGTCAAAGCATGCTTCGTTTATCATGGAATGGCGAAAGAGGAGGCCAGGTGCGTGTATTTTGTATGGCCCACCTCTGGTTACCTAGACACTGTGCGGGCGCCGAGGTCATGAGCAACGAGCTGCTCAAAGCTCTGGTGAAGCGCGGCCATCAGGTCACGGTTCAGCTGTCTATGCCTCACCCGATGTTTACTTCTGGGCCTTACATGCATGAAGGCGTAGCTGTCTACCCGTATGTCGATCAGCGTGACCCGTTGCGTTGGATGGAGCATCCTGACGGTAAGCCGGATTTGATCATCACGTATTTGATGAATACGTTGCGGGCGTCTTATCTGGCTCAGCAGTACAACATCCCAGTTGTGACAATCATGCATAACGACCACCTGAAATCCCGGCATGACTTGAAGCATGGAACCCAGTTGGTCGTTTACAACACTCATTGGATGCGGCAGGCCGTCGAAGAATGGTATCGAGATTACCTCGGTGAGCCTCCGCGCGGCATCGTTGTTCATCCGCCAATCTTCCCGGCTGATTACAAAACTAAACCTGGGTCACATATCACGCTGATAAATCTCTTCGAGGAGAAAGGGTCGGCTATCTTCTACAAACTGGCCGAAGCCTTCCCTAAGTTGAGATTTCTTGGGGTGACCGGTGCCTACGGTAAGCAGGATGTGCGGCACGGCCTGCCAAATGTGGATATTGTTCCGCATGTGGCGGCTCACCATATGAAGACCGAGGTATACGCTAAGACTCGTGTGCTATTGATGCCGTCCTGGTACGAGTCCTACGGTCGCGCTGCGGTCGAGGCCGCGTGCTCAGGCATTCCCACGATTGCCAGCCCGACGGCGGGCCTCAGGGAAGCTCTAGGGGATGGCGGCACGTTCGCTGAGCACGACGACGTTAACGCTTGGACGGCAGCGCTGGCGGGCCTCACGACGGCCAAGGGTTGGGCGGAAGCGTCGGCCAAGGCCAAGAGCGTGGCGGCCCGGCAGGCGCCAGCTGAGGACTTGGAACGGTGGGCGGATGCGGCTGAGCAGACGGCTAGACTTCCGACCTATGTCTGAAGAGCTGCCTGCACCGGGCGATTGCCATCCCTGGTACGCGGATAAGCCGATGGTGATCGACTGGATAAATAATAAAGGGCCTTTCGTTGGTATGTATGAGTTTCGCGTACCAGTAATGCCGGTGGTGCATCTGAGCTTTTTAACCGCGGATGTTACTCGCGCAGAGCCCGGATATAAAGTTCTGCGATTGCAGAAATCCAAAGCCTGGGGTGTGGCCCCTTATGTCGGTCGCCCTTTCGTTTACATGTGGCATATGGCAACGGACGATTACGGCCGACATGTGTGCAGTGATGCGTGGATACATTATTTGCCGGTGTAAATAAAATCATAATAGGGGGTTGAGTGCGTGGCTTCGTTACCCCCGTTGTTTGAAGTATCTGACGTGACTGATCGGCTGCCTAGTAGCGTTAATGTAGAGCCTGTTCGTATTCGAGCTTTGATTACCGACGCGTCCTCAACCATCCGTCGATATACCAAGCAGGATTTTACCCGCGGACAGACAACTCAGGGAATCAGGCCAGTCGGCAATAAAATCAAGCTACCGCAGAGACCGGTCTTATCGGTAGATAACATTGCGGTACGTCTGCCGAACAGTCTTACCGAGTCGGTGATTCCTGGGTGGTATTGGGATGGTAGTTCGCAAGAAATTTGGTTGGCTGAGGGCGGTACGATTATCAACCTAGCCGAAGAGCTGTTGTTCGCTTTGGAATGGCAGACACCGACATGCCTTGTCACTTATACTCACGGCTATGACACTGTGCCGCTTGATGTAATTGGCGTCGGATGCTCCATGGTAAGCCGCATCATTACAGCGCCGGGGCTTGGAGGAGTTATCTCGGAATCAGTTGGTGAGTACTCTTACCGGCTATCCGACGCGGCGGCCCAGGGCCCACTAGCTCTGACTGACGCTGAGAAGAAAATCCTTGATGATTATCGGCCGAGGCGGTCTAGTGCAATGGAATTGAGGATGTCATGAGCACTGAAATCAAAGGTTACCGAGAACTTAGCGACACCGAGGTTGACACCATTAACCAGATCAAGGATCTTGAAATTCTAGTCGGTCAGCTGTGGCGAAATGTTAGTGGAGACCACCGCTGGCGAGCCATAGCGAAGACTCATTTTCAAGAGGGATTCACTGCATTCGTGCGTTCGGTGGCCAAACCCGTGGATGTGTTTTGATCTTAGATGGGAGTAGGTTATGATCTTCTCCCATCCGATTACCGTGACAGTGCAGCATCGCGCTATAGATCGAAATGGTGATTACGCGGTAACCAGTTCATATACTCTACCTGGCTGTGCCATCAGTCTAGCATCGAAAACTAGAGCATATGAGACTGAGACATTTGAGCGGGACACTATTCGAGCGTCTACTATTCTATTCGCGCCTTCCAACTCTGATATCCGAGTTGACGATATCATTGTTCTCGAAGATGGCACTTCGTGGCATGTATGGGGCCTGCCCACTAATTTTGCCAGTCCATTTACAGGGTGGCAGCCCGGTATGCAGGTGCCACTACGACACTATGCGGGGTAAATCATGGGATTTTCGCGTGTGTCAATCAATTACCGGGGCATGGGCGAGTACTTGCGAGGATCTAATGATTTATCTGCGGCTCTGCTTAGTCATGCTCAAACGGGTGTGTTGTTCGCTAAATCGATCGCACCCGTAGGCCCGCTTCGCGATAAGCACCGAACAGCGTTTCGCGACAGCATCCGAGCTGAGTTGTTCACAGCGCCAGGTGGCTACAGAGCAGCCCGGATCGTGGCTGGGCCACTATGGGCTGAGTTCGGTAGGAAACACGTAAACCCTTACCCAGGGTCTAGAACGCTTCGTCAGACTGCTGACTTTCTCAATGCTCCGAAGCGTCGTGCCTAGGAGGTGCTATGGGGCTTGATCTCCCTTCGTTTGCAGATGCCGAAGAAGTAGCGTATGCGTTATTGAGCCCCGTTGGCACTGTGGTCAAAGGTACACCTAGCAAGATAATCACACCGATAATCCTCGTGCGGCGCATCGGGGGACATAGTGACTATGTGACTGATTTTCCGCAGATATTGGTATCGGCCATCGGGGATACTCGGCCGCAATCAGTGCAGTTGCAGTTAGCTTGTCAGAGACAGATTGAAAATGCATTTGCCACCGAAGTAACGTTGCCGAACGCCTCGGTAGTTCTCATCGATGGCACCAAAACAGTTACCAGTGGACATATCGAAGGCTACGAGAACATCGAAATCAGAGAAGTCATCGGAGTTTACGAACTGCGTATGCGTCGGCCAATCTTGATTTAATGCCTGTCAATCCCATTCGGGGAAGGAATAGTTGTGGCTGATTACACGAGTATTGCGCACCGCCAGGCTGCGCTAATTCGCAAAGCGTTGCAGGGGTCGGTGTTCATTGCGCCTTACTCTGCTGCGGCTATTACCAGTATTACTACCGGATCATCTCAGGACATCGCGCCATTGCCTGCTGGGTATGTAGATGTTGGGATGATCGACAAGCGAAATGCCCCGACGTGGGGTAATAAGGTTACCACTCAAGAAGTGATGGCTTGGGGTGATGTATACGCAGCTCGGCGAGACATCACGAAGATTGATGGGTCGTTGAAGTTCACGATGCTGGAGACCAATCGCACGTCCATGCAGCTGTGGATGGGCCAAGATCTGACGACTACCGCGCTAGCGCCGACGACGCGAGAGCTCGTTATTAACCAGGCTGCCCGGCCGCAACCCATCCCGTACCGCGTATTGGGCATCACGCAGGATGGCGTCGGGGCCAACGCGATTTACGTTGGTCGATTCTATCCGCGGGCTTTTGTCACCGACGTCGGTGACCAGAAATGGGATGATGATGCCGATGCTCTCATGTGGGATGT
>JADMIO010950819.1_pt1 | contig 13365 bp, 9 predicted proteins | sample 8958161 | NCBI WGS metagenome assembly JADMIO01 (sample SAMN16585339, study PRJNA669376) | soil metagenome | isolation source: Crop rotation soil | place: USA: Cullars Rotation, Alabama | collected 2011 | reverse complement strand
AGTCTAACTTCCAGGTACGCGGCTCTGGATATCCGTGTCCGCCATTCGATACCACGTCAAGTTGAACTCCCGATGGTTCCGCCAGCCACGGCCACAAAGGCCGCAGGGCTCTTGACGGACCTCCTAACGATGCCCCAACTTCGTATGGTATCTCCGGCGCTCGAAGACGCCGTTAATGCTCTTGAGGCGGGGACTTGGCCGCAAGAGCAAATTAACGGTGACCTGCGGTGGCACCTTAACCGGGCACGTCTCGTCTCAGCCGGGTGGAAGAGGTCGCTGTCCCGGAGCAGGGACGACACTAAGGAGATTGACTTCGACGTTTTTACTCTGGTCAGGGCGGTGTCCCTGCGTGAGCTCAGACGAGACGAACTTTGGCCTGGCGGACGGTAGCCAGCTCAATCCGCCGGCGGAGGGACGTGCCATCTGACGCGCCGCTACGCATCGGGTGAATTGAGGGGAACGGTCATTGAATTGGGAATCTGCAAGGCGCAAAACCATGTTTAGACCGAAAGGTGGGAAATGAGCATGGAGCTAGGAACATGCAGGGCGCAAAGCCACTTTTGGAATTTCGGTTCCAACTGCCCCTGCCGAAGCCGCGGAAGGCTCGCGTTATCCTGCGGCGTGATCACAAAGGTCGAATCCTGAAGTCTAAAGCCTCCTAGCTCCGCCCAAGACTTTGCCTGATCCGTCATATCCGGCCCATGTCCCATGTAGCAAATCTGGAGGAGTTTTCATGCCAGAGTCCTTGAGGCAGCCTAGAGGTTGTTGCATCGTGAGTGCCACCCTGCTGCCCTAAATGCAGTAGAGGGTGCACCCGCACAGCGTCGTCAGCGCGGTCAGACCAAGCTTCCGACCCGGATTCCACGCCCGCGTAGGTAAACGTTAACTCAAGCGCGGGGGATTAAGAGTTTTGCTGTCCTTCAGCCACAGGATTGCCGCCCCAATTTAGTAGCTACTAGCGCCTGTGAAAGCTTCCCGCGAGGCTTCGCAGGGTGACTTGGTCATATGCGCCCAATAAAGGGCGCATCTGACTCGCGAGCGGAAATCGTTTGTGCAGGGTCTCCAGTATCGATGGCATCGCCTCTCGAAACGATGACCGGGACTCGAAGAAAGATTCGAGATGCAATGCTGCGACTCTCTCTACGCAATCAATAGGAGCTGTGTCGCTTTGAAGCACTGCGGAAACAGCAGGCCACGTTACTACCGCCAGATATTCTCGAAGCATTCCTCCTGCGTTGGAGATGGCCTGGATCAGCACTCGGAGGTCTTGTGCTAAGAACACCGGTGTCAATTCGGCAATGGAGGTTGCAACACGGTCCTGATTCGGATCAAAGACCAGACCTCGCTGAAGCGCGCCGTGCCGCAACGCCTGCACAAGGCGGAAATACCCACCCTCCTCGAACAGGTCTACCCACTGCCGCGTTCCAATGGATTCCGGAACAGGGCAGTCATCGAGCCGGGCGGGAATGAGATAGATCATGCCGGCGGGCTTCTCCAGAGCTATTTCTAGCGCCAGGCGGATTTCCTTTTGCACATATCCTTGCTTATTCACGGAAGTCTGTGAAAGGCATATGAGGAATATGTCAGCTTCCTTAGCGGCTTTTCGAATCTCGGTCTCCCATTCGAGACCGGGCAAAATGTCGTCCTCGTCTAACCACGGGCGAGCGCCTAACAGTGATAGCCACGAGTAGAGCACGCGGATTCTATGCTTGTCTTCCGAGCCGTGACACAAAAATACGCTCGGGCCGGTAAGCGTTGAGCTTGCCTCAACCAGCCTTCCCGAATCGAGCAACGTGGCAAGTGTAGGCCGCTGCTGTGGCACCCCGCCCGACAGTTCCTCCCCCAGACTGGCAAACAAGTCGCTTAAGCCAGCGACCTTGCTGAAAATATCCGCTTCAATCGTGCGTAGCGCCCACTGTTCCTCTTCGGTAGGCGAGTATCCAGTCAAGAGCACCAGCCGGGCGTCGGGAAATGTATGTCTTACTGCCGTTAATGCTCGCACGCCGTCAATCACAGGCATTCTCAAATCAGAAACGACCGTGATCGGGCCACGTTGCCCTAGGTGATCGATTACCTGGCCGAGACTTTCACAGACCAGGGGCTCTATGCCAAAGGAAGGAGCAACGTCAGCTAGCGCTTGCCTAAGCATCGGATCGTCTTCAAGGAAAACTACGGGATGGTCCAATTAGGCTCCTGCTTGTGTATCCTCACTACGTCCACTTGACGGCAGCAACTCTCTAACCAAGGCTACCTGGGTTCTCGATGACCCCGACATGCCACTTTCGCAAAACGGACTAGAACCCGACAACCGCCGCCGACTAAGTCTTCATGCTGAATTGTGCCCCCGTTCAGTCCGAGCAAGCGCTTTGCAACGGCAAGGCCGTGCCCTCGGCCAGGGCCCCGACGCGTAGTAAAGCCATCCTCATAAATCCTGGGGGAGATATCCGCAGGTATGCCCTGTCCGTTGTCGGTTATCTGGATCAAGACCGTGTCGACGTCACCGACGCCAGTCTCAGCCTTAGTCCATATCCCAATCATCCCGTTTGTTCCCTCGCATGCATCTATGGAGTTAGTGAGCAAATTAATGAAGATTTGCACTACTTCGCTAGGAACGACTTCGATGCAGCACCGCGCCGAGTACCTCAAATCAAAGTTCACTACAAAATTCGAGGAAGTCCTCATAGCTGACATGTCCTTTACAGCCATTCGCGCTACCTCAAGCAAGGAATTCACAGTCACCACGGAGGGGTCTTTCCGTCCGGCGTTGGCAGCGGTGTTAGGATGTTTTGTCGATGTCGGCGCTGGAAACAGCTCGGAGTCCGTAGCTTCCAAGATTGCTTTGATGCGTTCAGATGCGTTTTCGAGCATGATCGCATGTGTCCGGACCGTTGCGTTAACGCCGCGGTCGCCTAAGATTGCCGAGGTTCGGAGGGTTATTTCGGCAATTGGCGTGCCCAACTCGTGGTATAGCTGAGCGATTGTTCGTTTCGCGCCTGCTAGGTCTCCGACGGCATGGCTCGTTCGTGAGGCTGCAAAGCTGAACAAGTCGATCAGCCCTAAAACGATCAAGGTCTTGGCGATAATGGCTACGACAAATGTGGCAACCATCGGTGCGTCGCCAAACACGGATTCAAAGGTGACACCCCAAAAAGCCAGGAATTGCACTGCGCCGTAGAGAATAAGACCAACGCCTATGACCCGGCTTCGCACATGGGCGCCGATCTTGCCCGCAAAGGCCCGGAGGCCGTATTGACCCCCAAGTGCCACAAGGGCAGCACTATTCGCGATCTGGTCGATCTGAGTGGCTCCGATGATCCGCCAAGGTGAATTGGCCGGCAAGAAGGTGCCTGCGAGATATGTTGCTGCCAGAATAACTCCATATATTCGGACAGCCAGCCGCGTTGGCATGCTCGAAGATTCCACAGCCATAAAGAGAAAGAGAATTGAGGCAGCCTCCAAAATCGCGCCGACGGTGTATGCAAGGTCGTTGCGCCAAAAACCAAGTACAAGTGACGCCGCGCTGAGCGCCCATGCTAACGACACGTAGCGCATCGAGCCGCGTCCGAATGCATCGGCAGCCCTCCAGAATAAGATCGCCAAAAGCGCGGTGATCGGGATGTTAGCTGCAACTAGGGCAGTAGTGTTCAAGTGCTTGCTCAGCCATGAGTTGTGGCCACCTTGTTCTAGTCTACAGCCCCGACTGTCTCAGTGGCGAATCCGCGAAGGTTGGTCGCTATGGGCTCTCCATCATAGACAACATTCGCACTCTGTTACAGGACGAGAAAGTTTCGTTCCCGAAACTCGACGTTGAACAACTGGTTCAGCAATAGGAGCATGAACAGCGGTTAGTTGCATGAGTCGAACTCGTTGCGAAGCAACAACGAAATTCCATGGTTAAGGTCAGGCTTTGACAGACGTATCAAACACCCTCAACCTTCGGCAGCAAGCGAACTAACTCCGAGCCGCAGCTTTCCCCTTTAGGATCTTCCTAATCGCGCTTTAGCAGCCGCCCAAAGCTAGTTACTGCAACGGTGGCGAGCAGCCAACCGAACACGACATTAAACCTGCTAACTTCCTGAACAGCGCGTCCCAAGGGAATAGCAGTGTGGACTCGCCATTGTTTATGTTGTTCGAAGTCCAGAAAAGGAAGGCACTCTTCTAACGCCCTATCAAAAGGGGCGAGGTCTGCGACTGGATTTGAACGCCGCAACGCAGGGCTGGGGAGCGCCCTGGAAAGATCATCTTGCGCTGGAATGAAAGCACCTTTCGCAGCGGCGACGGTATAGTAGGTGCCTACCAGGAGGAACCAGGCTGATCCGATCGCAAGCAATCGCTCCGGACGGTATCCGTACTGCAACACGACGTCTTGCAGCCAATCCCATACCCTGCGGGCGACAGCCCTTCTGGGCAGTTTTTCTCGACGCTTCGGTAGCAGGGCTACTGAGACAGCGATTGCCTCAGTGTCATGCCCAGCGGAGTGAAGCAGGTTGGCAAGATGGCGGTACGCTTTCGGCGCGAACTCTGACTGGGCGAGCCATCTCAAACGCAATTGGCTGTCGATGTAGGATTCGCTGGCGATGTGCTCGTAGACGAAGCCGTTGAGGCGGAGCTTGCTCCCGGGAGCTGGCGGTATATCGCGCAGGACGAGAGCTTGTGCTACTTCGAAGTCAGCGATTCCACGCCACCGTCGCAGTTCCCAAGACAGTTCCCCGCTGATCCGGCTGTAACGGAGGTCGATACAAGTCTCACGGGCGCGCAGGATAGCATCCGATACAATTAGGTTTCCGTTGATGTCCGCCCGTTTGAGACAGAGTTTGCCAAAGCAGGCAAATCGTTTGATAAACCCAATGTTGCCCCCCAATTTGACGTCCTCTAAGTTGAGGGCGATACCGCCGGGGTTTACGAACCTTCCGCCGGCACAATCGAACGCACCACGGATTGACGCACCGCGCAAGCGAACTTCACTGATCTCTGCTTCACGGGACGTGAAGCAGAACAGCTTCTAAGCCTAATTGGTCGGGGAGAGGAGTGGGGTCCCGAAAGTATCGAACTGCTCCGGAATGATGGAACTCTGGAGCGGTGGCGGACGGCAGCATTTCCCCGCGTGGTTGATCGACGGCTATGGGTTACGTTGATCGTTTACGACCGCGAGATTGGTGACAACGTTAGCGCCGGCATGAAGCTCGGCCGACATGCGGCTGAAAACCCAGAATCCAAAAGATAGCTTCATGCATCGGAGGGAGTTGCAGCGATGAGCCGTGAGGGAGACGTTCCACTTGGTATCGAAGCGCTTCTAGAGCCGCGCCATGTACGCGCCATTTGCAACATGGTCTCGATCGCTGCAAGGAGGTACCCAGAGGCGATGCTTGGCGACACGTTCGAAGCGAGGATGGTCTCAGGGGTCCTGCGATTCCTACTTCGCCTCTACGCCAAAGGAAAAACCTCAAAGGCGGACCTGCGAAGCCCGAAATTGTGGCGGAGCTTAGTCGGTCAAGCCGTTCGCGACAACGCGACAAAGGAGATCGCCCGGAATCTCAGAAGGCTTCGAGTCGGTATTCATCACGAACCGATCGCACAAGCCGACACATTGGAAGCCGTTGTCGAGGCCGCGGCACGAGTTGACGAGACAAAGGCGGCCGAGCGCAAGCTCGCCGAAATGCTCCGGCTGGGTGTAGCTCCTGAACGGCTACTGGCATTTGTATGGATGGAACTGATGGACGAGAAGTCACCGCAGACATCCAAGAAAGTGAGGCGGTTGCTCGGTCGGTATGTCTCGCCGGACACTCTTCGCCAGTACCGGGTCAGACACTTTGGGAAAATCCGCGCCATCTGGCACTCCGGGAAACATTGCGGATCCCCAAACGAAGGGGATGAATAACGTGTCGTCGCTTGCCTCAAGTGCATCGAAGGCTGGATCCCAATTCGGTAGCGAGCTGCGTTAGGGCGCTAGACTCGGGCCACAGCCAGCGGACCGCTGGTTCGAAGTGCGTCTACGAATCTCCACCAATTCCTTCTGACGCTCTCCAGGAGCTTAGTTTGGCTCAGCTCCCTAACCCTTCCTCAGCGTGAACGGGCTCTTGACCGATCCCTTCCCAGCCTTGACCGACATCTCACCCACGATCTCATTTCCGCGCTTCGTGCCCGAAACTGTGATCGTGTACTTCGTCCCGCCACGATTGACCAGCCCGGACCCGCTTAGCTTGCCCGAGGTTGGGTTGTAGCTTCCCCAGAGGGCGATGATCGAGCGGCCGTCTTTCGACTTACCGTTGCCGGTGAAGTCCCTGCCAAGCTTGATTTCGAGACTGCACGTGCCGAAAGAGCCGAACTGGACCGAGCTGGATCGGTAGGCGCTTGGATCTCCGGGGCGGCTATCTTCGGCGCCGCCGGTCATTGTCGTTTTGCCGTTGCCATCGCCACTCGGCGGTGCGGCGTTCTCAACCCACTCGTACACGTACGCGCAAGGTGTCCAGTTATCCGACGAACCCCATAGGGCGCCAATGTGGCCGTTGTAGATCGTTAGCGAGCCACCCTTGCCCACCGCGATCTTGAACTTGCCGCTATTCGAGGAATACATCTTGCCGTCGCTGGCGCGCCCCCCATAGACGGATCGCCCCTCGACGACGCTCCCGCTGCCGTTCGCGCTCCAGCCCCCGCTTGCGCCAAACCCCGCGGGCGCGTCCTTGCCTTCGACCGCGGCATTCGCGGATACCGTCAGCTCGATCGTATCGTTCGGCTTAATAACCGTTGGCGGAACCGAGAACTGAAGGGTGACGCTGCAATGGATATCGTTGCCGTTGATCCCTTCGTATAGGCACTGGAACTGGGACTCGGTGATCGAGCCGGACACGGTGCCAACCGGGCCCTGAGCCGGTGGAGGAGCGTGCCCGAGCACCTTACTCTTCAGCCGGTAGTAGCCTGAACCTGGCTTGGTCATGACGGACTTGCCGACCTTGTCGACCTCGAAGGTGCCTTCGCCGGTCCAGAGCACCTCGCCGCTGTCGCTCTTGATAGTCGACTTCAGACGGTATACGCCTGGGGCTTGGCAGGTGATGTTGAAGCTTCGCTCGGAGTAGGCGGCGACCTTAAGACTACGGTGGCTGAAGTTGTTCTGCACAACCGCGCCCTTGGGATCGAACAGCTCGACCGTCTCGCTCACCGTTAGGTCGGTGGTCGGGCCAGATTCGTAGAGCACGTTCACGGCGACTCGGACTGCCTCGTCCATCTTGACGAGGCCCTTCTTCGGCACCACGTTCCCAGTTATCGTCGCTTTGCGCCGGTCCTCCTTTGCAGTGATGGCTTTCTCTCCGGTCCAGAGAACGCCGCCATCCCATTTCACCGTGCACCTAATGTTGTAGCGGCCCGGCTTTTCGGGTGTAAAGGCGTAGTCGGCAGTGGATGGCTCCGTCTTATTTAGCGCCCGGATGTTGCCGGCTCGCTTGACGATGCGTCCGCCGGAATCGGTAATGACGATCGTCTCCTCGATCGTCACCACGTCCGTGTCGCCATCCGCATAGGTGAGCTTGACGGTGTAGGGAAGGTTATCGCCCGGATCCACCTCGTCGTCGCACTCGATTGAGCCTTTCACCTGCTTGACCAGCTCGACGTCGTTCTGCTTGAGCATGATCGTGACGGAGTCGTAGCCCGTGATGTTCTGCTTCTTGAGAGCCTCCCATTGCGATCCCATCCGGGTGCTGTCGCGCTCCCATTGGTCGTAATCCAACATGACGCCCTTGTCGCGCACCATGACTTCCGAGCTGACCGGATCGTAGAGAGCACCCGATGCGGTTACCTTGATGATTTCTCCAGGAGGCCTGTTGTGGACAATGATGCCGATCCCTTGGGCATCGGTGACGGGCGAGTAACGTCCAGCATTTGCGGCGATCGTGGCGTTCTGCACCGGCTTGGTGGTTCCGTCTTTGGCCTTGTACTTCACGAACACAATCAAGGGCCGAAAGATTTTACGCGCCTTGTCGTTCTTGCTTAGATCGTAGGTTCGCTCGACGGTCGTGGCCGTCTTCTGCCCGACGAGGTCGATCTTGTCGGTAACCTCGTCGAACTGCTTCGTGCTGATCGTAAGGCTGTAAATCTTGCCCCCGGGTACATGGAAGACCGCACGTCCGTCGCCCTCCGTGTACGCGGTGAAAATCCCGTCGAGACCGCCGTCCAGCTTCACAAAAGCGTTAAGGATCGGCGCGCGGGTGCCTTCTTCCACAGCTGTGATCGCGATTACCTGTTGGTTCGCCTGACGTTTCAGACGGATCTCAACGGGGTAGTCCTTGTTGTCTCCATCCTTGGTGGTGACGGTCTTAGACGCAGTCTCATACCCTTTCGCCGAGGCGGTGACGATAGCGTTAAGGCCGTTGCGAAGGTCAGCCCTCTGCACGAATAGCACATAAGCTTTGCCGTCCTGGTCTGTGCTCGTATGATCGGACACCTGAGTGCCCCCGCCATCGCGCTTGGTTTCGATGTCGGCGGCGGGTATCGGCCACCCGTCCGAATCGTCCTTCAAGGTCACCACGAGCCGCACCTTGCCTGGCAGTACTTGGCCAAGCTTCAGCTCGATGACTGAGGCGTAAGTGACCTTCTCTTGGGGATCGACATATCTCTGACCCTGGAAGTCTTGGTAGCCGTCCTTCTTCACGGTGACGTAGTAGCGTCCCGGGTTCTCCACCGTGAATTTGGCCACGCCCTCGTCGTCGGTCTTCTTGGTTTGTTCGCCCCCGCCGGAGAACCGAATGGTGACGCTCGCCCCTGATACTGGCCCATCTTGTCCGTCCGCCCCTTTGCCAACGGTGATGTAAAGATCGTGGCTTACGGCCGTCGCATTTCGGCCCAGCGACGCATTCACAATGGCTAGGAGCAATATAGAAGCAAGAGCAAGCAGCCAACGCATGGATGAAAGTATAAGGCGATTACTCGCGACTCGCAGCGCAATACAAGTTCTAATTGCGGTTAGACCTGTCCGCGCGTCGGCTCGTAACTGGTGTCACCGAGGTAGAGAATAGGCCTGGCGATGGACGCCACTCGGAGCATTGGCGCCACACGGGCTCACGAGCTACGCGGCGAGGCGACTGTTCGGTTTGCGGCAGGCATGGCTGACGACTTAGCTTTCGCCAGGAGGACCACGCAGACGGCGTGGGTGCGGGAGCGGGTTTTGGTCTTGGAACGCAATCGGTCCCAGTAGGTGCGGATAGTGGCGAGGCTGACTCCGAGCTGTGCGGCGATTTCCTTGTCGCAGTATCCCGCAGCAGCGAGATCGACGACTTGTAGTTCCCTTAGGCTAAGGGCCCTTTCCTCTGATTTCATATGCTCCCAAATGGGGCGGTTCGCAGGTCAATAGCCAACGTAGTTGGCCAGCGAAGGTCTCGCCTCAGGGAATCATTATTTGCGGTGGAAACAGCAAAAAACTGTAGTAATAATTAGGAAGCCCACGCGGGGCTTCTGCCTGGGAGAGGGGTGCGACGTATCGTCAGCGTCCCCATCTTCACCGCGTGGGTTTAAGCATCAGTCCCACCGCTCGCATCGGTAAGGCGGCAACGTTCGACGCGATCTTCCATCTCGATGCGCATCTCTTCAAGGCGGCTTCGAATTTCCTGGTTAGCCTCGGCAGCTCGCTTCAGGGCCCGCTGAACATCGCCGAGGATGGCCGCTGACTGCTTGCGTAGAAGCAGAGATTCTTTAGATAGCTCCCTGCTTCGAGCCCGCAACTCGTCTAATCTGCCTAACACTTCGCCCCACTTACTTTATACGCCGCTTCGTCGTTGTTTAAGAGGACACCTGGATTAGGGCCGAACGACGGCCGAGTGGATGCCGCGCCGCCGTGCATCCAGCTCTTCAACGAAATCGCGGACGAACAGGGCGATATGCCGACCTTCGGGCCCATCGAGGGATCGGATGGTAGTAATCGTGAGGAGCTCTCGACGGGGCATCGACTTGACGAAGGTTGAAACCGTATAGACGCCCTCCACATCGGCTTCCGCCGCACCAGCAAGGGTTCGGTAGAAGGCTTCATGACGGTCAGCGATTATTTCCTGGATCGGCTTCCCCTCGAGGCTTCCGGCTACACAGTTCAGGAGGGCACACATCTTCTCGTTCGAGGCGACGATCACATTTTCCGAATTTAACACGAGGATCCCGCCAAGGGCAGCGTCGATGGCGGCCTGCAAAAGCGTGCTCGGCTCTAGAGGATCCTCCACGATGTCCGGGACCTCATGCACGCTGCCTTCCACGAAGATGGCGACGGCGGAAGCACGGTTGGTGGCGCCGGTCTTCTGCCTCAGCCGCTCCCAATAGGTGCGCACGGTAGTCAGAGAAACGCCGAGCTTAACTGCGATCTCTTTATCCGTAAGGCCTTTCGAGGCGTGCGCGAGTATCTGTCGTTCACGCGGCGAAAGTAGTTCAAAGCCAGTATCGAGCAACTCAGAATTCATGCAGCTACTTGTAAGTAGGACTTATTGTGTCGATGCAGGTTCTCCGAGATGCAACGCTGAGGGGGGAACCCGCTCCTTAGTCTATATCTTCTACCGCAATGATAACGCCCATGGGCTCTGCGTCGGCGCCCTTCAAAATGGAACAGGAGACACGGCAGCAGATCGGCTTGCCACGACGGTTGATGCATTCGGCTTCGTATTCCACGGGCTCGTGGGGTTTGGTCAGGACGTTTTTGAACGGCTGGCGCAAAGTGTCCACGGGGAAACCCATGTCCAAGTTAAGCAAGTGCCTGCCCGTTACCTCGTTGCTTCTCAAACCCCATAGGTCTTCGGATCGGTCGCTCCAAGCAAGGACCTTCATGTCCGTATCAACGACAATAACGCCTGCGCGCAAGCTGGATAGAACTGAACCGAGAAAGGCATTGCTACGATTGAAATCGTCGCTTGTGCGTTGAAGCTCGTTGTTGATTGTCTCGAGCTCTTCGTTTGCCGATTGAAGTTCCTCGTTCATCGTTTCGAGCTCTTCATTCGTGGAGTGGAGTTCCTCGTTGGTCGTCTCCAGCTCTTCAACCGTCGACTGCAGCTCTTCGTTCGTCGTCTGCAGCTCTTCGTTCGTTGACTGTAGTTCTTCGTACGCCGTTTCCAGCTCCTGGTTAAAGTGATGCAATTCCTCCTGGAGGCGCTTGAAATCGGTGACATCGATAAAGGTGATGCTCGTGCTGCCCGGATTTCCGAGCGTCTCGTTGAGGGGCACGATCTGCACATCGAGATAGGCCGGGTCTCCAACATGCTTTTCCCATGCCACCTCTCTGATCGTGAGCGGCCTTCGCTGCGTATGTGCCTGCTCGATCAAAGACCGCAGCTCCAGAGGCTTGTATGAAAGCTCCAAGTCTTGGAGAGGGCGTCCGATATCCCGAGGAGTCAGATTGAACGAGGAACGCGCCCGTTCGTTGATGAGGACAACCAGGTTATTGGCGCTCAAGACGATTTGCGCAACGGGCGAAGCGTCCAAAGCGAGATCGCGAAGACGGATTTGTAGCTGGCTTTGAGCGGTGCTGCCGGGCTCTACATCGCGCTTTGCCATGGCCAACAGCCTCTCTCGGTTGGGGCCGGCGGTGCCGTTCTTCGTGAAGATGCGGTACTTCAATTCGTACGGCTTAAACATGCTTCCGTGATTCAGCATGGTTTCGGCTTTGCCGAGGAACAGGAAGCCGCCCTCGCTTAAGGCGAAGTGGAAACGAGTGAGAACCTTCTCCTGAACTTCTGTATTGAAGTACATCAGGGTGTTCCGGCAAACAATCAGGTCGATCCGGGAGATGGGAGCATCGCTGATAAGATCGTGCTTGCCAAAGATGACCGATCGCCGAAGATCGCGATCGAAGACGAATTTATCCCCGCTCGGCTCAAAATAACGCTCCACGATCTCAGGGTCTACATCGTGAAGCTCCGCCGCAGCGTAGGTCGCCTGGCGTGACTGAAGGAGAGCATCCTCGTCCAAGTCGGTCGCGTAGAGCTTCACGCGGCTCTTAAAGCTTTCCGGGCCCATCGCTTCGGCAAAAAGGGCGGCAAGCGAATAGGCCTCCTCCCCCGAGGCGCAGCCTGCTGTCCACACACGAACTTGATCACCAGCCTGCTTCTTTTCAAGGATGCCGGGGATCACGTCCTCGCGAAGGAACTGCCATGCCGCTCGATCGCGGAAAAAAGCGGTCACGTTGATCAGAATCGTGTTGAATAACAGCGCGAACTCGCCCTGGTGCACCTGAAGATAATCCAGGTAAGCAGAGAAAGTGCTTGCATCGACGGCTTGCATCCGCTTTTCGATGCGGCGCATAAGCGTAGTGCGTTTGTATGATCCGAAGTCAAAACCTCGGGTGACCCGCAGGTAGGCGAGCAAGTCCTCGAACTCTTTTGCTTCAGCCATAGATGAGTCCAAGCTGAGTATAGCGGTCTATTCTTTGCGACCGTTGCCGTTAGGATGGAAAATCGCGCCTTTCAGAAGGACGTCTCGAATGATATTGGCCCGCCTCTCCGCCTCAATGTGGTTTTCCGCCATCCTCTTCGCTGAATGAATGTGTCCCCGCCCCTCGGCCCGCTCTTTCATCCTTAGAAGGATCACAGCGTGCTCCTGCAACGCCCTCAGGGCTGTCCAAAGGGCAGATTCCAGCTCATCGGACTTTTCGGACAGAAACGATTCTTGCGTGTACGAGTGCCCTACGTGGCAGCGGTAGCGGAGCACGTCGTTTTCTTGGAGCTCCCAAAGGCTGCCGTGGCACTCGGGGCAGGTGTACATCGTGAGCTCTCCGGGAACGTCGTCAGGACCATAGATCGGCGGGACCACGTCGCCTAACGCCATCTCCTCTTCAATCGTCTCTCTTGAGTCTTCATCCATCGTTTCACCTTTCGCGGATGTGCTGCCTAACACTACTTCCGCAATCGCAGCGCCCATTTCCGCGAGCGGTGCCACGCGATCTACATCGACATTCTTTATCGCTGCGCTGGGCATGCTGCTGGAAAAAGCGTCTTCCGGGTCTTGAACGATCGCCATTCCTCCCTTTGCTTTGATCGACATGAGTCCGGCCACGCCGTCATCGAGCATTCCAGTGAGGATTACTCCGATGACACGGCCGTCATAGGCGGTAGCGGCGGAGCGAAACATCGTATCGATAGCGGGCCTATGCCCGTTTTCCTTCGGCCCCGGGGACAACCACGCGCAGCCCTCCCGAAGCACGAGATGATAATCGGGGGGAGCGACGTAGATCATGCCGTGACGGATCCTCTCGCCATTGGCGGGATGGATCGCTTCGAGAGGTCCCGCACGGGTAAGGATCGTCGGAAGCATGCTGCGGCTTCCGCTGGGAAAGTGGTGCGTAACGAAAACCGAGGCGGGCAAATCGGAGGGCAACTTTCCCACGACCTGAATTAGCGCCTCCACGCC
>JADMIO011298119.1_pt1 | contig 13367 bp, 17 predicted proteins | sample 8958161 | NCBI WGS metagenome assembly JADMIO01 (sample SAMN16585339, study PRJNA669376) | soil metagenome | isolation source: Crop rotation soil | place: USA: Cullars Rotation, Alabama | collected 2011 | reverse complement strand
CGCGACAACTTGTCCACGTGGAATTCTAAGCTTAGGATCCCAATGTGCTGGAAAGCGATCCGAAACCGCACTGGAAACAATATTTTGCCGGTGCAGCTTTGAATCCGAAATTCGCTCAAGGCCTTGCATCGCGTGCGGGCGAATTTCGGATTCGCCGCACTAGGCCGGGATGCCGGCCCCGATGTCGAGGTAGCGATAGACGATGGCGGTATCGATCGCCACGCCGCACGGCGTCGGCAGCGACACGGGCGTGACGCCGTCGGTCGCGCGCACGTGGCCGAGGAGGCAGTCGGGCCCGTCGCCGCCCCCGAGCGGAAACGCGGTCATCTCGACGCGCACCGCATAGCCGCGCGCCAGGTGGAACGGCGAGATCTGCCACAGCCCGCAGGGCGTCGCCGTCATCGCCTCGCTCGTGGCCACGGCGCCGGCGCGATATCGCTGCGGCAGGAGGTCGAGGTGATCGCGGCCGCGCATGTTCACGCCGGCGACCTGGTTGTAGCCTTCGCCGCTGACGCGGATGACCGCGTGCTCGCAGCCTCGGCGCGGCGCGTCGAGCAGCACGAGGTTTCGCAGCAGGTGGCGCGCGCCCGCGGGGTGGAAATCCGAGCGCCGCGGTACCGGCGCGTCCTTGCGCAGCGAGCGCCAGAAGATCTCGAACGCCCGGCTCTCGTCCGAGCGTTGCAGCGCTTCGTCATCCAGGGTTGCCGCCACAGCCATGGCCTAAGCTAGCGGTTGAAGGGTTAAGGGTTCCGTAACCGAGGTGGTGTGCCGCCGACCAGATGGAGCGCGCCTTCGTAGTCTCCGCCGAAGCTTACCCGCGTGATACGGCGCAGCAGGTAGGGCGTGGGCTCGATGTGCCAGGACGCGCTGGGCCTTATTTCCTGCAGCAAGAGGCGCCGGTCGTCGACATCGCGTACCTTGCCGATATAGCAGACGTCCGGATCGATCCTTTCGATATGGATCGTCAAGAGCGGGAACACCTTGCCGGCGGTACGGACGATCGTCTCGATATTGGAGACGTCCACACGCGGCGGCCGTCCGAGCTTTTCGCCGCGCTTGTTGAGCGCGGCTTCCGCGAAGGCGGCATAGGGATCTGGCACGAGCCCGCTGATGTCGCCGATGCGGAAACATTCGTATCCGTCGAAATGCAGCCGGTCGCTGACCAGGGCGAGAAGGAAGAAGCTCGGCCCCACTGCCTGCACATAGCCGCGGGCACGCCACTTCTCGAAGCGGCGGTCGAAGCGCACCAGCTGCCGGTCGCGCATCGCCTTGCGCAGCAGCGCGGCTTTGTCCGTCGCCACGGTCAGAACCTCGATACGAGCTTGTCGAGATCCGGCCGCACGCGCTCTTCGAGCGCGGCCAGCGGGTGGCCGATATAGACGAAGCCCGCGACGCGCTCGCCGGGCTGGAGGCCCAAGCGTTCGGCGACGCAAGGGTTGAACGCCGGCCATTCGGTCAGCCAGTTGGCGACGAAGCCGAGCGCGGTCGCCGCGAACAGCATGGTCTGGCACACCGCGCCCGCCGACAGCTCCTGCTCCCAGACGGGAATCGGGATTCCTTCGCGCACGCGGCTGATCACGCCGACCACGACGGGCGCGCGCAGGAAGCGGCCGCGCTCCATCGCCAGCCGCTCGGGCGTGGCGTCCTGCTTTGGCAGACACTCCGCCAGCACCTCGCCGAAGCGCGCCCGCGCCTCGCCTTCGAACAACACGAAACGCCATGGGAATAGCTTGCCGTGATCGGGCACGCGCGCCGCCGCGGTCAGGATGGTGCGGAGCTGCGCGGCGTCGGGGCCCGGGCCGGTCATCGCCTTGGCCGAGCCCGAGCGGCGCGTCACCAGAAGGTCGATGGCGCCGGGAGGGCGCTGGTTGAGGGTTGCAGGGTCCATGACCGTCCTATGCGAAAGGCTGAAGGGTTGGGGGTTTAACGTCCCGGCGAACGTCCTATCTAAAAGCGGCGCGCTCGAATAGAATAAACGCGATAGAGGAGCTTTATATGGCCGTAACCGCCGAGAAAATGGCTGCCTGCGACCCGGTATGGACGGCGATGCGCGACCAGGCCCGCGGCCTGGCGCAGTCCGAGCCGGCGCTGGCGAGCTTCGTGCACGCGACGATCCTCAATCACGACCGGCTCGAGGACGCGCTCAGCTATCATCTGGCCAAGAAGATCGGCGGCGACGACGTCTCGCCGATGCTGGCGCGCGAGATCTTCGTCGAGGCGATCGCGGCCGATCCCGAGATCGGCGCCGCGGTGCGCGCCGATCTTTCGGCGGTGTTCGACCGCGATCCGGCCTGCCACTCCCACGTCCAGGCCTTCCTGTTCTTCAAGGGCTTTCACGCGCTCGAATGCCATCGCATCTCGCACTGGCTGTGGGCGCGCGGGCGCGAAGGCATGGCGCTGTTCTTCCAGAGCCGCATCTCGGAGCTGTTCGACGTCGACATCCATCCCGGCGCGCGCATGGGCCGCGGCATCATGATCGATCATGCGACCGGCGTCGTCATCGGCGAGACGGCGGTGGTCGAGGACGACGTCTCGATCATGCACGGCGTGACGCTCGGCGGCACCGGCAAGGAGGGCGGCGACCGCCATCCCAAGGTGCGCCGCGGCGTGCTGCTGTCGATGGGCGCCAAGCTTCTCGGCAACATCGAGATCGGCGAATGCGCGCGCGTCGGCGCCAGCAGCGTGGTGCTGAAATCGGTGCCGCCGGGCTGCACCGCGGTCGGCGTGCCCGCCAAGCTCGTCAATTGCGCCGGCTCCGAGCGCCCGTCGCAGGACATGAACCAGGTCATCGACGAGTCCGGCGCGGGGATATGACGCCGCGGTTCGCCGTCGCGCTCGCGATCGCGCTCCTGGGATCGATCGGCGTCGCGCAGGCGGGCTATCGCGAGCTTTATTCCTTTTCCGGCGGCACCGACGGGAGTCGTCCCTCCGGCGGTCCCGTCGTCGGGGCGCATGGCGCGCTGTACGGCGTGACCGGCGACGGCGGGACGGGCGGCGACTGCGCGGCCCATTGCGGCACCATCTATCGCGTCGGCCGCGACGGCACCGAGACCGTGCTGCACCGCTTCACAGGCGCCGACGGCCTGTATCCGCTCGGCGAGCTGCTGCCCGATGCGAGCGGCAATCTCTACGGCGTGACGATGGGGGGCGGGATTTCGTGCTGGCGCACGCTGGACGGCTGCGGCACCGTGTTCAAGCTGGCGCCCGACGGAACCTTCACGACGCTTTACAAATTCAAGGGCGGAGAGGACGGGGCCGCGCCCAGCGGCGGATTGATCGCGGATGCCCAAGGCAACCTGTACGGCGTGACCGAATATGGCGGCTTCGGCGCGCACCAGTTCGGCTTCGGCACCGTGTACAAGCTTGCGCCCGACGGCACCGAAAGCGTGCTCTATTTCTTCGACGACGATGCCTCGGAGCAGTATCCCTACGGCCGCATGGCCGTCGACGACGGCGGCGCGCTCTACGGCCTGGCGGAGGGCGGCGGGTTCTGGGGCCAGGGCACGCTGTTCAAGCTCGTGCCCGGCCACAGCTTCTCGGCGGTGCATATCTTCGACAGCAGGACGAAGGACGGCACCGATCCGGTGGGCTTCACGCGCTTGCCGGACGGCACGTTCTACGGCGCCACCAGCACCGGCGGCGCGAACGGTCTGGGCGCGGTGTTCAAGGTCGCGCCGGACGGCACGGAGAGCCTGCTGCATTCTTTCGCCGGCGGGACGACGGATGGCCGGTCGCCCGTCGGCGGCGTGGCGCTCGACGGCGCTGGCAACGTCTACGGCGTGACGGCGCTGGGCGGCGATTGCCGCGCGGCGCAGGGTTGCGGCGTCGCGTACCGCATCGCGCCGGACGGCACGGAAACCATCCTGCACAATTTCCGCAAGCGCAGCGGCACGGCGCCGGTCGGAACGCTGGCGGTCGACGCGCGCGGCCGGCTGCACGGAGCCGCCATGCAGGGCGGCGCGTCGAATTTGGGAACCGTCTATCTCCTGGTGCCGTGATCAGCGCAAGCCGTCCATCAGCTTGAACCAGAGCAAGGCGGCCGCGACCAGCGGCTTGCGCAGCAGCTGGCCGCCGGGAAAGGCCGTGGGCGGAACGCGCGCCATCGCGTCGAAGCGCTCGGGCCTGCCCAGCACCGCTTCGGCCATCAGCTTGCCGCCGCCGGTCGCCAGCGCCACGCCCTGTCCCGAATAGCCGTAAGCGAAGAGCGCGCGCGCGCCCAAGCGCCCGAAATGCGGCATGCGCGTCGCGGTGATCCCGACCGTGCCGTGCCAGGCATATTCGATCGGCACGTCCGCGAGCATGGGGAAGACATGGGACATGCGCGGCCGGACGAGGGCGGCGACGTCTTTGGGCACGCTCCAATAGCTCTCGCGACCGGCGAAGAGCATGCGCCGGTCGGCGCTCTTGCGGTAATAGTCGAGCACATGGCGCGTATCGGCGACCGCGGCGTCCGAGGGCAGCACGTCGCGATAGAGCGCGTCGTCGAGCGGCGCGGTGGCGACGATAAAGCTCTCAAGATGGCCGATATACCTGGCGAGCTGCGGCGCCAGCGTGCCCGAGAACGCATCGGTCGCGAGCAGCACGCGATCCGCGGCGACGAGCCCGTTCGCCGTGCGCACGTTTGCGCCCGCCTTGTCCTCGTCGAAGGCGAGGACGCGCGAATGCTCGAAGATCCGCGCGCCCGCGCGCTCGGCCGCGGCCGCCATGCCGCGGGCGAAGTCGAGCGGATGCAGATGCCCGCCGCCCATGTCCATGCGCGCCGCGGGATAGATCGTGGTGCCCAGCGCGCGTGCGGTCTCGGCCGCGTCCATCATGCGCGCCCGGGTGTAGCCGTACCTGTTCGAGAGATGGCCGGTGTCCTCGGCCAGGTCCTTGGCCGCCGCCTCGCTATGGGCCGCGATGACGAGGCCGTCCTTGAGCGCACAGTCGATGCCGTGCCGCGCGACGACCTCGCGCAGGACGGCCTTCGCGTCCTCGGCGATGTCCCACAGCGCGCGGGCATGGAGCTCGCCCAGCCAGCGCTCGAGCTCGGCCTGGCCCTTGCGATGTCCGGTATGGATCTGCCCGCCGTTGCGGCCCGAGGCCGCGAAGCCCACGCTTTCGGCCTCCAGCACGACCACCTTGGCGCCCGCCTCGGCCAGATGCAGCGCCGCCGACAGGCCCGTGAAGCCCGCGCCGATGATGCAGACATCGGCTTTCTGGTCGCCGCCGAGGCCGGGCCGCGCGGGCCGGGCATGCGCGCTTGCGGCGTAATAACCTTGCGGCGGAATCGTGGAAGCCATCGCGCCATCTTGACCGGGACGCCCCGCCCGTGCCACGTCAAATCGTGCCGACAGGAGAGCTTTCCGTTGACCCGCAGCGAAATCTGGCGCCTCGAGAAATATCTGCGCAACCTGTTCCGCCTCGACACGATCACCATCGTGGAGCGGCCCAAGCAGGACGATTCCGTGGAAGTCCACGTCAACGGCGAGTTCATCGGCGTCGTGTTCCGTGACGTCGAGGACGGCGAGACGTCCTACGCCTTCAACATGGCGATCCTGGAGATGGACTTGCCGGAGGCCCCGGCCTCGCGCAGCTGATGCCGGCAGCGGCGCTCGCCCTTGCCGTCTTCGTCGGCGGGCCGCTCGCCGCGCTCTATGTCCAGCTCAGATCCTGGCCGCTCGCCGCGATGGCATGGCTTGCGCCGCTGGGCGCGCTCGCCTGCTGCCTGCTCGCGCCGGGCGCGCAGGTGGTCGCGCTGCTCGCCGCCGCGCTCTTCGCGATGACATGCGCCTTCGCGCTCGGCGACGGATTCGTGCGCGGCGTTTGTGCAGGGATCGAGCCGCGCGCGGCGGTGCCGAGGGCGGCGCTCGACACGGCCGCCGCCGCCGTGCCCGTTGTTGCGGCCTATGGCCTGTCGTTCGTCGCCGACGGAATCGCGACCGGCGGCTTGGGGGCGTGGAGCCTCGCGCCGGCGGCCTTCCTGCTGGCGGCGGCAGCCGTGTGGGCGGCGGTATGGCTTTCGACTCTTTTTCCTTACACGGAAGAGTTCGTGGCGCGCGCCAACCTCGCGCGCGAGCGGCGCGAGCGGGCGTTTTCGCATCTCGCCTTCGCGACAGAAACCCGCTGGGCGCTCAGCATCTGCGGCATCGCCATGGTGCTCGCGACCGTCGCGGCGTTCGGCCTGCGCGGCTCGCAACCGGTGTGGACCGGCCATGACGCGGTTCCGCTCGCGGTGTTCGGCGCCGGCCTCTGCGCCGCCTTCGTCTTCGTGGCGCGCGACTGGCGGGTGGGCTTGAGCGCCGCCATGGCCGTGGCCTTCGCCGGGCTGCTTCTGCTGTGGGGGATGTCGCGCCTGCAGGGGGGCCAGTTCCTGCGCGGCACGGAGCTGGCCGGCTGGCTGGCCGCCGCCGCGCTGCCGCCGGCCGTCCTCGTCCATCGCCTGCGCGAGGCCCTGCGCCAGGGCGATGCGCTCGCGCCCGCGCTGGGCCGCGCGCTTCGCCGCGACGGTTTCGCGGCGGTCGCGTTCGGCGGGATCATCGCGGCCGTGTCGGTTCCGCTGTTGCGCTACTTCGTGCCGTGGTCGGCCTTTGCCGCCGCGTCGGTATTCGCAGCCCTGCTGCTCTTCCCCGCGCTCACCGTGGCGATCTACACGTTCCTGCCGCGCTATCGCAGCGTGGACGAGGTGTTCGGCAAGCGTTGACTATTTCGGCTGCTTCTCGAAGGTCGCGAGCAGCGCGTCGACGCCGGTGTCGATCTCTTTCCAATGGCTGAGCTTGGAGCGCTTGAAGCGGTATGAGATGCCCACGCCTTTGCCCAGCGGCATGTCGCGCAGGCAGGTGGGGCTGGGCACGTTGGGGCCGGCGCGCTCGCAGCGCATCACGACGGGGCCTTTGGCAGGACCCTGGGCAGATTGGCCGACGAACAGGTCCTCGCCGCTATAGCCCGAGTCCTGGCGGAAGGCGTATTTGGTCAGGTCGAAGGGGCCGGGCTGGCCCTTCGGATCGGTGATATAGCCCATATAGATGCGCGTCAGCCGGTCGGCCTCGCTCAAATTGGCCTGCTCGCGGATCGTCATGCGCACGATGCGCGAATTGGGGCCGCCCTCGGTGAACTCGCTTGCGTTCCAGTTCGACCAGCCGGAGAGGTCGGGCAGCATGGCGAACAGCGCCACCTCGCGCTTGCGTCCGCCCCGGCGCGCGCTCTCGTATTGGAGATAGTTGCCCGGGATCCAGAACTTCAGCCCCCCCACGTCCAGCGCCGCGACGTCGGTGCTGGAGGTCGGCGAGACCTGCTCGGCGAAAAGCGGCGGCGCGGTCGGGGCCAGATAATAGAGCAGGAACAACGCCGAGAGCGCGGCCGTCACCAGCAGCACCCCGAGCGGAATCAGCCAGCCGGAACGCTTCCGGACGGTATCGTCGACGTCTCCACCGCGGCTCATGGACATTCGAAAAAGGCCCGAGGCGACTCGATGCCCCCCAAAAGAAACCTAGCACGCGATTTTAACGATGAGCGGCGTCCGGCCCGCCGGCGGCGCGAAATTTGGCCAGGGATGCAGGAAGGCATCACCCGGTGCGGGGAGCATCGCCCGGTGCGGGGAGCATCGCCTGTACCCGTGCGGAAGCATCGCTCGGTGCGGGAAGCGTCGCCCATGTCCGGTCCGGGAAGGCATCGCCCTTGCCTGGACAACCCCGAAGCGAACGCGGGCGGGGTCAAAACGGGACATGGGCAAGCTCTTCAAGGCGGTGGCGGGCTTCGCCGTCGCGCTCACCCTTCTGCACGGACAGGGTTATTGGGCCGGATGGCAGGGGCTCGCGGCGGTCAAGTCCCAGATAGCAAACACGCAGCCGCTCGCGCGTCTCGCGGCCCAAATTGGAACGCCGCTCGAGGCACGCGGCCTGCATCGCACCGGCCCGAAACCGGAAGGGCTGGGACGATGAAGGATCTGATGGTCGCGCTGTTCGCCTTGGCCACCGGCTTCACGGCCTCGGGAATCCTCGCCAACCTCTACCGCTTGATCGTCGGCGAGAAGCGCGAGGACAACGTGGCGCGCGCCGCCTATGTCGCGGTGATGGTCGTCGCCGGCCCCAGCGTGCTGCTCGAGAACGCGGCGGCCAAGCTGCGCGAGAAATCCTGTTCCAGGATCGCGTTCTGGCTCGCCGCCTCGATCAGCGCCTATTGGAGCTTCGCCATCGGCCTGTTCGTGCTCAACCTGAGCTTGGCGCTTTGATGCGGGATGTCATGGCCCGCGAATGCGGGCCACCCAGCTGGTTCTGCACGGCGCCGCTTGTTGCAACTGGATGGCCCGCATTCGCGGGCCATGACAGTTGGACCGCTTAAAGCACCGTCAGCATCCCCGCCACGAGCGGGTGGCGCACGATGTCGGCGTCGCCCAGCCTGACGACCGAGATCTCCGGCACGCGCTCCAGCCGCTCGGCGATGTCGCCCAGCCCCGACATGCCGGTGAGCAGGTCGGTCTGGTCGGGATCGCCGGTCAAGACCATCGTCGAGCGCCAACCCAGACGCGTCAGCAGCATCTTGAGCTGGCCATAGGTGCAGTTCTGCGCCTCGTCGATGACGATGAAGCAGTCGTTGAGCGTGCGGCCGCGCATGTAAGCCACCGGCGCGATCTCGATGGTGCCTTCGGCGACCAGCGCCTTCAGTCGCTTGGTGCCCAGGCGCTCGGTCAGCGCGTCGTAGAGCGGGCGCAGATAGGGCGCGAGCTTCTCCTCCAGGGCGCCGGGCAGGAAGCCCAGGCTTTCGCCCGCCTCGACCGCGGGCCGCGACAGCACGATGCGGCTGGCGCGCCCGGCCTCGAGCGCCTCGACGGCCTTGGCGATGGCGAGATAGGTCTTGCCGGTGCCCGCCGGACCCAGCGCCACGACGACGGAGCGCTCGTTGATCGCGTCCATCAGGCGCTGCTGGGTCGGGCTCATGGCCCGGACGTTCTTCACATATTTGCGGTCTCGGGAATTCTGGTCGTGATCGTGCGGGCTCCAGCCGCCGCGTTCATGGGGAAAGAGAGGATGTACGTTCGCCGGCTCGTGATACTGCAACTCGCGGGCTTTCTGCCGCGCGGAACGCTTGGCCATGGATGCTCCCTGGTCACGATGAGACACGATGATGATGTTGTTGTTGAGGCGGTGAGCGGACGGCCGCGTGGGCGGGAAGGCTTCGAGCCTTGGATATTCAGCATTGGCAACGCGTAACGCTGCATGCCCCCACCGCGAATCACTCCGCTGAATTGAGAGTAACGCGTTTTGTGCGACGCTTAAGTGAAATTCGCTAGCCGTCGAAAAACGGCGCCGCGAAGCCGCCGAACAGGATGTGCCAAACGAGATAGAAGGCGAGGCGGAAGACGATCGGCGCGAACCAGCCGTAGCGCAGCAACAGGCCGGCCTCGACGACGTTGGACAGGTAGAGCGGCTCGATCAGGTCCGCAGCGGCGGCGCCCCAGCGATGCGCCTGGATCTCCGGCGCCATGTAGGGCCAGATCTCGTAGAGTGCTGCGATGGCGCCAAGCGTCCAGAATACCGTGAGCCGCAGATGCCGGCGCAGGATCACGACGTGGATCAGCCAGAACGGGATGCACAGGGCGCCGAGCCTGAGCAGGTACTCCAGGAAGATCGCGCCGAAAGTGTAGAACGGGATCGACCAGGGCAGCGCCATGTGATCCCAGCCGCCATGGCCCAGCGGGCTCGATACCGGATGCCAGACGAACGTCGCGACGGTGACGCAGCCATAGAGCCCGCCGAGCGAGATCGACCAGCGCAGGCCCTCGCGCTCGCGGCCCCAGTCGGCGAAGGGATCGGGCAGGCCCGCGGCGCGGTCGGCGAGAAGGCCCAGGAAGCCGGTCAACACGATGCTTCCCATCAGCGTCCAGGTGAAGGCCTGCGCCTGGTCGCGTCCCGGGAAGTCGCCGGGATAGGTATCGAACAGCAGCTTGATGCCGACCAGCACCAGCGAGACGACGACGAAGAGACGGCTCGACGGCCGGCGCAGGAAGGTCCCCATGGACGGCGATTGTCGTGGAGGCACGTCGCTTTCGCCAAATGCCGGCGCGGCATGACGGATGGTGCAAAAGCTCGCGGCCGCCTTCATAGTCGGGATCGCAACTAGTGCGGCGAATCCGAAATTCGCCCGCACGCGATGCAACGCCGCGAGCGAATTCCGGATTCGGAAGCCGCACTGGAAAAAATATTGTTTCTGGTGTGGTTTTCGGATCGGAAGTCCGCAAAACTCAATGCGGATCGGGGGTGCGGACTTCCGATCCACCACACCAGCCGGAGTTCCGCCATGCCCATCTACGAGCTCGACGGCGTGCGGCCGGAGCTGCCCGAGGACGGCTCGTACTGGATCGCGCCGACCGCGGTCCTGATCGGGCGCGTGCGGCTGAAGAAGAACGCCAGCGTGTGGTTCGGCGCGGTGCTGCGCGGCGACAACGACTGGATCGAGCTCGGCGAGAACTCGAACATCCAGGACAATTCGGTCTGCCACACCGATCCGGGCCTGCCCGTGGTCGTCGGCGCCAACGTCACGGTGGGGCACAACGTGATCCTGCATTCGACCACGGTCGGCGACCATTCGCTGATCGGCATGGGCTCGATCCTGCTCAACCGCTCCAGGATCGGCAGCAACTGCCTGGTCGGCGCCAATACGCTGATCTCGGAAGGCAAGGAGTTCGCCGACGGCTCGATGATCTTGGGATCGCCCGGCCGCGTCCTGCGCCAGCTGGGCGAACGCGAGCTCGCGGTGATGAAGATCTCGGCGCAGACCTATGTCCACAACCACAAGCGCTTCCGGGACGGGCTGAAGCGGATCGACTAGGGAACTTTGATCCGCATCTCGCGTTGCGAACTATCGAAGGAGATTTCGAACATGGCGACAAGGAAGAAAGCGAAGAAGCCGGCGGCGAAGAAAGCGGCGAAGAAAGCGGCGCAGAAGACGGCGAAGAAGACCGGCCGCTCCGGCAAGCTCGAAGGCGAGGGCAGCTACACCGCGACGCGCAATTTCGACAAGGCGCAGCAGAGCTTCGTCAAGAAGAACCGCGGCCGCATCGGCAAGCTGGGCAAGGACGCCGAGAAGGCGCTTCAAGGTCCGGAAGGCAAGTCGCTGCGCGCGGCGGAGAAGAAAGCCAAGGCGAAGGCGCGCCGCTAGCTATCGCCCATACGTCTTCAGGATCGCGCGCAGCTCGCCGTGAGGCAGCGCATAGACGCGCGATCCGTTCGCGCCGTCCATGGTCCGGGCTGCGACCAGCGCGTTGACGATCGCCTCTTCGGTCGCCTCCACCGTCCCCTCGAACAACGGGTCGATGCCGTGATTGGCCAGCGCCGCGATGGGCACCGGCGCGGTCTGGTCGGGGTTGTTGGCGTTGGCGGTGGCCGTCGAGAACGACACCACCAGGTCTCCCGAATCGTTGCCCGAATAGGAGCCGAGCCTCGCCAGGCCCATCGCCGCGCGCCGCGCGAGGCGGTCGAGCTGCTTTGGGATCAGCGGCGCGTCGGTCGCCACGACGATGATGATCGAGCCCTGGTCCGGCGGCGGTTCGGTCGCGCATTTCGCGCGCTCGCAAGGCAGGTAGCGGTGCGCCAGCGTGGCGCCCACCGGCGCGCCCGCGATGCGAAGGACTTTCCGGTCGCCGGTATTGCACTGGACCAGCACGCCCACGGTGTAGCTCTTGCCCTGCAGCGCGACCGCGCGCGACGCCGTGCCGATGCCGCCTTTGAAGCCGAAGCAGACCATGCCGGTGCCTCCGCCGACATTGCCTTCCTCGACCGGTCCGGTCTTCGCCGTCTCGATGGCCGCGGCGGCGGTCTCGGGCGTCACGTGGAAGCCGCCGAGGTCGTTCAGCGTGCCGTCCCAGGTCTCGGCGACGACGGGCCAGGTCGCCTCGCCGAAGGCCTTCTGCGACCAGCGCTGGATGCCGGCATAGACGTCGCCGACCGCATTGGTGTTGGTGACGCCGATGGGGCCGTGCACGACGCCGAAGTCCTGCAGGTAGGCCTGGCCGGTCATCTCGCCGTTGCCGTTGAGATCGAAAGTGCCGCCATAGACCGGCGTCGCGTTATTACGGCCGCGCGGGAAGACGATGGTCACGCCGGTGCGGATGTCCTTGCCTTGGATCAGCGTGACCTGGCCCACCTCGACGCCGCCGACATCGGTGATGGCGTTCAGCGGTCCGGGCGTGCCTTCGAACGGCACGCCGATGTCGCGCGCGCGTTCGGCGGCCTGCGCCGCGCCGACGAGAAGAAGAAGTGCAAGAATGCGGTGCATGACTGTCCCCGTTTCGGGCGACAGTACACTATCCCGCGCGCTTCAGCGCCGCGGGGTCGGGCAGCTTCTGCCAGATGCGGCGGATGCGCGAGTCCTGCTCGGGCCCGAAGTTGAACCACGCCGCCTTGTCGTGCGTCGCGTCGGCGACGAACAGCGTGTCGAGCTTGCCGAGCTTCTGCACCAGCGACTGGCGGATGGCGTTGATGGGCATCTCGCTGGCGAGCAGCCAGGCCTGCGGCAGGATCGGCACCGCGGGGCCGAGATTGAAGATCTCCTCCTCGAGGCCGGAGATCGAGCGCGACTTCATGTCGGCGACGATCAGGAAGTGCGCGCGCTGGCCGTCGCCGGCCTCGCTCTCGTTGCGGCCGAAGGACTGGATCTCTTCGTTGCCCTCGGCGGTGAAGAACTGGGTCGGCTTGGGCTGTGCCTGAGCCGGCTGGGCCGGGCGGAACAGCGCCGCCAGCGCGGGGTCTTCCGACGCGGCGCGCAGCTGGTTCTCGCCGTTGCGCGCGACCAGAGAGGTGGGCGCCAGGCGGCCTTCCGCTGCGTAGCCCTGCATCTGGGCAAGCGCGTAAGGCCCGTAGTTGCGTCCCGCGACGCTGATGGTCCAGGTGTCCGACATCGGGGCAACACTAGCCCGGGGAAGGTTACTCAACTCTTGCCGAGCGGACGGTTTCGCGTCCAAGTTGGCGGATGAGCCACCAATATTGCCAGGTCGCCCGCGAGGGCCGCCTCACCATCGTCACCCTGAACCGGCCGGAGGTGATGAATGCGCTCCACGCAGAGGCGCATGAGGAGCTGGCCGCGGTTTTCGACGATTTCGCGGCCGATCCCGGCCAGTGGGTCGCCATCGTGACCGGGGCGGGCGGGCGCGCCTTCAGCGCCGGCAACGACCTCAAGGTGACCGCGGCGGGCGGGCGCAAGCCCTGGCCCAAAAGCGGCTTCGGCGGGCTCACCCAGCGCTTCGACCTCGACAAGCCGGTGATCGCGGCGGTGAACGGCATCGCGATGGGCGGCGGGTTCGAGATCGCGCTGGCCTGCGACCTCATCGTCGCCGCCGACACCGCCGTGTTCGCGCTGCCCGAGCCGCGGGTGGGACTGGCGGCGCTGGCGGG
>JADMIO011413748.1_pt1 | contig 13369 bp, 10 predicted proteins | sample 8958161 | NCBI WGS metagenome assembly JADMIO01 (sample SAMN16585339, study PRJNA669376) | soil metagenome | isolation source: Crop rotation soil | place: USA: Cullars Rotation, Alabama | collected 2011 | reverse complement strand
CAGCACGCCGGTGCCAAACCCCGCCAGCGGCATAGCCGTGGCAAAAAACAGCGGCCTGCCGGGAACAATCTCTTCGGGCTGGCGCACATAGGGAACGATGGTCTCGGTGGGCGCGCGCGAACAACCCGCGGCACCGGCGAGAGCCAACGATGCTCCCATCAGCTGCAGGAAACGCCGCCGCGTCAGTGGATCGAGAGCGATCTCCGCCTGACTGGGATACTCGCGCTCGATGAACCGGCGAAATTCCGGGGTGTCGGCAAACTCTTCGAGGTTACGCCAGAATTCACTCATGACTTAAATTCGATCCGGCAACCCATTCGTCATGTCCGAACGCTGCGCACAGTTCGATCATTCACTTGGCGATTTAGCGGTGGCAGGTCGAGCAGCTGGTCAGCTCTCGCGGGCTACGGATGTTGTACTGTTTGATCAGTTGACGTCCGAGTAAACGTTGATCGGTCTCGGGCTGCCACGCCATGTTGAAAACCTGCTCGCGCGGACGCAGGTATGATTCCGGATTGCGATGACAGTTGAGACACCACTCCATCTGCAGCGTCTGGTCCTGCCACATGAGCGGCATGCGATCGACGCGGCCGTGACAGGTGACGCAGCCAACGCCCTTGTTGATGTGAATACTGTGATCGAAATAAACAAAGTCGGGCAGGTTGTGAACTCGCGTCCAGCGAATCGGCGCGCTGGTTTGAAAACTATCGCGCACCGGCTTCAAGACATCGCTGCCGGACCAGATTTGCGCGTGACAGTTCATGCAGATTGCCGTCGCCGGCAGGCCGGCAAACGACGACCGTTCGACCGAGGTATGGCAATAGCGGCAATCGATGCCGAGTCCGGCGACGTGATGCTCGTGACTGAAGGGCAGCGGCTGCGCCCGCGCGACATCGGTTTCGGTGATGTAGGACGAGCGATTGATTTGCGCGATCAGCCAGAGCAGGCCACCGATTAAAAACACCACGCCGAAAATACTCAAGCGCGACAGCGTATTGGTGCTGCGGTGAAATATTTGCGGCATCGTCGGAAAAACTCGGCGCAAACTTCCGTCACGTGGGCAGACGTAAACCGCCGCGCCGAAGTTTTTCTTGAGCAACGAATGTGCCACTAAAACAATTTTTTTGAACGACGGGCGGGCAAGGCGCGCGCCCGCTCGGTGAAAAATTATCAGTGGCGGCACATGGATTGCTCAAAGCTTTGACGAGATCGCAGCGAATCGGAAAAAGAATGGTTTCTATTTAGGTTGCAAAAAGCCGGCGACCTTCCAGCCGCTGATTTGCTCAACCGATGAGCGTTACGAATCGGCGAACGGATCGATTCTTCAATGAAAAATTTTAAACTGTTTTCAGTTGCCTGCGGATCTGCAAGCCATTCCCGAAGCAGAGTTGGGACAAAAGAATTCGCGCTGTCGCAGAGCTGAAACAAAGCCGGCGTTTACTCGCGTGACCGAAGGTTATGCCGCAACTGCCTCATAGTCTGAATCTGCCGTACCTGGAACTGCTTTACCAAAAATATTTATCCGATCCGGCAGCCGCCGGTTCGGAGTGGAACGAATTCTTTTCCGCTGTGTCGGCCAATGGGGCTGCGCAAGGCAGTGTTGCGGCCTCGTTGCCCGGCGAGCGCGCGATCGAACATCCACCCGCCGACGCCGCAGTGCAAGTTAAAGTCGCCAATCTGATCGACAGCTATCGCAGTCGCGGCCATTGCATTGCGCAGCTCGACCCACTCGGTGCAGTCCGTTTGCAGCCGGCCGATCTCCAGCCGGAGTTTTACGGCTTGAGTCTCGCCGATCACGGATCCCTGAGCGTCGCCGGCGAGTGGTTTGACGGAGCCGGCTCTTTGACGCTGCGGCAAATTTTACAACGGCTCAAGCAAATCTACTGCGGTTCCATCGGTTATGAGTTCATGCATATCGCCGATCCGAAAATTCGCCAGTGGCTGCTGACGCGGATTGAAAGCCAGGACGCCGGCCCGGCCCTCGGTGCCGATGAAAAGCTGCGCATCCTCGAGCAACTCAATGCCGCAACCGCGTTCGACGAATACATCAGGAGCCATTTCATCGGCGCCAAAAGTTTTTCCTTGGAAGGCAGCGAAACCCTGGTGCCGCTGCTCGATCTGGTGATCGAGGGAGCTGCCGGCCGCGGCGTCCGTGAGATCGTCTTTGCGATGGCGCATCGCGGCCGGTTGAATGTGCTGACAAATATCATCGGCAAAAGCGCCGCCGATATTTTCCGCGAATTTGCCGACGCCGACCCGACCGCGTTTATCGGCCGCGGCGACGTCAAATACCATCTCGGACATAGCAGCGATCGCGTGACTGCCAACGGCGCCAAAATCCATCTGTCTTTATGTTTCAATCCGAGCCATATCGGTTTCATCGAGCCGGTCGCGCTCGGACGCATGCGCGCTAAACAGGACCGTTGCGGCGACCGGCGAGGTGACTTCGGTCTGACGGTTTTGATCCACGGCGATGCCGGATTCATCGGCGAGGGAGTCACCCAGGAATGCTTTAACTTGAGCCGACTGGCAGGCTACTGCGTCGGCGGCGCGCTGCATATCATCTGCAACAATCAGATCGGCTTTACCACGCTGCCGACCGAGGCGCGCAGCAGCGCTTATGCCAGCGATGTCGCGAAAATGCTCGATGTGCCGATCTTCCATGTCAACGGCGAAGATCTCGATGCGGTCGTTCGCTGCGCCCGTCTGGCATTGGATTTTCGCACCGCCTTTAAACGCGATGTCGTCATCGACCTATATGGCTACCGGCGCTTGGGCCATAACGAAACCGATGAGCCCAGGTTCACGCAGCCGGGACTGTACAATATCATCGGCAAGCGCAAGCCGGTGCGCGAAACGTATCGCGATCGCCTGATTGCCGAAGGCATCGCAACGCCAGATCAAATCCAGCAGATCGATGCGCGCGTGCGCGCGCACCTGGACCGGCAACTCACCGAGGCGCGGGAAAAACGCGCGGCGCCGCTGGCCGAACTGCCGCAGGGAGTCTGGGCCGGCTACAGCGCCGGCTCCGACGAAGCCGAAGCCGTAGTTACCGGCGTCGAACGCGCTCAGCTAACGCAGCTGCTCGAAACGCAGTGCCGGCTGCCGGAGGGCTTTCATGCGCATCCGAAAATCAATCAATTGCTCGACCAGCGCCGTGCCATGGCGCGCGGCGAGCGGCCGCTCGACTGGTCGACCGCGGAGGCTCTCGCCTTTGCCAGTCTAGTTGCGCAGGGCGTGCGTGTGCGCCTGAGCGGCCAAGACAGCGCGCGCGGCACTTTCAGTCAACGTCACGCGGTGCTGCACGATTTCCAGAACGGCAAACAGTACATCCCTTTGCAGCACGTCGCGGCCAACCAAGCGGCCGTCGAGATTATCAATAGTCCGTTGTCGGAAGCGGGTGTCCTGGGCTTTGATTATGGCTACAGTCTCGATTGCCCGGAGGGGTTGGTTCTATGGGAAGCGCAATTCGGCGATTTCTGTAATGCCGCGCAAGTGATCATCGATCAGTTTATCGCCAGCGCAGAAACCAAATGGCGCCGTTTGAGCGGCTTGGTGCTGCTGCTGCCGCACGGGCTCGAAGGCATGGGCCCGGAGCATTCAAGCGCCCGTCTCGAGCGTTTCCTGCAACTGACCGCCAACCATAATATGCGCGTCGTCGCGCCGAGCACGCCGGCACAATATTTTCATTGCCTGAGGCGCCAAGTTTTGAGCCGTCGGCGCACGCCGTTGGTGGTGATGACGCCAAAAAGCCTGCTGCGCGACAGCCGGGCGGGCACGACTCTCGACGAATGCGCCGATGGCACTTTCCAACGGCTCATTGGCCAGGTGCCGGAGCCGAACAAGATCACCCGGATCTTGCTCACCAGCGGTAAACTCAGTTACGAACTCGAGCAGCGCCGGGCGCTCGACAAACGCGACGATGTCGCGATTTTTCGCATTGAAGAGCTTTATCCCTTGCCGATGGCCCAACTGAAAAAAGCGTTGGCGCCGATGCGCGACGCTACAAAGACGCTCTGGGTCCAAGAGGAACCGATCAACATGGGCGCCTGGCGTTATTTGCGCGCGACCTGGGGCAGCGATCTTTTCGATCGCTTGCCATTGTCGGTGGTGGCCCGGCCGGAGTCGCCGAGTCCGGCCACCGGATCGGCGGCAAGCCACAAACTAGAACAAGCGCGCTTGATCGACGCCGCATTCGAATAAACGGCGCGGAAATCTCAGGATCTCGCCATGATCATCGACATAAAAATTCCCTCGGTCGGCGAATCGATCAGCGAGGTGGAAATTGGCGACTGGCTAAAACGCGAAGGCGAAGCGATCGGCAAAGACGAGAAACTGGTGGTGATCGAAAGCGATAAGGCGACCATCGAGCTGCCGGCGCCGGCAACCGGCACGATTGCAAAAATCCAAAAACGCGCCGGCGAGAAAGCCATGGTCGGCGAGATCATCGGCGCCATCGAAGAAGGCGGTCAACCATCCACTCGCGGCAATGGCGCGGCAACCGCTCACGCCGATGAGCAGGCCAATGGCGAACTCGCGCAGCCGGTTTCACCCACGCCAATTGAAGAAAAAATCCCAGCCTCAGAAACACCGGTAACGGCGGTAACGGCAACACCGGCGGTGCAGCCTATTGAGTCCAAGCCGGCGGCGCCGCGCAGCGAGTCCAAGCCAACGCCGCCGGAATCGCCGGCTAGCGCCGATCAAAGCCAGCCTGCGGCGCCGGCGCGCGGCGAGAGGGTCGTGCCGATGACACCGCTGCGCCGCGCGGTGGCGAAACGATTGGTCCAAGCCCAGCGCGAGGCGGCTTTACTGACGACGTTCAATGAAGTCGACATGTCGCGGGTCAAGCGGCTGCGTGACGAGCAGCGTCAAAACTTTGAACAACACCATGGGGTTCGGCTCGGGTTCATGTCGTTTTTCGTCAAAGCCGTCGCCGCAGCGCTTCGACTCGTGCCGCAACTCAACGCCGAGTTGCGCGGCGATGCGATGGTGTATCGGGATTATTTCGACGTCGGCATTGCGGTCGGCAGCGGCAAAGGGTTGGTGGTTCCGGTGCTGCGCAATGCCGACAGCTTGAGCTTTGCCGGCATCGAAAAAGCGATCGCCGATTTCGCCAAGCGCGCTCAGGAAAATCAGCTCAAGCCGGAGGAGCTGGCCAACGGCACCTTCACGATCTCCAACGGCGGCATTTACGGTTCATTGCTGTCGACGCCGATCATCAACCCGCCGCAAAGCGGGATTCTCGGCATGCATGCCATCGTCGAACGCCCGATTGCCGAAGCCGGGCTCGTGGTGATTCGTCCGATGATGTATATCGCGCTGACCTACGATCATCGTGTGGTCGATGGACGCGAAGCCGTGACATTCCTCAAAAGCGTCAAAGACAATATCGAGAATCCGTTGCAGTTGCTGCTTGAGATCTAAGTTCTTTGAAAGTCAGTCCGGCAATCTGCGCCGCTGCATTCATTCCCATCCCTGAGACGCGCCCGTCGACTTATGTCCGAGCGCTGCAACAGCGACAGCAGCGCTCCGAGGTTTTGATGCGCTCCTGCTCGGCGCGCACTGGTACACGCTTTGCGATTATTCCGATTGGCTTGGCGATATGCGGAGTGTCGATGGCCAAATCCACGAGCAAAAAAAAATCACGCGCAAAAAAGCCGGATTCCAAGCAGGCAAGGTCGATGTGGAAAGGCAGCATCAGCTTTGGCCTGGTCAGTATTCCGGTGGCGCTTTATTCGGCTGAAGCCAAAGAGAAGCTTAGCTTCCATCTGCTCGATCGGCGCGATCTCAATCCCGTGCGTTATCGCCGAGTCAATGAAAAGAGCGGCAAGGAAGTCCCCTGGGACGACATCGTCAAAGGCTATGAATACGAAAAAAGCGAATTCGTGGTGCTGTCGGATGCCGATTTCGAGCGCGCTAATGTCGAAGCAACGCAAACCATAGCCATCAGCGAATTTGTCGATGTTGCCGAGATCGATCCGGTTTACTTCGACAAACCTTATTATCTCGCGCCGCTCAAACACGGCGAAAAAGGCTATGCGCTGCTGCGCGAAGCAATGCGCCGGACCGGCAAAGCCGGGATTGCGCGGATGGTACTACGCTCGCGCGAATACTTGACCGCTCTTCTGGTGTTCGGCAACGTGCTGGTCGCCAATCTGCTGCGCTTTTCACATGACCTGCGACCCGCTGGTGCCATCGATGTGCCGGGCAAGGATTTAAAGCAATTCAAGGTCACCGACCGTGAGATCAGCATGGCCGAAGACTTGATCGAAAAAATGGCCGACCGATGGGATCCCAAGGAATTTCACGAGCAGTACTACGACGACGTGATGAAAATCATCGAGGCCAAGATCAAGAGCGGCAAAACCAAAACCATCGAGGAGCCGGCTCCTCCGGCGGCGCGGCGGACCAGCAAGGTGGTCGATATTACCGAGCTGTTAAAGCGCAGCGTCGAGCAGGTGCAACAACCGGCGCACCGGCGCAAAGCGAGCTGACCGAATAGAGTTTATCATGGCGTTGGATATCGATAGCGATCGACGCACTGTGCCGCGCGCCGCCGAGCCGGGCAGCAAAACCGGCCGTAGCCGCGGTACCGCAGAGCGCGCGCGCTCCGGAAAAGCCGTCGAAGCGATCCATGCTTTGAAGCAATCGCCGGGCGCCGCCGCGCCGAAAACTGCTCAAGCGAAACCGCCGAGCGGCAAAGCGCCCGCGGCCAAGCTGCCGGAGTTTGTCGAGCTGCAATTAGCTACCCTGGTCGATCAGGTGCCGAGCGGGGATGAATGGCTCCATGAGGTGAAGTTCGACGGCTACCGCGCGCTCTGCCGCATCGACGATGGCAAGGTTAGTTTCCTCACCCGTAACGGTCTTGATTGGAGCGGCAAATTTTCCGCGCTTGGCAAAGCTGCCGCCGCGCTGTCGTGCCGGCGCGCGCTGCTCGACGGCGAAGTGGTCGTGCTCGACCCATCAGGCGTCAGTGATTTTGGCGCGCTGCAAGACGCGCTCAGCCGCAAAGATGGGAGCCGCTTGGTCTATTATGTTTTTGATTTGCTGCATCTCGATGGCCGCGATCTGACGCGGCTGCCGCTGCTCGAGCGCAAGCAGTGCCTGGAAGGCATCATCAAGTCCAAGAGCGCCGCCGGCGCAACCCTGCGCTACAGCGATCATGTGCGCGGCCAAGGCGCAGAACTATTCGCCAAGGCGTGCGCCAGCGGCATCGAAGGCGTCGTGTCGAAACGCGCGGCGGCGTCCTACACTTCGGGGCGCAGCCGCGCATGGCTGAAAACCAAATGTTCGCAGCGCCAGGAGTTCGTCGTCGTCGGCTTCACCGACCCGGCCGGCAGCCGCGCCGGCTTCGGCGCCTTGCTGCTGGGTTATCACGATGACCAGAAGCAGCTGGTTTACGCCGGCAAAGTCGGCACCGGATTTGACAATGCGACCCTGGCCGGGTTGCGCCAGCGTTTGCGAAAAATTCAAATCGACAAGGCGCCGCTGGCCGAGCTGCCGCCAACCGCGGAACGGCGCGGCGCGCACTGGGTGAAACCATTGCTGGTCGGCGAAGTGGCATTTACCGGCTGGACGCGGGACGGGCGCCTGCGCCATCCGGTGTTCAAGGGTCTGCGCGAGGACAAATCACCCGGGGAGATTACCCGCGAGCAGCCGGCGGCCACCGGTGCAGCGCTTTCTCCGAGGGGCAACACAGCCGCGGAACCAGACGAAATCGCCGGTATTCGGCTGACCAACCCCGAGCGCATGCTTTATCCGGAACAGCAGGTCAGCAAGCGCGCGCTCGCGCTCTACTACCAGACCATCGCCGATTGGGTTTTGCCGCACTTGGAAAATCGCTTGTTGACGCTGGTGCGCTGTCCGGAAAAATACGACCAGGAGTGTTTCTATCAGCGCCACGCCAACCAGGGACTCGACAGCTCGGTGCGCCGGGTGCGCGTCCAGGAAAACGGCCAGGCGCAGGAATACATCGCGGTCGACACCATTACCGGGCTGATTGCGCTGGTGCAGGCCGGCGTGCTCGAACTTCACACCTGGGGATCCCGCTGTGATCGGCCCGATCGTCCGGATCGACTGACCTTCGACCTCGATCCCGACCCGGCACTGCCGTGGAGCGCGGTTGCCGACGCCGCCCGGCTGCTGGCCGCGCGACTAAAAGATCTGGGGCTTGGCGCATTCCTGAAAACCACCGGCGGCAAAGGGTTGCACGTGGTGGTGCCGATTGCGCGAACCCTCGATTGGCGCGAAGCCAAAGCGTTTGCCAAAGCGCTGGCCGACTCGGTGGTCGCCGACGAACCAAAAAAATATCTCGCCGAGATGTCCAAGGCGCGCCGTCAAGGAAAGATTTTTATCGATTATCTGCGCAATGGCTGGGCGGCAACCGCGGTTGCCGCGTTTTCGACCCGGGCGCGCGCCGGCGCGCCGGTATCGGCGCCGCTGTTTTGGCACGAGCTCGATAGCTGCCGCGGCAATTCTTTCAACGTGAAAAACATTCCGGCTCGTTTACGGCAATTGAAATCGGACCCCTGGGCCGATTGGGAGAGCGCGCGCCGTGCCGTGACGCAAGCGATGCGCAAGAAACTTGCCGCATAATAATCGAGAAGTCTGTGGCATAACGAGCGTCAGGTGGCGTAAGTTAGCAATTGAGTGTTCGGAAAGTGGGCTAAAAAAAGGTGGGCTAAAAAAAGGAGGATAGCGACATGAGTATTATTGGCTGGATTCTATTTGGGCTTGTGGTTGGTGTGATCGGCAAATTATTGATGCCGGGGCGGGATCCGGGCGGTTTCATCGTTACGATACTGCTTGGCATCGCCGGTGCGTTGCTGGGCGGGTTCCTCGGACGGGCACTCGGGCTTTACCGAGAAGGCGACCCGGTGGGCTTTATCATGGCCGTCATCGGTTCAATCCTGTTGCTGGTGATTTATCGTTTTGCAACCGGGCGGCGCAACACCGTTTAACCACGAGTACGCACGGACGGGTGCTCGCCGCGCGCGTCCGTGCTTACGTTAATTTGGGACCTGCAATGCCGGTCGTCCGTCGACCGGCATGAAGGAGAAGTTCGTGTGAGTGAAGGCCGTTAAGATACCGCCGTTTATTCCGGTTGAACCGGCAACAACGTAAGGACCGATCATGGCCAATACCGCCGCCGATATTCTGCTCGACACGATCAGCGATTGGGGCGTCGAAGTTATTTTCGGCCTGCCCGGCGATGGCATCAACGGCATCATGGAATCTTTGCGCCAGCGTCAAGAGAAGATGCGCTTTATTCAGGTGCGCCACGAAGAGTCAGCGGCGTTTATGGCGTGCGCCTATGCCAAATACACCGGCAAACTGGGTGTCTGTCTGGCGACCTCGGGTCCCGGCGGCATCCATCTGCTGAACGGGCTGTACGACGCCAAGCTCGACCGCCAGCCGGTGTTGGCGATCACCGGCCATCATTTCCACGATTTAATCGACACGCATGCTCAGCAGGATGTCAGTCTCGACCGGCTATTTATGGACGTGGCGGTTTACAACACCCGGATCATGGGCGCCGCCCATGTCGAAAATGTCGCCGACCTCGCGTGCCGCACCGCGTTCGGCTATCGCGGCGTCGCGCATATCAATTTCCCGGTCGATCTGCAGGAGCAGAAAGCCGGTGAGCGCTCCAAGCGCAATGTCCCGGGTCATACCTCGGATCATTGGGCGCGCGTTGGCCAATTGCCGGCCGGGGAAGATCTCGAGCGCGCGGCGGCAATCCTCAACGGCAGCAAAAAAACGGCGATCCTATGCGGGCGCGGCGCGCTCGGAGCGACCGATGAGCTGGAACAGGTCGCGGAAACATTAGCTGCGCCGATTATCAAGGCGCTGCTCGGCAAAGCGGCGGTGCCCGACGACAGCCCGTATACGACCGGCGGCATCGGCTTACTCGGCACCCAACCATCGCAGCAGGCCATCGAAAATTGCGACACGCTGCTGATGGTCGGAACCTCGTTTCCCTACATCGAATTTTTGCCCAAGCCCGGCCAAGCCCGCGCCGTGCAGATCGATCTCGACCCGGCGCGCATGGGGCTGCGTTATCCGGTGGAAGTCGGCTTGGTCGGCGACAGTCGGTGCACGCTGAGCGCCTTGCTGCCGCGGCTGCAGCGCCAGGAAGACCGCAGCTTTCTCGAGCAGGCGCGTGCCGGAATGGAGCAATGGTGGAAACTGATGGCCGAGCGCGGCAGCCGCGATGATCGGCCGATGAAGCCGCAAGTGGTCGCCTGGGAACTCGGCAAGCGGCTCGCCGATGACGCGATCGTTTCCTGCGATTCGGGAACCGTGGCGACCTGGTTTGCGCGCCAGATTCGCGCCCGCCGCGGCCAGATGTTTTCGCTGTCGGGAAATTTAGCCAGCATGGCGAACGGACTGCCCTATGCGATCGCCGCGCAAGTCGCTTATCCGCAGCGGCAATGCGTCGCGTTTGTCGGTGACGGCGGCTTTTCCATGCTGATGGCGGAATTCGTAACCGCCGTTAAATACCAGCTGCCGATCAAAGTCGTCGTGGTAAAAAATAATACTCTGGGCATGATCAAGTGGGAGCAAATGGTATTTCTCGGCAACCCGGAATATGGCTGCGAGTTGGCGCCCATCGATTTTGCCGGCTTTGCCCGCGCCTGCGGCGCCAAAGGATTCACCATCGAGGATCCGGCGCAATGCGGCGCGGTTCTCGATCAGGCCCTCGAAACCCCCGGGCCGGTGGTGGTCGAAGCCGTCGTCGATCCGTTTACGCCGCCCTTGCCGGCCAAGATCACGCTCGAGCAGAGCGCTCATTTTGCCGAGGCGCTGGCGCGCGGCGAACCCAATCGCAGCAAAATCGCCTGGACGGTGCTTGCCGATAGAGTGAGGCAACTGGTGTGAACAACAGTTCAAGCATTCCGCGCGAGGCGCGGCGACGGTTTGAACGCGTTCGATTACCCTGATGATTGGAGAGATTCATGCCCGAATTTGTCACCCGCGAAGAAGTCCAAACACTCGTACACAATGGCGCCCAGCTGGTCGAAGTATTGGGCGCGCGTGAATATAACGAAGCGCACTTGCCCGGCGCCATCAACATTCCGCTGCACAATCTCGATCGGAAAAGCGCCGCCCAGCTGACCTACGAGCGCCCGGTAATTTTATATTGCAACGACTTTCAGTGAGACTTGAGCCCGCGGGCCGCGTGGCGGCTCGAAAGTCTCGGCTTTGAAAACGTCTGCGATTATGCCGCCGGCAAAAAGGATTGGCTGGCCTATGGCCTGCCCATCGAAGGCGAGCTGGCCGAAGCAATGTCGGTCGGCAGGTTAGCCGATGCCGAAGTGCCGGTTTGTCGAGTGGACGACAAACTATCGGATATCGAGCAGCGCCTGGCCGGAACCGACTGGAGCGAATGCGTGGTGACCAGCGAACCGGGCATCGTCCTCGGATTATTGCGCCAGTCGATGTGGCAGGGCGCAGCTGCCGACATCACCGCCGAGCAGGTGATGGAGTTGGCGCCCATCACGTTTCGCCCGTACGTGCGGCGCGACGAAATGATTCCCTACATGCAACGCAAAAAAATGAAAACCGCATTGGTGACCACGGCGGACGGCAAGCTCGTCGGCCTGCTTCGGCGCAAAGATGTCGAGAGCGCGCCGGATCGATAATCAAGAAAAACCCGCTCGGTAATAATTCTGAGGAGTCGGCGATGGCGCGAGAAAAAGCCAAGAAACCGAAGAAAACCCGGGGCGGCGCCAAGAAAAAGCGCAAAGCCACGGCAAAACAGCGGCGCAATCATATCGGCAAGTCCGGCAAGCGCAAAGGCGTGAATAAACCGCAACCGGCGCCGGCTGCGGCGAACCCCTACGAGCAGGAAAACCTGAGAGATCAACTGATCGACGAAGTCCAACCTTAGCGAACTTCCCGGGAATTATTTCCGGATCGGTGTTTCCACGCCGGCGTCGATGTTGTCGGCTGACGTCGATTGATGCCGGCTCGACGGTTGTTGCTGATCCCACGTCCAGCCGCTGATTTCAGGCGCGTCCTCGCCGTGCTGGTAAATATATTCCTTGTGATCGATCAGGGCATCGCGCAACGCTTGTTTGACGTAGGCGGCGCGCGCGCCGAGCTGAGGCAGCCGATCGACGACATCGCCCACCAGGTGGAACCGGTCGAGATCGTTGAGCACGCACATGTCGAACGGCGTCGTTGTGGTGCCTTCTTCCTTATAGCCGCGCACGTGCAAGTTGTCGTGATTGGCGCGCCGATAGGTCAGTCGATGAATCAGCCAGGGATAACCGTGAAAGGCAAAAACGATCGGCTTATCCTTGGTAAATAACCCGTCGAAGTCGCGGTCGCTCAAGCCGTGCGGGTGCTCGGTCGATGACTGCAGGGTCATGAGATCGACGACGTTGATAACTCTGACCTTCAGCTCCGGGATCAATCGCCGGATCAATTCCACCGCCGCCAGGGTTTCCAATGTCGGCACGTCACCGCAGCAGGCCAGGATCACGTCGGGCTCGACGCCGCGGTCATTGCTCGCCCACTCCCAGATGCCGATGCCGGCGGTGCAGTGTTTGACCGCCTGATCCATATCGAGCCACTGCGGCGCCGGCTGTTTCCCGGCGACGATAACGTTCACATAATTGCGGCTGCGCAGACAGTGGTCGGTTACCGAGAGCAGACAATTGGCATCCGGCGGCAAATAAATGCGAATCACCTCGGCTTTTTTGTTGACCACATGATCGATGAAACCGGGATCCTGATGGCTGAAGCCGTTATGATCCTGGCGCCAGACATGCGAGGACAAGAGATAATTAAGCGATGCGATCGGCCGGCGCCACGGGATGTCGTTGCACACCTTCAACCATTTGGCGTGCTGGTTGAACATCGAATCGACGATGTGAATGAACGCTTCATAGCAGGAAAAAAAACCGTGCCGGCCGGTCAACAAATAGCCTTCGAGCCAGCCCTGACACTGATGCTCGCTGAGCATTTCCATCACCCGGCCATTGGGTGAAAGCTTGTCGTCGTAATCGTAGCCCTGCGCCATCCAAGCGCGCTCGGTCACCTCGAGCACGTCCTGCCAGCGGTTGGAATTGTTCTCATCGGGACTGACGATGCGGAAATTTTTTGCCGGCAGATTGAGTTTCATCACGTCGCGGAGAAATTGCCCCATGATCCGGGTCGCCTCGGCGGTCACCTCACCGGGGCGCGCAAGCTTGACCGCGTAGTCGCGAAAATTCGGCAAGCGCAGATCTTTGAGCAGGAGACCGCCGTTCGTATGCGGGTTGGCGCTCATGCGCCGCTCGCCCTTGGGGGCAAGCTCTGCCAGATGGCCTTTCCAGCACAGTGGGATCCGAAGCTTGGAATTCACGTGACTTGAAGTCGC
>JADMIO010928693.1_pt1 | contig 13369 bp, 9 predicted proteins | sample 8958161 | NCBI WGS metagenome assembly JADMIO01 (sample SAMN16585339, study PRJNA669376) | soil metagenome | isolation source: Crop rotation soil | place: USA: Cullars Rotation, Alabama | collected 2011 | reverse complement strand
CAGATTAAGAACGAGCTGGCCAAGCAGCAGCCGTATCGCCGGTGGATTGACGAAAATCAGGTCGAACTGCGGAAATTCGTGTCGCCAACCGCCCACGAGCCGGAAATGGACTTCTCACCGCTGAATCTATCCCGGCAGCAAGTCACCCATGGCATTTCCTTGGAGGAACTGGAAATGGTCTTCCCGCCAATGATCAAGGGGGCGCAGGAGGCAGTGTTTTCGATGGGGGACGACATTCCACTCGCTGTTCTTTCTACCCATCCGAGGCTTTTATTCACCTATTTCAAGCAACTGTTTGCACAGGTCACCAACCCGCCGATCGATCCGATTCGCGAGTGGGCCGTCATGTCGCTCGGCGCAGGCCTCGGCCCGGAGCGGAACTTGCTGGTGGAAACTCCGGAGCATTGCAGCACGCTCAGTCTCGACAGTGCACTCCTGTTTGAACACCAGTTGGAACGCATCAAGCATTTTGACGATCAAGGATTTCCGTCCATTGTTTTGGATTGCACGTGGACGGCGTCTAGCGGCGCAAAAGGAATGAAATTGCGACTCGATGAGTTGTGTGGCGAAGCGGAGAAGGCAGTTCGGGAAAATCGGAACATCCTGATTCTTTCTGACCGTGCTACTTCGGCCGAGCGAATCCCGATACCCGCGCTGCTAGCAATCGGCACGATCCACCACCATTTGAATCGAATCCGGATGCGGATGCGCGCCTCGCTTGTGGTCGAATCCGGTGAAGTGCGCGACGTTCATCAAGTCGCCTGTTGCTTCGGTTTCGGGGCCACTGCCATCTGTCCTTATCTAGGCTACGCGACTGTTCGGCAACTCGTTGCCGCGGACGGTGGCAAAGGCAAATCCGATATCAGTGTTACCAAGGCGATGACCAACTATCGGAAGGCGCTGGAGAAAGGGATCCTCAAGATCATGTCGAAGATGGGCATTTCCGTTCTCAACTCCTACCAAGGCGCTCAGACCTTCGAAGCCATCGGTGTGGGTCGTGAAGTGGTGGACTTCTCGTTCACCGGCGTCCCGTCGAAAATCGGAGGGATTGGGTTCGAAGAGATTGCGCAAGAATCCATCATTCGTCACCGCGCTGCATTTGAAACAATTGTTACAAACGGAGAGACACTCGACTTGGGTGACCCTGGTTACAACCGCTACCGCAAGAGCGGAGAACGGCACGTTTACACCACGGAAGTAATCAAAAATTTCCACACCTACGTGAAATCCGGCAAGGCCGAGGATTACGAGGAATATGTACGTGTTGCATTGGAAACCAAACCAGTAGCGATCAAAGACCTCATCGAATTTGAACCGAGTTCGTGCGGACCGATTCCACTTGAGGAGGTCGAGTCGATGGAAGCGATCCGGCGTCGATTCACCACTGCGGCGATGTCGTTGGGAGCGCTGTCTCCGGAAGCCCACGAGACTCTGGCCATCGCAATGAACCGCATCGGCGGCAAGTCCGACTCCGGCGAGGGGGGTGAAGACCCGGCGCGTTACAAGCCTTACGCCAATGGTGATTTCGCCCGCTCCTACATCAAACAGGTGGCGTCCGGACGTTTCGGAGTATCGGCTTATTATTTGGTCAACGCTGGCGAACTGGAAATCAAAATGGCGCAGGGCGCGAAGCCCGGCGAAGGCGGTCAGCTTCCGGGGCATAAGGTTAATGCGTTGATTGCCCGGTTGCGGAACACGCAGCCTGGGGTGCAGCTCATTTCTCCCCCACCCCACCATGACATCTATTCGATCGAGGATTTGGCACAACTCATTCACGATCTGAAGGAAGTGAATCCGCGGGCACGGATCACGGTCAAATTGGTGGCTGAATCGGGGGTCGGAACGGTTGCCGCCGGTTGCGCCAAGGCTTCGGCCGACAACATTCTGATTTCTGGCCACGATGGAGGCACCGGGGCATCTCCTCTTTCTTCGACAAAACACGCCGGTTCGCCTTGGGAACTCGGCTTGGCCGAAGCGCAGCAAACGTTGTTAATCAATAATTTACGTGACCGCGTGATCCTCCGGACTGACGGCGGCATTCGTAACGGCCGCGATGTCGTCATCGCGGCGATACTCGGAGCCGAGCAATTCAATTTTGGCACCACAGCAATGATCGCCATGGGCTGTGTTTATGTGCGCAAGTGCCACTTGAACACCTGCCCCGTTGGCATCGCTACCACCGACCCGAAGTTCCGGGCGAAGTTCAAGGGCACGCCGGAAATGGTGATCAACTATTTCACCGCCGTCGCGGAGGAAGCGCGCCGCTACATGGCGAAGCTCGGAGTTCGCACGCTTGATGAAATCATCGGCCGCCCCGAGTTCCTCAAGCAGCGTCACATTCCCGATCACCCTAAGGCCAACACACTGGATCTCAGCGCGTTGCTCAAGGATGTCGTGCCCACGCTGGCCGCTCAATCTTCGACCCCGGCGGAGGCAATCTCGCGAATTTGCACGAAGGAACGCAACGACGGGTTGGCCAAGACGGCGCTCGACCTTCAGATCCTTTCCGACCTGACCGTGAAGATTTCGGGCACCGCCGCACCAGTGACCTCGGAATATGGTGAGAATTCCGTTCCGGCTGAAATTTTGGATGCGGTCAAACTTCTTTCCGACCGCCCGCGAATCGAGCTGAGCTACGACGTTGTGAACACGGATCGCAACATCGGCACCCGGCTCTCCGGCCGAATCGCCGAAGTACATGGTGATCGCGGCCTGGCGGCGGATTCGCTTCATATCACCTGCCGTGGCAGCGCAGGCCAGTCGTTCGGCTGTTTCCTCGTCTCTGGCGTGAAGCTTGAGTTGATCGGCGAGGCGAACGACTACGTTGGAAAAGGGATGTCTGCCGGTGAGATCGTCATCCGTGTTTCGCCGGAAGCGACCTTCGAGGCTGCGACCAACACGATCTGCGGCAACACCTGCCTCTATGGCGCGACGGGCGGCAAGCTCTTCGCGACCGGTCGGGCGGGTGAGCGGTTCGCCGTCCGGAACTCGGGAGCCACCGCCGTCGTCGAGGGCGTGGGCGACCACGGCTGCGAATACATGACCAATGGCCACGTGGTGATCCTAGGCAAAACCGGGAAAAACTTCGGTGCCGGCATGTCGGGTGGAACGGCTTACGTCTATGACGTGGACGGGAAATTTTTCTCCCGCGTGAACTCCGAAATGGTCGTCGCCCTCCCGATCAGGCGCGATCAGGACATCGCCGAGGTCAAGTCGCTCATCGAACTGCACCTCGCCAAAACTGGCAGCGTACAGGCGAAGAAGCTCCTCGCGAATTGGGAGGACACCACGCTCAAACTCGTGCGGGTCATCGCGAAAGAACGCGCCGAATTAGAAGCTGCCGAAGAAGAGCACGAAGCGGCATCGACCCCCATCGCGTCGAAATAAGCTGCTCTTTTTTCCGAATTCCAAATCCCCTCTCCGCCGTAAACGTTTGGCGGAAGGGGGCTGCTCCCAAGATATTTTCACAGTTCGCGCCGAGCCTCGGAAATCGATAGCGCGCACCCCTCCCCACCGGGGCTGCATCCCGTTTCCGTATCACCACATTCAGTTCCAGCTCACAACGAGCCGACCCAAAACTCGTAACGGGGCGGATTTCCCGGGCATAGCCTGAGGGATTTCAGGTTCATTGATTCGCCGGTGGGAAGCGTGAAGCACTTCGCTAGGTCGAGACGGTTTTCCGGAGGCATCGGGCAGTTGGGCCAGAACACTCCGACGCCGAGGAGCAGCGGAAGGATCGCGGTGCCACGTGCCAGCGGCAGGTTGTCGCGATCCAACAAGGTCACTTGGACCTTCTGAGGTTCGGGGGTGCTGTCTAGCACTTGAAGATGATTTTCGGGGAGTTGGAAGACATCGAATTTCATGGCTTTAGGGTTTGTTGCAAATTACAAAAAATTTATGAAATGCCTAGCTCAATCTGCGGCGTGAACAGACAAAATGAGCGCCGTGACCGACTCTTTTCCAACGATTTCCCCGCTATGGCCGACTTTGGGAGTTAATCCCTAGGTATTTCACCTATGTTTATAAAGAATCTTTGCGGAGCCCCGGATCGATGGGGTCACAAAAATGGAATTTTCCCAGATGAATCCTTCCTTGGAGACCAGCGATTTCCTGCGGGACTTTCCGTCGGCAGAGGAGCCGCGATTCTGGGAGATATCACCCGGACACCGCTTGGCATGGAACGATTATGGCGACCCGAAGGGCCATCCGGTAATGTATTACCATGGCTGGCCGAGTTCACGGTGGCAGGCCCGGCTCGCGCACCATCTGGCCCGTGAGCGCGGCATCCGGTTGATATCGATGGATCGACCGGGTATTGGGCGATCATCGTTCCAAGCTAGAAGGACGTTGGATTCTTGGCCTGAATTGATGGAGCGGTTCGCCGACTCGCTGGGAATCGGGAAATTCGGCCAAGTCGGGGTGTCGGGAGGCGGGCCGTATGTGCTGGCGTGCGCGGCCCGGATTCCGGACCGGCTCACCGGGTCGGCAGTATTGGGTGGTGCTGTGCCGTTGGCAGGACTGGCTGCTGGCCGAAAAGGACTGCACCCCGCCTACCGGATGCTCATCCCATTCCGGAAACTGCCCGGGGCGGTTTTCGCTCCCATGTTTAAGGCAGCGAGTCTTGCCTCGCGCTGGGACCCCGCCAGACCGCCGATGTCGTGGGCGGTCGGCAGCTTGGCAAACGAGGACCGGCGAGTTCTTGTGGAGTTCCCGGAAGTCTGGTCGCTCGTCACGCGAAGCTACCAGGAAGGTGCGGAGACCGGCAGCGGCCGGGGGTTCATGGCGGATGCGGACATTTACTTCCAACCGCTGCAGTTCGATTTGTCGGCGATCCGGCATCCGATCCGTTTCTGGCACGGCGCGGACGACCGGAATATTCCACTGCACATGGTGCGGGAATTCGTGTCCAAAATCGCCGGCGCGACGCTGGAGGTGGACGAGGCGCTCGGCCATTTTTCGCTGGTGATCCGCAAGGCCCCGGCGGCGCTTGATTATGTCGCCAGCCGGGCGGCGGAAGCTGGCGATTGACGGATGATTTTATAGGTGGATCTTCGCGAGGAACAATGTCCATGGAACAAATCATCGAAGCGGAAGAGTGGGTCCCGGTCGGGCAGTATCCGACATTGCAGGAGGCCTACGATCACGGACTGGTGATCCTGGCCATGGGCGAGGCGTGCCGGGTTGCGGAAACGCAGACGCCCGGTCAATTCGAGCTACAGGCGGAGCCCGCCCCCGCGCCGCAGATTTCTGCAGAGCTGGATTTGTATGGACTGGAAACGGCGCTGGCGACCAAAGCTCCGCCGGTGAAGAGCGACTGGGCCAGACACTCGCCGGGAGTCTGGTGCTGTGCGATCTGGATGGCAGCGCTGATCGCCGTTTTCAACTGGCAAGGCGAGGACGCGTCGCTGGTGGAAAAGGCGGCATCGTCGAGCGTTGGCCTCATCGGCCGCGGGGAATGGTGGCGGCCATTCACGGCGCTGTTCCTGCATGCGGACCTGCCCCACTTGGTCGGCAATCTCGCGGGTGGCTCGATTTTCGCAATGCTTGTCTCGAAGATCATAGGCCCCCTGCGGGCGTGGCTGATGATCCTGATGTGCGGCACCCTAGGAAACTGCTTCACCGCCTGGATGCACTATCCGGAAAGTTATATTTCACTCGGTGCGTCGACAGCGGTGTTCGCGGCACTCGGGATTCTTTCCGGCCACGGCTTTGGTGAAATGTTCCGTGAACGGGAGAGTCTGCCGTGGGCCCGGATCACCGCCCCGGCGCTGGCCGGTGTCGTCTTGCTGGGCTGGCTAGGAAGTGGCAATGGCACGAACACCGACGTCATGGGCCACGTGTTCGGATTCGGCTCCGGCCTGGTGGCTGGCGCGGCTTTCGAACACGTCCGCGATGCGAAGGCTGGCGAAGCGTGAACTCGCTTCACCCTGCCGGGTAGAGTGCTGCGATCTTCTTCACGGTCGTCAGATTTCTCATCGTCGCCGTTGGCAGCTTGAGCGAACGCATCTGGGGCGTGGTCCAGACCTTGGACTCGCTCGATCTTATACGGCAGACCCAATAGAACTCGTGGCCGTTGACGCGGAACTCATCCACCTCCGTCCGACACGCTGCCAAGCCCTCCGCCTGTTGTTTCGACAGGCTGGTTTTCAGGAAACTGACGTTCACCGTGTTTCCCGGCGTTGCCATTTCCGACTCGGGAAATGCGTGAAAGCACGCCGCGGCGACAATTTCCTCCCTTGTCCGCACGAAGGTGTCCACCGCGTAGCCCAGCGACTTCAAGAGATGCGCTTCGATCATCGCTTCCAGTTTCACTTCGTCCTTCACCTTGCTTTCGAAAATCACATTGCCGCTGGCGATGAAGGTTTTCACGCCGCCGAACTTCAACTCCTCGAAAAGCCGGCCCAACTGCTCCATCTTGAGGCGTCGTTTCCCAAGATTGATGCCACGGAGAAGCGCGACGTACCGGATCACCGCAGAAGTCATAGCGGACCGATCGCAGCTTGCAACCTCGTCCCCAACTGCGAGATTCGCGGCCTCCGACACCATGACTCCCTTGAAAATCTTCTCCGATTCGCCGCTGGGCGCGAACGCCGCCAAAATGTTGCAGGAAGGCGTCGGCCCGCATGAGTTGATTGTCCCGCAAACGCGCGTCGCATCGGTCCTGGCCAAACCGGAACCCGATCCGCAATTCGCATTCGCGGACATCGCCTTCGGCCAGCCCGATCTGGAAAGCATCGAGCGCTCGGAACGGCTGAAGTGGATCCACATCAGCACCGCCGGCTTCACCCGCTACGACACTCCGGAATTCCGCGCTCTGGTAGCCAAGCGCGGGTTGATCGTGACCAACAGCTCGACCGTTTACGCAGCGGCCTGCGCGGAGCATGTTTTTGCCTTCATGTTGGCGCAGTCACGGCGACTTCCCCAAGCCCTTCGGAGCCACGCGGCGAACAGTTCGCCCGAATGGGCCTGGCTGCGCGGCAACTCGGTTTCATTGCGCGGCCAGAGCGTGGTGATCCTCGGCTTCGGCGTGATCGCCGGGGAATTGGTGAAATTGCTCGCTCCATTTGAGATGAAAATCACCGCGATGCGCCGCAACCCGCGCGGAGACGAAGGTTTCCCGACCGTCACCACCGAAGATCTTCCCTCGGCGCTGGCCACCGCGGATCACGTCATCAACATCCTCCCGGACAACGCCACTTCGCAAAATTTCATCGATGCCACGCGTCTCGCCCACATGAAACCCGGCGCGGTCTTCCACAACATCGGTCGCGGCACCACCGTCGATCAGGACGCATTGCTGGAGGCCCTCCGGTCCGGCCACCTCGGCGCGGCGTGGCTGGACGTCACCGAGCCCGAGCCATTGGCCGCGGACCATCCGTTGCGGAGCGAGCCTAATTGCTTCATCACCCCGCACATCGCCGGCGGTCACTCGCTGGAAGCGGAAACGTTGGTCAGTCATTTCCTGGAAAATCTCCGCCGCTACGTCGCGGGTTCGCCGCTGCTCGACCGCGTGATGTAGGCGCGGATCAACGGATCGCCACGTAAACGCCTTCGAATTCGACGCAGACCTCCCCTGCTTCCTCGATCGTGACTTGCAGGCGGATCCGCGCTTTTCCCTTTTTCGCGAACTTGCTTCTGAACGCGGCGAGCTTCGCTTCCTCAGGGCTTTTGCAGATCGCGCGGATCACTCCCCTCACCGGCCGGTGATATTGGATCGAGCTGTTTCTGACCACGATGTGCGACTCGCGGTCCTCCAGCCGCAGCCATAGCAGCCCGTAGCCTGCCAATGTCGCGATGGCGCTGAGGCTGCCGCCGAACGCGGTGCCGAGGTGGTTGTGGTTGGCGCCGAGCGGTGCGGTTAGAACGAGCGTCCCATGGGCAAACGACTCCACCGCCACGCCCATCGCCCGCGTGATCGGGATCTGCTCGTGGAGAAAACGCGTGATTCCCCCAACACTGGAATCGTCAGCTTCGAAATCACTCATGAGTCGATCTGCCGGATGCGTTCCAAGTGACGGCCGCCGTCAAACGGCGTCGTTAGAAACACATCGACGATTGCGAGTGCCATCGCGAGATCCATCATGCGTTCGCCGAGCGAAAGCACGTTCGCGTCGTTGTGCCGCCGCGTCAGCTCCGCGGATTCGAGGTTCCAGCACAGCCCGCAGCGGATGCCGTGCACACGGTTGGCGGTGATCGCCTCGCCGTTGCCCGAGCCGCCGAGCACGATGCCGCGTTCGAATTTTCCCGCGGCCACGGCTTCCGCGACCGGGCGGATGTATGTCACATAGGAAACCGAAGCATCGGAATCCGTTCCGAAGTCGGTAACCTCGTAGCCTGCCGCCCGCAGATGGGCGATGATTTCCTGTTTGTAGCGGAAGCCCGCGTGATCGGAGCCGATGGCGATGTTCATGTGGTTAGTGGTTCCACCATTTAGAAAGGCTGGCGGCGGTCGGAACCGGCAGCGCCAATCCCCCTTCGGAGTAGTGGGAGGTGTCGTTGAAAAGCATGAGACGGGCGCGCACGGGATCCTTGAAATCCACGATGTTCAGCGCCGCCGGATCCTGGTCGAGGTTGTCGCGGTAGCGCCGTGGATCGAATCCTAACAACGAGCTCAGCAGCAGCCGGATCGTCGCCTTATGGGAAACAATGATCACTGGGCTGCCTTCATGGTGGCGCACGATCTCGATCAACGCCGGCAAGGCGCGCGCCGTCACCGCCAGGCCGCTTTCGCCGCCCTCAGGCGCGAACGTGTAGGGGTCTTCCTCCCACGCCGCCGCTTCGTCGGGAAATTTCCCGTCCACCTCATGGCGGGTCATCTGCTCCCAGTGGCCGTGGGAGATCTCGCGCAAGCCATCGCGCGGTTGGACCTCCAACCGGTGCGGCGCAGCGAGGATGGACGCCGTTTCCATCGTCCGATCCAGCGGTGAGGCATACACCGCGGCGACCGGCACGCATGCCAGCCGTTCAGCGAGCCGCCGCGCCTGTTGGCGTCCTTCATCGGACAGCGGCACGTTCGTGGCCCCGGCGAAACGGTCCTCCGCGCTCAACGTCGTCGCGCCGTGGCGGATTAGGAAAATGCGCGTTTGGGACATGCCGGATTCTTTAACCACGATTTATACCAAGCCGCATTCCCAATTTCGACGGGTGCGAAAATATCCTGATGAGCCGCCCGTCGCTTACCCCCAATTTTATGTAGGTTTGCCCCCAACACCTTGACGGCCAATCGGCTGAAAACTAGGTTCCGTCCCTGTCCCTCACCCGGGTCCGAGGCTGTTTCCGCCGGGTGTTTCAGGAAACCCTTAAGCCCGATGTTCCGACGATTTCTGGTGGCCACGCTGTTCCTTCAAGGCGCTGCATTGATCGGATCCTGCGAGGCCTCGCCCGACTCGGTGGTGGTTTTCAACGAGGTTCACTACAACCCCGCCGGCACGTCCGAGAACGGCGAGTGGGTAGAGGTTTTCAACCAGATGGGCATCAAGGTGGATGTCTCCGGCTGGCGGATCGACGGCATCGGCTACACGTTTCCACCTAACACCATCCTCGATCCCGGTGCTTACGCGGTCGTCGCCAAATCGCCGGCCGCCATTTCCCGCCGCACTCGACAACGGCGGTGAAACGCTCCGACTGGTCAACCAGAGCGACCGAATGATGGACGAGTTGTCCTACGACGACGCCGATGCCTGGCCGGTCGGTCCGGACAACTCCGGCAGCACGCTCGCCAAGCTTCTTCCCTACACTTCGAGCGGCGAAGCATCCCATTGGACGACGTCCGGCCAAACCGGCGGCACGCCGGGCGCGGTCAATTTTCCGAGTCCGCCCGCCGCCGCCGGGATCCGTTTCAACGAAGTCCAATCGACATCCGCCGCGGTCTTCGGCGTGGAACTCACTAACACCGACACGTCCACCGCCAATATCGGTGGCCTGATCGTCTCGGTGGAAAACGATGCCTTGCGGCAATACACGCTCCCGGCCACCACGCTCGCCGCCGGAGGATTTCTGTGGATCGACGAAACCACCTTGGGTTTCCGGCCGGCGAAGGGCGAAAACCTCTTCCTCTACAGCGCTGGCAAATCGGCCGTGATCGACGCCCGCGAAGCGACCAACCGCCTGCGTGGTCTGGCCGCGGGCCATCAGAGCGACTGGCTGTTTCCCAACGCTGTGACGCCCGGCGTGGCCAACTCGTTTGCCTTTTCCAACGGAATCGTCATCAGCGAAATCCAATATAACCCGCCGGCGCTCCCCGCGAGTGCGGCGGTCCCGGCCACCTATCAGGACGTGCCGTTGATCGCCCACGGCGACGCGTGGCGCTACAATGCGGCAGACGAAAACCTGCCTGTCGGATGGGCGTCCACCACGCACGCCGTCGGCGGAAATTGGGCATCCGGATTCGCTCCCATCGGCCACGAGTCTGGCGCGTTGGCAGTGCCGCTGGCCACGTCGCTCGGAAGTTTCACGAGCTCCACGGTGGCCTACTATTTCGAACGGGAGTTCACCCTCACCCAAGCTCTGCTTGATTCGACCGAGTCGCTGCAAATGACTCACGAAATCGACGATGGCGCGGTGTTCTATCTGAACGGCGTCGAGTTGAACTCCGCGCGTTTCAACATGGCGGAGGGCGACGTGGGGCCGGAATCCCAATCCAACGTCAGCGGCGTCGAAGCAACCCCCGTCACCGTCGCACTGCCGAAGGCGGGACTTGTCGCTGGCACCAACCGCATTTCCGTGGAAGTCCACCAGAATGGTACGACCAGCTCCGACATCGTGTTCGGCCTGAAGCTGGACGCGCGGCGGGTGATCACTCCGGCGATCGCCGCACTGCCGCTGCGCGATTCCAACAACCAGTGGGTGGAAATCACCAACCGCACGGCGAATGTGATCGATCTGTCAGGCTGGAGCTTCAAGGAAGGCATCGATCTCACTTTCCCCGCGGCGACCACCCTCGCGTCCGGCGAACAGGCGTGCGTAGTCCGCGATCCCGCGCTTTTTTCCGCCGCCTTTCCGACGGCCCGCGTGTTGGGAACCTTTACGGGCAGCCTCGCCCGTTCGGGAGAGAAACTCATGCTAGCGGATGCCGCCGGAAATCCCGCCGACGAAGTGCGCTATTACGATGGTGGGCAATGGCCCGAGTCTCCCGATGGCGGCGGTGCCAGTCTTGAATTGATGGATCTCGACGCCGACAACTCCGCTGGCGGCGCGTGGGCGGCGAGCGATGAGTCCGGCGGAACCGCGTGGAAAACCTATTCCTACAGCGCGATTTCATCCCCCAGCAAAGGGTCCGACAGCACCTGGTCGGAGTTCAATCTGGGGCTTCTTGCCGCCGGCGAAATTTGGATCGACGACGTCAGCGTCATCGAAAACGGCACGACTCAGAAACTGGTGGATGGCAGTTTCAACAACGCCGCGGTCTGGCGTCTGCGGGGAAACCACCGCCACAGCGAAATCATCTCCGAGCCCGGGAATCCCGGAAACAAGATCCTGCGCATTGTCGCCACGGGTCCGACGGAGCACATGCACAACCAGATCGAGACCACTCTCGCCAGTGCGATCGTGGACGGCAGCAGCTACCAGATTTCCTTCCGCGCGCGCTGGGTGAGCGGCGTGGACCAGCTCCACACGCGGCTCTATTTCAACCGCTGCGCGAAAATGAATGTCATCGACCGCGTTGGCAATCCCGGCACTCCCTCCGCGCCGAACTCCCGGGCCGCCGCCAACATCGGCCCCACGTATTCCTCGCTGAGACATTCCCCCGCCGTGCCTTCCTTTTCGCAAGCGACCACCATCTCCGCCACGGCCGCCGACCCTGAATCCGTCGCCTCGATGACGCTGTTCTACTCGGTCAACGGCACTGCGTTCGTGAGCACGCCAATGACGGATGTGAATGGACTCTATCAGGTCACGATTTCTCCAAAATCCAGTGGATCGGTCGTGCAATTCTACATCCGCGGCACCGACAGTCTCGGCGCGGTTTCCTACTATCCGGCGGCAGGCCCCGACTCCCGCGCGCTCTTCAAGGTCAGTGACGGCAGCGCCGCCACCAACGGGCTGCACAATTTCCGGCTCATCACGACGAACGCGGACAAGAACTTCATGCACACCGCCACCGAGGTCATGAGCAACGACCGCATCGGCTGCACGATCATCGACCGCGAGGGCGACATCTATTACGGCGCGAGCGTCCGGCTGAAAAGCAGCGAACGCGGCCGAAACGTCCTGGGCCGTGTCGGCTACAACATCGATTTCCCGCCTGACGGCTTGTTCCGCGGTGCACATGCCGGAGTGGCGATCGACCGCTCGGAAGGGCAATCTCCCGGGCAGATGGAACTCCTTCTCGACACGATGATTTCCAACTCCGGTGGTCCCATCAGCCGCTACAATGATCTGGTAAAAATCATCTCGCCCAACAGCTCGCTCACGGGCACCGCAATCCTCCAGATGGCACGCTACGAGGATGTCTTCCTGGACGAACAATTCGAAAACGGATCCGCGGGAAATCTCTACGAATACGAACTCATCTACTATCCGCTCACCAAGGATCCCTCGGGAGCCAAATACCCGGAACCCGACGATGTCAGGGGCGTGGCGATTTCAAACCAAGGCGACGACATCGAATCCTATCGCTGGAATTTCCTCAGCAAGATCAACCGGGAGTCGGAGAACTTCGCTCCCATCATCAATTACTGCAAGCTCTTCAGCCTGTCAGGATCCGAGTTCGAAGCGGGAGTTTCCGCCGCCATCGATGTGGATCCCTGGTTGCGCGGGATGGCCTATGCCGTCCTAACCGGCGCCGATGACAACGCGGCTTCGGGCAGCCAGCACAACGCCATCTACTACGCCCGGCCGGATGGCAGGGTGATCTTTTTCCCTCATGACATGGATTATGGGTTGAATGCCAACAACAGCATTTTCGCCAACGGCGAGTGCGGCAAGCTGACCGCCGATCCCGCGCGCAAAAGGCAGTATCTGGGACATTTGCAGGACATCATCTCGACCACATATAACAACAGCTACATGTCGGTCTGGACGAGCCACTTCGCCACGCTGGATCCCGCGCAGAATTGGTCAACCGAACTGACCGGAATCACGAATCGATCGAACAATGTCCTCGCCCAGATCGCGGCGGCGATTCCTCAGGTCCCCTACTCCATCACCACGGCATCACCGTTGATTGTCGGTGGAACCACGGCAACCATCAGCGGAAACGGCTGGGTCAATGTCCGGAACATTCGCATCCAAGGCAGTGGCGCGCTGCTCGCCGTGACGTGGACGGGTCCGTCGAGCTGGCAGGTCACCATTCCCGTCGCTTCCGGTGAACACACGGTCACGCTGGAAGCGCTGGATTTTTCCGGAGCCGTCCTTGCCACCGCCTCCA
>JADMIO010820071.1_pt1 | contig 13370 bp, 9 predicted proteins | sample 8958161 | NCBI WGS metagenome assembly JADMIO01 (sample SAMN16585339, study PRJNA669376) | soil metagenome | isolation source: Crop rotation soil | place: USA: Cullars Rotation, Alabama | collected 2011 | reverse complement strand
CTTTCCCGATGCGGCCGAGGGCCCACGCCGCGGCCGAGCGCACGACCGGGTCGGCGTCGCGCAGCCGCTCGATCAGGACCGGGACCGCCGCGACCTCGCCGCGCTGGCCCAGGATCAGGGCGGCGTTGCGCAGCAGGCCCGAGCGCTTGGCCCGCGACAGCGCGGTCCCCTTCAGCGACCGGGTGAACTCCGCCGGGTCGCTGTCCAGCCAGGCGATCAGGTCCGGGTCGGTCCACTCGGGCCGGGGTGCCAGGGCCGGCTCCCGGCCCTCGGGGGCCTTGCGGTTCCACGGGCAGACCTCCTGGCAGACGTCGCAGCCGAAGGCCCAGCCGTCGAGCGCCGCGGCGGCCTCGTCGGGGATCGGCCCCCGGTGCTCGATGGTCCAGAAGCTGATGCACCGGCGGGCGTCGAGCCGGTACGGCCCGGCGAACGCATCGGTCGGGCAGGCGTCGAGGCAGCGGGTGCAGGTCCCGCAATGATCGGCCCGGAAGGGCTCGTCCGGGCGCAGGTCGGCGTCTACCAGCAGGGCCCCCAGCAGCGTGAAGCTGCCGAGCCGACGGTCGATCAGCATCGTGTTCTTGCCGACCCAGCCCAGGCCGGCGAGCCGCGCGAAGTCGCGCTCCAGGAGCGGGGCGGTGTCGGCCACCGCCCGCCCTGCGGTGCCGGGGCGCTCCCGCCGGAGCCAGGCCAGCAGCGCCTCGAGTCGCCTCCAGAGCAGGTCGTGGTAGTCGGCGCCCCGGGCGTAGCGGGCCACCTTGCCGCGGCGCCGGTCCGCCGTCGGCGCCCCGCGGCCCCCGTAGACGAACCCGCAGACTACGACCGAGCGGACCCCTTCGAGCAGCCGATCCGGATGCGCGCGGGCTTCGGCCTGCCGGTGCATGTAGGCCATGCCGGCGGCGTGCCCCCGGCGCAGCCAGTCCAGATAGCTCGGATAGCCGGGGGGGGCCACCGCCGGGGCGATCCCGACCTGGTCGAAGCCCAGGTCCCTCGCCTCGGCCTTCAACCGATCGGTCAGCTCGTCGGGGGTCATCGCCGGGAGTCCCGGTCCGGGACGTTCACGAGGCGCGGAGGGCGATCGAGTCCTTCACGCCGAGGTTCTCGTAGATCCGGCGGGTCGCGTCGGACTTGTTCAGCGTGTAGAAGTGGATCCCCCGCACGCCGTGGTCCAGGAGGTCGCGGCATTGCTCGGTGGCCCAGTGGATCCCCACCTTGGCGACCGCCTCGGGGTTGGCGCCGCAGCGGTCGATGGCCCGGATCAGGCGGGCCGGGAACCGCGCGCCCAGCGCCAGCTCGGCCATGCGGGCCATGCCCGCCTGCGACGTGATCGGCATGATGCCGGCGAGGATCGGCACCCGGATGCCCGCCAGCTCGCAGCGCTCGCGGAAGTCGTAGAAGTCGTGGTTGTCGAAGAAGAGCTGGGTGCAGATGTAGTCGGCCCCGGCGTCGACCTTGCGCTTCAGGAACTCCATCTCCTTCAAGCGGTTCGGCGTGCCCGGGTGCCCCTCGGGGAAGCCGGCCACCCCGACGCCGAACCCGCGCGGGTCGGGGGCGTTGGTCCGCCCCTTGAGGAACCGGACCAGCCCCTCGGCGTAGCAGAACGCGTCGCGGGAGCGGTCATAGCGGCCCAGGTTCTGGGGCGGGTCGCCGCTCAGCGCCAGGATGTTCTCGATCCCCGACGCGGCGTAGCGGTCGAGGATCGCCTCGAGCTGCGGGAGCGTGTGGCAGACGCAGGTCAGGTGCGAGACCGCCGTCAGGCTCGTCTCCCCCTGGATGCGCAGGACCAGCGCGTGGGTGCGGTCGCGGGTCGAGCCCCCTGCGCCATAGGTCACCGAGACGAACGACGGTTGCAGCTCCTGCAGCTCGGCGATGTGGGCGAACAGCTCCTCGGAGGCCGCGTCGGTCTTCGGGGGGAAGAACTCGAAGCTGAACGTCGTCGGGTGCGCCTGGAAGATGTCGAGGATATGCATCGGCGTGATGATCCCTCACCCCTGCGGGGCATCCCTGGCCCGGGCGTCGCCCTCGACGATCCGCGGCCGTCCCGGGACGGGCGATCAACCCAGGATAACGTCGCGGCCGGGAAAGGCGAGAGGACTTCGGGAGGGGCCCGGAGTCGGCCCGTTCGACCCCGGCCGGGGGACCTGCCTGACCTACTCAGCGTGAATCGGATGTGGTGGAATCACCGGCCGGATCTCGCGGCGAGTCCATCGCGGGGCCCCGGGGAGCGATCCGGGCCATCGCCACCGTAAGGAGGGGTTCGCGTGGGACGCATCCTGGCTGTTGTCATCCCGATCCTCCTGGCCGTGCCGAGGCTGCCCGGTTGTGAGGCGCCGCACGTCGAGGCGCCCAAGCCGGCCGCGCCGGCGAAGGTGGAGAAGATCCCCGGGGAGGCGGACCTGACGACGATCACGCTGACGCCCGCGGCCGAGGAGCGGCTGGGGATCGGCACGGCGGTCGTGGAACGGAAGGACGTGCCCCGGACCCGCACGCTCGGCGGCGAGGTGGTCATCCCGCCCGGCCGCGCGATCGCGGTGTCAGCCCCCGTCAGCGGCACGCTCCGGGCCCCCGACGGGGGCGTCCCGACGCCGGGGACGCGGCTGAAGGCGGGGCAGGTGGTCTTCCGACTCCTGCCGTTCCTGTCGCCGGAGGCCCGCACGACACTCGCCACGACGCGGGTCGAGGCCCAGGGGCAGGTCGAGCAGGCGCAGAAGCAGGTCGACCAGGCCGGGCTCCTGCTCGACCGGGCCGAGCGGCTCCGGCGCGACAACCTCGGCGGCTCGGGCGCCGTCGAGGATGCCCGGGCACAGGCGGAGGTCGCCGCGGCGGCGTTGAAGGCCGCGACGACGCGGCGGGACGCCCTGGAGCAGACGATCCGCGGCGCGGAGGGGGGGATGCTCGAGCCGATCCCGATCGCGGCGGAGGCCGACGGCCTGCTGAGGAACGTCCTCGCCTCGGCGGGGCAGATGGTCGCGGCCGGGTCGCCGCTCTTCGACGTCGTCAGCCTGGACCCGGCGCGCATCCGCGTGCCCGTCTACGTCGGCGACCTGCGCGAGATCGACGACGAGGCCGGGGAGGTGACGGTGGGCGGCCTGGCCGACCCGCCGGGGGCACCGGCCCGCGCCGCGAATCGGGTGGCGGCCCCGCCCTCGGGGGACCCGCTGGCCGCCACGGTGGACCTCTTCTACGACGTGCCGAACGCCGACGAGGCGCTGCGGCCCGGCCAGAGGGTCGGCGTGACCTTGACGCTGCGGACCGGACGGGAGGGCCTCGTGGTCCCCAGTTCGGCCGTGCTCCGCGACATCGACGGCGGCGCGTGGGTGTACGAGGCGATCGAGAAGGGGAAGTACGCCCGCCGCCGCGTGCGGGTCGACCGCGTCGTCGGCGATCTCGCGGTCCTCTCCGCGGGCCCCGGGGTCGGGACCAAAGTCGTGACCGACGGCGCGGCGGAACTCTTCGGCACCGAGTTCGGCGGCAACAAGTGACCGCAAACCAGTGCCGGCGGGCAGAGTCTGTCTCCCCTCGCCCCTTTGGGGAGAGGGGGGACAGATTCCCCGACGTGGCCCTGGAGCTGATGCGAGGGCGATCATCATGAACTGGCTGGTCTCCGCATCGCTCCGGCTCCGCGTCGGGGTCCTGGCCCTCGCGATCGTGCTGATGATCGTCGGCATCCGGGCGGCGCGCACGGCCCCTCTGGACGTCTTCCCCGAGTTCGCACCGCCTTTGGTCGAGGTCCAGACCGAGGCGCCGGGCCTCTCGACCGAGGAGGTCGAGAGCCTGATCAGCGTCCCCCTGGAGAACGCGCTCAACGGCACGCAGGGGCTCAAGACGATCCGGTCGAAGTCGGTGCTCGGGCTCTCGTCGGTCGTCCTGATCTTCCGGGAGGGGAGCGACCTGTTCCGCGCCCGCCAGCTCGTGCAGGAGCGGCTGACCGTCGAGGCCGGCCGGTTGCCGGCCGTCGCCCGGCCGCCGCACATCCTGCCGCCGCTGTCCTCGACGAGCCGGCTGCTGAAGATCGGCGTCTCGTCGACGGTCCTCTCGCAGATGGACCTGACGATCCTGGCCAAGTGGACGATCCGGCCGAAGCTCATGGCGATCCCCGGCGTCGCGAACGTCGCCATCTGGGGCCAGCGCGACAAGCAGTTCCAGGTGCTCGTCGACCCGGACCGCCTCCTGGCCCACCGCATCACGCTCGACGCCGTGACCCGGGCCGTGACCGACACCGTCGCGGTCGGCGCGGGGGGCTTCGTCGATTCGCCCAACCAGCGGATCGCCGTCCGCCACCGCTCGCCCGTCGAGGAGCCCGAGGACCTGGCCGGGATCGCCGTCGCCTTCCGCAACGGCGCGCCCCTGCGGCTCGGGGACGTGGCGGACGTGCGGATCGGCTTCCCCCCGCCGATCGGCGACGCCGTCATCAACGACGGCCCGGGGCTCCTGCTGATCGTCGAGAAGCAGCCGACGGGCAACACGCTCGAGGTGACGCGCGACGTCGAGAAGGCGCTGGAGCTCCTGCGGCCCGGCCTGAAGGACGTCGACCTGGACCCCACGATCTTCCGCCCGGCCACGTTCATCGAGCGGTCGCTGGCGAACCTCTCCGAGGCGATGTGGATCGGCCTGGGGCTGGTGGTCGTGATCCTCGCGGCGTTCCTGTTCGACCTGCGGACGGCCGTCATCAGCCTGCTGGCGATCCCTTTGTCTTTGGTCGCCGCGGTGCTGGTCCTGGTCTGGGCCGGCTACACGATCAACACGATGGTCCTGGCCGGGCTGGTCATCGCCATGGGAGAGGTCGTCGACGACGCGATCATCGACGTCGAGAACATCGTCCGCCGCCTCCGCCTCAACCGCGCGGGCCTCGACGGCAGGCCCCGGACGCCGTTCCGGGTCGTGCTGAAGGCGTCGCTGGAGGTGCGCAGCGCGGTCGTCTTCGCCAGCCTGATTGTGATCCTGGTCTTCGTCCCGGTCTTCTTCCTCGACGGCCTGGCCGGCTCCTTCTTCCGGCCCCTGGCCCTGACCTACGTGCTGGCGATCCTGGCCTCGCTGCTGGTGGCGCTGACGGTCACGCCGGCCCTGTCGCTGATGCTCCTGCCCGGCGCGACGGACCGGCACGGCGAGTCGCCGCTGGTGCGGGTGCTGAAGCGCCCCTACCGCGCGCTGCTGCCGGGGCTGACCCGGCGGCCCGGGTGGGCGATCGCCGTGCTGGTCCTGGCCTTCGGCTGGACGGGCTACGCCGTCACCGGCCTGGGCGAGGAGTTCCTGCCCAATTTCCAGGAGAACGACTTCCTGATGCACTGGGTCGAGAAGCCGGGCACGTCGCTCGAGGCGATGCGGCGGATCACCGTCCGGGCCAGCCAGGACCTGCGCGCGGTCCCCGGCGTGCGCAACTTCGGCTCGCACATCGGCCGCGCCGAGGTCGCCGACGAGGTCGTCGGGCCCAACTTCACCGAGCTGTGGATCAGCGTCGATCCCGGGCACGACCACGCGGCCACGATGGCGCGGATCCAGGCGGTCATCGACGACTATCCGGGCCTCTACCGGGACGTCCTGACGTACCTGAAGGAGCGCATCAAGGAGGTCCTCACCGGGGCCGGGGCGACGATCGTGGTCCGCATCTTCGGGGATGACATCGCCGTGCTCCGCACGAAGGCGCAGGAGGTCGCCAAGGCGATCGAGAAGGTCGAGGGGATCGCCAACCTGAAGGTCGAGCCGCAGATCCTGGTGCCGCAGCTCGACATCCGGCTCCGCCCCGAGGCGGCGGCCCGGCTGGGCCTGACCCCCGGCGACGTGCGCCGGGCGGCGACGACCCTGGTCAAGGGGACCAAGGTCGGCGAGCTCTATCAGGGCCAGAAGATCTTCGACGTCACCGTCTGGGGGGTCGAGCGGGTGCGCAATGACGTCACGTCGCTGCGCCATCTCCTGGTCGAGACCCCCTCGGGGGCGCAGGTCCCCCTGGGGGATGTGGCGGAGGTGGCGATCGTCCCGGCGCCGAATGAGATCAAGCGCGAGAAGGCCTCGCGCCGCATCGACGTGACCTGCAACGTCCAGGGCCGCGACCTGGGGAGCGTGGCCCGCGCCATCGAGGAGAAGGTCCGCGGGACGATCACCTTCGACCGCGGGTACAGCCCCGAGTTCCTGGGCGAGTATGCCGCCCGCGAGGAGTCGCGGCGGAGGCTGATGGCGCTGTCGGGGCTGTCGCTCCTGGGGATCCTCCTGATCATCTACCTGGACTTCCGGTCGGTCCGGCTGACGGCGCTGGTCGCGCTGACCCTGCCGTTCGCGCTGATCGGCGGGGTGCTCGGGGCCGTCCTGGGGGGCGGGGTGCTGTCGCTCGGGTCGCTCGTGGGGTTCGTGACGGTCCTGGGGATCGCCGCGCGCAACGGGATCATGCTGGTGAGCCACTACCGCCACCTCGAGGAGGTGGAGGGGGAGCCGTTCGGCCGGGCGCTGGTGGTGCGGGGGTCCGAGGAACGCCTGGCCCCGATCCTCATGACCGCCCTGGCCACGGGCCTGGCGCTGGTGCCCCTGGTCGTCGCCGGCAACAAGCCCGGCCATGAGATCGAGCACCCGCTGGCGGTCGTCATCCTCGGGGGGCTGGTCACTTCGACGGTCCTGAACCTGTTCCTCTTGCCGCCCCTGTATGCGCGGTTCGGCCGCTCGCGCGCATCCCGCACCCCGATAACCGGGACCGGAGACAACACCACGAGAGTTGATGGAGAATCCCGGTTGTCCGTTCCCGCCTCGGCAGCGCCCCCGGCTTGACGAAAGATCGGCTCAATTGCCAGATCCGCCGTCACGATAGCAACGGGAGGGGTCGTCGCGGGTCCCCGCCGCTTGGGTCTCGACTCGCCCCGAGACGGATGATCCCCGGACGCGGCCGTTGCGGATGCCGGCCGGCGTTGAGTCCTGGTCCTCGGCGCCTCGGGCCTCGGACCATTTCGCAGGATGCGAAGCTCATGCGCCCCACTCGAATTCCGGCCCTGCTCGTGCTGGTGATCGGATCGGGCCTCCCCGTCCACGCGGACCCGTTCCCGCCGTCGGCCTTCGCTCCCCCGGCCCCGCGGCCGGAGGCATATTTCTTCCCGCGCCGGCCTCCTCCCGACGCTCCGAGTTCCGCGCGGGACGAGCCGAGAGTCGCCTCCCCGACCGTTCGCCGGGTCCAGGCAACACCCACCGATCTGGCCCCTCTGCCCGATCCGGCCCCGGCCGGCGTGCAGGAGACGCAGCCGCTCAGCCTGGCGCAGGCGCTCTCCGGCGCCGTGACGGCCAACCCCGACCTCGTCGCCCTGCGCCAGAACGCGCCGGCGACGGCCGAGGCCGTCGAGGTGGCGCGCCGCTTCCCCGTCGCCTTGAACCCCATCCTCTGGGTCAACGTGCGGCCCCTGGTCTATGCACGCGACCCCGGCCCGGGCCTCGACCAGAAGGACGCCTTCGTCAACATCTCGCTCCGGCAGCCGATCGAGCTGGGGCACCAGACGACCCATCGCGCGGCGATCGCGCGGGCGGCCTTCGACCAGACGCGGTGGACCGTGGTCCAGGCCGAGGTCCTGGCGCTGGTCCAGACCTATCGGTTCTTCCAGACGGCCGCCTACCGCCGCGAGAAGCTGCGGCTCGCCGGCCAGCTCTCCGCGTTCAACGATCGCCTCGTCGGCTCGCTCCGCAGGGGGTTTGAATCCAACCTGGTCCCGGCGGCCGACCTCAGCCTGGCGGAGGTGGAGCGGGAGGCGGTCCGCCAGATGGACGAGGCCGCCCGGCAGGACTACGCCGTGGCCCTGGCCGACCTCCGCAACCAGATCGGCATCCCCGAGACGGCCGGGACGGCCGAGCCCCTCGGGGAGTTCGTCCTGCCGGGCGAGATCCCTCCGGCGGACGATCAGGCCCTGATCGCTCTGGCCTTGCAGAGCCGCCCGGAGATCCACGCGGCCCGTGCCCAGGTCCGGGGCGCCTACGCGGCCGTCTGCCTGGCCAAGGGGGACCGCATCCCGACGCTGGTCGCCGGCCCGGAGTACCAGAGCAACGAGACGGGGACGCAGTTCTTCGGCTTCATCCTCGTCGCCCCCTTGCCCGTGCTCAACAACGGCACACCCCTGGTCCGTCAGCGGGAGGCGGAATACCGGCGGGCCGTCGTGGCCTTGCAGCAGGTCGAGCAGCGGACCATTGCCCAGGTCCGCGCGGCCGTGGCGAAGTGGAACGGGGCGAACCGCCTCGTCGCCCGGACCGACGGCCTGGCCTCCACCCTCCAGGCTCAGGTCGCCCGCGTGGAACGCCTCTTCGAGGAGAACCAGACGGACCTGACGAAGCTCCTGCAAGCCCGCCAACGCCTGATCCAACTGGAGAACGCCCGGCTCGATGCCATCTGGCAGGCGACCCAGGCCCAGGCCGACCTCCTGACGGCGCTGGGGGCACCGACCCTCCTCGGCGCGGTCCGAGACGCGTCGATCCGTCCGCCGGGTCACCAGTAGGGCGGCGCCCACTCCGACCGCTGCTGACGATCGGAGGGAATCCTCCTGAATCGCTCGGATCCGTGATCTTTGTAGGGTGGGTGCAACCCACCGTATGCTGGTGGGTTGCACCCACCCTACGGGAGGAGAATCCTCCTGAATCGCTTGGATCCGTGATCTTTGTAGGGTGGGTGCAACCCACCGTATGCTGGTGGGTTGCACCCATCCTACGGGAGGAGGATCCGTGATCTTTGTAGGGTGGGTGCAACCCACCGTATGCTGGTGGATTGCACCCACCCTATGGGAGGAGTACACCAGGCGATTCGGTATCAGGTCTCTGCTCCCCGCGCCCTGCACCGAGGCCCCGCTTCGGGCAGAGCCGTTCCAGCGCACAGGCCCCGCACCGGGGGCGCAGCGCGGCGCAGGTCGTCCGGCCGTGCGTGATCAGCCAGTGGCTCAGCACGATCCACCGCGCGCGGGGCACGAGACGCGCCAGGTCGTGCTCGATGGCCTCCGGGTCGGTGGCCTCGCTCAGCCCCAGGCGGAAGGCCAGGCGCTTGACGTGCGTGTCGACGACCACGCCGGAGGCGATCCCGAACGCGTTGCCCAGCACGACGTGGGCCGTCTTGCGGCCGACCCCCGGCAGCGCCGTCAGGGCGGCGAGGTCGCGCGGGACCTCGCCGCCGTGGTGTTGCACGAGGGCCAGGGCCATCCCGAGCAGGTGCCTGGCCTTGGCCCGGAAGAACCCGGTGGAGTGGATCAGCGCCTCGAGCTCGGCCGGCTCGGCCGCCGCCAGCGCCCGCGCGTCGGGGTAGCGGGCGAACAACGCCGGGGTGACCCGGTTGACCCGCGCGTCGGTACACTGCGCCGACAGGATGGTCGCCACCAGCAACTCATAGGCGTCGCGGAAGTCCAGGGCGCAGTGGGCCCCGGGGTAGAGCCGGGCCAGCACCCGCGACACCCGGCCGGCGAGGCGCCGGCGATCGGGATCCGATCCGTCGGGAGAGGGCATGCCGAGTCGCCTCAGGTCCAGAGGGTCGCGCCGGACGATCATGGTGGCGGTGCCGGCCCCTGTCAATGCGATCCGGGGCCGGGGCTTGTCGGTCTCCTCCGCGAAACTACAATGCACCTCATCGGTTGAGGAGGATCGTCCCGGGGCCTCCGCACCGATCTCGTCCCGCTCGGCCGGCATGACGGACCATCGCGATGGATCCCGACCACGACCTCCGTGATTTCCACAATGTCTGCCGCCTCTTCCCCCTGCCCAAGGTGGTGCTCTTCCCCCACGCGGTGCTCCCGCTGCACATCTTCGAGCCCCGCTACCGTCAGATGACCGAGGACGCCCTGGCCGCGGACAAGCTGGTGACGATCGTACAGCTCCGCCCCGACCTCCCCGCCGGCAATCCCCGCCGTCCGGCGATCGAGACGGTCGGCTGTCTGGGCAAAATCGTTCAGTACGAGCGGCTGGCCGACGGCCGCTTCAACTTCCTGCTGGTGGGTCGCAAGCGGGTCCGCCTGACCCAGGAGCTACCCAGCACCCGGCTCTATCGTCAGGCCGAAGCCCAGCTCCTCGAGGACCGCTATCCGCCGGGCTCCGTCGCGCCGATGCGCCGGGAGTTAATCGCGCTGTTCCGCACCCTGGCCGAGCGCGAAGGGAACCTCGACTCCGACCTTGCCCGGTTGCTGGAGACGAACCTGGCGCTGGGCCTCTTGACGGACCTCGTTGCCCACGCACTGGGCCTCCCCCCCGCGGTCAAGCAGGCCCTGCTCGACGACTGCTGCGTCGACCGCCGCGCCCGGAGCCTGATCGCGATCCTCCGCCCTCTGGCCGGCGGCGGGACCCCGCCTCCGGCGCCGGGCCCCTCCTACCCGCCGTCCTTCAGCCCCAATTAGCCGGGGCCGTCCGGGGCCGCTTGCATTTCCCCGCCCGGCCGCTTAAAATCCCCGTTGGTTTCTTCCCAAGTACGAAGGACAACGAGAGTTACGATCGGCACCATCGAGAGCCCAGCCATGTCCCAGGGATTACCGACGGAACGTCCCCCCTCCTCGGGTGACGGCCGGGCCGAGGCCAATGGCGCGCAGGAGGCCCTGGAGCAGGTCCCGGTCGACCTGGAGCGGATCCGCCGGGCGGTCCGCGAGATCCTGCTGGCCGTCGGCGAGGACCCCGATCGGGAGGGGCTGCAGGAGACCCCCGACCGGGTCGCCCGCATGTACGCCGAGGTCTTCCAGGGGCTGCACCAGGACCCGCGCCAGCACCTGCAGAAGCGGTTCACGCAGAAGTACGACGAGATGGTCACGATCAAGGACATCCAGTTCGAGAGCTTCTGCGAGCACCACCTGCTCCCGTTCACGGGCAAGGCGCACGTCGCCTACCTGCCCAACGGCACGGTCGTCGGCCTGTCGAAGATCCCGCGCGTCATCGACGTCCTGGCCCGCCGGCCCCAGGTGCAGGAACAATTGACCGAGCAGGTCGCCGACCTCCTGATGCAGGAGCTCGACGCGCGCGGGGTGGCCGTCGTCATGGAGGCCAGCCACAGTTGCATGACGATCCGCGGCGTGCGGAAGTCGGAGAGCTTCTGCGTCACCAGCGCCGTGCGCGGGGCCTTCCGCAACAACCTGGCCACCCGCATGGAGGTCCTCTCCCTGATCCACGGGAAGATCTCCTGACTCGGAAGGCAGTGGCCAGGAAGCAGTGGCCAGTGGCCCGTGGCCAGTAGATGAATTCTTCTCTTCTCTAGACAGTGGCCCCCAGGTGAATTCTTCTCTTCTCTGGCCACTGGCCACGGGCCACTGGCCACTGCCTCCTGGCCACTGGCCATTCTTTGGGCTGCCGATGTTGGCCGATTTCGCCCTGCGGCTGGCGGGGGGTTTGTCGGGCCTGCTGCTGCTGGCGCCGTGGAGGATCGTCCCGGTGGCGTTCTTCCGGACGCACTGCCAGATCATCCTGGCGCTGCTGGTCCTGGCGGCGCTGGTCCTGGCCGCGGAGGGTCCGGAGCGGTCGGGCACGGCCGCCGCCGTCAGCGGAGGTGCGGCGGCCCTGGCCTACCTCGCGTCGGTCGCCTGGGGCCTGGGCTTGCCGAGGCTGGGCGTCCCGCTGACGGCCGGGCTGCTCGCCGCGACGGGGGCGCTCTTGACGGCGGCGGCGCGGGACCCCTCGATCGAGGTCTGGGGACTCAATGCGGCGGGGAGGTTGGCGTCGGCCTTCCTCCTGGGCGCGACGCTGACGGCGATGTTGCTGGGGCACCATTACCTGACCGCCCCGGCGCTGTCGATCGCGCCGCTGCGGCGGTTCGTCCGGTGCACGGGGGTGGCGCTGGGGGTGCGGGCCGTCCTGGCCGCCGCGGGGCTGGGCCTCTGGGCCTCGGGGAGAGTCCCCGGGTCGGCCGCTGCGGGGGTCGAGCCCCTGTTCCTGACGATCCGATGGGGCATGGGGATCGCGGGCCCGGCCCTGGCCGTCGTCCTGGCGTGGAAGACGGTCCAGATCCGCTCGACGCAGTCGGCCACGGGCATCCTCTACATCGCCATGACGCTGGTGCTGTTCGGCGAGCTGACGGCGCTGGTCCTCTCGCGGGGCGTCGGGGTCGTTCTCTGAGCGGGGGACCGATCGGAACCGCTCGCCATGTGATAAGATCCACCGGCGGGGGACGTTCCAGGAGAGGCGGGGTGGCCGTGGCGGACGCGGGACGACCGATCGAGCTGACGTACGAGTGTCCCGGCTGCGGCGCGGTGGGATCGGTCCCGGACGTCGCGCGGGAGGCGACGGTGACGTGCCGGTGCGGCCGGTCGCGGGCGCTGCACGCGGGGGCGCTGGAGGAGGGGGGGCTGGTGGCGTGCCCCTGGTGCGCGACGCAGGACCTGTATGCCCAGAAGGATTTCCCCCACGGCCTGGGCCTGGCGATCGTGCTGGCGGGGTTCGCCGTCAGCACGGTGTTCTGGTACGTCTACCGGCCCATCGCCGCGACGGCGGTGCTGCTGGCCACCGCGGCCCTGGACCTGGTGCTGTACTACCTCGTGCCCGACGTGACGATCTGCTACCGTTGCCTGGGCCAGTCTCGGGGCCCGGGGGCCAATCCGGGAGGGCGGTTCGCCCCGTTCGACCTGGCCATCGGCGAGCGCTATCGTCAGGAGCGGCTCCGGGTGGAGGAGTTGCGGCGCCGCCGGGGGGCGGCAGGTCCCGCCCCCCCGGCCTGAAGTCCGGCGGCGTCGCAGGCTCGAGTTCGGCGTCTTTTTGCCTCTTCAGAGGTTCTCACACGACGATCGTCGCATCCCGACGGGCCCGCGCTCCCGCCCGCTCCCAGGGGGAGAGGTTCGGGGTGGGGGCTCTGGGTGTGAGGCCCCCTAAAGGCTGAGGTTTCGGGCCCACCGTGGACGATCGGCGCGCGCGGATTCACGATGACCTGCGGGGTCTGCTGGCGGGCGACCTGCTGTTCGCCCCGGTCCAGAGGGCGCCGTATGCGCAGGACGGCAGCCTCTTCGAGGTCGACCCGCTGGGGGTGATCGTCCCCCGGACGCGGGACGACGTGGTGGCGGCGGTGCGCTACGCGGCCGACCAGGGGATCCCGATCCACGCGCGGGGGGCGGGGACGGGGCTGGCCGGCGAGAGCCTCGGACCGGGACTGGTCCTGGACTTCAGCCGCTTCTTCCACCGGATCGTCGGCATCGGCCCGGAGCACGTGGTCGTGCAGGCGGGGGTCGTCCTGGACGTCCTCAATGCGCGGCTGGCCCCGCGGGGCCGGCGGCTGGGGCCCGATCCGATCGGGTCGGAGGCGGCCACCATCGGCGGGATGATCGGCGGCAACGCGGCGGGGCCCTGGTCGTTGCGCCTCGGGCCGATGGCCGACCACGTCGCGCGATGCGAGGTCGTCTTCGCCCACGGCGAGGTCGGGGTGCTGGGCCGCGAGCCCTGGCCCGCGGCCGACGCCGGGCCGACCGACGGGAAAG
>JADMIO011778369.1_pt1 | contig 13371 bp, 6 predicted proteins | sample 8958161 | NCBI WGS metagenome assembly JADMIO01 (sample SAMN16585339, study PRJNA669376) | soil metagenome | isolation source: Crop rotation soil | place: USA: Cullars Rotation, Alabama | collected 2011 | reverse complement strand
GCCGCGACTTCAAGTCACGTGAATTCCAAGCTTCGGATCCCACTGTGCTGGAAAGGCCGGCGGTACCCGTTAGCACACTGCAAGTCCTGCGAGAGAGGTTCTCTCAAGCCGGCCAGTCGCTCGTTATTACGTCTCGGGAGCCGCTCGCAGCGATCGCACGCACAGCCGGGCATGTGTCGCGCCTTGATGGTCTTTTCGGACCGAACATTGCGTGCGCGCCACTGACCGAGGAGGAGTCGATCTCCCTTATCACAACCTCACTGCCCGACAAGCTGCCCCCGGATTCTCTAAACGAGGTCGGCTTGACAACATGGATTCTCCGCCATGCTGGGCCTCATCCACTATTCATAGACGACCTCCTTTCACGCGTGCGCAAGCGTGCGCTCAGAGGCGCGCCAGTAGACGCAGAGTTTTTAGCAGACCTAGCACGCAGAATCCCAGAGACCTGGGAACGATATTTTGCGGCGATGTGGCGTTCGCTCTCCTCTGACGAGGCCGAGCTAGTATCTCGCATAAGCACAGGGGCTAGCCTAGCTGCTGATCGCGAAGAGGCCCGTCGAGTAGCTCGTCTTCGCTCTATTCTCCATTGTGGCCCTGGGGACTGTGAACCAATTAACCCGCCTCTGCGCACGTGGGTATCCTCCGCACAATTGCGCAAGCTCGTTAACTCACTTCCACACAGTACGGTGTCCAACGCATCTCGCTCAGTGGAGGCGACCTTCGATACCATGCTCCGCGATCCGGACCCCTTGTATTACCTACGGCGCGCCGTTCAGCAGCTCGATCCAGGTAACCCAGATTACGATTCCGCAAACGCCATGCTCCGCACGGTCATGGAGAATTTTATTATCATTGCCGGCACTAGGGTAACGGGTAACTACGGTGGGATGAAAGGTGGACAGAATAGTCGCAAGGAAGTTCTTTCACGTATTGTTAAGCAGTGCTGCCTTGAGGAATCCTTTGTAGAGTTCTGGAATGGGTTTCTAAGTTATCTAAATAAGAACGGCCCACACCCCGGAGCTCCTGGGCAGGCGGACGACACTCTCTTACGTCTAATGCTCGTATGCAACATCCTTCAGCTCATTTCTACAAGGCTGCGCTCGCAAAGTCATACTCAGGTTGATCAACACTAGAGTAGCAGGGGCGGACTGACCGTCAGGCTTGCTTCTCATAGACCAATGGCCCGCAATCGCCGCCTCGGATAGACAAGGACAACCCCCGACCCGGCAGTCAACGAATGCCGCCTCCCCCCCACAGCCGAGCCTCCTATAAGTTTCCGCGTTTGTTGAAATCACGGTGTCACGCTAGTGCTCATGGTTGGTCGACAACCAGCGAGGTTTCTGATTCTACGCCCATGTCCTGCTCCATAACACTCGGCAGCCGGAGCAACCTGTCCTTGAGGAGCTTGATCGTGTTAGGCTGCAGGGCAGCATTCTTCCGCCTACACTGCCATTCGGCAATTGAGTCGTAGACACAATGACGCAGGTAGTTGAGTACACCCTCGCTTCCCGCCAACTGTGACCAGTGCGGGTGATTGCAATTCACCACTACAATGATGCCCATGTCACCGACATCAGTTGCAAAGTACGGATCGTTAGGTGATTCGTCGAAAGAGAGATAGACCCGACAGGTGGTCTCACCCACACTGGCGTTAAACCTGGGCTCCTCTCGCTCAGCGGCGCTCAATATGGGCTGGTTAGCCTGTTCAATCACGTCGGGTGGAGGCACACTCTCGATTTCGACCAGATCCACAAACTCCTGCGACTGCATTTCCGTTCGCAGCTCATCTACGGCAGTCTGTACTTCAGTTTGGGTAGGGCCGCGTTTGTCACCCTTTCCCTTTCGTGGTACTTTGGCGAGTTCGACGAAGTCACGACTAATTTCTCCAAGCAGCTTCTGTACCTCGTCTTCCTCATCTCCCGTCCACAGAATGTCATCCTTGGTGTGGCTCACGTCAAAGTCGTCTAGGTGGATTTCCCCGGTGATTCTCTGGTTGATTAGATCGTTAGTTCCTTGGTACTGGCCGAAGATCTCCTCGGGCCGCCAAGCGTCTGGGTGCCCGCGAATGACACGGCCAAATCGCAAGATTGAGAAGCCAGCATTGGGCCTTCCACTTCGACCCTCGCCTAGGATACCTACATATCCCCAGACACGCTTTCCGTTGACTTCAAAAGAGAAATCACGTTTATAAGGTTCACCCGCAGCGTTGGCCAGGAAACTCTCCTTGGCGTCCCACTCTAGCAGTTTCCCCTCCCACCATAAATCAAGCAGCCCGGTCCGGATGTCCACTCTATACATCGACTTCAGGAAGTCTTTCACCTTGGACAGGCGACGCCCCTTCAGTTTCGAATGAAGGCGTCGTACCTCGATTACTGTGTAGTGCAGGCCTGCTGGTTTGGGAGTGCGCCTTTCAGGAAGATCTACATTCCCTTTCGCTACATCTTCTACGTTGAAAACCGTGGCAATTTCGTAGTCGGTGCCAAACTTCTTGGTGGTGATGGCCCACTCCTCGCCCAACCAGCAAGCGGCCGTCTTAAGTCCCAGCCCGAACTGTGAACGACCGCTAACGATGGAGGTTGGCTTCCCGATCTTTAGAGCATTGTCAAGCTCGGCAGCGTCCATTCCCATGGCGTTGTCCGAAATCCGAAGGAGGCTATTCTCGCGGTCGTATACGATCCGGACCTCGAGCTTCTCAGACTGGTCCTTTAGCAGTGGTTCCAGGAGCTCGCGATTCCGGAAGAATGACTCCGTAGAGTTATCTACGAGCTCAGCTAAGGCATGCCACGGAGTATATCCTAGCCGCTTATAGGAGAGGATAACATCGGAGCCGATTTCAACCTTGACTGCCATTAGATCACCTCCCGCAGGCGGGCGGGAACGAGACTTAGCTCGCCCTCTTGGTCACGAATTAGAAGAAAACTGTTCACTTGCGTAGGGAGTGGATATCGGCGCAACGGCATTAGCCATACTCGATCGGCAGAATCTACTCGACGCCACACACTCCTTCCGCCTTCGGTCGCTATGGTCAATCGGCCAGATTGTAATTCGGTCACGCTTGCTGGCGAGTCAATGATGAGAGACTGACGCATTAGCGGGTCTACCCTACAGACTGAGACGATATCCTGGAGAGGTTCTGGATGGTCGCCATCGATGAGGAGTACTTCACGATTCGTCTGAGATCTGAACACTTCAACCACGCCGATCTGAGCCTCCCATTTCCCCAGAAGTGAGCTCCAGCTAGGGCATGGCTCATTGACAAGAACAAGCACACCAGGTGACGTGCCCATCATCATTTCCCTAAGGGCCTCCTTCGACAGATGCTGATGCTTCTCCCCAAGGTAAGCAGCGTCTTCGCGGCCATAGTCAGCAGTCGCCAAAACGGCAACTTGCGGCTCTACGTGGTCCCGCAGGGAATGGCTAGAAAGTTCGACTTCGACTACCCACCACTTTCTATATCGCCGGTCTATCAGGGCAAGGTCGGGCATCGCCGAGCCGTACTCTGATGTCACTATCTTCTTATATGGTACCAGGTGTGAGGTAGGATAGAGCTCGCCCGCATTAGCTAGTAAAAGGGACTCATAGTCGGCCTCAAAAAGCGAGCCGGGCGATACTGATTCATAGCGCTCACCGCGAGCAATCAACCTAGCCACGTGAAATCTTAGCTTTGCGCCAACTGACAGTTAGTACGCCAGCCAGGCGTGAGGCTTCCAATGCTAGGCGCTCCCGCTCGGGGCGAGTGGCGAATATCGTATACACAATTGCATGGCCCTTACCGGGGGCTGGTCGTAACACTCGGCCAAGCCGCTGTACTCTCTGTCGATTGCTAGCTGTCGCACTAGACACCACAGCTAGCCGTACTTCGGGAATATTTATTCCTTCATCGAGTGCGCGGCATGTGACTAGCACGTCGAAGACTCCCGTTCGGAAGAGTCGAAGATTGTCTCGCCGTAGGGACGGCGACAGCCCTGAATGATAGATCGTAGCGCTGTGGCCTCGTGCTTTCAGATGAGCGAGGATGCGATCTGCGTGATCGATCGATTCGTGAAATACTAGAGTGCGAGTCCCTTTGTAAGACTCCACGATCTTTGCCGTAACTGGAATTCGCATTTCCGCCAAACCTGCTACCCGGGCCCTCTTTCTAAGAAGAATTTTTTGCCTCTCCTCTTTCTGATTGGCTAGGCCTTTTGTCGTCTGCAGACGTGCAAGTTGACGGGTAAGGGTCGAGTACTGCTGCCTCTCGTGGTCAAGGAGTGGCACCTCAACGTTAATAATCTCAAACGGCACTAGAACGCCATCCGCAGTCGCCTCCTGTAAGCCGTAACGGTATAGGATGGGGCCCAACCACGGCCTCAGAACCTCTTCGTACCTAGCATCGTATTCGCCCTCCGGAGTTGCCGACATGCCGAGTGTAGCAGTGTAGTCTCCGGAGAGTATTAGTGAATTGGCTGCGCTCCCGACCCGGTGACATTCGTCCACAATGAGAGCAGCTGCCCCTCGAGCCAAGATCTTACCGGCTGCCCAACGCGCAGTGTTGAAAACCATAACATGCACTTGACGTTCAATACTCCCTGTTCCTAGCCCTGACCAGAGTCCGATTTGCTCCTCAGCGAAACCACCATCTTCCTTGAGGGTAACGTACCACTGATCGAGGAGAGCCTGGGTTGGCACTGCAATGATTACTTTAAGATTGGGCAGTTCCTCGAGTAATGACCGAATACACAAAATTGCTAGGAAAGTCTTCCCCCCACCGGTGACGACCTCGATGATGCCACGACGGCCACAGCAGAGCCAGGCATCAAGTGCTTCGCGTTGCCACCTCCGCGGCTCCGGGGTCGCAAGGCTACTCGAGTGCAAAATCCCTCATTTCGAGTGGGGCCTGAGGAGACAAATTCAGAAACCTTCCTCGCGAACTTTCTACATATGCTTCGTTCGCTTCCACGGCGATCCATCGGCGCCCTAGTCGTTCTGCAACAGCACCCGTCGTGTTACTACCCGCGAAGGGATCAACCACCAAGTCTCCAGGGTCAGTGCAAAGTCGAACGAAGAACTCTGCCAACGCGGCGGGCATGCGTGCAGGGTGTGGGACTATTCCCCTAGACTTACAGTAACTGATGTAGCCGTCGGAATGTGAGGTATTCGCTCCGGATAGTAGGTTATCCAAAGCCGGCTGCTCATCTAGCATCAATACGTTGGGTGGAATCGCTCCACCATTGTCGGTAAGGAACGAAGTCTGGCCGATGATGTGCTCGGACGGTCGTGGGCCAGCATTGTAGGTCTGCTTGGTCAACAGACTCTTCATCGAGGCGCTGTACGGCTTTAGGACATTTCGGTTGTCCGCCTTAGGCTTGGTGGTATTGCTAAGCCACCAAAGGCGCGTAAATGCGTCCTTGACCCGAATGCGTTCGACATTTACCCATTGTGCCGGAGTTGGCAACTTTGCTGGGTTGTACCAAATGAATTCCTGACAAAGGAAAAAGCCACCGCTTTTTTTGAATTCCAGCAGGGATTCTAATGCCAGCGTTGACATCACAGGCTCGCCCGGCTCCCAGGCGTTACCCATTTCTAGGACTATGGACCCATTGGGTTTGAGGATTTCCCGCAGTACAGGCGCGAACCCGCTCAACCAAGATTTGAACTGCTCTCCTTCCTTATTACCGTATCTCTTCTTTCGGTTCAGTGGAAAAGGGGGAGAGGTGAATACAAGTTGCACTTGCCCCTTGAGAGGCTTCGACGATTCGTGACTGAATACCGCCTGGCTGTTACCGAGAACAGACACGCCCAGATGCGTAGCGAAGCAGAGCTTAAAGAAGTCGCCCGATTCGGCCCATCGCTTTAGGTCGTTGCTATGCGCGGCTTGCTTTCTTCTCATTGTACCCAGTCGGCGTGAGCATTTTTGTTACACGCAATCGGAGGAGCGCACCAGATCTGAACCGCAGGACAAAGGGCTGACCCCCAATCGATCGATGAGAGTACCGAATGGAGTCCTGGTCTTGCTGGGCGCCAGTGAACACCCAAGACGGCGCTCTCTGTTACACCGACATACTACCTCGTTTTGCGGCTGTAAGGGAATTAACAACAATACAAACGGTCAGCCAAGGCACCGTCGTGTGCTGCACCGTCGGCGCCGAATCCGGATTCGCGCTGGACGACACGTACTGACTACTGACGCGTTATTCAGGCGCCGTCATGCGCAGGTCTTCAACCGGATCCTCGCACACAGGCCCATGGCTCTGTGGGGCGCCAGCGGGCCCGGTTATGGACGGCTCGAGGCGTAGCGAGATCCCAATGGCGATAGCTGAGCGGCGTGTGGGGACGAGAAGATCACGCTGTCCGGCGGTGCGCCAGCTGGGAAATCCGGCAACAGGCGGGCGAAAACTCTCATCGGCTCAACGGGGGGGGATCCGCACAACTTTATCAACATATTCGCGCCAGGCGAATGGTCCAGTAGCAGGCCGGAGTGGGATCATGTAGGGACGGGGTGCTGCCGGTGACCGGGAAGCAGCCGGCGAGGCGCCGGCAATGGGGGGTAGATAGGCAGGCGAACCCACTGCCCCTACCCACGCGCTTGCACCCCCGGCCATATGCGCAATTCATGCCCCTCATGCGACAGCAGCACATGTGCCACCGGCCGCGCGTCCGCGGCCGCGGCCGATTCGCGCCCACCACTCCTGGGCCCGCTCCGTGCTCCACCCCGACAGCAGGGAAACCGCCAGGGTGCCGAGCCTCGCCCTGACCCGGCCGGCCACGAGCCAGACCAGGCCCATGGTCGAGCTGGCGCAGAGGTGCCCCACGGCCACCGGCATGGTCACCACCGCGACGAACGGCGCGCCGCCGATGAGGGTCATACTGATCGTGAGGGCGACGTAGAACCCGAACGAGACGAGGAAGAGCGTCTTGGCGACCAGCGCCAGGCGCTCCCGCACGAAGCCCAGGCCGCTGGAGCTGTCCAGGCCGCGCTCGAGCAGCGGACGGCTCGCGCTGTCGGTTGGCCGGGTCGACGGTGGCAGTGCGACCGGCGGAGCTGGGTTGGGCATGGGGAGAAGATGGCCTTCCCCGGGCACGAGGCAAGGAGCAGGCGACGCGGGTGGACGCGAAACGGCTGCCGGACTTGGCGGCGCAGCCGCCCCGAGGGGCCTGCTATATTTCCGCATGTCCCTTCCAGCCTTTCACCCCGCCATCTCCCGCTGGTTCACCGAGCGCCTGGGCCAGCCGACCCCCGTCCAGCAGCACGGCTGGGAGGCCATCCGCGCGGGCCGGAACGCCCTGATCTCGGCCCCGACCGGATCCGGCAAGACCCTCGCGGCCTTCCTCATCGAGCTCGACCTCCTGCTCCGCGAGAGCCTCGCCGGTGCGCTGCCCGAGGAGACCCGGGTCCTCTACGTCTCGCCCTTGAAGGCGCTGAGCGCCGACATCCACCGGAACCTCGCCGAGCCCCGGCGGGAGATCCGGCGGCTCGCCGAGGAGATGGGGCTCGGCACGCCGCGGATCACGGCCGCGGTCCGCTCCGGCGATACCCCGGCCGCCGAGCGGGCGGCGATGCTCAAGACCCCGCCGCACATCCTCGTCACCACGCCCGAATCGCTCTACCTCCTGCTGACCGCGCGGCGGAGCCGGGACATGCTGCGGACGGTGCGGACCGTCATCGTGGACGAGATCCACGCCGTGCTCGAGTCCCGGCGCGGCGCCCACCTGGCGCTCAGCCTCGAGCGGCTGGAGCACGTCGCGGGGCGGCCGCTGCAGCGGATCGGGCTCTCGGCCACGATGGAGCCGATCGGGGAGGTGGCACGGTGGTTGGAGGGTGCAGGGCGAGACGATGGAGGTACTGCGGCCGGAGTCGAGGTGATCAACGAGGGCCACCGCCGCGCCCTCGACCTGGCGCTCGAGCTGCCCGGCTCGCCGCTCGAGGCCGTGATGTCGAACGAGGTCTGGGAGGAGGTCTATACCAGCCTGGCCGACCTGATCCGGGCCCATCGCACCACCCTCGTCTTCGTCAACACCCGCCGCATGGCCGAGCGGGTAGCACGGCAGCTCGCCGAGCGGGTGGGCGAGGAGGCCGTGACCGCGCATCACGGCAGCCTCTCGAAGGAGAGCCGGCTCGACGCCGAGGAACGGCTCAAGGCGGGCAAGCTGCGCGCCCTGGTGGCCACGGCGTCGCTCGAGCTGGGGATCGACATCGGGCACGTGGACCTGGTCTGCCAGCTCGGCACGCCGCGGCGGATCTCCACCTTCCTGCAGCGGGTGGGGCGCTCCGGACACACGGTGCACGGCACGCCCAAGGGCCGCCTCTTCCCGCTCACCCGGGACGAGCTGGTGGAGTGCACCGCCCTGCTCCGGTCGGTCCAGGCCGGGAAGCTCGACCGGATCGTGATCCGGGAGCAGCCGCTCGACGTGCTGTCGCAGCAGATCGTGGCGGAGACCTCGGCCGAGGACTGGCAGGCGGACGACCTGTTCGGGCTGGTCCGCCGAGCCTATCCCTACCGGCGGCTCGAGCGGGCCGAATTCGACGCGGTGGTCGCGATGGTCTCGCAGGGATTCGAGACCCGCCGCGGGCGCCGCGGCGCGCTGGTCCATCACGACACGATCAACGGACGGCTGCGCGGCCGGCGCGGCGCGCGGATGGCCGCGATCACCTCGGGCGGCGCGATTCCGGACAACGCGGACTACCGGGTGGTGCTCGAGCCCGAGGGCACGTTCATCGGCACGGTGAACGAGGACTTCGCGGTCGAGAGCATCGCGGGCGACATCTTCCAGCTCGGCAACCTGTCCTGGCGGATCCGGCAGGTGGTCCGGGGGACGGTCCGGGTGGAGGACGCCCGCGGGCAGCCGCCCAACATTCCGTTCTGGCTGGGCGAGGCGCCGGCAAGGAGTCGGGAGTTGTCGGAGGCGGTGGCGGACCTGAGGGGGAAGGTGGAGGCGGGGCTGGAGGCACGTCATCCCGAGCGCGCCCGTTATCCCGAACTCCGTCATCCCGAGCGGAGCGAGGGACCTACTAGAACGGGTCCGGAAACGCGTCGGCAAGGTCCCTCGGTCGCTGCGCTCCCTCGGGATGACGGCGCGAGCGGAGCGGAGGGCGCAGACGCCGCGCACGGCACGGCCAGCTCACAGCTCCTCGCCTATCTCGGCGAGGCCCACCGCATGCTCGGCGCCCTCCCGACACGCGACACCATCATCGCCGAGCGGTTCTTCGACGAGGCGGGCGGGATGCAGCTCGTGCTGCACGCGCCGTTCGGCAGCCGGGTGAACCGGGCCTGGGGCCTGGCGCTCCGGAAACGCTTCTGTCGCCAGTTCAACTTCGAGCTCCAGGCGGCGGCCACCGAGGAGGCGGTGCTGCTCTCGCTCGGGCCGCAGCACTCGTTCCCGCTGGAGACGGTGTTCACATTCCTCCATCCCGACACGGTGGGCGACATCCTGGTCCAGGCGCTGCTCGACGCGCCGATGTTCGGCACCCACTGGCGATGGAACGCGTCGATCGCGCTGGCGCTGCCGCGAAGCCGGGGCGGCCGACGAGTCCCGCCGCAGATTCAGCGGATGGAGGCGGAGGACCTCCTGGCCGCCGCCTTCCCCGATGCCGCCGCGTGCCTGGAGAACATTCCGGGCGACCGGGAGATCCCCACCCATCCACTGGTGCGGCAGACCATCGACGACTGCCTCAACGAGGTGATGGACCTGGACGGCCTGGTCACCGTGCTGCGCCGGATCCACGCGGGAGAGATCCGCTGCATCGCCCGCGACCTGCCGGAGCCGTCGCCGCTCGCGAGCGAGATCCTCAACGCCAAGCCGTACGCGTTCCTCGACGACGCGCCGCTGGAGGAGCGCCGCACCCAGGCCGTCTACACCCGCCGTGCCACGGAGCCCTCCTCCGCGGACGACCTCGGCGCACTGGACCCGGCGGCCATCGAGCGCGTGCGCGACGAGGCCTGGCCCGAGGTGCAGAACGCCGACGAGCTGCACGACGCCCTGCTCACCTCCGGCTTCCTCACCGAGGACGAGGGCAGCGCTGGCCGGGCGGGCGAGGCCTGGCTCGGGTACTGGCGGGAGCTGGTCGAAGCCGGCCGCGCGGTGCGGCTGGCGTCGGGGGATGGCCGTCCGGCCCTCTGGGTCGCGGCGGAGCGCCTGGCGGAGCTGGAGCAGCTCTCCGATCCCGCGTCGCGGGAGACGGCGGTGCGCGAGATCTTCCGCGGCCGGCTCGGCATCCTGGGTCCGGTGACCGCGGTCCGGCTCGCCGCCTCGCTCGGGCTGCCCGGGATCGAGGCTGAGGCGGCGCTGATCGCGCTCGAGGCTGAGGGAGTGGTGCTGCGGGGACGGTTTACGCCAGGCGCCCTGGTTGCGCCCGGCGAGCTGGAGTGGTGCGATCGCCGGCTGCTGGCGCGGATCCACCGCTACACCCTCAACCGGCTCCGCGCCGAGATCGAGCCGGTGAGCGCGGCGGACTTCATGCGGTTCCTGTTCGCCTGGCAACGGGTCGATCCAGAGCACCGGGTGGCGGGGCTCGAGGGGCTGGCCACGCTGATCGCGCAGCTCGAAGGCCTGGAGGTGCCGGCCGCGGCCTGGGAGAGCGACGTGCTCTCGGCCCGCTGCGAGGCGTACGAGCCGATGCTGCTGGACACGCTGTGCCTGACAGGGCGTGCGGCCTGGGGCCGCGTGCGCGAGGGCGCGCAGGCGGGCGGGCGGGCGGGTGGATCTGTGGGGCCGATTCGCTCGACGCCGATCGCGCTGTTTTCGAGAGCGAACATGGGAGCCTGGCTGCCAGCGCGGCCCCCGGCGGATGAGCAGGCACTGTCGAGCAACGCGGCGCGGGTGCGCGAAGTGCTGGAGCAGCGCGGGGCGATCTTCTTTCACGAGCTGGTGGCCGCGTCGGGGCTGCTCACCACTCAGGTGGAGCAGGCGCTGGCCGAGCTGGCGGGGCTGGGGATGGTGACGTCGGACGGCTTCTCGGGGCTTCGGGCGCTGATCACGCCGTCGAGCAAGCGGAAGCCCCTGGGGAGCGGGCGGCGGCGGCATCGGACAGTCGCCCTGGGGTTCGAGAGCGCGGGGAGATGGGCGCTGGTGTCCGAGGGACCAGGGGTGCCCGAGGCGGAGCGGGTCGAGCTGATCGCCCGTGCGTTGCTCCGCCGCTACGGCGTGGTCTTCAAACGGATCCTCGCGCGCGAGCCGGCGGCGCCCTCGTGGCGCGAGCTGATCCAGGTCTACCGGCGCCTCGAGGCGCGGGGCGAGATCCGCGGCGGGCGGTTCGTGAGCGGGATGTCGGGCGAGCAGTTCGCCCTGCCGGAGGCGGTGAGCCAGTTGCGGGCAATCCGGCGGGCGGAGGCCGGCGGCAATCTCGTCGCGCTCGGCGCCGCGGATCCACTCAACTTCACCGGCATCCTCACGCCGGGGGAGCGGGTGCCCGCGGTGGGGCGGAACCGGATCCTGTATCGCGACGGGGTGCCGGTGCTTGCGCTTGAAGGCGGGGATGCAAGGGCGCTGGTACCGGATGAGGCCGCACCCTCAGCGGACCTGGTGCGGGCGCTGGTGCGCAAGCGGCTCACGCCCGCGCTCAGGGCGCAGCTGGCGATGTCGGGGCTGCCGGCGGGGGAAGCGGTACCCGGGAAGCGGTCCGCCCGGCGGCGGACGAAGAAGGCGGCAGCGAAGGGGGACTAGCCGCCCGCCACCAGCCTCCGAAACCCGGGATCCGCGCGCACCCGATCCCACGCCGGATCCGCCTCGAGCAGCGGCACCGAGATCCACGACGGCACCGAGAGCAAGGTCCTGAGCTCCTTCACGGCCGAGTCCGCCTCGCCCAGCGTCGCGTAGACCACCGCCAGATTCCGCAGCATGTCCACGCCATACCAGGTGTCCTTCTCCGACGGCACCAGCTCGACCGCACGTCGGCCCTCGCGGACCGCCTCGTCCCGGCGGCCAAGGCCGGCGTAGACCAGCCCGAGCGTCGAGTGGAGCGTGGGATCGTCCGGCCGGGCGCGGCTTCGCGGCTCCAGCACCCGCGCCGCCGAGTCGTAGTAGGCCCGCGCGGCCCGCGGGTCGCCGGCGAAGCGGCCGGCCCGGGCCTTCGCCAGGTAGTAGCTGCCGGAGTCCCCGCTGAACCGCTCGAAGGTGAGGTCGTTCACGGCCCGCTTGAGCTCGGGGTCCAGGTCCCGCCACAGCGCGGCGCCGGCGACGTCGCTCTGGGGCAGCCAGAAGGCCATCGATCCGGGCCCCGCGCGCCGCATGCCGTCGTTCAGCACCGAGGCGGCGGCCGCGACATTGCCGTCGCGGGCCATGATCAGCAGCGCCTTGTAGAAGTAGGCGGGAGACTCGGGCTCCAGCTCCATCACCCGGTTCACGTAGGGCTCGGCCTGGTCGTACTCCCGCCGCCGCAGGTGCAGCTCGAACAGGTCCAGGCTCTTGATCCCCGCCCGCGGATCGAGGTCCGCGGCCCGCTTGAGGTCCGCCTGCGCCTGGGTCCACTGGCCCAGCCGCCGCTCCACCAGCCCGCGGGCCCAGGCCAGGTCGCCGTTGCCCGGGTCGCGCGCGAGCGCGGTTCGGAATTCGCCCAGCGCCTTGGGGTAGTCCAGCTCGCCCCAGTAGTAGATCTGGCCCAGCGCCAGATGCGCCTCGGGCAGGTCGGGCACGAGCGCCAGCGCCGAGTCGGCGGCGCGCCGCGCCTCATCGAGCCGCCGCTGGGTCCGGTCGGAGTACAGGTGGAACTGCCAGATGTGGGCTCGCGCCAGCCGGGCGAAGGCCAGCGCGAACGAGGGATCCAGCTCCGTCGCCCTGGCGTACATCTCCTGCGCCCGCCGGAGATCCTCGGCGCCCGCGCCGCCGAAGTACTCGTTGCCGCGCAGGTAGAAATCGTAGGCCTGGAGGTTGCCGGTCGGCCGGGCGGCGAGCACCTGGTGATGGGTCGGCTGGAGGGCCAGGTCGAGTGCCGTCGCGACCTGCTCGGCGATCCGGGACTGGACGGTGAAGACCTCCTGCAGGGTCTCGTCGTAGCGCCCGGCCCAGAGGTGGCGGTCGTCCGACACCCGGATGAGCTGCGGGGTGACCCGCACCCGGCTGGGCCGCCCGGGCGTCTTCTCCCAGCGCACGCTGCCCTCGAGCACGTAGTCGGCGCCGAGCTCGCGGCCGATCTGCTTGAGCGGCTTGTCGCTCGTCCGGTACTGGTCGGCGCTGGTGCGGGAGATGACCGCGAGGTCGGGCAGCATGGCGAGGCGGCTGGTGATCTCCTCAGTGATGCCGTCGGTGAAGTAACCGTCCTCGGGCGCGCCCAGGTTCTGGAACGGCAGCACGGCGATGGCCCTGCCCGCCCCGTGCTCCTCACCACGGCGGGTCAGGCCGTAGGCCAGGGCGAGAGCCGCGAGCAGGGCGCCTCCCGCTGCGAGCAGGACGGGAAAG
>JADMIO011525513.1_pt1 | contig 13372 bp, 18 predicted proteins | sample 8958161 | NCBI WGS metagenome assembly JADMIO01 (sample SAMN16585339, study PRJNA669376) | soil metagenome | isolation source: Crop rotation soil | place: USA: Cullars Rotation, Alabama | collected 2011 | reverse complement strand
CCGCCAATGCAGCAGGCGTAGTTACACCTGACTATCCCTGGTTGAACCGCGCTATTGTGGTAGCGATCCTTTTCGGTTACTCATCAGTGATACTGGTGATGCTTATGGGACAGAGCCGTGTATTTTTCAGTATGAGTAAAGACGGTTTGATCCCTAAAATATTTTCAAGTGTAAATCCGAAAACACAAACACCCGCAAAGAACAATTTATTGTTCATGTTGTTTGTGAGTGCATTTGCTGCATTTGTACCGGCAAGGGTTGTGGGAGAAATGACAAGTATCGGAACACTCTTCGCATTTATATTAGTATGTATCGGTGTGTGGGTGATGCGTAAAAAAATGCCGAATATACCAAGAGCATTCAAAACTCCTTTAGTTCCGATAGTGCCTATCCTGGGAATAGGAACCTGTTTATTCATGATGGTGTTCCTGCCAATGGATACCTGGATCCGTTTGCTGGTTTGGATGCTGATCGGTCTTGATATTTACCTTGTGTATGGTGCTAAAAACAGTAACCTCGGAAATGGATCTGCCACCAGAAAAGGAATGAAGATGGCAAGAACAACCGGAATCGTGCTTGCACTTTTGCTTGCGCTGGTTGGTTTCCTTCATCAGAACAGTGTTGGTTTTGATTCAGACAAGACCTTATTATATATTTCCCTGGGACTTGCTGCATTGCATGTGGTATTGTATGCTAGCAAACTGGGCAGGAAGGAAGATGCTGCGTAGTCAAACAACCATTGTATAACTTATATAAAACCGTCCTTTTTTAGGGGCGGTTTTTTTATAATTACTCGCGTTCTTAAATCCTGCATAGTTCCCGCATTCGAAAAGTTTACAAAGTAGTCAGACATTTCCCGCAAAGGCGTTAACCCTTCGGGACGCAAAGCCGCCAAGAGATTTATATAATCGAAATGAACTTCAGTTAGCACTTTAGTATTATTCAGACTTTTCAAAATAAAGTGAAATTCTTCGCGGCTTTGCGTCCCGAAGGGTTAGCGCCTTAGCGGGAGGTGTCTTCGCTTGTCAGTATGTTCCCTATGCAGTCAGACTTTTCCCGCAAAAGCCGGAGGCGTCTTCGTTAATCAGCAAGCTTCCTTAAATTTGCCGCCTTATGGGAAGAATATTTGAAGTAAGAAAATCGACCATGTTTGCCCGCTGGGACCGCATGGCTAAACAGTTTACCCGTGTAGGTAAAGAAATCGTGATAGCCGTAAAAGCAGGCGGCCCCGACCCGAACACCAACCCCGCCCTCCGTCGTTGTTTCCAGAATGCCAAGGCCGTGAACATGCCAAAAGACCGTGTTGAAGCCGCGATCAAAAGGGCCCAGGGAAAAGACATGACGAACTATGATGAGATCCTTTATGAAGGATACGGTCCGCATGGTGTTGCCATACTTGTTGAAACTGCAACGGATAATCATGTAAGAACGGTTGCCAATGTAAAATCACATTTTAATAAAGGTGGTGGTACATTAGGTAATAGCGGATCGGTTGCTTTCCAGTTTAAAAAAATGGGTGTGTTTAAATTAAAACCCGAAGGATTGAATCCGGAAGATCTCGAACTGGAGCTGATCGATTTTGGTCTTGAAGAACTCGGCGAAGGAACTGGAGAGAACGGGGAAGATATTTTAGTAGTTCGCGCTGCTTTTAATGAATTCGGTAACATGCAAAAAGCGCTTGAAGATAAAGGCATCACTCCTATTTCTGCCGAGCTTGAGTGGATCCCATCCACAACAGTTCCTGTTAATGATGAACAGGCGGCGGATGTTTCAAAGTTGATTGAGAGACTGGAACAGGATGAAGATGTGCAGAAAGTGTTTCATAATATGGGATAATTTACCCACCGTAGCATCAGCGTAGGTGGACTGTCTGACCGCCTCGGTCTGACAGTTACTGAACGTCCTTCGATGCCCGGTCTGACGCTTATTTCGCTACTGACTTCTGTTTCTTAAAATACTCACTGATCAATGAGGTATAAAGCCTGTTGCGCGTAACATTCAACCTTAACTGCGCTTCATTTCTTTTCTTTTCATCGTGTATGATCGTCTGCGCATAAACATTCGCTTCATACATCGTTTCATTAACCTTTTTCTGCTTCTTGCTCAGTTTACGTCTACTCATGTCGGGGTAAGCTGAGATGACAGTCTTATCTCCGTACTGTTTTACAACTATTTGCTTACCGAGATGTCCTGACAGTTTTTTCAGGAGCATGTTTTCACTGATAGCCATATTGATTAAGTTTTGTTCGGGACAGGGATAAGATTCGTTCAAAATGATCGGTTTCAAAATTAGTATTTTTTAGGTTATTCTTATGCTTTTTCTATAATCATCTTAGGTTTATTTTACCAAAAACACCCTACGAATACCACAAGAATACCCTAGGATGAAAGTTATAAACTTAAGGCGATCTTATAGCTGTCCTATGGGGATCAGCAAACTGAAGGCATGAAACATTGTGGCTTTCGTACAAGTTTTACCAGTTAGTGGTATTGTCATGGGGCTTGCTGGTTGTTATTTTTACCCCGTTGGATTAAAAAATTGAATCGATGTATTACTATGTATACGTTTTATTAAGCGAGAAGGATACTCTTTTATATACCGGTTATACCTCCAATCTTGAAAAAAGAATTTCAGAACATAATACCGGGAAGGTTTATTCTACGAAAAATCGAAGACCCTTAAAGCATATTTATTTTGAAGGAGGACTTAACCAGCAAGATGCCACACGTCGGGAAAAATATCTTAAATCAGGAAACGGAAAAATATACTTAAGATGTCGACTAAGACAATTTTTTAATCCTACGGGGTGAATGAATTGTCTCAGTTGCTTAAAACCCTAGGCAATTATCCTGCGGATAAATTAACAGTAGAAGATTTAAGGCGTTACATGGCATATTGCCTTGATAAACTTAAACTATCAGAAAACACATTACACAGCAGAATAAATGCGCTCAAGTTTTATTATGAGCAAGTTCTGAAGCGAGATAAGTTTTTTTGGGAGATACCCAGGCCGAAGAAACAATTGATTCTTCCAAAGGTTTTGAGTGAAGAAGAATTAGCGCGTTTATTCCGTGCTTTGAAAAACCTCAAGCATAAAGCTATATTATTCACTGTATACAGTGCAGGATTAAGGGTAAGCGAAGTATCACAACTTAGGATCAGGGATGTCGACAGTGGGAGGATGCAATTATTTATTGAAAATTCGAAAGGGAAAAAGGACCGGTTTGTCAATTTAAGTCCTGTTTTACTGGATATATTACGCGAGTACATTCGTCAATACAGGCCGCGTCCGAAAGAGTTTCTTTTTGAATCAGAACAGACAGGAGGCCAATACCCGGTTAGAACGATTCAGCGGATATTTCAACTAGCGAGGCAGCAGGCTGGCATATCCAAAGAATTAGGTATTCATTCGCTCAGGCACAGTTTTGCAACACATTTATTGGAAAAAGGAACGGACATTAAATATATTAAAGAGATACTTGGTCATTTTAACATCAAAACAACGGAACGATATTTACACGTAAGCAGGAAGAGTCTGGTGAATATTGTAAGCCCTTTGGATGATTTATTCGGAACTGGGCGGTTGAAAGTGGAAGAAATAATAAGGAATACAAATGAAAAAAGCGAATAACACATTGGCGGCATGTAAAATAAAAAGTCCGAATTATAATTATATATTCATTAGGTATTTAGTGTTCGCCTAAAGCGTTTGGATGACGTATATTTATGTGTTAGCAGTAATTTTTTTGCAACACTTTATGCAATAACAAGTAGCGTTGCATCATGACATAAAACTGTGATGATTAGATCTGCCATCTTATTCCTTTTATTAATCTTTATTTCGACACATTCCAATGGACAAAAGATGGGGGATTATTACGTTCCAATTTCAATTGATAGTACACAAGGTGACAGACTAAGATTTCTTAATGACTCAACCGTTGAGCTAAGCAGCATACCACGACACATGATCCCATCTCTTAAAGCTGTTCATAAGTACACGATAGCAGACTCGACAATTCAGATATTTCCAGAACCTCATACCACCTACGACCTTCAGTTGGGAGGTCTATGCATAAATTCTCTTGTTCCTAAATCCAAAATGATTTTGACAAAAATAGAGGGAGGTTTTATTGATTATGATAAATCACTTATCTACGTTAGACAAAAGAACTTTGGTGACAATCCTGATATGGCTTTTATTATTGACGGCAAGACTTTTATTCAGGACGTTGGTGTGACAGATGGTTATGGGTTAGTTAAAAAAAGACCAAAAACAAATAAGCCTCTTCAAAAGAAATTAAAAAATATTGACAAAAATAACTGCACATTGGAAATTATAAGGGGGCTTAACGCTTATAAAAAGTTCGGAATAAAAAGAGTTTACGGAGTGATAGTCATTACTACAAAACGATAAAACTACCGCTAACATGAGGTTTTCTGCAATGCTGTCTGTCTAAAGTTTTAGTTTCATTAAATTTGACCGCACAGCAGAAAGCCCCAACGTTAGCCGCCACTACTGAGACCATGAATTTTTGAGAAAATGATTACTTTTAGGTAGATAATATTTCAGGATGTCAAAGGAAGAAATAAAAGACGAGATAAATAAGGTATTAGATCAGCTATCTAACAAGACCTTGGAAGACCTTCTTTCATTTCTCAAAAAAATAGAGGAAAAACATATTATTACCTTATTCGATCGGGACAGGATTGAAAAAATCCTAGAGGAAGATAAAGACCTTCTTACGAAACTGGCCAAATGATACTCATTTCAGAAGTTGAGCAACTCCATCAAACAATAATTGACAAGTTCGGAGGTTCGCTCGGCATAAGAGATCGATCTGCATTGGAATCCGCATTGGCCCGACCATTTCAAACTTTTGATAATAAGGAATTATATGTTTCAGTTCTCGAGAAGGCCGCCTCGCTGGTTGAAAGTATCCTCGTGAATCACCCTTTTATAGATGGAAATAAAAGAACAGGATATGCACTACTAAGATTGTTCTTAATTGAAAATGACCTGGATTTTTCAGTCTCCCAGGATAACAAATACGAATTCATTATTGATATTGCCTCTGGATCACTAAAATTTGAAGGAATTGTTGAGTGGTTGATGAAAAACACGACCAAAATCAGCGACGGCTAACATCGGTTTAGCGAAAGCCTTCATTTCCTCAAATTCGAAGAGTACTAATTAAAACGGCCTTCGCCAAGCCCTAGACGTTAGGCGCAATTGTGGAAATTCGGCAATTCGGTTTCTCATATGAAAACTATGCTTCAAAAATTTATTCCAATAGTAGCTCTATTTATTTCCTGCAATTCTAAGAAAGGAAATAACCAATCACCATCAGAGCCATCTCCTATCAAATCTGCAAACAATCACACAATTTTGGGAAGGGATAAAGCCAGAAAGCAAGCAATCGAAATGCTTAAATTATATTTGACACCTTTTTATCAGGATAGTTTGATTAAAGATTCCGCAATGGCTGTCAATTTAGCTGAGCCCCTTTTATTTAATATTTATGGAAAAGAAGAAATTATCAGTGAACGCCCATATGAAGTTTATCAAATCGATAGTCTTTGGTATTTATCCGGTACTATTCCAGAAGGAAATGAGGGCGGCGGTTTTGAAATTATTTTAGATTCAAGAAACGCGAGAATATATTCAATAACTCATTATAAGTAGCCCCAGACGCTGCTTCGCAGGTCTGGGCAGGCCGCGCTGAATAATAAATAAAATATTTTTGTGCAGCGCGACCCACGAAGAATCATTTATTTCGCCGGCCATACCTTCGTTACACTTCGATAGGCAAGCCTGCGCAAAGTTTACCCGACCGTAACGCTGTGGAGGCGGGCCCCAAACGTTATGCGGCATTTCTTGTAAGACTCTTAAAAATTGGGGAATCTTGCAGAATTACTTATCTTTGGCGTTAGTAACGTAATACAGGAGCATGATCGTTTCTTTTGGCGGTAAGGATACAGAGAGCATTTGGCAAGGCACGAGAGTCAAGAAATTGCCGCAAGCAATTCAGGAGATAGGACGAAGAAAATTAAGAATGCTGAATAATGCCGTGGATTTAACAGATCTGCGAATTCCACCTGCCAACAGATTGGAGAAGTTAAGTGGTCGGCTTAAAGCCTTTTTTAGTATTCGAATTAATGATCAAAGGAGGATAATTTTCAAATGGATAACTGGAAATGCTTCTGAAGTTGAAATAGTAGACTACCACTAAACAAAAGCAATTATGGCCAAATTAAAAAACATACATCCCGGGGAAATCCTCCTTGAAGAATTCTTAACCCCTTTTGAGATTTCCGCATATAGGCTGGCAAAAGAAATTGGCATTCCTCAGACAAGGATTTCAGAGATCCTAAAAGGCAATCGAAGAATAACTGCCGATACAGCTTTACGCTTAAGTAAATATTTTGGAAATTCAGCAAAATTCTGGCTGGGATTACAGGATGATTTTGATCTCGAAGAGGAACAAAAGTCCAACAGATCATCGATTAATGCGATAAAATCCCGTGCTAAAAAAGCCGCATAACATTGTTTGACAAAAGCCTGGTTGCATTCAATCCCAAGTGTCCTAAATTTAACCGGCCTTCGGCAAGCCCTCAACGTTGTAGGCTATTTTCTTCGTTACCGTTACAAACTGAAAAACTTTACACCAACAGTTGATTGTTTTAAATTTGTATAGCCGTTGAAACTGCTAAATATCCCCGTGACCTAGAGCTTATTATGTGAAAATAAGAGCAATTCTATATATTTTTATTCTTGCATCATTTGCATTTATTGCCTGTACAAAAAAGGGGAAGTGGCCGGACATTATACAAACTAAATTCTTTCTGACTTAATTTGTACCCTAACTATTCCATCCTGAATTTGATCGCTTCAATTGAGTATGGGAAATCAATTGGAAACTTTTCTTTTTCATAATTGTCAACGAGAATGCTAAGCACTCTGTATGGAATTTAATACGGAACTAAGAAATTTAATAATTCAAGTCGTCGATAACCAATTAGACGCTGATGACCCAGTTGAAGTGAAAATTACTTTTAATAGATTAGTCGCTTTGGGATATTCCAAATTCGAATCCAAACAACTTATAGGGCAATGTGTCGCTGTTGAAATGTTTGATGTAATTAAAGAACAAAAACCTTTTAATGAAGGCCGGTACGTTAATAATCTGAAACAACTTCCAAAAACTCCTTTTGATTAAAAGTCTAAAGAAGGGGAGTCGTCTTCGACAGCACACAACTTTGGGTTTTACGTTATGCGGGCTGCAGGATAAAACCTGATCGACAGTAATTCTATTTAACTTTAGTACATGGGCTGAGCTTCGGTTCCCTGAATACCCATAAACACAAAGCCCTTGCGTTATGCGCAACTGCAACTATCATTAGCATTCATAAGACAGGATCTGACAAGCCAACAATTACATTTAGCTGATTTCATGAGTGAGATTTCTGAGCGGTGCTATTATGCAGGGTGGATGCATAATCCAAATCACAATATTTGCCTTTTAAAAATACCTGTCCAACCATGAAGGTCAAACTGAAACGAATAATCATATTTTGCATAGATGTAGAGAAACTGGTATCCTTTTACCAGGAGAATTTTGGTTTGAAGCTTACCGGTAACCCCGATAAAAACTGGACTGTTTTAAAATCGGGCGCGATAGAAATAGCTTTCCACAAAAGCGGGGCTAAGTTTTTACAGGCAGATTTTCAAAAATTTAAAGGCGCAAACTCTAATATCAAACTGGTACTCGAAATTGATTCGGACCTTGAGTATTTCAGAAAGAAACTGATTTCCCAAAAGGTAAAGATGAAGAACATTGTATCTGTTAAAGATCTGCCATACTCATGGTGTGATGGCATAGACCCTGAGGGCAATGTTTTTCAGATAATGCAGATTTTAACATGACGGTTCACAAACCCTCTCCGCTACTCTAATTATAGCCAGGTTGCGTAAATTCGTATCACTGTATGAGCGCCCCTCAACATGTAATACTTGCTGACGATGATAAGGACGACTGCCTGTTGTTCCAAGACGCAGTTGATGAGCTCCGGCTACAGGTTCAGGTTGTAACGATTCACGATGGTGAACAACTTTTGAAAAGCCTGCTAAAAGAAGATGAAAAACTTCCGGATGTAGTTTTCCTTGACCTTAACATGCCGCGAAAAAACGGGTTTAGCTGCCTGAAAGAAATAAAATCAACCCAACAACTTTCCGCAATTCCCGTTATTATTTTCTCAACCTCATACGACCCTGGAATCGCTGAGTTATTATATGACCAGGGCGCCCACTATTATATTCGTAAACCGGCCGACTTTGAAGAGTTAAAAAATGTAATCAAAAGGACCTTCATGCTTTTGCAGGAAACAGTTATCCAGCCTGCCAAAGAGAATTTCCTTATCAAAAAACCGAAAACACTCCCGTGAACAATTATTCCGAAAACAGCCAAAGTACCGGTCTCCGTTCCATTGATAATGAAACTAAAGAGCATAAAAATGAAGAAGCGCTTCGACAGTCGGAAGAAAAATACCGCATGCTGTTTAATTCGATGGATGAGGGCTACTGCATCATTGAATTTATTGACGGACCTTATGGACCTTTAAGTGACTACGTACATATTGAAGCCAACCCGGCTTACACTATTAATACCGGCATTCCTGATATCATTGGAAAACGGCTTCGGGAAATTGTTAAGGAAGAAGCTGAGAGCTGGCTGGAGATCTACGGTAATGTGCTTTCCACTGGTAAGCCTATCCGCTTTGAACGAGAATTGATCGCTACAGGTCGCCACCTCGAATTATCAGCATACCGGATTGAGCCTGCAGAAAGAAAACAGGTTGCAGTTTTATTTAAGGATGTTACAGAAAGAAAAAAAGCAGAACAGAAGGTAAAGGAAAGTGAAAGACTTCTCGAACAAAAAGTAAAAGACAGGACGGCTGAACTGGAACTCGCGAACGCAGAACTCAAAAAAATGAACAGGGAGCTGGAGTCATTCACATACATTAGCAGTCATGACCTGCAGGAGCCATTGAGAAAAGTTCAGACTTTTGCAGGGCGCATATTTGATAAAGACAAAGAACGCCTAAGCGAAACTTCAAAAGACTACCTGCATCGTTTGAAAAATGCGGCCTCGCGTATGCAGACACTAATACAGGATCTCCTTTCATTCTCAAAAATAAAGTCGGCCGAAAGAACATTTATACTGACAGATCTAAAAAACATTGTTGAAGAAGTAACTGCGGAGTTCAAAGATGTCATAGAAGAAAAAAAGGCAAAAGTCGAAATTGGTGAACTGGGTGAGATTAAGATCATCCCTTTTCAGTTCCGGCAGCTTATACAGAACCTCATCAGCAATTCGCTAAAGTTTTCCCGGCCCGGTATTGCCCCGCATATAATTATAATTAATGAATTGATACCGGCAAATCAATCGCAAGCTTCTGACGGTCGTGACGTTTATCACCTCATCTATACCGATAACGGGATCGGATTCGAACCTCATTTTGCTGATAAGATATTCGAAGTATTTCAGAAACTTCACAGCAATGAACAATACGAGGGCACAGGAATCGGGCTTGCCATCGCCAATAAAATTGCCGAAATTCATAACGGGAAGATCACAGCAACCAGCGAACTGGGTAAAGGAGCAAGATTTGATATTTATTTTCCCATTTGATTCGATGGATTTTCAGGCTTAAACTTCAATCTTTTGAAACAGGATGACCACTTGCACTTAATAAATTTCCAGCTATGTCTGATTCTGAAGCTTCTGATAAATCACTTATAGACGACCTTATCCAAAAGTTTTTTGCCATTTTCGATAATAAAAACAACCATCAGCATGATTGGGACCTGATCTACCGGATCTGTATACCCGAAACAACGATTATCAGAAAGAATGGATTTGGGCAAACGGTATATGATCTGAAAAACTTTATCGAGCCCAGGAAGATAATATTATCGGATGGAACGCTGACTGAGTTTGAAGAGTTTGAAATCGAAGAGCAAACTATCATAAATACTAATATTGCTCAACGCCGCAGCAGGTATCAGAAAAATGGTTACCTGGAAAATCAATTTTTTTCTGAACTGGGTACCAAATTTTTTAACCTTGTAAGAACAGAAAAAGGCTGGAAAATTAGCGCTGTTTTGTGGGAAGACGATAAAGCATGATACTCAAACTATCCCTAACATTGCATTATTACAACCAGGTTAGTATATGCAAATCACAGAACAACAACACTCAGCCGCTAATGCCATCATCGAATTGATCGCTTCAGATCTTGGCAAAAAAAGAGCAGTTCATCCAGGTACGGCAATTGCATCCTGCGCAAGGCTGGCAGGGAGCTTTATGTTTCGTTCGTTTAACCATCATCTTAAGAATCTTCCACCAGGGAGCGCAATATTGTCGGAAGTTGCAAATGAAAAAATTCCGGAACTGATTAATGTAATGGTATGGACCTTAGAAAACCTTGAGGTTAGTATCGATACTAAGAAACTTGAGAATAACAAAGAGACTGAATCCAATCTGAATTTCCTGGATACATTGAACAGGTTACAAAATAAGGCAGCAACAATAATGAATCAAAACAAGCTGAACTTTGAACAAATGGCTTTTTCCTGTGCCATGGCGACAGCTTTTATTATCAAAGAATGTCAGAAAGATTTGGATCCTGAAAGAGGTTTTAATACAGCTGTATTCAGTTTTATTGAGGGGTGTAAGACTTACCCTCCGGAGATTAATAGTCCTACCGGAAAGAAAAAAGGAATTTTCAGTTTTTGGAAATCGAAATGATTGAATCAGGTATTTGGAATTATATACATTCCGTACATCTTACCTTATAAAACCAGCCATAGAGTACACATCCCAGACAAATACCAAATGCCGTTTCAAAAAATAAAAAGGTCAGGCACATAAAACATCCAATTGTTGTTATGATGCCGGGTGAATTTAAAACGACAAGCAGATAAAACATAGTTCCTGCAATCGCAATTCCGATCTTCCAGGCAAATTTTTTCGGCTTCGCATTTACCCATTCAGGGTTCTGCCGGCTCACAATCAATCTGCCAATAATTAAAAAGGGTGAAAGGCGGGCAGACAGAAAAACCCTGATAAGCAAATCTGTAAAAAAGATGCAGACAACATACCGGATCAGCGTGAAGTTGTTTTCGAACGCGACAAACATCAGGGAAAGGAACATCAATACAAACAAAATACCAGCCGCTGCCCGTATCTCTCTTTCATTTAAAAGATGGATACGATCCCCTTTGCCAGTATTTCCGGATTGAATGTCGTGACGTTCCTTTTCCATTTCAGATAAATTCAACCTAACAACTACAGATAGTAAGTAGTGTTAGCAATGCTGCGGAAACAAGAAGGATGTGTTTCATAAATAAATTTGATTGATTATAAAATCTGAATCCCGACGGAGATCTTTGTCCATAATTCAGGTGAAGCAAGAATATCAAAATAAATTAAGGGCTGAACAGCGCGTCAACAAACAACAGTTTAAGGTCTATAAACTGCAAAGGTTAACCCATTATAAAAAGGCATTACCATACATATCCTTTGTAAGTCATCGCTTCTCTTCCCGGGCTTATCACATCCATCTCGGCTGAACCATCATTGAAAACAACCAGAATAAAGCGAACCCCTTTTGCATCTTTTGCTACGATATTTATCTCCCATTTTCCTTTCTTTTTGGGTATGGCTTCGTATTTAAAATCCGTAGAAACGAATTTGATGTCATTATCCGGCTGCGTGTGTCCTACCGCGAATGATCTGCCGAAATAGGGAAGATCGGCAACAACGCTGTCTGGCAATACTTTTAATCCAATAATTCCTGAATTTACAGGGTTGGTCATTGTTAAAGACTCGGCAGACCGTGCAACAAAATTATATTGCTGACCACGGATCCTTTGCTGGATCAGGCTATCTATACTCTGGCCATTGACAATACCTGAAAAAATAATAGTAAAAGTTAACAGTGCTGACGTTTTCATTAGATATGTATTGATTAGAGTATAAACTGTAAAATGACCCTTAACAAATCTAAGAATTTTAATTCCCGGTAACAAGCAGGGCTACATTTTTACCCTCACAAACAATTGGTCTTCTTTCGTTATATTAGATTTACCAAACCAAAACTGCAATGAGAAACTCCACAGTCCTCTGCCTGTTGCTGCTACATATTTTTTATTGTTCTAATGCACAAACAGGACAAACTTTAAATCCCGATCAAACTGTAACTACAGAACATACTGTTACTGTTAAAGGTGTAAAAATTCCTTACAAAGCAATTACAGGAACACTTCCTGTTTATGGTGATTCCGGGAAAGTAATCGCCGGGGTATTCTTTACTTATTATGAACGTTCGGATATCAAAGACCGCGATACAAGACCATTGATCATTTCATTTAACGGCGGACCCGGTACTGCATCTCTGTGGATGGAGTTAGGATATACGGGACCGAGACTGGTTAATATTGATGATGAAGGTTATCCTGTTCAGCCATATGGTGTAAAAGAAAATCCGCATTCACTGGTTGATATGGCCGATATAATTTATGTAGATCCTGTAAATACAGGCTATTCGCGAATTACGGGAAATGCAGCCCCATCTAAATTCTTTGGGGTAAATGCAGATATCAAATATCTCGCTGAATGGCTCAGCACTTTTGTAACAAGATATGAGCGCTGGTCTTCTCCAAAATATTTGATTGGCGAAAGTTATGGTACGACACGCGTATCCGGCCTCGCACTTGAATTGCAAAATCGTCAGTGGATGTATTTGAATGGCGTAGTACTCGTATCACCCACTACTCTTGGTGTAGAAAGACAGGGCCCTGTTGATATGGCTTCCCGACTCCCTTACTATGCGGCAACTGCCTGGTATCATAAAAAATTACCGGCAGACCTGCAGAAAAAAGATCTTAACGATGTCTTACCTGAAGTAGAAGAATTTACAATCAGCGAATTAATCCCGGCTTTGGCAAGAGGAGGCTCAATGGATGATGAAAAACGAAAAGCTATTGCAAATAAAATAAGTCGCTATGCAGGAATCGATGAAAAAGTGGTTCTGCAACGCAACCTTTATATTCCTGCACAATTTTTCTGGAAAGAACTGCTGCGCGATAAGGGATATACGATCGGAAGACTCGACAGCCGTTATCTCGGAACAGATAAGCAGGATGCAAGCGACACGGTTGAATTCAATCCTGAAATGGTTGCCTGGAATCATGCTTTCTCACCGGCAATGAATATGTATTTGCGGGAAGAACTTAATTATAAAACCGATCTTAAATATTATTTGTTCGGACCTGTAAATCCCTGGGATCGCAGCAATGACCGGACC
>JADMIO010789845.1_pt1 | contig 13372 bp, 14 predicted proteins | sample 8958161 | NCBI WGS metagenome assembly JADMIO01 (sample SAMN16585339, study PRJNA669376) | soil metagenome | isolation source: Crop rotation soil | place: USA: Cullars Rotation, Alabama | collected 2011 | reverse complement strand
GTGTACGCGGCGGCGTCGTGGCTCCGCCAGCCTTCGAAGCCGAAGCGGCGCCCGAGGCCGGGCGCGCGTTTGCCCGCGAGCAACGCCGCCTCGACGACCAACGTGCCCGACCCACACATCGGATCGAGGAACGGCGTCGCGCCGGTCCAGCCGGAGAGGCGGAGGAGCGCGGCCGCGAGCGTCTCTTTGAGGGGCGCTTGCGCGTCGGGGCCGCGATAACCGCGGCGGTGCAGGCTCTCGCCGGACGTGTCGAGCGAGAGCGAGCAGAAGCCGCCCTCGAGGTGCGCGTGGATGCGAAGGTCGGGGCCGCGGGTGTCGATCGACGGGCGCTCGCCGCCGGTGGCGTCGCGGATGGCGTCGACGATGGCGTCTTTCACGCGCAGCGCGACGAAGTGTGTGTGTCGCAGTTGTAGTGGTGCGTCGCCGCGCGTCGTGACGTCGACGGCGAAGGCCATGCGCGGCTCGAGGTGCTTCGGCCAATCCGCGGCGGCGCGCACGCCGTCGTAGAGCGAGCGTGCGTCGACGGCGGGGAAGCGCGCGAGCGGCCAGAGCACGTGGTTCGCGGTGCGCAGCCACAAGTTCGCGCGCCACACGTCGCGCATGGCGCCGCGGAAGTGCGCGCCGCCCGCGGCGGGCTTGGCGCCCTCCATGCCGAGCTCGCGCAGCTCGTCGGCGAGCGTCTCTTCGACGCCGCGCGCGCACGTCGCGAAGAGGTCGTGTTTTTCTTTTCGCGACGAAGCGCTCATGGCGCGGCTCCTGGCACAACGGCGGGGACGATCGCCGGCGCGGCGGCCGGCGCGTCGGCGAGCAGTGGCGTCGTGAACGCCCAATAGATCGCATAAAGGAGGTGCGTGTACGCGCTCACGGTGTAGCCGCGCAACACGAACAATCCCGTGAAGAGGAAGCCGATCACACACAAAGTGACGAAGCCCGCGAAGGAGCGCGTGTCGCCCATGCCGGTGCCGATCGCGAACGCGATCCCCGCATACAGAAGCGACGCCGCGAGCGCACCGAGGAACCCGCGCGCGTAGCGGTTCTCCATCCCGAGCTTGCGGAGCAGCCAGAGCACCGCGGGCACCATGAGCCAGCGGAAGAACGTTTCCTCGTTCACCGCTTCACCGACGGCCGCGAGCAGCGCCGCTTGTCGCGTCGGATGAAGCGAGTGGTGCGGGTGCAGCCCGAGGTACCTCTCGACGCTCCACATGATCGCGATCACGATGAACGCGTAGACCGTCGACTCGGCGATGAGCGGCCCGAAGTAGCGCCACTCGAAGCGCCCGCGCTTCTGCAAGATGAAGATCGCGAGCGCGAAGACGCCCACCAGCGACAGCTGCAGCGCGAGGTAGCCGAGCTCGCCGAGCCACTCGAACTGGAGCTTCGTGAAGAAGTCGCCGGCGTCTTTGGGACCGCGCCACGCCGTGCCCACCGAATAGATGAGCGTGAGCGGGAAGCCCATCAGGAAACCGGTGAGCGGACCCGACGTGTGGTGCAGGTACGACGCGAAGCGGCCTTGCGGCGTCTCGGCGCGCTTCGCGTCGGCGCGCCAGATCTCCGCTTTCGGCTTCGCTCGCTCGGCCATGGCGCTCTTCATCGGCCGCGGGGGCCGTGGTGTCAAGAAGTACACACGCTAACTCGGCGCGGGCTTTTCTGGCTGCTCGTAGATCGCACCTCGTTGGGCGCGCGATTGACAAACCTCGCCGCTCGTCCGAATCATCCCGCGCCGGAGGACACGGATGGCGAAGAAGCCTCGAAAGGGAAAGTCGGAGTCGGGCGGCGGCGGCAGCATGATGTCGCTGCGCTCGGGCATGAAGCGCATGACCGGCGCCGAAAAGGGGCCGAAGAAGAAGATGAACCCGGTGTGGAACGTCGTCTCGTGGATCCTCGTCATCGCGATGGTGATCGGCGCGGGCTTCATGCTCTATCGACGCTTCGGAGGCTGAGCGCGCGATGAACGAAACGTTGGAATCCCCGCTCATCAGCGCGCGCGCGCTGCGCCGCCTCCTCGGCGACGCGTCGATGCTCGTCACCGAAGACGTGCGCGTCGTCGACGTGCGCTTCACGCTCAACCAGCCGGGCAGGGGGCGCGCCGCGTACGACGAAGGCCACATCCCCGGCGCCATCCACCTCGACATCGACACCGACCTCTCGGATCTCCCGCGCGGCGGGCCGGGTCGTCATCCGCTCCCCGCTCTCGACGCCGTGCGCGCGCGCCTCGCCGCCGCCGGCATCGGCGATCGCACGCGCGTCGTCGCGTACGACGAAGACAACGGGATGTCCGCGTCGCGTCTTTGGTGGGTGCTCGCGTGGCTAGGCCACGAGCACACGAGCGTCCTCGACGGCGGCCTCGCCGCGTGGCTCGCGGAAGGGGGGCGTCTCACCAACGTCGAGCCGGGGCCCGCGCCGCGCGCGCTCAGCCGACGCGCGCCTCTCGCGCGCGCGATCTCGCGCGACGACGTCGTCAGCGCGATCGAGCGCGGCGCGCTCCTCCTCGATGCGCGCGCGCCGGAGCGCTACGAAGGGAAGGTCGAGCCGATCGACAAGCGCCCCGGCCACATTCCCACGGCGAAGAACGCGCCCTTCGCGGCGAACCTCGACGCGTCGAAGCAGTTCCTCGCGCCCGCGTCGCTGCGCGAAAAGTACGAAGCGCTCGGCGCGACGGCGGAGCGAAGCGCGCGCGGCGACGTCGTGACCTATTGCGGGTCGGGCGTCACCGCGTGCCACGACGCGCTCGCGATGGTCGTCGCGGGGCTGCCGATGCCGCTCCTCTACGAAGGCTCATGGAGCGACTGGATCCACGACGCGAAGATGCCGGAGTCGCTTGGGAGCGACCCCGGCACTTGGACGAAACCGAGTTAGCTAACGAAGGGCGATCGACGAGCCGCCCGAGGTCGTCGTTACCAGGTCGACGCGTTCGCGTCTTCGACCCACATGTCGCCGCCGCACACCGAGCCTTGGCCGTACGAGTCGAAGGAGCGCGCGTTCACCGTCGGACCCGACGCGCACACCGAGACCTCGAAGTAGCCGGTCGAGTCCGTGGTGGTCGTGGCGAGCGGGGCGCCCGTGCAGGTCGCGTCGTCGTAGATGGCGACGGTGGTGCCCGGGAGGCTCGTGCCGCTCACGATGCCGCAGTAGTCGTAGTACGTGGGCGTCGCCGGGTACGTCGACACGTACGTCGTGCCGTCGACGTGGCCGTTGCCGTAGTGCGGAGTAGAAGCGACGCCGGTATCGTAAACGCCCACGCAAGCGGTGGCGGAGAGGACAACAACGAGAGCGAGAACCTTCGCGAAACCAGTCGTGAGCTTCATGTGAACTCACCTCCTGGCTCTCAGTCGTCGCTGTCGCTCTCTTTCTTCCGTTTTTTGTTTTGGCGTCTCGTAACTGTCCGAAGCGCTGTCCGAAGCGACTCTAGAAACGGACCAGGCGGCGGAACGCTTCGTAGCGGCCGTCGATGTCCGGGCGCGAGAGGCGCTTCAGGCGATCGAGGCTGAATTCCTCGACCGCGAAGCTCGCCGTCACCGAGCCCATCACCGCCGCGGCGCGCACGGCTTCGTGATCGTTGCGGCCCGTGGAGGCGAGGTAACCCATGAACCCCCCAGCGAACGAGTCGCCGGCGCCGGTAGGATCCTTCACCTCTTCGAGCGGGAAGGCGGGCGCCGCGAACGTCTCTTCGCCGAAGACGAGCGCGCCGTACTCACCGCGCTTGATGATGACCTGCTTCGGGCCCATCGCGCGGATCTTCTTCGCCGCGCGGGTGATGTTTGTCTCGCCCGAGAGCTGGCGCGCTTCGCCGTCGTTCACGACGAGGCAGTCGATGCGCTGCAGGATCTCGCGCAGCGCGGCCGGCTTGCCGGTGATCCAGTAGTTCATCGTGTCGCACGCGATGAACTTCGGCGCCTTCACCTGATCGAGCACCTTGCCCTGCAATTCGGGATCGATGTTCGCGAGGAAGACGTAGGGCGCATCGGTGTAGCTCGCGGGGAGCTCCGGGTTGAACGTCTCGAGGACGTTGAGCTGCGTCTCGAGCGTCTGCGCCTCGTTGAGGTTCTCGCCGTAGCGGCCCTTCCAGCGGAAGGTGCGGCCCTTGCTCTTGCGCAGCCCCTCGAGATCGACGCCGCGATCCTTCAAGAACGCGACGTGCTCCTCGGGGAAGTCTTCGCCGACGACCGCGACGAGCTTCACCTTCGTGAAGTACGACGCGACGGTCGAGAAGTAGCTCGCCGACCCGCCGAGGATCTCCTCACGCTGGCCGTGCGGAGTTTCGACGGAATCGAGCGCGACCGAACCGATGACGATGAGCGACACGTTGTTTTCTCCGGGGGATTTCTGGGGCTGCTCGTAGATCGTCTCTTGGAAACTTACTTCTTCAGGTACTTGTCGACGATGAGACCGATGCGCGCCTTCGCCTCCGCGGGGATGGCCGCGGGATCGGTCATGATCGCGAACTGCGCCGCGTTCGCGACGTAGGCGGGGCGCTCCTTCGGGATCTTCGGGAGGACCGCGCGGATGAGCGAGCGCGCCGTCGCGACGTTCTGCTGCACCGTCTTGATCACCTGGTCGACGGTGACGTGGTCGTGATCGGGGTGCCAGCAGTCGTAGTCGGTGGCGAGCGCGATGGTCGCGTAGCCGATCTCGGCCTCGCGCGCGAGCTTCGCCTCGGGGAGGTTGGTCATGCCGATGACCGACGCGCCCCACGAGCGGTGCAGCATCGACTCGGCCTTCGTCGAGAACGCGGGGCCCTCCATGACGACATAGGTGCCGCCCTTGTGGACCGTCGCGCCGATCTCCTTCGCGGCGTCGTACAACGCGTCCGCGAGCTCTTTGCATACGGGATCGCCGAAGGCGACGTGGCCGACGATGCCGTCGCCGAAGAAGGTGCCCTTGCGGCCGTGCGTGCGATCGATGAACTGATCGACGATGACGAGGTGGCCGGGGACGATCTCTTCCTTGAGCGAGCCCACCGCCGACACCGAGATGATCCACTCGGCGCCGAGCTTCTTCATGCCGTAGATGTTGGCGCGGTAGTTTACTTCGCTGGGCGTGAAGCGGTGGCCGCGGCCGTGGCGCGGCAAGAACACCATCTTCACAGCGCGGTCGGCGAGCTTGACGTGGCCGACGAGGTACTGGTCGCTGGGCGCGCCGAAGGGCGTGTCGACGGTCACCCACTCGGTGCCCTCGAGGCCTTCCATCTGATAGAGGCCGCTGCCGCCGATAACGCCGATCACCTGCTCCGCCATCGTTACCCCTCTTTGCTTTCCGTGGGGCGCGTTTTGCGCTCCCGTCCAATGATGAAGATCTCGGTGGAACCTTTGCGAACCGAATCGGGGCGCACGACCTTCATGGTGACAAAGGTCTTCTTCACGCGCTCCATCACTTCCTTCGTGCTCTCGCCCTCGAGCGCCTTCACGACGAAGTGTCCGCCTTGCCGCAACATCGCCTCGGCGAGGTCGAGCGCGCGATGGCAGAGATCCGTGGACCGCTGTTGATCGACGAAGCGATCGCCCATCGTCGCCGGCGCCATGTCGGAGAGGACGACATCGAAGTCACCCCCGCCGATGTGCGCGCGCAAGGCTTCGGGAGGAGTCGCGAAGGCGTCGCCTTGCAGCGGTCTCACGTTCGCGGGGACGGGCCCCTTGAGCGCGAGCGGCTTCAGGTCGATCGCGACGACCGTCCCGCGCTCACCGATTGTCTTCGACGCGTATTGCGTCCACGACCCCGGCGAGGCGCCGAGATCGAGGACGTTCATGCCGCGCGCGAGGACCTTGTGAGCGCGATCGATCTCCTCGAGCTTGTAGATCGAGCGCGCCGCGAAGCCTTCGCGCTTGGCCTTCTTGAAGTAGTGGTCGCGTGGCTCGTACCGGCCCATGCGAACCCTTCTTCCAGTTCCCTAATAAGGGGCGCCTGCGCGCAAATGCGCGCGAATCTAATGACGAGCAGCCCGAGGGGCTGCTCTTAGGCCTTCGGCTGGTAGGCCTTGGCGGCCTTCTTCACCGCGGCGCGGACGAAGACGAGATCGCCCTTCGCGCCCGGCACCGCGCCGTGGAGGAGGACGACGCGCTTCTCGGCGTCGACCGAGACGACCTTGATGTTCTGCACGGTCTTGCGCTCGGTGCCCATGTGGCCACCCATGCGCTTCCCCTTGTGCACGCGGCCCGGGTCGGTACGGCAGCCGATCGAGCCGCCGTGGCGGAAGAACTCGTGCGTACCGTGCGTCGCGTTGAAGCCCTTGAAGTGGTGGCGCTTCATCACGCCCTGGAAGCCCTTGCCCTTCGAGATACCCGCGACGTCGACGAGCTCACCGGCGGCGAAGAAGTTGATGTCCATCTCGTGGCCGACCGGGAACTTGCCGATCTCTTCGGCGGCGACGCGGATCTCTTTCACGTAGCGCGGGAACTTCTCGGGGGCGAGGCCCGCCTTCGCGTAGTGGCCCGCGAGCGCCTTGTTGATGAGCTTGGGGCGCTTGGCGCCGTAGCCGATCTGAATGCTGGAGTAGCCGTCGGTCTCGGCGGTCTTGTTCTGGAGGACGACGTTCGGCGCGATCTCGACCGCGGTGACGCCGAGGCGCTCACCGGTCGGGCCGAAGACCGTGGTCATGCCGAGTTTCTTACCGACAAAGCCGAGGCGCAGGTTCTTCGTGGACATATCTTCTCCGTTCTTAGTGACGCCCATGGCCGCGGCGACGTTGCCGCGTGGAACCAGCGGGGCGGAAAAAAGCCGGCGAAGTATACAGAACTACGGGAGAGAGTCAAGGTCCGATTGGAGTTGAGCATCGGCGCTCGACGACGGTAGAACACCCGCATGGCGAGCCCGCAATACCCCGGCTTCGACGCGGTCACGCGCATCCGCGATCTCGGTGCGCTCGTGTACCTGTCGGCTCGCGAGGGCGGCGAGCCGCGCATCCTCGTCGCCGCCGAAGGCGCGGAGGGCGCGGCGCTGCTCCCCGCCATCGCGCGCGCGCACCGCCTCGTGTCGCATCCCTGGGTGCCGAAGGTGCTCGCGGAGCGCGCGGATTTCCTCGTCTTCGCCGGCGACGCCGTCACCGATCTGCAAGCGCTCAGCGAGACCGTCGTCGACACGAAGTACGCGATCACCGAAGACGGACCGCTCGCGTTCGCGTTCGGATGCTGGCGGATGCTCGACGCCGCGCATCACCTCACCGACCCGTCCAGCGGCGGCCCGCTCTGCTTCGGCGCGTTCGCGGCGGAGAACATCCTCGTCGGCAAAGACGGCTCGCTATCGATCTTCGGCTTCGGACACCCACACCAGACCTTGGTGCGCGCGCGCCTCTTCCCGAAGTTGTCGGCGAGCTTCGTCGCGCCCGAGGTCGCGATGGGGGCGTCGCCGAAGCCGGGGTCGGATCTCACCGCGGCGGTGCTGTTTTTCCATTCGCTCCTGCGCATGGGTGACTTGCAGCCTCCGGTCGTCGCGGCGCTGCGCGGGGAAGCGGCGCCCGGCGACGAGCACTTGCCCGCGCTCGTCCTCGAGCTCATGGCGAACTCCCACGCGCCGCGCCCCGAAGACCGTTCGATCCCGCGGTTCCTCGCCGCGTTCGAGAAGCTGCTCCACGCGCTGCGCCTCGCGCCCGATGAGTCGCGCCTGCGGACTGACCTCATCGAGATGGTGCGCCGGCGCCTCGAAAAAGAGGGCGGTCCGTCGCTGGTCGTCGGTCCCGAGGCGCGCTTCGTCGAGACGCCCTCGGGGCTCGTGCGTCTCGAGCGCCGCGGCCCCGTGCGGCGCGTGCTCTGGGCGCTCGTCGAAGGACACGACACGCGCCCTGGCGAAGCGATCTCGTGGGAGGAGCTGCTCGAGAAGGGTTGGCCGGGTGAGAAGCCGCAGCCGGAATCGGGCCGAAATCGCGTGTATGTCGCGGTCGCGGAGCTGCGCAACCTCGGCCTCCGCGAGCTCCTCGTGCGCCGCGACGACGGCTATCTCCTCGAGCCGCGGCTGCGCGTCGAACATCGTGCGGAGCCCGAGTCGAACGCTTGACCGCGCCCGATCGCGTTACTACGATGACGAGCAGCTCACGCAACGAACCACCTTTCGAAGCGGTCGACGTGATCAACAACAAGCGAGATACCGAGCGTCGCACGCGCCTCAAGCGCTTCCTTGGGGAGCACGGCCTCCGCTCGACCCGTCAGCGCGACATCATCATTGATGCGTTCTTCAAGGCGGGGCGCCACGTCAACGCCGAAGAGCTCCATCGCACGGTGCGCAAGCGCGATCCGCACATCGGCGTCGCGACGGTCTATCGCACGCTGCGCCTCCTCACCGAGAGCGGCGTCGCGACGGCGCGGCACTTCGGCGAAGGACAGGCGGTCTATGAGGTCGCTGACTCGCACCACGATCACCTGATCTGCACCGGTTGCGGCGACATCATCGAGTTCGAGAACGAAGCGATCGAGCAGCTGCAGCTCGAGGTCGCGCGCAAGCACCGCTTCACGATCACGAACCACAAGCTCGAGCTCTACGGTCTCTGCGAGAGCTGCCAAAAGCGCCCCGAGCTCGATCCCGCCTCGCGCCCGCCCGTTTAGCGCGTTCGCTCGGGCTTCTCGTAGATCGCCCCTCGCTCGTCCCGCTTCCCGGAACTCAGTCTCAAAAACCATCAACGACACCGGGTTCTTACGACCCGCTGGGTCGGCGTCTACCCGCGCCGACGCCGTCGTCGTTTTTTGTTTACGGGACGAATTGGAGGAAAAGCCCCGCTCGCTCCGTCAGAAGAGAGTGAGGCGAGCGACAGTGAAAATGTCGGATTTTGCTGGGGAATGTCACGACTACGTCATTTGGGTGATTTCGAAATCGTGTCGGACCCGGTAAGCCAAATTGAAATGTCGCTCGTACTAAAACTTGAGGGCACGATTGCTGCACCGGTAGAAAAGTGAACGACCGATTGAAGCTTTTCATGGCGCAGTGCGTTATCAAGTCGAAGGGAATGTTCCCGTCTTCTTGATGTTGCGTCCGAAGAGGGACGCGGGGGCTCCGAAGAAGATGCTGATGACGGGACGACAGGTCGAGGCGATGTCGAATACGGATGTTGTGAAGAAGTTCTACGCGGCGTGGGCGGAGGGGAGCATCGTCGAGCTCTTCTGCACCGTGCGCGAAGACATCGACCTCTGCGCCGCCATGGCGTTCGGTCTACCCATGGGCGGCCGCTGTAAAGGGCGCGCGCAGCTCGAGGGCTTCTTCCGTTCGCTGCGCGACGGCGTGAAGGTCACGCGCTTCGAGATGACCGAGGTCGTCGAGCGCGGTGACGTCGTCGTCGTCCTCGGCGGTCTCGAAGGCACGGTGAAGCACACGGGCCGCGCGTTCGCGACGTCGTTCGCGCACGTCTTCGTCGTCGAGAAGGGCCGCATCGCCCGCGTGCGCGCGTTCTTCGATCGCGGCGTCGTGGCCCAGGCGCTCGTGCAGGTGCGCAACGCGGCGCGTCCCGGCGTAACGGCGAACCGCCACGCGGCGTAATAGTGGGCATGGGCGCCAATGCGCCCGGGAGGCCCGCTTGAAGAAGACGTACTCGTTTTACGCTTTCGCCTTCGCGCTCGCCGTGCCCTCGCTCGGGTGCGCGCGCAAGATCAATACGATTGATGCTTCCACGTCGCAGCCGGTGGTCGCGGCCGACTCGCTCGCCGCGCCGGCCGCCGCGAAGGGCGATCTCACGCCCGTCGTGAAGACCGACGCCGAGTGGGAGAAGGTCCTCGACCCGAACACCTACCGCATCATGCGCAAGAAGGGCACGGAGCGCGCCTTCACCGGTCCGCTCAACAAACACAAGGGCCCGGCCACCTTCGTGTGCGCGTCGTGCGGGCTCCCGCTCTTCGACAGCGATCACAAATACGACTCGGGCAGCGGCTGGCCTAGCTTCTATACGACGGTCGATCGCAAGAACGTCGCGTCGAAGACGGACAAGTCGCACGGAATGACGCGCACCGAGGTGCTGTGCGCGCGCTGCGGCGGCCACCTCGGCCACCTGTTCGACGACGGCCCCAACCCAACGGGCCTCCGCTACTGCATCAACTCGGCGTCGCTGAAGGCGATGCCCAAGGCAAAGCCCGCCAAGTGAGCGCGGCGAACGCCTAATAGTAGATCGCAGCCGCGACGGGCTGGTTCTGGCTTCTCGTAGATCGTCCTCTGTTGACTAAGAAGGGGCGATCTACGAGCAGCACATCATCTGCATGGATCAATCGAGCGGGATGACCTCGACGCCGCGGGGCGCGTCGAGCTTGAACGTGTCGTCGTCGAAGGTCTCGTCGAGGGTGACGTCGGTGTAGAGGACGACGAGATCGACCTTGTCGGCCGGCGCGACGTAGCGGATTTTGTGCGGGATGAGCACGCCTGACACCGACTTGTGATCTTCGAAGGTGATCTCCGACTCGAGGCGGCCGCCGACGTGGAGCGTGCTCTTGAGCGGGACGAGGCGCTGCGCGTCGATCAAGACGATCTGGCGTGCGTCGAGCTCTTTGGCCTCGAAGAAGAGCCGGTAGTGGCTCTTGCACTTGTCGAGCTCGGTCTTGGTGGCCGTGGGCGCGATGAGCGGCGCTTCACCGAGGAGGAGCTGCGCGATCTCTTCGCCGCGCATGCGGATCGGGAGGAGGCGCGAGATGTTCGCGGGCGTCGCTGGGCCGGAGTAGTAGCGCTTCTTGCCGAGATCGTAGAGCGCGAACTTCTTGCCGTCGCTGACGAGCGTGGAGAGCGGTTGCTCGAACGGTGAGAGCGTCTCGAAGCGGAGGCGGCCGCTCCGCTCCGCGACGACGACCTCGCGCACGCGCGCGCGTCCTTGCGGGGTGAAGGTGTCGACCTTGGCGCCGCCGGAGATGCTGCGAATCTTCGCGCGCGGCGCGGCGGTGGCTTTGATGACCGCGGCGGCGTCGGGGAGCGGCGTGAGCGTCTTCGGCCACGGGCGCGGACAACACGCGGGCGCGGCGGCGGCGAGCGTTGCGACGACGAAGGCGAGGAGCGCGGCGCGAGGAGAGGGCGCCGCGCGCGGGCGTTCGCTCAACGGGACTCCGGCGCGTTGTTGACGGAGACGGGCGCGGGGGACGACGCGGCGGCGGTGTTGGAGTTGCCGGCGTTATCGAGGGCGCGCAGCTTCTCTTCGATTTGGCGGCGGAGCTTCGCGTCGGGGTTGAGGGAGAGCGCGTTTCGGTAGAAGTCGCGGGCTTTGGTGGGGTTGCCGCGCTTGTGGTGGAGATCGCCGAGGTGATCGAGCACGGCGGCCTCTTTGGGCGCGAGGGCGCGGGCGCGCTCGAGGGTCTGCTCGGCCTCGTCGATGCTGCCCTTCTTGAAGAGGACCCACCCGAGGCTGTCGAGGATGTAGCCGTCGCCGGGCTTGAGATCGAGCGCTTGGCGAATGAGCGACTCGGCCTCCTCGAGGTTGATGCCGCGGTCGGCGAAGCCGTAGCCGATGAAGTTCATCGCGGAGGCGCTCTTGGGATTTTGTTTGAGCACCTCGCGCATGCGGAGGACGGCGTCGTCGAAGCGATTCGCTTTTTCGAGGTAGAGCGCGAGCGTTTGCAGGAGCCGCTCGTTGGACGGGAGGGCGTTGAGCGCGCGCTCGAGGACCTGCAGCGCGAGCTCCATCTTGCCGCTCTTCTCGAGCACCGACGCGAGGAGATCCTGCGCGACGACGTTTTTGGGCGTCTTCGCGACGACGCCCTCGAGGATGCGCTGCGCGTCGGCGAACTGGCCCGCTTCGCGGTGCACGAAGCCGATGTGCGTGCGCGCATCGGGATAGACGGTGGACCCTTCGGGGATCTGCGCGAGCACCTTGAGCGCTTGCGGATACGACTTCAGCGCGGCGTAGGTGGCGCCGAGGTAGTAGCGCGCGCGGTGCAGCTTGGGGTCGAGGGCGATCACGCTCTCGAGCTCGCGCGCGGCCGGTTTGTATTGGTGCGCGTTGTGGAAGGCGAGGGCGAGGCGCATGCGCACGCGCGCGTTCTTGCGCGCGTTCTCACGCAGCTTGCCCGCGTAGTGTTCGGCGAGCGTCGCGTCGGGGACGGCGAGGTAGAGCTCGACGAGCTTGAGGACGATCTCGGCGCTGCCCGGCGCGAGCTCGAACGCCTCGCGGTAAAGCGCGATCGCCTCGGGGCGGCGCTTCTGTTCCTCATAGAGGAAGGCGAGCTCGAGGAGCGGGCGCAACGAGCGCGAGATGTCGATCGTCTTGCGGTAGTACTGCTCCGCTTTTTTGATCTGACCCTGCTCGCGGTGGTGGCGCGCGAGGCGGTAGTAACCCGCCGACGACGTGGGCACCGCCTTGATCAGCGCGTGATAAAGCGAGAGCGCTTTGTCGAGGCGCTTGTCCTCGAGGTGAAGCGTCGCGAGCGCGAGGTAAGGCGCCTCGTTCTTGGGGCGGAGCTTGATTGCTTGGCGCAGCGCCTCTTCGGCGCCCTTTTTGTCGCCGGCGGCGAGGCGCAGCCGGCCCATGAGGAGGCGGGCGGCATCATCCGTCGGGGAGAGGCGGATCGCCTCTTTGCACGCGGCCTCGGCTTCGGCCTTGCGGCCGACGCGCTCATAGGCGGCGGCGAGCTGCAGGCGAAGGTGCGACGACTCGGGATCGGCCTTGACCGCCGCTTCGTAGTGCGGCACGCCTTCTTTCGCCTTCTCGCGGAAGGTGAGGAGGCGGCCCATGAGGAAGTGGCGAAGGGCCGCGGCGCGAGGCGTGTCCTTGATCTGAGGCGCGGATTTGAAGGCAACACCGCCGCGCCCGGAGGCGCAGGCCCCGAGGATGACCCCGAGGGCGGTGAACGCGAACATGGCTATACGGCCGTGCAGGGTATTTCTCATGCGGTCTTCGTAGTATAGGAACCGGTGTCAACTCCGTCAAACCTCGGCCCGGCCGACGGAATTCCGCAAGTCCGCAAATTGCGGGCCGGCTCGCGAGATGGTACTGTGCGCGCTTCGCCACCGCGCGCGATCTCGCGGCGCGGCGCATCCCGCTTGGGGGATCGCGCCGTCCCGGGCTCGTCGCTAAAAGACAGGCGGCATTCGCCGTCCGAGGGACGATGAGAATCAGCTGTCAGTTTTGCGCCGCTGAGTATGAGCTCGACGAAGCGCGAATCCCCGCCGAAGGCCTCCCCGTGCAGTGCGCGCGGTGCCTCGGCGTGTTCGTGGTCCCCGCGCCCGGCGCCGCCGCCGCGCCGGTGATCGACGCCGGCCCTGGTGGTCCCAACGTCTCGGGCTACGGCACCCCCGCTCCGCAGAACACCGACGGGTGGAACGGCGCGTCGTCGTTTGATGATCCGCCGCCGCAACAGCAGCCCGCGTCCACCGCCGCTTGGGATAGCCCGGGCAGCGCCGCCGCGGCGCCGCAGATGTCGTGGGAAGAGAGCGCGGTCGCCGCATCGCCCGCGGCTGGCGGTGCTTGGGGCGCGCCGAACGCCGCGGG
>JADMIO011246966.1_pt1 | contig 13374 bp, 10 predicted proteins | sample 8958161 | NCBI WGS metagenome assembly JADMIO01 (sample SAMN16585339, study PRJNA669376) | soil metagenome | isolation source: Crop rotation soil | place: USA: Cullars Rotation, Alabama | collected 2011 | reverse complement strand
GGCCGAGCCGGTCCGTCCACCAGCACACGCCGACCTCCTTGGACGACGGCTCGTCCACCCACCCCGGCCCGGTGCCCCTCCAGGCCACGTGCCCGACGAGGACGCCCTCGGGGCGGGCGGTGGCGGACGCGAACTCCTCGGCGAACCGCGCCGGCCAGCGGTAGACGCTGGCGAGGGACCGGTCCAGCAGGTTACGCAGCTCGTCCGGGGTCGGGTCGATCGCGTACATGCCGCCCCCTTGGTGGAAGCGCTCGTCGTTCACCCCCCCATCCTAACAACGGAGGAGTCCGTCACGTCAAGAAAAGATCGCCGGCCGCGCCCGGCGTCGAGGCTCTGGGGTGGCGTCGTTGGGCGTCCTGGCCGCTATAATACCGCATCACCGCGGTCCCGAAGAGAGAACACATGAATATCGTGACGCCCGCCTTGAAGATCGTGAACTATCCGCACCCGGCGTTGCGGCACAAGGCGGTACCGATCAAGGGCATCGACGAACGGGTCCGGCACCTCGCCAGCGCCATGCTCGACCTGATGTACGAGGCGAAGGGCCTCGGGTTGGCGGCCCCGCAGGTGGGCATGCCATACCAGATGTTCGTGTGCAACCTGATGGGCGACAAGGACATCAAGGAGATGGAGTACGTCATCCTCAACCCGGTAATCGTCGAGCGGCGCGGCACGATGGAGGGCGAGGAGGGCTGCCTGAGCTTCCCCGGCATGTACCGCAAGGTGCGCCGCGCCCGCACGGTGAAGGCCCGGGCGTACAACCTGGAAGGGAGGATCCTCGACATCGAGGTGAGCGACCTACAGTCGCGCATCATCCAGCACGAGACGGACCACCTCGACGGCACGCTGTTCATCGACAAGCTCGGCCCGATCGGCCAGCTCGCCAGCCGCGGCGAGCTGGCGGCGTTCGAGCAGGAGTACCGCAAGGCGCAGAAGCGCGGCGAGATCCCGCCGGACGCCGACATCGAGCGGGTGCTGACGGACCTGGAGCAATTGGCCTGACGTGAGCGCCCACCCCTCAAAGGGGTGGTCTAAAGGCAGCAAGCCCCCTGAAGGGGGCTGAAGAGGGGGGTGTGGCGATGTCGCGGACGTCGTACAGCGAGATCCACCTGCACATCACCTGGCACGTCAAGGAGGGGCGGCCGCTGCTGGACGATGCGGCGGAGAGGGTGGCCCACGAGGCCATCCGCCGCAAGGCGTCTGAGACGCGCGGGGTGATCGTCCATGCCGTCAACGGCACGGCGACTCACGTGCACATGGCGATTCAGATTCCGCCGTCGGTGCTGGTCAGCGAGTTAATCGGGCAGATGAAGGGGGCTTCGTCGTTCGCCGTCAACGAGTCCGGGCCGAATCAGGAGCGCTTCGCGTGGCAGACCGGATACGGGGTAGTTAGCTTCGGCACCCGTAACCTCGAATGGGTGGTGGACTACGTCAAACGGCAGAAGGAACATCACGCCAAAGGCACCACCGTGGATCGCCTGGAGCGGACCGAGAGCGAGGTGGCTGAACCCGTGTGAAGCGCTACCCCCGTCGCTCTTTAGCCCCCTTCAGGGGGCTTGCTGTCTTTAGACCACCCCTTTGAGGGGTGGGCGAACGGAGGCCGACGATGGAAGAATCGACGACGTACCAGGCGATCATTCGAAAGGGAAGGGCTCAGGGCATCCTTCTGGGGGCACGGCGGGCGATTCTGGTCGTCGGCACTTATCGATTCGGTGTTCCGTCCAAAGAGGTGATGGCCGCGCTGGAGGCCATCGACGACCTGACGTCGCTGGAGAGCTTGAGCGTCCGGTCGATGTACGTCGATGGTTGGACCGACTTGCTCGTCGGCGGCCCGTCTCATAACGAGGGCCCCTGATGCGCGCCGTCATGATGGGCACCGGCGTCTTCGCCGAGCCGACCTTTGAAGCGCTCCTGGCCCGCCCCGGGCTGTGCGTCGGCCTGTTCACCCAGCCCGACCGCGCCGCCGGGGCCGAGCGCGGCTCGACGCGCCAGACCGGCAAGGGCATGAAGGCCATCGCCCAGGAGCACTCCATCCCCGTCTTCCAGCCGGAGAGCATCAACACGCCCGCAGGGGTCGCGATGCTGGCTGGCCTCACCCCTGACATCGCCATCGTCGCCGCCTACGGCCAGATCCTCAAACCCGACGTGATCGCCGCCGTCCCGCAGGGCTTCTTCAACGTCCACGCCTCGCTCTTGCCGAAGTATCGCGGGGCGGCCCCGATCAACTGGGCCATCTACCACGGCGAGACGCGCACCGGCGTCAGCATCTTCCGCATCCAGAAGGGCGTCGATACCGGCCTCGTCTACGCCCAGGAGGCGATCGATGTCGGCCCCGACGAGACGGCCGGCGACGTCGAGGCCCGGCTCGCCCCGATCGGCGCTCGCCTCGCCCTGCAAGTCCTCGATCAGATCGCCGCCGGCACCGCGGTCGGCGTCGCGCAGGATAACAGTCAGGCGACGAAGGCCCCCAAGCTCAAGAAGGAAGACGGGTTGATCGACTGGACGCGCACCGCCGCCCAGGTCTGCTGCCAGGTCCGGGCGATGCTCCCCTGGCCCACCCCTTACACCTTCTGGCACCGCGCCGGCCAGCCGCCCGTCCGCCTCATCATCGAGGGGGCGCGGCCGGCCGCCGGCTCCGCCGCCCCCGGCGTCATCCTGCCGACGACCGACGTGATGACCGTCGGGGCCGGCCAGGGCGTCGTCGAGGTACTCGTCGTCCGACCCGCCGGCAAGGCCCGCATGAGCGCCGCCGACTTCCTGCGCGGCCGCCGGCCGCAGCCCGGCGACCGCCTCGGCCCGGAGACGCCATGACCGCCGCGCCCGACTTCGTCGCCGGCCGCCACAACGCCCGCAGCCTCGCGCTACAGGTGCTGCTCGACTGCGCCCGCCACGAGCGCTTCGTGCAGGAGATCCTCGACCGCCACCTCACCCAGCCGGCCGCCCGCGGCCTGATCTCCGCCGACCGCCGCCTCGCCACCCACCTCGCCTACGGCGTGCTGCGCCGCCGCGGCACCCTGCAAGCGCTGCTGACGCCGCTGATCAACCGCCCGCCGGAGGAGGTCGAGCCGTGGCTGTGGGACGCCCTGTGCCTCGGGGCGTACCAACTGGCGCTGCTCACCCAGGTGCCGGCCCACGCCGCGCTGAACGAGACGGTCGAACTCGCCAGCCAGTTCGGCCGGCCGCGCGCCAAGGGCTTCCTCAACGGCGTGCTGCGCTCCTGCGCCGCGCTGGTGACGCCCGACCGCGCCGACGGCCCGGCCGCCGACGCGCTGCCGCTGGAGGGCGGGAGTTACCGCCGGCTGGCGCGGTCGGTGCTGCCTCCGCCGGACCGCAAGCCGATCGAGTACGTGGCGGCGGCGTTCGGGCTGCCGCGCTGGCTGGCGTCGCGGTGGGTCGAGCGGCGCGGGCTGCACGAGACGATCCGCCTGGGCTTCTGGTTCGCCGGCCCTGCCCCGCTGACGCTCCGCGTCAATGCCCTGAAGACGACCCGGGACGCCCTGCTCGACGCCCTCCGCGCCGCCGGCCACGCCGCCGAGCCGGCGGACCACCCGCTGGCGATCCGCCTGCGCGACGCGGCCAGCGTCCGCGACCTGCCGGGCTTTGCCGAGGGCCATTTTGCCGTCCAGGACGTCAGCGCCATGGGCGTCGCCACCGCCATCGCGCCGCGGCCGGGCGACCGCGTGCTCGACCTGTGTGCCGCGCCCGGCGGCAAGTCCACGCACCTGGCCGAGCTGATGAACGACACCGGCCACGTCACCGCCTGCGACATCGACGCCGGCCGGCTGGCGACGCTGCGCGAGCTGACCGCCCGTCTGGGGCTGACGTGCGTCCAGACCCACCAGCTCGACCCGAGCCGGCCGGAGGACATCCCCGGCGGGCCGTTCGACGCCGTCCTGGCCGACGTGCCGTGCAGCAACACCGGCGTGCTGGGCCGCCGCCCGGAGGTGCGCTGGCGGCTGAAGCCGGAGGACGTGGAGCAGCTGGTGATCGTGCAGGCGCGGCTGCTGCGGCTGGCGCTGGGGCTGGTGCGGCCCGGCGGCGTGGTCGTCTACTCGACGTGCAGCGTCGAGCCGGAGGAGAACGCCGGGGTGGTGCGGCGGGTGCTGGGCGAGCGGCCGGAGGCCCGTCTGGAGGCGGAGCAGGAGACGGCCCCGGGGCTGCCGGCCGACGGGTCGTACTGGGCGCGGCTGCGGGTCCTCCCTTGAGGAGCGGTCCTCGACGGGTATAATCGCCCGTGCGTTCGGAGGTCAGTGCTTCCGATGGATGACGTGACGCGCATCCTGTCTGCCATCGAGCAAGGCGACCCGCACGCCGCCGAGCGTCTCTTGCCCGTGGTGTACGACGAGTTGCGGAGGCTGGCGGCGGAGAAGATGGCCCGCGAACTGCCCGGCCACACCCTCCAGGCGACGGCCCTGGTGCATGAGGCGTACCTCCGCCTCGTGGACACCGAGAAAGTTCAACAGTGGAACAGCCGGGGCCACTTCTTTGCCGCCGCGGCCGAGGCGATGCGGCGGATCCTGATCGGCAACGCGCGCCAGAGGAACGCCCAGAAACGCGGCGGCCAGGCCAGGCGCGTTGACCTCGACGCTGTCGAACCCGCGGAACCCCTTCCCGACGTCAAGCTCCTGGCGCTGGAAGACGCCCTCACCCGGTTGGCCGACCAGGACCCGGTCAAGGGCGAGTTGGTGAAACTCCGCTACTTCGCCGGCCTCACCAATCAGGAGGCGGCCGACCTCCTCGGCATCTCGACGGCCACGGCGGAACGCTACTGGGCCTACGCGCGGGCGTGGCTACAGACCGAGATCGCCGCCGCCCTCGAAGGGTGATCGCACGAATTTCCCCTTTGCGGTGATGGAATCGGTCCGCGAAATGCGCACGGATCATCAGGGCGATTCCTTCGCGAGCAGATCATGAACGAAGAAGCTCTCTTTGCCGAGGCGCTGGGGAAGGAGGGCGAGGCGCGCGCCGCGTTCCTGGACGCACACTGCAAGGCCGACGTCGCGTTGCGCCGGCGGCTGGACGCCCTGCTCCGTGCCGGTGACCACCCGGACCCGTTCCTGGATGCGCCGGCTCCGGGGTGCGGCGTCACGGCGGAGGCGCGCGAGCGGCCCGGGACGACGATCGGCGCTTACAAGTTACTGGAGCAGATTGGCGAAGGCGGGTTCGGCATCGTCTTCATGGCTGAGCAGACGCAGCCGGTGCGCCGCAAGGTGGCGCTGAAGGTCCTCAAGCCCGGCATGGACACGCGCCAGGTGGTGGCCCGCTTCGAGGCCGAGCGGCAGGCCTTGGCGCTCATGGATCATGCGAACATCGCCCGCGTCTTCGACGGAGGCGAGACCGCCTCGGGCCGACCGTACTTCGTGATGGAACTCGTCCGCGGCATCCCCATCACCGACTTCTGCGACCAGAACCACCTGAGCGTGCGCGCGCGGCTTGGGCTGTTCATCGACGTCTGTCAGGCGGTGCAGCACGCGCACCAGAAGGGCATCATCCACCGCGACCTCAAGCCCTCCAACATCCTCGTGACGATGCATGACGACAGGGCCGTCGTGAAGGTCATCGACTTCGGCATCGCCAAGGCCACGGGCCAGCAACTGACCGAGAAGACGCTGTTCACCAACTTCGCCCAGATGGTCGGCACGCCGCTGTACATGAGCCCCGAACAGGCCCAGATGAGCGGGCTCGACGTGGACACCCGCTCGGACATCTACTCCCTCGGGGTGCTGCTTTACGAACTGTTGACCGGCACGACTCCGTTCGACAGTGAGCGGCTACGGACGGCGGCCTACGACGAGATCCGCCGCATCATCCGGGAGGAAGAGCCGGCCAGGCCGAGCACCCGGGTGAGCACCCTGGGACGGGCCTGTCCGACCGCTTCCGCCAACCGGCAGAGCGATCCGCAGCGGTTGAGCCGACTGTTCCGCGGCGAACTGGACTGGATCGTGATGAAGGCGCTGGAGAAGGACCGCGGCCGACGCTACGACACCGCCAACGCCTTCGCTCAGGACGTGCATCGCTACCTGAACGACGAGCCGGTGCAGGCGTGCCCGCCGTCGGCGTGGTACCGCTTCCGCAAGTTCGCGCGGCACCACAAGGCGGCGTTGGCGAGCGGCACCCTGATCGCGCTGACGGTGCTGGCGGCCACGGTCGGCCTGGCCTTCAGTAACGCCTACCTGGCCCGCGAGAAGGCGCGGAAGGAAACGGCGCTCGCGGAGGCCGAGGCCAACTTGCTCCTCGCCCGCCAGGCCGTTGATGAGATCTACACCCCCGTGGCCGAGCAGATGTATTTGGTGCCGCACATGCAGCCCTTCCAGCGCGACGTCATGCTGAAGGCGCGCGGCTTCTATCAGGAGTTCGCCAAGCGCAACAGCAGCGACCCGTCCATCCGGCTGGAGTCGGCCTACGCCGCCCTGTTCGTCCTCGAGATTCAGCTGGCGCTGGGCGAGCGCGACGGGCTCGAGCCGGGGGGGCGTGCGGTCATTGCCTCGCTGCAGCAGCTCGAGCGTGAGCTGCCCTCGGAGCCCCGGTACCTGCTGGCCGTCGGCAGGAGCCAGGCCTTTCTCGGCAGCGTGCTGTCGCTGGCTGGCCGAGGGCAGGAAGCGGAGCAGGCCCAGCGGGGGGCCCTGGCGCGGTACAGCGAACTGGCCGCCCGGTTCCCCGAGGCCCCCAACTATCAAAGGTGGCTGGTCACGGCACATAACACGCTGGGCAGCCTCCAGCACGACCGGCCCCTTGAGGCGGAGCAAAGCATCGGCAAAGCGATCCGGTTGGGCGAGGAGCTGATGGCCAGGTGGCCCGACGACCCGCTCAACCGCGGCGAATTGCTTCACGGCTATTTCCTGCTCGGCAAAACGCTGGTTCGCCTGGGGCGATTGCCTCAAGCCGTGGACGCCTTCCGCAAGGCGATCAGCATGTACGAACAGGCGGCACCACGGCTGGACCGAACGGGCTACCGCTCCTCGCTGCCGTTGGCCCTGCACGATCTGGGCCTCACCCTCGCGGCCCAGGGGCGAACCGACGAGGCGGAAGCCACCCATCGCCGGGCCGTGTCCCTGGGAGAGAAGCTCACCGTTCAGTTTCCCGACATTCCGGCCTACCGGGACGCGCTGGCGAGCTACTACCTGGCATTAACGACTTTCCTCGGCCGGAACGGACGGCGCGAGGAGGCGGTGACGGTCGGCCGCCGGATGCTCGAGCTGACTGAGAGGATCGCGGCGGAGTATGGCGAGGAGAAGCATCCGAAGGACCGGAGCGTAATCGCCCTCCTGGATTTGGCCGGCAACTTGAGGGACGCGAACGAGTTGCGAGGCGCGGAACTGGCCGGCCGCAAGGCGCTGGGTCTGGCGAAGAAGCTGGCGGCCGACTCCCCCGGCGAAGCGAGCTATCAGGTCCGGCTCGCGCAGACGTACGCCGGCCTGGGCTCCGTACTGCAACGGGCGGGCAAGTTTAAGGAGGGGGCCGCGGCGTACCGCGAGCAACTGGCCATTCGTGAGAAGCTGGCGGCGGCGCTGCCGGCCGACCCCGACTACCGCTGCTTGCAGGCGAAGGCCACCAACTTCGTGGGGGTCGCCCTGCGCCTCCTGCCCGAGGAGGCGGCCACCGCGCCCTCTCACCACCGCAAAGCGATCCAGCTGGTGGAGCCGCTGGTGGCGAAGTTTCCCGACCAGGTGCGCTACCGTAAGGAGCTGGTGAGGGGGCACTACGGCCTCGCGCTGGCGCGGACGCTCACGGGGCACTGGGGCGATGTCGAGGCGGCCTACGAGGCGGCGATCACCGGGGCCCGGCCGCTGGCGGATCCGACCGCGGACCCGATCCCGCAGTTGCACAACAACCTCGCCTGGCTGCTGGCGACGTGCCCGGACGTGAAGCGACGCGACGCGAAGCGGGCGGTGGAGCTGGCCGGCAAAGCGGTCGAACTGGCACCGAAAGACGGCAACCTCTGGAACACGCTGGGCGTCGCCCGGTATCGGGCGAGTGACTGGTCCGGAGCCTCCGAGGCCCTGCACAAGAGGATGGAGCTTTGCAAAGGGGGCGATAGTTTCGACTGGTTCTTTCTGGCGATGGCCCACTGGCAGCGGGGCGAGAAGGACAAGGCCCGGGAGTGGTACGAACGGGCGGAGGCCTGGAGGGCGAAGAACCGGCCGAAAGACGAGGAGCTGCGCCGCTTCCGGGCGGAGGCGGCAGAGTTGTTGAAGGTCGAAGCAGTGTCGAAGGGGAAGTAAGTCGGTCGGATCCAACAAAGCGGCCGGTGAGGTGTAGCCGCCAAGCAACGCCCTCACCGGCCCGAGGCCTGCCCCGGCGCACGGTCTGCGCGCCGGGAGCATGGCTCTTTCATTCTACCGCAGGCCAGCGCGATCGGGAGATCTCCCATGTTTTTCTCACATGCGACGCGCCGTGCCGTCGCCCGCCGGCCTATGCTCGAGGTGCTGGAAGACCGCCTGGCCCCGGCCGTGCTCACCGTCAACAGCGTGGATAACGCCGACGCCCGCGACGGCGTCCTGACGCTCCGCGAGGCCATCCGCCTCGCCAGCGGCGGGCTGACCGTGGCTGCGCTGTCCGACGCCGAGCGGTTTCAGGTCAGCGGCGCGCTAGCCGCCGCGCCGGAACGGGACGTCATCCGCTTCGAAATCGGCTCCGGGACGCAGACCATCATGGTGGAGGGCACCGACCTGCCCGAGATCGGCCAGCCCGTGGAAATCGACGGCACCCCCCCGCCCGACCGCCCCGACCGCCCCGATTTATCGGGCCAACTCATCGAGATCAGCGGGGAGAAGTTCGTCACCGGGACCCACACCGGCCTGCGCCTCCGCGGCGGCAACAGCATCCTCCGCCGCCTGACCATCAACCGCTTCAACGGCAACCAGGTTCACCTGACCGCCGCGGGGAATAACCTCCTCGTTGGCAACTACCTTGGCGTCGATGTCGCCGGCGGTGCCGTCGCGCAGTCGGGCACCACGGCGACCGGCCTCTACCTCGACAACACGCCGGACAACACGATCGGCGGCACCGACCCCGCCGACCGCAACGTGATCTCGGGCAACTCGAAGGGGATCTACATCCAGGGCGCGGGCAGCCCCGCGGTCAACGCCGCGCGCAACAACCGCATCGTCGGCAACCACATCGGCACCGACCTGGCCGGGAACGCCGACCTCGGCAACGCCATCGGCGTGTTCGTCCAGATCGGCCATCACAACACGATCGGCGGGACCACGCCCCAGGAGCGGAACGTCATCTCCGGGAACAATTCCGGCATCCGGGTCGAGAGCATCAGCGCGGCACCCCAGCTGGGCAGCGACAACGTCATCCAGGGCAACTACCTCGGCACCAACGCCGCCGCCACCGCCGCCGTGGCCAACACCTACGGGGTCTACCTCGGGCTGGGCAGCCGCCAGCTCGTCGGCGGGATCACCCCCGGAGCCGGCAACCTCATCGTCGGCAGCTCCATCGGCGTCTGGCTCAACAGCGCGAAGGACTCCCGCATCCAGGGCAACCGCATCGGCACCGGCCCGCTCGGCACCGAGGACTGGGGGGGCATCAACGGCGTCCTCTTCGGCAACAGCCCCACCGACAACCTCATCGGCGGCCGCGATGAGGACGACGGCGCGGCCGATGGCGTCGTCGCCGCGGGCAACGTCATCGCCTTCAGCACCAGCCACGGCGTGATGGCGCAGAACGCGGCCGCCACGTACCGCAATGCCATCCTGGGGAACTCCATCTACTCCAACGACCAGCTCGGCATCAACCTGCAAGGCGTCGGCGACGCGACGACCGGGGTGACGCCCAACGACGAACTGACCATCCCCTTCGACGCCGACATCGGGGCCAACGGCCGACAGAACTTCCCGGTCCTCACGCGTGCGGGCAACTCTCCCTTCGGCCTGGCCTTCGAGGGGACGCTGAGGTCCGCGGCCAACACGACGTACCGGGTAGAATTCTTCAGCAACCCCGCGCCGGAACTGCCGTCCCACCACGGCGAAGGGCGGACGTACCTTGGGGCGGTCAACGTGACCACCGACGCCACGGGGCTGGCCGACTTCACCGGAGGGAACGCCCTGACGCTGCTGGGCGGCCTCTCCGGCGAGCATTACCTCACCGCCACGGCGTCGCCGTTGGCGTGGGATCACGACGGCAACCCGGCCACCGCCCTCTACCCGACGAGCACGTCGGAGTTCTCCGCCGAGTTCTACCTCGACGCCGGCATCAACATCGCCCCCGTGGCGACCGACGGCAACTTCTCCACCACGAGCGGGCCGCTCTTCGGGGGGCCGATCACGATTGACCTGCGGACCCTGGTTAGCGACGCGGAGACGGCGGACGACGACCTGACCTACGAGATCGTCAGGCAGCCCAACGACGTGGCTAGGCTTCCCCAGGGCGAGTTCTTGCAGCTCATCGTGCCGCCGGGCGGCTTCGTGGGCAACATCTCGTTCACCTACAAGGTGACCGACCGCGGCAACCCGGCGCAGCCGAGCGACGTGAAGACGGTGACGATTCGCGTGGACGCCCTGAGGCCCGACCTGTGCGTGACGCTCATCCCGGCGGGGGCGGCCGTCGAGGGCGAGGACCTGGTCTACACGCTCCGCGTCGAGAACCACGGGCCGGGGGAGGCGGCCGGCGTGCAGGTGGACTTCTCTCTGCCCGCCTCCGTCGTCCGCACGCCGCGCGGCTTCACCGTCGTGCCGCAGGCCGAACTGGTCAACGTCATCCCCGACGCCGCCCACGGTGGCACCTACTTCACTCAGCCGGCCCCCGGCGGGATCTCCCTGCGGTTCACGCTCGCGCAACCACTGCGCCCCTTCGCGGAGGGCGACTCGGCGACCTTCACCGTCGTCGTCCGGCCTGTGGTGAGCGAGAGGACGATCACCGCGCACTCCTCGGCCGTGAGCGCGCTGCCCGACCTGAACCCCGCGGACAACGCCGCCGTGGCGACGACCTTCATCGGCTCCCGACAGTCCGACCTCAGCGTCCGCATCGACGCGCCGATGCGTGTCACGGTGCTGAACGCCCTCGAGTATCAGATCGTGGTCACGAACGCCGGCCCGCAGGCCGCCCAAGGGGTTCGCGTCCTGAGCGTCCTGCCTTACTTCGAGGCGCGCGGCGTGCGCCGCGGCTACCTGCGGGAGATCGTCCTCGACTCGACGGCGGCCAGCTTCAACGAGCGGACCCAGTCGGTCACCTGGGACGTGGGCACGCTGGCCAGCGGCGGCACGGCGACGCTGACCGTGAGGGGCGTCGTCAATGCCAGTGCGGGGGGCAAGACCCTCACCAACCGGACCGGCGTGACGCCCACCGTGGGCGACCCCAACCTCGGGAATAACGTGGCCATCAAGGTGACCGAAGCGGTACCGGAGCCGGACCTCGCGGTGACGATGAAGAGGGTCCGGTTCCCGGGCAACGTGGTCAATGTGAACTCCCCGGTCGATTACGAGATAACCGTTCGCAATAACGGCACGGGGACCGCGACGGCGGTCACGGTCACGGTCCAGTTGCCGCTGGGTGTCACGTTCCTGCGCGCCCCCGGCGGCCCCAACAACGTCGGGCCGATCCCGGGTGTCCTCATCACGCCGTCCAACCAGACGCAGTTCCTTTCGGCGAGGGATCTCGTTCAGGGGGCATCAAAAACCTTCTTCCTGAGGTTCATCCCGCGCTCGGCCGGGCTGCTGGCCACCGGCGTGAGCGTGGCCGGGAACGAACCCGACCCGGACCTTGCCAATAACAGCGTCGTGCAGACGGTGACGGCGGGGCCGGCGATCGAGCTGGTCGAGGACGGTAGCTTCGACTACCGCACGGTGGGGCTGCGTTCGCCGTGGACGCTCACGGGGGCGGCGGACGATCGCGGCAAATTGACGCTGCGTCCGAACCGGGGCGGTCGCGCGATCGCCGAGCAGTTCGTGACCATCCCGCCCACGACAGGGTTGGTGACCCTGACCTTCAACCTCACCGTTTCGGCGCGGGATGGGCGGAACCAGTTACAGGTGGAGTTGCTGGGAGGGCCGACGCCGCCCATCGTCTTGAGGGACGACGTGGCGAACGGGACGTATACGTTCGCCTTGCTGACCAGGCCGGGGGAGGTGATGGGGCTCCGCTTCACCGCGATCACCAGCCGCGCGGGGGACGCCAGACTCACGACGTGGAGCATCGACGAGGTTTCCCTCGTCACCCTGTGAACGCGGGGCGCGGGTTGGCTCCTTGAGTGGGTGCGGGGGCGCGGAAGACGCCCTTGCACCCCGCCGCCGGTTCGGGATACACTCCACGCACCTCTCCCGCCCCGGGTGCGTCCATGCTGCACGCGCTGACCCGTCGCCCGCTGCTGACCGCCGGCCTCGCCGTGGTCGGCACGCTGACGTTACTCGCGGTCGCCGCCCCGTGGATTGCGCCGCACGCGCCCGACGTCCAGCACGCCGACGGGCTCGACGACGACGGACTGCCGCTGGCCCCCTCGCGCCGCTTCCCCCTCGGCACCGACAGCCTCGGCCGTGACGTCCTCACTCGCGTCCTGTTCGGGGCGCGCGTGTCGCTGCTCGTCGGGGCCTGTTCCGTCCTGGCCGCCGGGGCCGTCGGCACCCTGGTGGGGTTGTATGCCGGCTACCTCGGCGGGCTGGCCGACGCCGTACTGATGCGCGTCACCGACGTCTTCCTCGCCGTCCCGGCGCTGCTGCTGGCGATGGCCGTGGTCGGCCTGCTCGGGGCCAGCAGCCGCGGGCTGGTGCCGCTGTTGATCGTGCTGGCGGCGGTGTCGTGGACCGCCGTCGCCCGGGTGGTGCGCGGCCAGGTGCTGTCGCTGCGCGAGCGGCCGTTCATCGAGGCGGCGCGGGCGCTGGGCTACTCGGCGACGCGCATCATCTGGCGGCATTTGCTGCCGAATGTGTTGCCGGTCGTGCTGGTGCTGTGTGCGATGAACACGGCCGGGGCGATCGGCCTGGAGGCGGGGCTGAGCTACCTGGGCATCGGCGTGCCGCCGCCGACGCCGAGCTGGGGCGCGATGATCGACGACGGCACGAGGTACCTGACGGTGGCCCCGTGGCTGGTCGTGCCGCCGGGCGTCGCCGTCGTGCTGGCGGTGCTCGGCTTCTACCTCGTCGGCCAGGGGTTGCAGGACGAGTTCGACCCGTTCCGGCAGGTGCGCGTATGAGGTGGCTGGTCGTGCTGCTGTTCGTCGTCGGGTGCGCCGCGCCGCCGGACGACGTGCTGCGCACCGCCGCGACGAATGACTACCGCTCGCTCGACCCGGGACTGGCGTACGACATGACGAACGTCGATTACGTCAAGCTCGTGCATCTGACGCTCCTCGACTACGACGACGAGGGCCACACGCTCATCTTTCCAGCACAGTGGGATCCGAAGCTTGGAATTCACGTGACTTGAAGTCGCGGC
>JADMIO012779279.1_pt1 | contig 13375 bp, 12 predicted proteins | sample 8958161 | NCBI WGS metagenome assembly JADMIO01 (sample SAMN16585339, study PRJNA669376) | soil metagenome | isolation source: Crop rotation soil | place: USA: Cullars Rotation, Alabama | collected 2011 | reverse complement strand
CTTTCCCCGAGGTAGAGCGTCCAAAGTCCGAGCGCGAGGAGAAGGAAGTACGACATGTGGTAGTGGCCGAGCACCGAGAGCGCGACGGCGAAGGCGAACGCGCCAAATGCCCAGCGTCTCTCTTTTCGAATCGCGAGCAGCAAGAGCCAGAACGCGAGCGGTGTCAGCGCCGACACGAACAGCTTTCCATCGTGGCCCGGGCTCATCTGCGACGCGACGATGCCGGTGAGCTCGTAGCAGACGCCGGCGATGATCGCGCCACTCCAGCTCACGCCGAGCGCGCGAACAAAGACGAAGGTGAACCATCCGACGAGCACGAGGTGAACGACCATTCCCCACGTGATCGCGAGATCGACCGGCATGATCCAGCGAAGCCACGCCGTCGGGTAGAAGATGTCGCCGTGCATCGCGGCGATGTACGGAAGTCCGCCGAAGAGATACGGATTCCATTGCGGAATGGCGCCGGTCTTCTTGAAGGTCTCCGCCCCGAACAGCCGGAATGAATAGCCGGCGTTGTACATGTCGGAGACTGAGCCGCCGAACAGAATCTGTCCCTTCAGCAGCGGCCAGAGGAGCGTGAACGCTGCGACAACGCAGATCAACGCTGCGATGAGGTTTGGATGTGGAGGCTCGAACGCGGGCGATCGATCGACAGTTGTCTTCGCCTGCGGTGTTGTCTTTTGCGTAGCGATAGGAGTGTTCCGCGCGTCTGTTGAGAGAATCGATGGGCGGAAGATGAGGTCCGGGCGCTCGGCGCGGCAAGCTTCAACGGCACTCCGCGCGTCAGGGTCGGGCGCGGTTTAGGAGTCTTTATATCGAGACGTATTCAACATCCCACCGGGTAGTTTGTCATGCAAATTCTCTCTCTCCATCCGGATCGTCATGACGACGATCACGACGATCACGGCGGTCTGCATCGCGACCTGACGGAAACGGGCGCAGCCATGGATCGACGCGGCATGCTCCGCCTCGCGGCGCGTTTTGGTGTTGCGCTCGGCGGCATTCAGCTCATCGGCTGCGCAAGCGACGCGGCCGCGGTGACCGGTACTACTGGCACTGATGGCACCACGAGTGGGAACTCGTCGGGATCGGCGTCATGCCCGGCGAAGGCTCCGGAGGAAACTGCGGGTCCCTATCCGGGCGACAGCTCGAATGGTCCCAATGTGTTGAATCAGACGGGCGTTGTTCGTAGCGACATTCGCTCGAGCTTCGCCGGGCTATCGGGATCTGTCACGGGAGTGGCGCTCAATCTCGTGCTGACGATCGTATCGGCATCGAACTGCGCGCCACTCGCTGGTTACGCGGTGTATCTGTGGCACTGCGATGCGGTCGGCAACTATTCGCTCTACTCGAGTGGCGTGACGAATCAGAATTGGTTGCGTGGAGTCCAGGCTGCGGACGCGAGTGGCGTCGTGCGCTTCACAACGATCTATCCGGGTTGCTATTCAGGTCGCTGGCCGCACATGCACTTCGAGGTTTATAAAAGTCTTACGGCAGCGACCTCGGTGTCGAACAAGATCGCGACGTCGCAGATCGCGATGCCGCTCGCGTCGAACAATCTCGTGTACGCGACATCGGGGTACAGCTCGAGCGCGCGGAATCAGTCGCAGATCACGCTGGCGTCGGACATGGTCTTTAGCGACGGTGCGTCACTCGAGCTCGCGACGGTGAGTGGTGATGTCTCGGGTGGTATGACGGCCGCGCTGACGGTGGCGGTGTAGTCGCGCGCCGCCGCCGGAACGACGAGAGCTGGCCGTGGCGGTCATCCTGCGGCGACCGGAGCGCCAGCGATGGCTCGTTGGGGTCATCCTGCGGCAAGCGGAGCGCCAGCGATGGCTCGTTGGGGTCATCCTGCGGCGAGCGGAGCGCCAGCGCAGCCGCCGATAGGATCGCTCGACCGCCAAGGCAGTTCGGCCATAGGTGGAACGACAAAACGACGTAAGAGCGGAACCCCGTTTTTGACCGCAGAGGCCGCAGAGGGGCGCAGAGGACTGCGAAACGGCGCTGAGGAAAAATCAAAAGGATTCCGGTTTTGAATCCGCGGTCCTCTGCGTTCCTCTGCGTCCTCTGCGGTCAAATCATGCGGTTCGCCGTTCCGCTCTTGAAGCAGTTCCAGCAGTTCTGGGTTTAGATCGGTTAGATCGCGATAGTGAAAGCGATCCTATCGCGCCTGTCGGCGCGCAGGATGACTCGGCAGGGCCAAACCGCGCAGGATGACGACCGGGGCCAAACCGCGCAGGATGACTCGCGAGAGCGTGTCGCCTGGGCGATCACCGCTCCGCGAGCAGCGTCGCGACATCCTCTTTCAGCCGATCCATCTCGAGCTGTAGCGTGCCCGCGTACACGCCGCGCAACCTCCCCTGCCCGTCGACGAGCAGCACACTCTCTGAGTGAGCAATCGACTTCACGCCGTACGTCGTGTCGTTGCCGAGCCGAACGAAGTATGACCAGCGAGCGAGTGAATCGATCGCAGTGCTGTCGCCAGTCAGCAGATGCCAGCGCGGATCGCGAACGCCCCGCTCTTCGGCGAAACGCACCAGCGCACCAATCGAATCCGCGGCCGGAGTGATGGAGTGCGACAGGATTTGAACTGAACTCTTACCCCGCGTATCGCGAAGAAGCTCGGCGATGTTGCGAGTCGTCGTCGGACAAACATCCCGACAGCCCGTGAAGAAGAAGTTGACGACAGAGACCTTGCCGACAAACGACGCATTGGTGACTCGGGCACCATGCTGGTCCGTCAGCGTAAACCTCGCGACGCGATGCATCGACGGCGCGCTGACGTCCGATGTCGCCAGCCACTCGGGCGTCATCTCGGCGGTTCGGTAGAACGGCAGCTTGCTCCGACCACAGGCGCCGAGTGCAGCGGATAGCAACAGCGGTATGATGATTCTCATATCACATGTCCTTCCCAGTGCACCCGAAGGCGCCGATGAGACCGAAGCGCTTTCCGTCCTTGATGACGTAATTCGATCGAATCGTTCCGTCCGGGTTCCACATCCGCTGCTGCCCACTCTCGTGGCCCGCGCGGTGGTTGAACGAGGTAAAGATCCGTCCAGACGGATACCACTGACGCTGCTCTCCCTCGCTGAAGCCACTTCTATAGAAGTAGACGAACTGCGGCGCGCCGCTCTCGTACCAGCCGCGCGACGAGCCATCGAGGACGTCACCGATGTAGGTCGTCTCGCGACGAAGCGCCCCGTTCGGCCACCTCTCGATCACGGTTCGATGTTCTGGCATCCGCGCCGCACCGGTTTGCGTCGCCATCAACGCGACGATCCCCAAACGAATGAGCGCAAACCTCATTGGCTCACCGTTCCGGGACTGCCCGCGAATCCACTGCCGTTGATGTACGGTGCATCCGACGTCGTGTGATAATGGTAGACGCCCTGAGGAAATTCGCGTGTCACTGAGAAGTGCCCGTGCGCCGCATCGAGACTGCCTGTTGCGACGAGCGCGCCATTTTCGATCGGGCCGTAGACCGGATATCCATCGAGCAGCACGCCGATCAATACCTCGCGTGACGACCGCGTGAGCCACGTCGGCTCGATGTGGTAGTGATACACGCCGGTCATCTGCGGATGGCCGGCGTATTGGTCGAACGAATTGATCTCGCTCGTGAGCGGCTGATTGTTTGCGGCGTATTGATTGAAGATCGCGACGCCATTGGTCGCGACGCCGATCGGGCCGAGCGGAGTTGGCGACGGCGTCGTGAGCTTTGTCGGCGAGATCGGAATGCGGAACGTCATTTGTTGCGACGCAATCCGATTCGGATTCAGCACGAAGTTCTTGTTGGTTCCATTGTACGCCTCGTACTGCGGGCTCGAGGTCGCGAAGTAGGGGCTTTTGTGGTCCGGTACGTCAGTCGTCGAGATCACGACGTAGTTCCCGTCGACCTTCACCGACATCCCCGCCGCGGCAAAGGCCTTGTACCAGTCTGGCAGTGTTCCGCTGCCCATTTGCTGACTTCCAGTCGAATCACTCGGCGACAGCGCGCTCGACCCGCCGCAGGCGGCGAGCAGGGCGAGAACTCCGTGAGAGAGGCGCATGGTTCGGGGGTGTGGTTGGCCTCTAGACACCCGGGAGACATGCGTCATTCCATACTTGGGACGCTCGCTGACGCGAGCCTGGCTCGTGGGGAACGGTATGGCTGTCAGACCGCCGCTGAGAGTTTCTTCGGCGCCACGGCCTTATAACTCTCGAGAGCCCAATCAAAGAACTGCTGCTTGAGCGCCTTGGTTATCCGCCCCGTCGGCTTGAAGGTGATCCAGCCGTGCTTCCCAAGGCCATAATGCGTCGGATCAGCGAAGGGAAGAACCAACGCTTGGTTGCCCGTGTGCGGAAGCTTCATCGAAAAGCTGAGCTCCTCCGCATTCAAGAACACGAAGGCCTTGCCCTTCACCTTGAACGCACGCTCCCCCCAGGGAAAATCCTCCGTCGTCTCGGGAAGCGACAGCGCGTACTCACGCAACTCGGCGGCGAACCCCGAGAGTTTTGACTGAGCCATATCCGTTCCTATTCGTCTGTTCCGAGGATTCCAGCCTACAGTATGTTTGCCAAAGTCGCGCGACGCGAAGACACGGTCGCCGACCCTCGAGCAGGAGTATTCACCGATGTCGACATCTCAGCCAGCTGCAGCCGGATCAGTCCAGCGCGGCATTGCCCGCGTCGTCACGATCCCGCCGTTCGGCCCGGGCTTCATGGGCGCAGGTCACACCGCCTCTCCGGTCATCGACCCGAACGATTTTACGAATAACGATCCGTTCATCGTCCTCATGGACGACAAGATGGATCTGCCGCCCGGACGTCACGCCGGCGAAGCACATCCGCACGCGGGGTTCGAGATCGCAACCTTTCTGTTCGAAGGCCAACTGCGCGATCGCGACGAGGGCTTTCTTCAGGAAGGCGACGTCGTGTGGATGACCGCTGGCACCGGCGTCGTTCACAACGAAGACGTCACACCACTCGGAAAAAGTCGCATTTTGCAACTATGGATGACGATGCCGAGCAACGAGCGCTGGATTCCGCCGCGAATCGAGCATATGCCGAAGACCTCGGCGCCCGTGCGTTCTGAGCCTGGCGTGATTGCGCGAGTGTACAACGGCCGATCCGGCGACGTCGTCGTTCCATCGAAAACTCGTGTCCCGATGACGCTCGTCGACATCGATCTGGAGCCCGGTGCGACGTTCGACCAGCTGCTGCCCGGATCATACAACGGATTCGTCTACGTTCTCGACGGCGACGTCGCGGCTGGGCCAGAGGATTCCGTCGCGACCGGCGGTCAAGTAGCGTGGTTGGCGTCAGCAGATGCCGACGCGACGACAAATCTGCGACTCACCGGAGGAGAACGCGGCGCGCGAGCTGTTCTCTATGCCGGCGAGCGACAGGGTGTGCCGATCGTCTCGCACGGCCCCTTCATCGGTGAAACGCGAGCTGATCTCATGCGAGTCTCAGGCGCCTACATTCGCGGCGAGATGCCGCGCGTGAGTCAGCTCGACAAGTAGCGCTACTTCGGGACGAGATAGTCCTGCGCGGCGACAATCTGCCATCCCGCTTTTCGCTTCACCCAGGTATCGGTGAAGCGATAGCGATGCGTGAAGGCGCCGCCCTTTCCACGGCCTTCGACGATGAGATGGCCGGTCACGACTGCGGTGACCGCACCAAACTCGTGAACCTCCATTCCTTCGTTGCGCGCGGCAGTGACGGTGTCGCTTCCGGCCGAGATCTCATGAAGAACCTCGGCGCGACGCATCAGCTTGTCGTCCTCGGTATAGACGAACTTCGGCGCTAGCAGTTTGTCGAAGAGGGCGCGGTCGCGCTTCACGAGACCTGTCGCCCACTGATTCTCGAGACGAATGAGCTCGACCGAACCCGGTTTGGGCTCCTTGTCCTTCTTCTGCGCCGCGAGCGACGGAGCGCATATCGCTACGATGACAACGAGTTTCGTGACCGCACGGAACATGGGACCTCGACGAGAAACGTGTTCACGGCTGCGACTAATCATGCGCGCAAGTCTCACGCTTCGCCATCGACCTCCGGCGCAACACCGACGTACCGGGCTCGCGGGCGAATGATCTGATTTACGGCATACTGCTCGATCGCATGACCAATCCAGCCAATCGTCCGGCCAATCGCGAAGAGCGTCAGTCCAGACCCCGGCGGCAACTCGAGCACGCGTGACACGGCGCCGAGCGCGAAGTCCAGATTTGGCTTCTCGCCAGTCAGCGATTCGCTCACCCGCGCAAGTTCGCGAACGAAACGAAGCTCCGCCGACTTTGGAAAACGCTCATCGAGCATCTCGAGCAGCGCGGCCGCGCGCGGATCTCCCCGTCGGTAGAGCGGATGTCCGAGCCCTTCGATTCCCTGTCCCTGCCGGAGCCGATGCGTTAGCGTCGACCGCAACGACCGATCTCGGCGCAACGACCGATCTCGGCGCAGCGACGCGAGCATCGATTCGACACGCGCAGTGCTCCCGCCGTGTTTGATTCCCTCCAACGCCGCCAACCCGGCGACGACCACGGCATATGGATTCGAGCCAGCCGACGCGACGCACCGCGCAGTAAATGCCGAGACGTTGAGCTCATGATCAGCACAGAGGATGAGCGCAGCGCGAACGACGTCCTCCCCACCGCTGCGGACCTCCCACGCGCGAGCGAGCGTTTCGTCGATTGACGCACCAGCCGTTCGCTGCACTGCCGCGCCAACCATGTGGTCGAGAATTCTCCATCCGAGCTCGACCACCGTATCGCGACGAAAGTCAAATGCGCGCGGGTCGCGCGCCGACGCCACTGCCAGAGCCGCTTGCGCACGGATGATGAATGGATCCGCCTTCCAATCCGCGCGTGCCCGCTCGACTCTGCTTGGCGAAGGTCGCGCGCCGTCGAGCGATTCAGTCCAGATCAACGAAGCGACAGCGTCGACCGACTCGCGGTGTGCGAGCGTAACGACGTCGTGTCCTCGATAGTACAGCCGCTCGTCGGCGATGAGTGTGATCGCCGATTCGAGCACTGGCATTCCCCACTGCAACGCGTGCGACGCGACTTTGTCGGGATTGCGTCGCTCATCGGCGCGGCGTTTCAATCGCTCGATATCCTCGCGCGCATATCGTCGCTCGCGAGTCGCTGATGCTCCCGGCTCGGACCGGATCAACCCGCGACTGACATAGGCGTACAGCGTTGGTCGCGTCACGCCGAGCGTTCGCGACGCTTCGGCCGCGCCAATCCAACTCGACGCCGTCTCTGATGGCTTCTTCATATTGATTGATTAATCAACATTGACCGTTCAGTGAATACAAGCCTACGTTCCGAGCATGACACAAGACACTTCAATCTCCAATGGCCTCGAGGGTGTCGTTGCCGCGGCGACGCGTCTCAGCAGCGTCGACGGCGAAGCTGGTGAGCTGGTGATCGCCGGCTTCCCCGTCGGAGAGCTTGCGACACACGCGACCTTCGAAGAAACAACCTGGCTTCTGTGGCACGGCGATCTGCCGTCCGCTCGCGAGCTCGAATCATTCCGCACGGAAGTGGCTTCGCATCGCGCACTACCTGCCGCAACGCTCGCGATCCTCCGCGAGTGCGCTACGGCGCATGTCGACGCAATGGACGCGCTGCGCATCGCGCTCGGCACCGTTTCGCTGACGTCGAGTGACGCGACGGCTATCGTTGCCATCGCCCCGACAATCGTCGCCGCGTTTGCTCGACTGTCCTCCGGCGACGAGCCGATTGCACCGCATCCGGACCTCGGCCACGCGGCGAACTACTTGTACATGCTTACCGGCGAAGTACCCGACGCCGAGCGAGAGCGAGCACTCGAGACATATCTCAACACCGTTGTCGACCATGGACTGAACGCGTCGACGTTCACCTGTCGCGTCATCACGTCGACCGGATCGGATCTCGTTTCGGCCGTCGTCGGTGCAATTGGTGCGCTCAAAGGCCCGTTGCACGGCGGCGCACCGGGACCGGCGCTCGAGACGGTCTTCGAGATCGGCGACGCGTCGCGCGCGGAGTCAGTGCTTCGCGCGAAGATCGAGTCGGGTGAGCGGCTGATGGGATTCGGCCATCGAGTCTATAAAGTCCGCGATCCGCGCGCCGATGTTCTCGCCGTCGCAGCTGAACGACTCTTCACTCGTGCTGGCGATATGCGTCTCTATACGCTCGCGCGCGACGTCGAAGCAACTGCGCTTCGTCTTCTCGAGGAGTACAAGCCCGGACGTCGGCTCCAAACCAACGTCGAGTTTTACACCGCGCTCCTCCTTCACGGACTCCGCCTCGACGTTCCGCTCTTCACGCCGACCTTCGCGATCGCGCGTGTCAGCGGTTGGATCGCGCACGCCATCGAGCAGCGCGAAGCGAATCGTCTCATTCGTCCAAAGTCTGTTTACGTCGGACCGCGCGACCGACACTGGCAGTCAGAAGACATCGCCGCGGACTGATTACGGCACGCCGGGCATCACCACGTCCAATCGATGCCCGGCACGCGCGCGAAGTTGACGCCGAGCGCGGCGAGACGCGCGCCGTGCGCGCCGATGCGCCGTTTGAAGTCGTCCCATCCGAGTCGCGCCGCAGGCGACCACCCAAGCTCGGCCAGCGCGATGATTCGCGGAAACGCCATGTATTCGTAATCCGTCCGCGTCAGAAGCGTTTCGGCCCAAAGTGGCCCCTCGACGCCGAGAATCGAGCCTTCGCCGACGCCGGGAACGAGCGTCGCAGGATCCCAGTCGTAGGCTTGCTTGAGATCGATCAGTCCAGCCCACATGAGCCCGAGCGCCTTGCTCGAGTCGTATTTCATGTCGAGATACGCGTGCGGCCCCGGCGAAAGAATGACTTTGCCGCCGCGCTGCGCGTGGAGTTGAACCGAATCCTTCGTCCAGTGCTGAACGATGGTATTCGTCGAGAGATCGACTGGCGCGATCTCACTCCACCCGATCATTCGCGGTCCAGCGGCTGTTACGATTTGCTCAACCCGCTTGATGAACGCGCGGTAGTCATCATGCGACATCCGCTGTACTTCATCGCCACCGATGTGAAAGTACGGCGTCGGCGCGGCGGCCGAGATCTCGCGAACAACGTCATTCACAAAGTTGAACACGCTGTCGCGCGTCACACAGAGGGAAACCGGTGGTCCGCCGACGCGAGTGAAGGGCGGCGGTGCGATGCGGTCGCACGTGAGATCGGGATATGCGACCAGCGCCGCGTTGCTGTGTCCCGGCGTTTCGATCTCCGGAACGACGGTGATGTAGCGCGACTTCGCGTACGCGACGATCTCCGCATACTCGCTTTGCGTATAGAATCCGCCGCGCGCTCCGCCAATCGCCGTCGCACCGCTGAGCTCCGTGAGCTTCGGCCAGCTCTTGATCTCGATCCGCCAGCCCTGATCGTCGCTCAAATGCAGGTGTAAGCGATTCAGTTTGTAGAGCGCGTAGACGTCGATGAATCGCTTGACGTCCGCCATCGGCAGAAAGTGACGTGAGACGTCGAGCATTCCGCCGCGCCACTCGAAGCGCGGCTTGTCGACGACATGCGCCGCAGGAACCTTGAGCTTTCTGTTATACCAACCCTGGTGCTCGATTCCGGCCGGCATCAGCTGCCGCAACGTCTGAACGCCGTAGAACAATCCGGCTGGCTGAGCACCGACGATGCGAATCGTCGTTCGTGTCGATGTCAGCTCGTAGCCTTCCGCGCCGAGGTCGCTGCGCGATGCGTCGAGCGCGATGACGATGTTTGAATCCGGCGCTGATCCGCCCGCGGGAATTCGCTGCGCCGGCGTTCCAATCACCGTCGAGATCATATTCGCCGCATAGTCGGCGACCGATTGCGCTTCCTGCGGCGCCCCGGCATCGACGTACACAGCCGTGCGCGGCGTGACGGTGAAGCTGTCGGTCGGCGAGATCTCCGCTGTGACCGGCGCCGGGATAATCGACATTCGCACGCCGACGTCCGGTTTAGGCACGACCGCGGTCGGCGCTCTGCATGCAGCGATCGCAACAATCGCGATTCTTCGGACGCGCACGTTAGAGAATCTTGATCGGCTCATTGGATCCGGAGTTTACAGGCATTCGGAGCCGAAGAATGTAGCGCCCGTTTCGTCGAACCGTTTCATCGAGGGAACCGACGTTCCTTGGAACGTTTCATCGACGGTCGGCCTCACCGAGCTTTCGCCTAACTATCGATACCGCAGGGACTTCCAACGTGTGCATCGACTGAGGGCACGCGGATCCCGCTTTGCCATATCACCGTCGCGTACAACACAGCACCACTCCGACATCGAGGTGATCCATGATCCGCAGTCTCGTTCTCGCGACGCTCATCGGCGCGACCGTTCCGCGAACCACGACCAGCCCGACGGCTGCGAACGAACAGGTCGCGGTCTTCTCCGGCGGCTGCTTTTGGGGAGTTCAGGCCGTCTTTCAACACATCAAGGGCGTCACGAATGCCGTGTCTGGTTATGCCGGCGGCGATGCGGCGACTGCACGCTACGATCGAGTGAGCGACGGCAACACCGGTCACGCCGAGTCGGTTCGCGTCACGTTCGATCCGGCGCAGGTGTCGTATGAGCAACTTCTCAATGTTTTCTTCACCGTCGCGCACGATCCGACGCAGCTCAACTTCCAGGGCCCCGACCACGGCACGCAGTATCGTTCGGCGATCTGGTACACGAGCGAAGAGCAGAAGGCTGCGACACAGTCGTACATTTCGCAGTTGACGAAGGCGAAGACTTGGTCGAAGCCGATCGTGACCCAGCTTTCAGCGCTGGGCGCGTTCTATCCGGCCGAGTCGTATCATCAAGACTACGCGACGCTTCACCCGACGCAGCCGTACATCGCGATCAACGATGCGCCGAAGGTCGCGAACTTAAAGAAGCAGTTCCCGGCTCTCTATCGCGAAATGCCGGTGCTCGTCAGCAACCGGAAGGAGAACAGAATGGACAACTACAAGAAGCCGACAGACGATGAGCTCAAGCAGAAGCTCACGGCGATGCAGTACAAAGTTACGCAGCACGAGGGCACCGAGCCGCCGTTCCGCAATGAGTATTGGAACAACCACGAGGCGGGGATCTACGTCGACGTCGTGAGCGGCGAGCCGCTGTTCAGCTCACTGGACAAGTACGACTCGGGCACTGGGTGGCCGAGCTTCACGAAGCCGCTCGAGAAGGCGAACGTCACGACGAAGACGGACCGGCAGTTCGGCATGGAGCGCACCGAGGTTCGCTCAGCGCATAGCAACTCGCACCTCGGTCACCTGTTCGACGACGGCCCGAAGCCGACGGGTCAGCGATACTGCATGAATTCCGCATCACTCCGCTTCATTCCGGTCGACAAGCTCGAAGCGGAGGGCTACGGGGAGTACAAGAAGTTGTTCGAGGGGAAAAAAGGCTGACGGGCGAACGCGCACCGGCTTGGTGGTCATCCTGCGGCGAGCGGAGCGCCAGCGCAGCCGCCGATAGGATCGCTCGAGCGCCAAGGCAGTTCAAGCAGTTATGGGTTTTAGATCGCGCTAGTGAAAGCGATCCTATCGCGCCTGTCGGCGCGCAGGATGACGACCGGGGCCGGCTCGCTGCGCTCGCGCAGGATGACGCCCGGTGCCAGCTCGCTGCGCTCGCGCAGGATGACGACCGGGACCGCCAATTGCCCCGATCAGTCTTTGTACGGATCGAACTCGTTTGCGCCCGCCATCACGACGATGAGTGGGCGCAACGTGTGTAGTACCTCGACAGTTCCTTCCTGGGCAGCGAGAACGTCCGGCAATCGGCGGTAGACGTGCGGACTCTCGTCGAGTCCTCCGCCGCGTAGAACGACTCCCTTCTCATCGACCCACTCCTTCATCATCTCGGGCGTGACGCGTCCCGGCGAGAGAATGCGTCCCGTCTTTCGATTTCGCTTTCCCGCCGCCTGCGTGCGCGACATCACGCGACCAGCACCGTGCACGGTGCTGTACAGCGCTTCTTGCTGTGCCTTGCGCGTCTCCTCGGATTCGTTCTCGAGCAACGATCCTCGGACGATCACCGCGTTGTCGCCCATCGACCCTCCGATGAAACCGCGCTGCCCTGGAAACGCCGGTGTCGCGCCCTTTCGAATCACGATCACCTCTTCGCCATTGTGCGTCTCTCGCCACGCGAAGTTGTGATGATTGTGAACGAGATCGACTTCCTCGCCGCCGAGTAGGCCGACGACTTTCCGCGCAACCCATTCGCGCCCTGCGTAGGCGTACTGCCCCGCGAGGTTCATCAAGTGCCAGTAGTCGTGACCGACAGGTGCATTGATGTCGAGCAGCACTTCACGCTCGGGCACGCGTTCACCCCACGACTTGCCCTGTCTGACGGCGAGAAACGCGGACGCGATCGTGTGCCCAAAACCGCGCGAACCGAAGTGGACGCCAACCCAGATTACTCCGCGTTCGTCCGCGAAGACGTCGACGTAGTGGTTACCGCTTCCGACGGTCCCGAGTTGCTGTCGCGCTTTCGTCGTCAACGCCCCACGATGCTTCGCGGGAATGGCTGACCACGCGGCGTCCTCGAACAGCGGATGATCGACGGGGGCGTCATCAGCGCGGTTCTTTCGGCCGACACCAAAGCTGACCGTGTCGGCGATGACGTCGGCGATAGTGTTGAGCGTCTTCTGAACTTCGCCTGGAGTGCGGCCAAGCGACTCGAGGGTGAGGTTGGTCTCGATTGCGGCGTTTCCGCACGCGATGTCGAACCCAACTCCAACAACGGACACTCTGTCGCGGTACGCCGCGACACCGCCGATCGGCATGACGTAGCCGACGTGACCGTCGGCCATGAGCGCTGCGTCGACCGCCCCCTCACGAACGTTCTGGAACTGTGCGATGGTCTGTTCATCGTGCTGCCCGAAGATCTTCATTTCGCATTCTCTCGTTGTTCCTCGTTTCCCTCCGAAGCGGGGTGAGTGGAGCACCGCGAGCGCTTCGGAGGGTGACTGCATTGAGTGCGGTTCGCCAGGGGCGACACAAAAAAGCCCCGCCTGCATCAGTCGCAGGCGGGGCGTTGGCCTTCCCCATTCGCTCGAGGATTGTCACGCACTCATCGTGCGAGCTCCTCTGCGCCTGCGTTCATCTCGCGCGATCGGTCTCTCAGCGAACCGAAATCGCGTGCGCGATCTCGTCGCGGTGCGAGCGCGATCCACGGACTGATAGAAGCAACGTTGACGAATAGACTCATCGGTCGATTAGATGACTAAAACGAAAAATCGCGTCTCCGACGTCCGCCAGGAATGATCTGGCACCGGTACAAACTGACCGGTCTGACATCGGGACGCGACTCCCAACTGGCGAGGACTTTAGAGAATTGGTGTTCGGGTGTCAAGGCCCAAATCTTCTCAACCCTCCCGTAGCGCTTCGAGCGGATCCGGGGAAAG
>JADMIO011736234.1_pt1 | contig 13375 bp, 8 predicted proteins | sample 8958161 | NCBI WGS metagenome assembly JADMIO01 (sample SAMN16585339, study PRJNA669376) | soil metagenome | isolation source: Crop rotation soil | place: USA: Cullars Rotation, Alabama | collected 2011 | reverse complement strand
TTCCGATCTGCGTGATTGAACGCGAATACGTCAACTCGGCCGACTTCAAGAATTGGGCCATTCCGCAGGCTCGCCATCCGTGGGTTCTGGTCCTCGACGCCGACGAGCGAGTTACGTCCCAGCTTGCCGGCGAGATCGAGCGCCTGATTGCGATCGAACCGGCCTGTGACGGCTATTCCGTCCGCCGCGACAATTTTTTCTTAGGGCATCCCATCCACCACTGCGGCTGGAACACTTCGCGACTGGTGCGACTATTTCGCCGTGAAGGTTCCCAGTACCAAACCCGCCGGGTCCATGCCAACGTCGTTGTCGCCAGCAACAAGATCGGCGAGTTGGTTCACCCAATGCTCCATCACACGGCATTGGACCTCGACCGCTTCGTTAACAAGCAGCACCGCTATGCCACCTGGTCCGCCCTTGACGCTTACGATGCCGGCAAACGCGCCAGCTGGTTCCGGCTGCTGACGCATGCACCATTTCGCTTCCTGCAACTATTTCTGCTGCGAGGTGGCTGGCTCGATGGCCGAACGGGCATCGTCGTCTGCGGCCTCGCCGCCTGGTATACGTTCCTGAAAGACGCCAAGCTCTGGGCGATGCGCAACTGCCGTGTCTCCGACGACGACACTGCAACCGCCAGTCGCGAGGCGATCCAATCGAGCCAACACCGCAAAGCAGCGTGAGTCGCTAGTCCGGGTTCTTATCGAGCGACTTCAGCTCATCATCACGAAAGTGCGCCAGTCGCGTGGCAAACATCTTGTTCGCCGGCGCTAGCTCGACGCATTTTTGCGCCGCTGCGACGGCTGCCTCACGTTCGCCGCGTTGGAAGTAGACCTCGGCCAACGTGTCTTGATACGCCGCCTCATCGGGCATGAGTTCGACGGCCTTCTGGGCCATCGTCAACGCATCATCTAGTCGACGCTGGCAACGGGCACATAGCCAGGCAGCGTTGTTGAGATAGGTTGCACTCGTGGGAAATTCCTCGATCACTTTGTGATGCACCTCGAGAGCGCGGTCGAACATGTTACTCGCGAGCTGCTGCATTCCGGCGCGGTGAAGTGCCGGCACCAGGTCGATCGTCGCGCGAATTTCAGCCGGCATCAACTTCTCACAGCCTGCCAGCTCCGCGGTGACCGTTTCGGCCTGTCCCTCCACGAGCGCGGCCCGCGCCTGAACCTTATGAATCACTTGCGACAGAAGCGGATAGCCCTCGGCCTCGCTCATGTTGGCGCTTTGATTCAAAACGTGCAGCAGAATCTGCTGCCAGCACAGCGCCGATCGCCGCGGCTGATCGGTGCTCACGATATTGCCCAGGTGCTGACCGGCATCGATTACCGTCTGCGAATCAGGCAGAGCCGTCCGGCAAATCAATTCACACTGCCGCACGGCCTCCTCTTTCAGCGTTGGATGGACCAGCAATTTAACCAAGACCAAACGGGTCTCGGGGGCGAGCACCGCGAGATTCGCCATTAAGAGCTGCTTTTTTGCCGACTCAGCGTCACCGGCTTGAGCCAACGCATGACCCAGGAGAAAACTGACCGTGATCTCCGTCGGGTTGGCCTGCAGCGCGGCCGCATAATGCTTCGCCGCGGTCTTCCAATCGCCGTCTCCAGCGGCCAGTTCACCAAGATGCATGCTGCTGGCCGGATAAGCTTCCGCCGCCTCGGCAAATAACGCCTTGGCGAGCTCCCCGTCGCCGCGAATCCTGGCCGTTTGACCGAAAGACACAAGTAGGTCCGCCTTGGACTTCGCCGACATGTCTTTGACCGCGTTGCGGGCCTTGGCGACAAGCTCCCGCCAGCTTTCCGGTGGCCCACCACGGCGTGGATTGGATGTTACGAGCGAAACGGCAACCGATATGGCCTTGGCACGATCTGTTTGCGGATCATCGGCCAGCAAACGCTCGTACCAGGTTTGGGCGAGCGGCGCCGCGCGAGGCGCCAGCACACGAAAGATGTTCGCAGCTGGTTGACCGGCCGCAATGGCTTCCGCGCCGTAACGAAAAGCCTCGTCCGTCTTGCCAAGCTGCATCGCGTATAGCGACAGCATCCCCAACCGACGGCTGCGATCGGTTTGTGGCACGTCCATCTCGCGCAGCGTCTTCCAAATTTGCTCCACTTGTTCCTTGCGACCCAGCTCGCGGAGTTGCCGCGCCACCTGAGCGGCCATGATGAATCGATAGTCCGGATTCACCGGCAACAGTGCCGGAGGTGTCGGAAGCTGCTGGAGCCACGCGCTATCTAGCGTCTTTTCCGGAGTGACGGCGGCGAATTCGAGCGCTTCGTGATGCCGATGTTGGTGGCCATAAATCGTGTGAGCAAACGGCGGGTTAATCTTCCGCATGATCTCGAGCCCGTCGTCGATTCGCTCGTTGACGAAGTGCGTTTTCGCGGCAGTCAGAAAATGGTTGACAGCGACATTGGTGGCGGGTCGAAACGGATCAGGCGGAGTATCCCCGGGCGGCAACTGCTTCAGACGCTCCACGTTCGCCAGTTTCAGCACCTCGGTCAGCGTTCGCTGGTGTTCGGCGTCGTTGCCTGCCAGCCGATAAAAAGTCGTAGCAAACGCGAGGCCTTCCAATCGCGACGCATTGCGCCGATAAAACTCTTCGGCTAGCGGGCCCGCCTCAGCCCAACGACCAGCCTCGGCGCGTAGATTTACACGCAGGATCAAATCGTTGGTCTTATCGGCCGCTTCAATTGCCGCTGACAAATCGCCTTTGGCGCGCAACAAATAGGCCAGGCGGGTCCAGGCGTCATTCTCGCCCTCACTGGCTCGCTCACGTGTGGCCGCGATCTGTCGATCGAGGCGATTGGTGAGGACCAAAAACGCTGTGAGCTGTGGCAATCCCGATTCCGTCGTCGCCACAAACTCCAAAACTTCCTCGGCTTGGGCGAGATCGCCCTTGGCGACTAGCGGGCCAACGATTTTTCCAGCCTGCGTGGCAATGGTCGTCGCTAGGTTGCGCCGCTCCTGCGGGTTTTGTTCGCCGCGAATCAGCGCTAGAACCGTTTGCCAGCGCTCCTTGGCCTGCAGCTCGTTGAGCGCTTGCCTCCGCTGCTCGGGAATTTGCGAGTAACGAAACTGATCGATCAGCGCGAGCACATCGGCTGGCGTGTCGGGCCGAATTCCCAACCGCAGCTTTTTGAGCAGCGCGCCGGCGCGGGTGCGAACTTCTGGATCGGTGCTCTTCGATGCCTTTTCCAACACCGCTTCCGCCGCCGAACCTGCTTGCCAGAGGGTTTCGGTCGCGGCCTGCCGGACGTCGAACTCGGCAGCACTTAGCTCTTCGATGGCTTTGGCGATTTCCTCCGCCGTGGGGGCCGCAGCCGCCGCTCGTGCCAGCAACATCGCGGCAGCAAGTATGCCGATCCTCGCAATAGTCATCCTTGCCATCCTTACTTGCTCCTGAGTGGCCGCAAATCAGGCGAATTCCCAGTTTCGACGACCGTCAATATACCGTGATTGTCGCGAGGTCGTGTGTAGTCCGTATATAATCGCACGCTGGCAGCGTGGTTTGGTCGGCTTATGGGATGAAGGATGAAACGATGAAGTTGTCCACGATGATCGCGGCGTTCGCAGTTGGATTGTTGTTCGTTTTGGTCCTTGACGCAGCCGAAGACTCTGCGAAGAACGCTCCCGCCGGCTGGACCAGAGAAGCCGCACGCGAGGAAATCCGCCCGCTGTTCCGTTACGAGCCTACCGCCGGCCGCAAAGGCCACGCGGCGTTCATCATCGCCGGCGACAATCGTGAAGGAACCAGCGGATGGTGGCAAAAAACGTTCGATGTCGAAGGAGGCAAGACCTACTCGTTCTCGGCGTGGCGGAAACTCGACGAGGTCGACTCGGGCCGGCGATCTGGTTTGGTTCGCGTGCAATGGCGCGACGAGAAGGGAAACTCCGTCAAGCGCGATGAGCCAACCGCAGGCCGTTATATGCACGGCGCTCGAGCGACCGCTGAGCCCGAGTATCCCGCTGACAAAAATACCGATGCCGCCGGATGGACCGAAGTCGGCGATCTGCTCACGGCACCTAGCGGAGCACGAAAAGCGATTGTCGAGCTGCATTACCGCTGGGGCCACGGGGGAAAGATTGTTTGGAGCCAGATCTCGCTGACGCCGACGACGTATCAGCCGCGAGTCGCGCGTCTGGCGGCCATTCATTACCGGCCAACGTCTGGCAAAACACCGGCCGAGAAACGCGAGCAGTTTGCGCCGCTGATTGCCCAAGCCGCCGACCAAAAAGCTGATCTTGTCGTGTTGCCCGAGACACTGACGTATTACCAAACTGGCTTGAGCTATGCCGATGCGGCTGAGACGATTCCTGGCCCATCGACCGATTATTTTGGCCAGCTCGCAAAAAAACACAATTTATATATCGCCGCCGGCTTGCTCGAGCGCGATCAGCATCTGGTTTACAACGTCGCCGTGCTGCTTGGGCCGGATGGGGCAGTTGCCGGTAAATATCGCAAGGTCTGTCTGCCGCGGAGCGAATGGATGGGCGGAATTCAGCCGGGGAGCGAATACCCCGTGTTCGAAACGCGTTTCGGCAAGCTCGGCATGATGGTCTGCTACGACGGCTTCTTTCCCGAAGTCGCCCGTGAGTTGACCAACCGCGGCGCGGAGGTCATAGCGTTCCCCGTCTGGGGCTGCAATCCGATGCTCGCCGCGGCCCGCGCCTGTGAGAACCATGTCTACCTTGTTTCCAGCACCTACAGCGATCCTTCGTCGCTGTGGATGCCGACCGCCGTGTTCAATCACGCCGGCGATCGAATGGTGGAAGCCAAGAATTGGGGTGATGTCGTCGTGGCCGAGGTCGATCTCAACAAGCGGATGTATTGGGCCAGCCTCGGCGATTTCAAGGATGAATTGCAGCGTCAGCGGCCGTAGGCGTACGAGATGGGAATTGGATTGGCATGCCCGTTGCATCGTCGATGCAGCATGCCCGCTACCTTGGCGACAGCCGCGGCTTTTCTGCCGGCGAAACATGATCTCTCGTCGCTTCGGGAGGCGGCAAAACACTGCGAAGGCTGCCCGCTGTTTGCAAACGCGACTCAAACGGTGTTTGGCGCTGGACCGGCGCGGGCCGACGTCATGATGGTCGGGGAGCAACCGGGTGATGTCGAAGACCGCCAAGGGAAACCCTTCGTGGGACCTGCAGGCCGTTTGCTCGATCAGATGCTGGAGGAAGCGGGTATCGATCGTCAGCGAGTTTATGTCACGAACGCCGTGAAGCATTTCAAATGGACGCCCCGCGGCAAGCGGCGTTTGCACGGCAAGCCCAATTCGCGCGAGATATTTGCGTGTCGGCCGTGGCTCGAAGCGGAGCTCGAAACGATCAAGCCGGAGTTGCTCGTGCTGCTGGGGGCGACAGCGGCTCAATCGCTGCTCGGGCGACAGTTTCGAATTACCAAACACCGGGGCGAGCCGATGGAGTCGGACTGGGCGCCGTGGACGATGGCGACGTATCACCCTTCCGCTCTGCTGCGTGCAACCCATCAGCCGGGCGGCGAGCAACTTCGCGAAGAGTTTCTCGCCGACCTGAAGCTTGTCGCGAGAAAATTGGCGGAAATTCGATAAGACCCTCACTGGTTCTGTCCGCGGGCCCGTTTTGCCGATTATTCCGGTGGCGCAGCCATTTGAAATCGGAAAGCCGACGTCACAACTTGCCTGACCCCCAATTCCAAGCAACCTTTGCACTGTGTTTCGTACGGCTATTGTCCTTCCTCGATGCAAAGCGTTGCCATGTACCAAGTTAAAGATGCAATGAATGGTCGGGTGTTTTCGATTGGGCCGGAAGCCACTGTCGAAGAGGCGATCCGTTTGTTGCTCGAACGAAATATCAGCGGCGCTCCGGTGATCGATGAACGGGGCCGGCTGTGCGGCATCATTACGCAGTTTCAGTTGCTGGAAGTGCTGTACGATCCGCATGTGAAAGAGGCGAAAGTTCGCGAACACATGACTCGCGATGTGTTTACGATCGAGGAGGATGCGTTGCTGGGCACGGCCGCGAATCTCTTGATTGTGCATCGTATTCGCCGGATTCCGGTGGTTCGCAATGGCATGGTGGTGGGCATTTTGTCTCGCCGCGATTTGCTTAAGTACTTTGCTGAGACGGGCGAAGAGATCGAGGCGTTCTTCGCCAAACTGAAGCGGTCGGACGTTGGCGATTCGCTGACGGTTTAAGACTGCTGGTCGGATCGCCAACTTGCGAGCGGCAGTCGCCTGCGCTACATTTCGTCTCTGACAAAGCAACTTCGTACCTTTGTTCGAGGCGGAAATGGAAAAGTGGCCAATTGGCGTATTTGCCAGCGTGGATGCTGGGCTCGGTGTGAAGCTCGAGGTGGCACACGATCTGGGTGTGCCGACGATTCAATTGCATGCGCCGCATCAGGAGACGCGGACGCAGGAGAATGCCGATGCGTTCTTGAAGCGGCTCGACGGTTATGGCATCAAGCTGACTTGCGTGTTTGGCGGATTTGAAGGGGAAAGCTACGCTGATATTCCGACGGTGGCCCGGACGGTAGGTCTTGTGCCGCCGGAGACAAGAGCGGCACGGACGAAAGAGCTGAAAGAGATCGCGGATTTTGCCAAGCTGCTGGGTTGCAGCGCTGTGGGCCTGCACATCGGGTTTGTGCCGCACGATCGGTCGCTGCCGCTGTACAAGGAAATTGTCGCCGTGGCTCGGGATGTGTGTGACCACTGTGCGAATTTGGGCCAGGGGCTCCATTTGGAAACGGGGCAGGAAACGGCGGATGATTTGTTGAACTTCATTCAGGATGTCGATCGCAAAAATTTGTTTATCAATTTCGATCCGGCGAACATGATCCTGTATGGGACGGGCGAGCCGATTGCGGCGCTGAAAAAAGTTGGTCGCTATGTGAAGAGCGTGCATTGCAAGGACGGAAAATGGGCCAAAAATCCCGGCAAGGAATGGGGCCAGGAAGTGGCCCTGGGCCAGGGCGATGTTGGCATGGAAAACTACCTCAAGACGCTGAAGGAAATCGGCTACGACGGGCCGCTGACGATCGAGCGGGAAATTCCGCAGGAGCCGGAACGGCAAAAAACGGAAATTGGTGGGGCAATTAAGTTGCTGGTTGACCTCCGGAAAAAAGTTTTGGCTTAGAGCTCGTTGGTTCGTCCTTATTTTTGTCTTTCTTCGCTGACTTTCACGCGCCAGCGTTCGTCGAAGAAGTCGGCGTCGGCGATTTTGCCGGGCCAGATGGAGTTGGGGGGCGTGGTGAGATCGACGACGGCCCAGTCGGGAAGCATGGCATTTTGGCGGGCGTTGTTGAGATAGGCGTAGTCGCGGAAGGTGAAACTGCTGTTGAGGACGATGTATTTTCTCGGGTTGAGTGGGTTGGGATAGACGGCGATGAGGGCGTGCTTGTCGGCGGGGAATTTTTTGTCGCCGGCGATAATGGCGTCGCGAGACCATTCGATGGGGAGTTTGTCGGCGATTTTTTTCGTTACGGCGTTACTGTTGGGATCGCCCCAGAGGATGAGGCTGGCCGACTGGATGTCTTCTTCGGTAATGGCGGTGTCGTCTTTGACTTGAGCCGTGCCACGGAAGTGACGCCGCCAGTGTTCGATGGCGCGGTCGAGCTCGGCGGCGGCCCATTTGCCGGCGGCGTCGCTGAAGGCTTTACCGGTGGGTCGGACGAAGATGAAGCGGTCGAGAAACGCGTCGTCGATGGGGCCTTGGACACCGGGGCGCTTGCGAAGTTGGTCGCCGTCGCGCTTGCCGAGTCGCCACTGGCCACGGGCGCGATGTAGCGAGACTTCCCACGACTTATCGCTTTTGGGTCCAGGGGCTTCGACCTCATCGTCGTTGATCGAGATGGTGATTTTGTCGCCAATGTTGAATGGCGCTTGGCCGGCGTCGAAGGAGAGGGAGAGGTCGGTGACGTTTTCGACGTCAATGGCGACTTCGTCGGAGGCCATCGCGGCTAAGACACGGGCTTGCGACCAATGTTCGCCGAGGCCGTCGACTGTGAGCCAGTGGAGTTTGTTGTAGCGAAGGGTGTAGGTCGCAAATTCGATGTCGAGCGGCAGATCGTCGCGGCCGGTTTTGGCGAGCGATTTCAGACGGCGGTCGATTTCGATTTTGGACTGCGGATGGATGGCGTGGGCTGTTTTCGGGCCGATGATATGAACCAGCTCGATGCTTTCTTCGGCGAGGGCCTTTTCCATGACATCGGCGGCTTGCTTTTGACGGTCGATTTCGCCGCTGTAGGCAACCGTCGGGCAGTGGCGGAGGTTGATGCACCAGCCGGGGCAGTCGTACCAGTTCCAGAGTTTTTGCTCCCACCACGTCGGCTTCAGGTCTTCTTGCTGAAAGACCTTGAGGAAGAGCGGTGTTTCGCTGAAGCCGGCACCGGGGTTGGCGGCGAACCAGCGATCGGGATAGTGGACGGCGAATTGCCAGGTGGAAGCGCCGCCCATTGAGAAGCCGCGGACAGCGATGCGGTCGTCATCGATGCGGTAGCGTTTTTTGACGGAATCGAGGGCTTCGAGGACGTCGATCTCGCCGGCGAACTTGTTGGCGTTGCAGTAGCGGCCGTAGGGATGGAGGACGAGCGTGTCTTCGGGCGAGTATTGGCCGACGGTGCGCGTGCGGTCGTTGATAAAATTCAGTTCGCTGAGCGTTTCGCCGCGTCCGTGGAACCAGAGGTCGCAGCGGAAGCGGCCGGGGCCTTTGTTTGTGTAGCTTTCCGGGATGACGAGGCCATACGGCTGAACGGAGCCGTCGATTTTGGAGACGTAGGCGCGGACGACTAGGCCGGTGGCGGTGGTCCAGGGGGATTCGCCCTTGGCGAGTTGATCGGCGCGCTCGATTCCGGTGGCGAGGATCTTGTCAGCCGGGTCGAGCTCTTTGGCGTCGAAGAATTCTTGGTAGACGAGGGCGTCGTGGATGGCTTTGAAGTAGATCTCGACGTCGGGGAGTAGTTCGGCCGTCTTGGCGTCCTTTTTTGATTTCAGTGCGGTGATTTTTTCGTCGAGTTGCTTGAGGCCCGCTTCGAGTTTGGTTTTGCGATCGGCGGGGACTTCGATGCCGAGCTTGGGAACGCGGCGGACGTTCGCCGGGATGTTGTCGGCGGGGCCGTCGGCAAGTGCGAAGAGCGGGAGAAGAAGAGCAGTGGAAATGACGAGGCGGTGAAACATGGGAGGGGTTGAAAATAGGGTCATGTTCTTTGTCTGGTTGAAAGTTTAATTGAACGGAAGGTGGTTCGCATCGGCATCGAGCGATTGTTGAAGCAGAACAAAAGCTCACGCAGAGGCGCAAAGGCGCAAAGAAGAAAGGAATATTGGCCACGGATGAACGCGGATGACACGGATTTGGGCATTGAAGGAAACCATATCGCCGATCCTTTTGTCCGTTCGTTGGCGCGATCGTTGGCTGTTATGGCTCGCTTTGGTTGAGCGAATCGAGGGGGCCGAGGCGGGTTGCGGTGAGGGTGGTTCCGGCGATGGAAACAGTCGCGCCTTTTTGGTCGCGATTTTTCGCCAAAGTGGCGATTGCTTCCAGCGAGGCGGTGAGGAATTGTAAGTCTTCGGCGGTGGGTGTTTCCAGGCAAGGAGCAGCGGGGGATGGGCCGGGATGGATGCGACGGGCACCCGGATAGGCCTCGGGGGTGGCGATGGGCCAGCCGAACTGTTCGATGGTGTCGAGATCGGCCGGGGCGATGCTGGCTTCTTCGCCGAACGTGACGCTCCAGCTGTCGACGAAGATGCGCTCGGAATGCGCGGCCAACATCGCCTCGATATCCGCCAATCGTTGAAAGACGGTCATGCCGAGCTTGAGCCCCGATTGTCCGATGATGAGAGCGTAGCGCCGCTGGTCCGTGTTTTTCCGCCAGTCGAGAGTGAGAAGCTCGTCTGAGGCGAACTGCTTCCACGGGCGGGCACGATAATACGCAGCGGCTGCCTCGTAGAATCGCTCGAGGTCGGCCGGCGTGGTTCCTACGCCCTTGGTAAGCACCGCTTGTGGGTTACTGTCAAAGAATTCGCGGAAGAGACGAGCCACGGCATTGTCGATGAAGGATAGATCCTGCTCGGTGGTGCAAAGGAATTCAGCTTCATCGGAGAGAGCCGCTAGAGTCATCGCCTCATCGGGATCGCGGACAACGACCTGCCTTGGCCGACGGGGGGGACCGTGAGCGGGCCGGGTGATTGCCATTTGCACGGCCGCCGAAAGCGCGCCCGGGGGTGGTGCGTCCATAAAAAGCTCGTGCCAGAGGAGCAGGCCAGTGGTTCGTGACATCACCAGGGCGGTAGCGGGCCGGAATGAATGGCCAGTGACTTTCAGGCGGCCCTGGAAGTGGACCACCGCGGCTTCCCAGACCTCATCGACATCGAGCGGTGTGCGACGGATTGCATCCGGACCCAGAGCGCGGGCCGCTTGTGTTCCTCCGACCAACCGCTCGGTTAATTGGCTCAGCAGTGCGGCGAACTGCTCGCCTTGGCCTAGCGGGTGAAGACTAATTTTGGCGCGGTCGGCATTTTTCTTTAGACCTTTTTCCAGCGAGGCCGGATAAACATGAATTGACTCCGGCCGGCCGCCGAACTCCTCATCGAGCATGAAGCCGGTCAGACTGGACCATATCTGGCGAGCAGACGGCTTGCAGCCGGCGGCATCCAAGCCGATCAGATCCTTCTGGGAAGAAAATGCCACGGTCAGCCAATGGTTGATCGGTCGCCCTTCGCTGGGGAAGAGGCCCTTTGGCGTTTGATGCAAGATCACCATCCAAGCGGGATGCTGACTCGCTGGCAAGTCGGCGTAGGCTTGAGCGGACAAACAGGGCGGTCCGGCAGATTTGGGGCGTGGGCTGATTTCGAGCTTAAGTCGGAGAGCCGATTCGCGGAGCCAGCTAATCGCGCCGGGCGTATCGCGCCAGGCGGGCAGATAATTGACGGCGAAGGACTGGGCTTCGCTATCTTCACCCGTTTCAAGCGAGGCGGGGGGCGTCGGATCGGGCATGCGCTCGTTCAAGAGCAGCGACAGCACATAGGGATTGGCTCGGTGAGCGGTTTTGAGTTGGTCGTCGGCCGCCGGGCCACGCTCGCCGCGGCGCAGCGCAAGCAGCACGCGGCCAAACAGCCAGGCTGCCCAGGGCTCATCCGCGTCGTTTTCGAGCAGGTCGGCGGCGTCACTGTTTCGATCGAGATCGAGATAGCGCGCGAGTAAGAATTCGCGAATTACGAGCGGATCAGCCGGGTCGAGGCGATAGATCTCTTCGAGGCGACCTAGGGCTGCTTCACGTTGGCGGGCCATCGTGAGGGCCTGAGCCAGCTCAGCTTTCACCTCGAGATATGCTCGGCCGGCAGGGTTGTCGCCCATCCTTCCCACGAACTTGTCAAAACGCTTACCGACGGCCTTTTTCGCGGCTGCTTCGGCCTCGATCAGCAGCGACAGCGCGGCAACGGCGTTGTCTTGACTTCGCGCTTCGTTGACGAGGTGATCGACTTCGCGTTGGGCTTTGGTGCGAGGCCTTTGCGGGGCGGGAAAAAAATCGGCAGGTGGGCCGGCGATCAACGAAGACGCCAGGTCCAGCTTGGCCTCGTCGGGCAATGTGCTGAGCAAGGCCTTCAACGTTCCCAGCGTCGGAGTTTCGGTCGTGAATTCTTCACGATGCCCCGCTGCCGATTTCTTCTGTGGTTTTTTTGCAGCCATATGAAGCAATTCCTGAATGGGTTTTCCTGGACAGGGAGACAGGGAGACAAGGAGACAAGGGGAGAAGGAGATCGAGCTAGGGAATAGTAGATGGGGATGGAGCTGAGGTGTCGTGGGTTGGTGAGGCGACGGGGTGGTTGGGGCCGAGTTGGAGGATGAAGTTGGCGCGGGATTGGCGGAGGTCGGAGAGGGTTTCGTCGAGGCGCTGGCGGCGGTCGGTTTGTTCGGGATAGGTCTGGTTGATGAGGCTGAGCAGTCGTTGTTCCATGATGTCGAGGCCTTTCAGGGTGTCTTGGGCGGCGGTGGGGCCGAAGAATAAGTCGTTGGCTAGAGAGGAGTTGTTGTCGGGGGTGGGGAACGCTTCAGACGCGAGGGCTGAGGCCTGATGCGTGGGAGGTGAGCAGTCCCCAAGCGGGGGAGGCGGGGAATTTGGGATTTGGAATTTGGGATTTGGGATTTCAGAGGAGGCGCGACGTGCGAAATGCGGAGTGGGGAATGAAGAGGAAGTGGTATCGGCTGGGGAGGCGTTGGCTGAGTCGGTAAATGGCCGACCGTTTTGTCCCTCGCTTGCGCGTCGGGTTAGTGTGTCGGGGGATTCGTCGGAAACGGAGGCGGCGAGGGAGTCGAGGGTGTGGGAATGCGCGCCGAGGCGAGCGAGGGCGAGGATGGCGCGGGTTTGTTGGCGGAGGTATTTGGGGTCGCCAGAGCCGTCCCAGAAGTTTTGGAGGGTTTCGATCTGGTGCTGGAGCTGAGCAGCCGCGAGGTGGATGGCGAAGCGTTTTTCTTTTTCGATGTCTTGCTCCGACTTGAGGGGCAGCATGTCGGTGAGCCACTGGGAGACGCGGGCGGTGATCTGGCGGACGCGGGTTTGGGAAATGCCGAATTTCTCAGCGATTTGGCGGGTGGAGCGGAATTCGACGAGGGCGAGGCGGTGGATTTCGAAATCGCGGGGAGTGGGAGGAAGTGTGGTCAGCATGGGAAACTCCTGGAAAAAAGAACCAAGAACCAAGAACCGAAGAACCAAGAACCGAAGAACCAAGAACCGAAGAACCAAGAACCAAGAACCAAGAACCAAGAACCAAAAAAGGCCGCGAGATGGCCAAAGTTGGTTTGGTTCCGGTCAGGAGTGTACGAAGGGGGTTGGACTAGTCTGGTCCATTTCAGTCAAGGGAAAAAAAGATTTTTCGAAATAGTTGGGGCGACTTGGGGACCGTCACGCGGAGACGCGGAGAGAGGCAGAGAGGGAGTAGAAGAGAGCAAAGGAGCAATGCTGCGATGGGAGGAAACGCAGGGCTTGTGGGAGACCCTTGTTTAAATTGATTGGGCGAAGAAATCTCACACAGAGGCACGGAGGCACAGAGGAGGCGTGGAGGTGGGCCTCGGAAAGATGCGGAAGGCTCGGCGCGTTAAGGCCGGAGGAGGGGATAAACCACGAAGACTCGAAGGGCACGAAGGAGTGTTTTCTTTGTGGTCTTTGTGACCTTGTGGTTTCCAATCAAGGCCGGCTAGGAGAGCAAGGATCCGGAAGCACTAGCGGTCGAGGGAGAGGCGTGGTGGGGACTTGCGCATCGCAACGAACTGAAGCGGAATGCCACAGAGGGCGTTCCCTACAGAGTACGGCAGGCGAGACGCCTACCCCACAATTAGAGTGCCCGGCGGTATTTCTTGGGGGGGCGGCGCATGGCGGAGGCGGGGGGAGGTGGGG
>JADMIO010607306.1_pt1 | contig 13377 bp, 10 predicted proteins | sample 8958161 | NCBI WGS metagenome assembly JADMIO01 (sample SAMN16585339, study PRJNA669376) | soil metagenome | isolation source: Crop rotation soil | place: USA: Cullars Rotation, Alabama | collected 2011 | reverse complement strand
CGAGCACGAGCCGCGCCCGCCCGCGCAGGTGGAAGGCCTCGGTGCGCGTGAGCTGCACCATCATGAGCAGCGACTTCTTCAGCTGCGGCCAGACGTCGTTCACGCGCCGGAGCGCGGCCTCGCCGTCGCCCTTGTAGAGATCGGCCTGCGCCTGGCCGAGCACGTTCCACCAGTGCTCGACGTGGAACGTGGTCTGCGACCAGCGCGCCATCGCCTCGCGGCCGCGCGCCTGCGCCCGGTCGGGATCGTCGACCGCGAGCCAGATCATGTTGTTCACGCCGGTCGACGCGCCGATCACGGCGTGGAGATCGCCGCGGATCTCGGCGTCCACGAGCTGCGCCGGCACGCGCCGCATCAGCTCGTCGAGCTTGCCGAGGTAGGCGAGCGAGTAGAGCGAGAACCAGATCATGATCGTGACCTCCCAGGCCACGCCCACGCATCGGTCGCGGAACCCGGTGAGCCCGATCGTGCAGCGCTCGAGCGCGGTCGCCCACCGCCCCTCGAGCGCGGCGACGATCCCGCCGGAGCCGGTCGCCCACGCCTGCGAGTACGGCGTGCCGACCTCGCGGGCGAGCCGCTCGGCCTCGGCGAGCAGCCGCGCCGACCGCTTCGCCGCCGGTCCGCCGGCCGCCGAGCAGAACGCGGCCTCGGCCGACAGCGCGCGGCTGATGCGGCCCGGCTCGCCCGCCGCCAGCGCGAACAGGAGCCCGCGCGACTGGAAGTACGAGCCGCGGATGTTGTCGACGAGGCCCAGGCCGGCCGAGACCGACCAGCAGGTGTCGATCCGCAACAGCTCGTCGGCGGGCACCTTGCTCGCGTCGCGGGGGCGGAAGCGGAGCCCGCGCAGGCGGACGCGCGCGCGGCACACGAGCAGCGACGCGAGCGCCGAGCGCGGCGAGCCCGGCAGCTCGAGGCCGATCGCCGGCAGCACCGAGCGGATGACGTCGAGGCCCTCGTCGATGTGCCCGCTGCGCAGGAGCTGATCGGCGGCGCGCCGCCGCAGGTCCACCGCGTCGACGGGGCCGGCCAGCTCGGCGGCGCTCTGGTACGCGGCCGCGGCCTCCGCGCCGCGCCCGCAGTTCTCGAGCGCGTCGGCGAGCCGGCTGCGCAGCCGCAGGATCTCGGCGCGCTCGACGGGCGACGGGTTCGGCCCCGGATCGCCGCGCAGATCGAGCGCGAGCTGGTAGAGGCGCGCCGCGCGATCGAACGCGAGCGATCGCTCCGCGTCCTCGGCCGCGCGGGCCGCGAAGACCGCCGCGCGCGCCGGATCGCCGGCGTCGCGCCAGTGGGCGGCGAGCGCCTCGGGGTCCGCGTGCGACGACGACTCGAGCGCGACCGCGAGCCGCTGGTGCCAGTGCTGGCCGACCTTCGCGTCGAGCTTGACCAGCACCGCCGAGCGCACGCGGTCGTGGTACGGCTCGATCCAGTCGGTGCGGCGCGCGCCGGTCGTGCGCACGAGGTGCGCCGCGCGCAGCCGCGCGACCCGCTGGCCGAACGGCCCCTGCTCGATGCCGAGCGCGCGCGCGGCGATGTCCTGCACCAGCGGGCCGCCGCCGACCGCGACGACCTCGAGCAGATCGCGCGCCTCGCGATCGAGGAGCCCGATGCGCGCCCACAGCGCGTCCTCGAGGCGCAGCGCGCGCTCGCCGCCGAGCGCGGCCCGGCTGCGGATCAGCTCGTGGATGAACATCGGGTGGCCCGAGGCCTCGCGGCTCACGACGTCCGCGTCGACCGACGAGTCCAGCGCGGGGCCGCCCGTCAGCGCGTCGACGAGCGCGCGCGCCTCGTCGACCGGCAAGGCCGTGATGCCGAGCTCGCGCACGTCGCCGGGGAGCTGCGCCTCGATGTCGCCGACGCCCTTCGCGCCGGTCTCGCCCTCGAGCGTGTCGCGCAACGTCGCGATCAACAGCAGCGGCGGCGCCTCGGGCGCGCGCAGCACCTCGGCGAGCAGCAGCAGGCTGTCGGCGTCGGCCCACTGGAGATCCTCGATCACCATCACGGCCGGCTCGCGCTCGGCCATCTTGCGCAGCAGCTCGCGCAAGGTCGCGAACACGCGGCGGCGCAGCTCCTGGGGCTCGAGCTCGGCGGGGCGCGGCGCGTGGGCGACGCCCTCGATGCGGTTCATCACCGTGAACGCCTGGCCGAGCAGCGCCGCGTCGGCCGGCAGGCGCGCCACGACCTCCTCGGCGGGCAACGCCGTCAGCCGCCGGCAGATCGCGTCCATCACGCCGTCGACCGCCTTGAACGGCACCGACTCGCGCGCGTCGCAGCGCCCCGCGTACACCTGCGCGCCGAACGCGCCGCGCACGCGCTCGACGAACTTCTCGACCAGCGCCGACTTGCCGATGCCGCTCTCGCCCTGGATCAGCACGACGACCGGCGCGGTCATGCTGTCGAAGAACGCGCGCGCCAGGAGGTCGAGCTCGCGCGCGCGGCCGATGAACACCTCGGGCACGACCGGCCCCGAGCCGTGCGGATCGGCGAGGCCGAGCCGGCGCAGCACCTCGCTGCCGCGCGGCCGCCGGCCGGGCTCGAGGCGCAGGAGCTCCACGCACAGCGCGTTCAGATCGGCGGGCACCGTCGGCCGCAGCGCCGACGGCGGCGGCGGCTCCTCGCGCTGCTTGCGCTCGATCGTGTCCGCGCCGGTGAACGGCGGCCGCCCGGTGAGCGCGTGGTAGAGCATCGCGCCGACCGCGTACCAGTCGGCCTCGGGGCCGACCGACGTCGTCGTGCACTGCTCCGGCGCCATGTACGCGACGGTGCCGAGCAGCTGCGGATCGGGCCACCGCCAGTGGCTCGGATCGATGACGAGCCCGAAGTCGACGATCTTCACCCGGCCGTCGGCGGTGACGAGCACGTTGGCCGGCTTGATGTCGCGGTGCACCTTGTGCGCGCGGTGCAGCGCGACCAGCCCCTGCGCGAGCTGGCCGAGCGCGCGCCGCAGCCGCGCGTCGTCGGCGATCGTCGTCGGCAGGGTGGCCTTGCGCGCCGCCTCGCGCGCCATCCGCATCGTCGAGACGTCCTCGGCCTCGAGGTCGAGCTCGGGCACCGCCTCGGGCGGCGTGCCGTCGCCGAGCGCGGTCGGCTTCGCGCCGACCCAGGCGAGGAACGACTCGCCGCGCACGAGCTCCATGGTGAAGAACCAGGTGCCGCGGTCCTCGAACAGCTCGCCGAAGCCGATCAGGTTCGGGTGGTTGAGGTCCTGCAGCGAGCGGAACTCGTTCTTGAACCGCAGGAGCGCGTCGGCGGTCTGGATGCGCAGCGCCTTCAGCGCGACGTGCGTCTGCTGCTCGCGATCGAGCGCCTCGTAGACCACGCCCATGCCCCCGATCCCCAGGCGGCGCACGATCTCGAAGCGTTTGGTCCCGTCGAAGTCCACCTCGAAAAGACCTCGATGATAGCAGAACGGCGTAGCTTCGACGCGTGGCCCTGACGCTGTACATCGACGGCTTCTGGGCCAACTGCTGGGATTGCGGGCCGTACGTCGCGCTGCGCGAGAAGGGGCTCGAGTTCGGCACCGCGATCGCGCTCCTGCGCGAGGGCGCCATCGCGCCGGGCGCGCGCCGCGCGATCACCGGGCTCGCTCCCGCGCTCCAGCACGGCAGCTTCTGGCTCGCGGAGTCGAGCGCGATCGTCGAGTACGTCGAGGACGTCTTCCCGCCGCCGGCGTGGCCGCGCCTGCTGCCCGCCGACGCCGCGCTGCGCGCCCGCGCCCGCCAGCTCATGTCGTGGACGCGCTCGGAGATGAACGAGCTGCGCAACGAACGCGGCTCGGCGCTCGTGTTCTATCCGCGCACCGATCTGCCGCCGCTCACGCCCGCCGCCGCGCGTCAGGCCGCGCGCCTGATCGAGATCGTCCTCCGCTTCGAGCCGTCGCCGTCGGGCGCGCTGCTGGGGGACTGGTGCATCGCCGATGTCGATGTCGCGTTCGCGCTCATGCGGCTCATCCGCACGTCGCATGACGTCCCCGCCGCGGTGCGCGCGTACGCCGAGGCCGTGTGGCTGCGCCCGTCGGTGCGCGACTACGTGGAGCACCCGAGGCCACCTCACGCGCCGGCGCGCTGAGTGGCACGCGCCCTGCTTTGTACCAGGGCATGAGCACCACGACCCTCCTTCTCATCATCATCCTCGCGATCCTCGTCCTCGGCGGTGGAGGCTACGTCCTGCGCCGCTGAGCCGGGACCTCAAGGGCCTTCGAGCGCGGTCACCCCGACGGAGACGTCGGGGTGCGCCCAGCGCTCGTGCGCCGCTGGGTACGCGTCGGGCCGCAGGCGGCCGAGCTCGATCTCGCACAGCCGCGACCACGACGACCACCAGCCGACGTCGGTCGACGTCTTCAGGCAGACGCCGTAGGCCTCGACCGCCTTCGCCTCGAACGGCTCCGCGACCTCGGTCAGCTTGCTGCAGTACGCCGCGGTCGCGTCGGCGTCGCCGGCGATGAACTTCGGCACCGGGCTGGTCAGCACCGCGTCGACGAAGCCGTTCGAGATCTGCCCGATGCGCGCGGACGCCGCGATCGCGCGGCCCGGATCCTTCACGTCGGTGATGAGCGACATGTACTTCGCCGTCGCCGCGCCAGCCGCGTGGTCGGAGGCCTTGAACCAGGCCTCGAACCGCTCCGTCGACTTCTTCCGCTCGGCCGGCTTCGCCGGATCGAAGTCGAGCCCGGCCGGGAACTCGATCGCCAGGAACGCCTCGAAGTCGAGCTCGCCCTGGTGGAAGCGCGCCGACGCGTAGTACCGGCGCGCGCTGTAGCCGTCGCCGCCCGGGAACTTGCCGCCGGCGACCTCGTACGCGCGCGCCGCCGCCGAGAACGCCGCCATCGCCTCCTTCAGCTTGCGCGGATCGCGCGGCACGACCGTGACGGTCGGCCGGATCGCGGGCCCGCACCGCTTCACGCGGGGCGCCGCCGCCTTCACCTTCACGCACGCGCCGTCGACGGGCTTCACCGGACAGCTCTGCTCCCACAGGAGCTCGCCGATGCGCGTGTAGGCGAACACGAGCTTGTCGGCGCCGCCCGTCGCGCCGTACGTCTTCAGGTACGCGTTGTAGTGCGCGAGCAGCGCCTTCGCGTCGTTGCGCTCCTCGTAGATCGACGCGAGCGAGAAGAACGCGTGCGCCGCGTCCGAGGGCTTCTTCGCGCCGAACAGCTTGATGAACGCCTTCGTGTCGGCGATCGCCTGGTCGTCGTCGCCGATCGACTTGCGGTAGAAGACCGCGTCGTTCATCGCGGCGTACGTGTCCTTCTCCGCCGGGTACTTCTTCGCGTACTCCTCGAACGCGATCGCCGCCTCCCGGTACTCCGCGATCCGCGCGTGCAGGACCGCGACGCGCCCCAGCGCCCGCGCCGCCACCGGGCTCTTCGGGTGCGCCTTGCGCAGCGCCTCGAAGCCCGCGATCGCGAGCCCGACGTCGCCGGCGCGCTCCTGGCAGATCGCCGCGTTGTACGCCGCCACGTCCGGCGGCGCGCCGGTCTCGGGCACCGCGCAGTCGTCGACCGGCGGGGCTGCGCCGCGCCCTGCCCTGCCGTGATCCCGAGCAAGACGACCGAGATGATCAGGCCGCGCATCGCGTGCAGCATCGCACGTGAGACAGCGCGGCGGCCGCGCCGGTTGCGAGGATCAGGTCTTCGCCACGTCGAGGCGGGCCTGGGCCCACGCGACGCGGTTCAGCACGATCTGCCACTCGCCGTCGGCGGGCTTGTCGCCCCACTTCGCGAGCTCGGCCTCGGCGGTGCGCAGATCGGTGCGCGCGGCCTCGACGTCCACGTCCGCCGCCGCGACCGCCTGCTCGACCAGCACCTCGATCGCGCCGCCCGGATCGATGCGCAGGTAGCCCGCGCTCACCGCGTAGCGCGACTTGTTCTTGTCGCCGATCGTCAGGACGCCCGGCTTCAGCGCCGCCAGCATCGGGACGTGGCCGGGCAGGAGCTCGAACTCCCCGAGCTCGCCCGGCGCGGTCAGTCCGTCGGCGGCCTGGTGGGCCACGACGCCGCGCGGGGTGACGAGGTTGATCTCCAGGTCGGCCATGATCAGTTCGACTTCTTCGCCAGGTCGGCGGCGGCCTTGCGGACGTCGTCGATGGTGCCGGTCATCGCGAACGCCTGCTCGGGCAGGTCGTCGCACTTGCCGTCGAGGATCTCCTCGAACGAGCGCACGGTGTCCTCGCGCGACACGAACACGCCGGGGATGTTGGTGAACGTCTCGGCGACGTGGAACGGCTGGCCCATGAAGCGCTCGATCTTGCGGGCGCGCGCGACCGTGATCTTGTCGTCCTCGGACAGCTCGTCCATGCCGAGGATCGCGATGATGTCCTGCAGATCCTTGTAGCGCTGCAGGAGGCGCTGGACCTCGCGGGCGACCTTGTAGTGGCGCTCGCCGACGACCGCCGCCGACAAGATCGTCGACGTCGAGTCGAGCGGATCGACCGCGGGGTAGATGCCCTTCTCGGTGATCGCGCGGTTCAGCACCGTCGTCGCGTCGAGGTGGGCGAACGCCGTCGCCGGCGCCGGGTCGGTGAGGTCGTCGGCGGGCACGTAGATCGCCTGCACCGAGGTGATCGAGCCGTCCTTGGTCGACGTGATGCGCTCCTGCAGACCGCCCATCTCGGTCGACAGGGTCGGCTGGTAACCGACGGCCGACGGGATGCGGCCGAGGAGCGCCGAGACCTCCGAGCCGGCCTGGGTGAAGCGGAAGATGTTGTCGACGAACAGGAGCAGGTCCTGCTTCTCGACGTCGCGGAAGTACTCCGCGATCGTGAGCGCCGACAGCGCGACCCGCTGGCGGGCGCCGGGCGGCTCGTTCATCTGGCCGAACACGAGCGCGGTCTTCGAGAGCACCGAGGAGCCGTCGAACAGCTTGGCCTCCTTGAGCTCGTGGAAGAGGTCGTTGCCCTCGCGGGTGCGCTCGCCGACGCCGGCGAACACCGAGTAGCTGCCGCTCTTCTTGGCGACGTTGTTGATCAGCTCCTGGATCAGCACCGTCTTGCCGACGCCGGCGCCGCCGAACAGGCCGATCTTGCCGCCGCGGCGATACGGGGCGAGCAGGTCGATGACCTTGATGCCGGTCTCGAACATCTCGACGTTCACCGACTGATCGACGAACGGCGGGGCCGCGCGGTGGATCGGGCGGGTCTGCTTGACGGTGACCGGGCCCATCTCGTCGACCGGCTTGCCGATGACGTTCAGGATGCGGCCGAGCACCTCGGCGCCGACCGGCATGGTGATCGGCGCGCCGGTGTTCTTCACCTGCTGGCCGCGGGTCAGGCCGTCGGTCGAGTCCATGGCCACGCAGCGGACCATGTGCTCGCCGAGGTGCTGGGAGACCTCGATGGTGAGGTTGTCCGGGTGCTGATCGATCGACGGGTTCGTCGCCAGCAGCGCCGTGTTGATCTCCGGCAGCTCGGACGAATCGAACGCGACGTCGACGACCGGGCCGATGACCTGGACGATGCGGCCGAGCGAGTTCGGGGAGTAGTCGGTGGTGGCCATGGTGTGCTCTCGCGTCTGGGTGTCGTTGCGCCCCGCTCGCCGTTCACCCTGAGCGCAGGGCGAACGAAGCGGGGACCGGAGTCGAAGGGTGGGTGACCTGCTCAGCCCTTGAGGGCCTCGGCGCCGCCGATGATCTCGAGCAGCTCCTTGGTGATCGAGGCCTGGCGGGCGCGGTTGTACTGGAGCGTGAGCCGGCTGATCATCTCGCCGGCGTTCTTGGTCGCGCTCTCCATCGCGCTCATGCGGGCGCCGAACTCGCCGGCGATCGACTCGAGCGCGGCCCGGTAGAGGCCGATCTGCACGTACAGCGGCACCAGCCGGTCGAGCAGGACCTCCTTGCTCGGCTCGTACGTGTTGTCGGTGGTCGCCGCCTTCTTGGCCCCGGCCGCCGCCGGCTCGGGCACCACCGGCAGCACCTGCTTGACCAGCGTGGTCTGCGTGATCGCGCTCTTGAACTCGTTGTAGACCACGTACACGCGGTCGACCTTGCCGGACAGGAAGTCGGCGACGACCCGGCTCGAGGTCTCGCCGGCCACCGTCAGCGCGGTCGCGCCGACCGGAGCGCCGTCGTAGCTGGCGATCTTGTACTGGGGGCGGCGGCTGAAGTACTGGTTCGCCTTCTTGCCGACGAGCCGGAGGGTGACCTCCTGGTAATCGGCCAGCTCGCCCCGCAGCAGCGCCTCGGTCCGCTTGATGACGTTGGCGTTGAACGCGCCGGCCAGGCCGCGGTCGCTCGTGAAGACCACGACCGCCGCCGTCCGCGCCGGACGGCTCTCGAACAGCGGGTGGGCGTCGGCGCCCGCGACCTCGGACAGCTCCGACACGACCCGCGACAGCGCGTTGGCGTACGGCCGGGCCGCGATGATCGCGTCCTGCGCGCGGCGCAGCTTCGACGCCGCGACCAGCTTCATCGCGCGCGTGATCTTGCGTGAGTTCTTGACCGACGCGATGCGGGTGCGGATCGCCTTGAGCGACGGCATGGGACTACTTTCCGGACTTCTCGACGGTGAACTGCTTGGCGAACTCGTCGAGCGCGGCCCGCAACGACTTCTCGTTGCCGGCGTCGAGGTTGCCGGTGGTGCGGAGCGCCTCGAGCAGGTCGGCCTTGCGCGACTTGATGAACGACATCAGCTCGCGCTCGTAGCGGCCGAGCGCCTCGACCGGGTAGTTGTCGACGTAGCCGTTGGTGCCGGCGAAGATGACGACGACCTGCTCCTCCATCGACATCGGGGAGTACTGACCCTGCTTGAGCAGCTCGGTCATGCGCTGGCCGCGGCCGAGCTGCTGCAGCGTCGCCTTGTCGAGGTCGGAGCCGAACTGCGCGAACGCCGCCTTCTCGCGGTACGCCGCCAGCTCGAGGCGGAGGCGGCCGGCGATCTTCTTCATCGCCTTCGTCTGGGCGGCGCCGCCGACGCGCGACACCGAGATGCCGACGTTCACCGCCGGCCGGATGCCGGAGTAGAACAGGTCGGCCTCGAGGAAGATCTGGCCGTCGGTGATCGAGATGACGTTGGTCGGGATGTACGCCGACACGTCGCCGGCCTGGGTCTCGATGATGGGGAGCGCGGTCAGCGAGCCGCCGCCCTCCTTGTCCGACATCTTCGCCGCGCGCTCGAGCAGGCGGCTGTGCAGGTAGAAGACGTCGCCCGGGTACGCCTCGCGGCCCGGCGGGCGGCGGAGGAGCAGCGACATCTGCCGGTAGGCGACCGCCTGCTTGGAGAGATCATCGTAGACGATGAGCGCGTGGCGGCCCGAGTCGCGGAAGTACTCGGCCATCGTGACGCCGGTGTACGGCGCGATGAACTGCAGCGGGGCCGGCTCCGACGCGCCGGCGATGATGACCGTCGTGTAGGCCATCGCGCCCGACTTCTGCAGGCGGTCGACGACCGAGGCCACCGTCGACTGCTTCTGGCCGATGGCGACGTAGAAGCAGAACATGTTCTGCCCGGCCTGGTTGATGATCGTGTCGATCGCGATGGCCGTCTTGCCGACGCCGCGGTCGCCGATGATCAGCTCGCGCTGGCCGCGGCCGATCGGGATCATCGAGTCGATCGACTTCATGCCGGTCTGCATCGGCTCGTGCACCGACTTGCGGGCGATGATGCCGGGCGCCTTGATCTCGACCTTGCGGGTCTTGGCGCCGGTGAGCGGCTTGCCGCCGTCGACCGGCTGGCCCGTCGCGTTCACGACGCGGCCGATCAGCTCCTCGCCGACCGGGACCTCGACGATCTTGCCGGTGCGGCGGACGGTGTCGCCCTCCTTGATGGTCTCGAACCGGCCGAGGATGGCGACGCCGACGTTGTCCTCCTCGAGGTTGAGGACCATGCCCTGGACCTTGCCGCCGCTGCTCTCGAACTCGAGCAGCTCGCCGGCGAGGGCGCCCGACAGGCCGTAGACGCGGGCGATGCCGTCACCGGCGGTCAGCACCGAGCCGGTCTCGGTGACCTGGACCTTCTTGTCGTAGTTCTCGATCTGCTTGCGGATGATGTCGCTGATCTCTGCGGCGCGGATGTCCATGGGCGGGCTTCCTCTGTAGTGCCTGACGGGGGATCACTTCGCGAGCTGATCGCGGAGCGTGCTGAGCTGGGTGCGGGCGCTGCCGTCGTAGACCACGTCGCCGACCTTGGCGACGATGCCGCCGAGGAGCGTGGGGTCGACCTTCTTCGTGATGACGACCTTCTTGCCGGCCAGCTTCTCGAGCTGGATCGTGATCGCGGCGAGCTGCGTCGGCGAGAGCTCGACGGCGGAGGTGACCTCGGCCGCGACCTTGCCGGCGCGGGCCTCGATCGCGGCGTCGATCTCGCGCGACACGTCGGGGACGATCGCGAGCCGCTCCTTGTCGAGCAGCAGCGCGGCCGTCGTCTTGACGAGCTCGTGCGCGCCGATGCGCTGGAGCAGGGCGTCGAGCACGGCCTTGCGCTGCGCGCGGGGGAACGACGAGCTCGACAGCGCGTGCGCCACCTCCGGCTGGGCCTTGTAGGCGTTCGCGAGCGTGCGCAGGTCGAGGCCGACCTTGTCGACGACGTTCTTCGCGATCGCCAGGTCCATCAGGGCCTTGGCGTAGCGGCGGGACAGGCTTCCGGCGCGCATCAGGAGACTCCCGTCCGGCCGCGCGCGGCCCCTTCGACGTCCTTGATGAAGGTGTCGACCATCGCCGCGTGATCGGCGCCGGTCGTCTTCTCGCGGAGCAGCCGCTCGGCGGCGGCGGTCGCCGCCACCGCGACCTCGCGGGCGAGCTCGGTGCGGGCGCGCTCGATCTCCGCGGCGATGCGGATGTCGGCGTCGCGCTTGACCGCCTCGGCCTGGGCCTCGGCGGCGGCGAGGATGCGCTGCTTCTCGGTCTCGGCGTCGGTGCGCATGTTCGTGAGCATCGTCGCCATCTCGGCCTCGGCGGCCTTGAGCTTCGTCGAGTACTCGTCGAGCTTGTCGCTCGCCGCCTGGCGCAGCTTGGCCGCCTCGTCGAGCGCGCTCTTGATCGTGTCCGAGCGCGTCTCCGCCATCTTGCGCGCGGCGGGCCCGCCGTACTTGCCGAGCAGGACGAGGAGGATGCCGAAGTTGATCAGCATGAAGGCGAAGGGGCCCGACATGGGCTCCTCCTCCTCGTTGTTCGGGCCCTGCACGCCGTCGCCGAACTTCCCGCCGTACTGGTCCTTGCCGTAGTGCAGCTTGAAGAAGTTGAACGTCTTCGACGGATCGTGGTGCACGTGCTCGCCGTGCTCGTGCGCCACCTCCTCCTCCGCGGTCGGGAGGTTGATCGGCGGCGCGTCGTCGTCGGCGGCCGCGATCGACGGCGCGCCCAGCAGCTGGATCGAGGGCAGCGCGAGGAGCGCCACCAGCGTGAGCTTCACGATGGATCGCGTCTTCATCACGCGACCTCCCTTCCGAGGATCCGCTTGACCATGCGCTTCGCGATCGCGTCGGCCTGCGGCGCCAGGTCCTTGCGGGCCGACGCGGTCTCCGCCTTCACGCGCGAGGTCGCCTCGTCCATCGCCCGCTGCGCCGCGAGGCGGCCGCGCTCGGTGACCTCGCGCTCGTGCGCGGCGGCCTCGGCGCGGACCTTGCGCTGCTCCTCGTGCGCGGTCGCGCGCGCAGCGGCGAGCTTCGCCTCGTAGTCCGCGAGCTTGGCGTCGGCCTCGCCGCTCATGCGCTCCGCCTCGGCCCGGGCGCCGTCGATGCCGGCGATGCGGCGCTCGCGGAGCTTCAGGTACGGCTGGAACAGGAACTTGTTCGCGACCAGGAACATGACCGCGAACAGCACCCACTGGATGAGGACGGTCCCATCGATGTCGATCAGCGGATGGCTGTTGCCTGAAGCAACCCCGAGCGCGGTGTCCAGCACGGTCGGATGCATCACAACCTCTTGATAATCCTAGCGTCTTGGCACCTGGTCCGCGACGCGGGGTGCTTATACGCGGTGCTCTCACCGCCTGTCAACCCTGCGATGCCGCGGACCAATCTCCCGCTTCCCGGGCGATCACTCCCTCCCCCCGGGCGCATTGCCGCACCCCCGCCCGCCATCGTATGGCTTTTTGGAATTTTCATATTACTATTTGAATATCATCGTGTCCAAGATCATGCCGATGCTGGAGAAGACGAGGATGACGATCGCGGCCAACGTGCGCGCCGCGCGCCTGGACCACCGATGGCGGCAGCACGAGCTGGCCCAGCGGCTCGCGATGTCCCAGGGCCGCCTCAGTCAGCTCGAGCGCGGCCGGGGCTCGTTCTCCGCGGAGCAGGTCGTCGTCCTCGCCCAGCTCTTCAACATCCCCGTCAGCGAGCTCGCCGGGCAGGCCGGCAAGGACTCTCCGCACGCGCAGTTGCAGAACGCGCTGGCCCGGCTCGGCGCCCGCGACCTGGTGGAGAGCGACGCGTTCCTGCCCAGCGATCACCTGGCCGACGTGAACCGGGTGACCCGCGAGACGCTCGTGCTCGGTGCGCCGCGTCTCCTCACCGGGCTGGCCCCCGTCATCGTGCGCCACATCGATCGCATGAACCTCCTGGCCCTCGACGCCGACCTCCGCGGCCTCGGACTCCTCCGGCGCCTCGGTTGGCTCGCGGACAACGTGCTCGCGGCCATCGAGCTCGACCGCGGGAACGCCGTACCTCGCGAGACGCTGGCCGCGTACCGCCGGGTCGAGGTCGTGCTCCAGGGCTACGTCCGCGCCCGCGCCGCCGAGCACTCGTCCAGCGAGACGCGCGAGGTCCCCGACGTGCTCGACGCGACCATCCGCAGCCAGCGCACCGTCGATCAGGTCCGCGCCCAGTCGTCCGCCCAGTCGCGCCGGTGGAACATCATCACCGGCCTCACCCCCGAGGACTTCGCCGAATCGCTGGAGGCCGCCCGTGCCGGGACTGCGTGACCTCTTCATCGAGCTCGACGACCTGTGGGCGTGCCCGGAGGTCGCGGACGTACCGCTCCCCATCCGGTTGCCGATCTTCGGCTCGACCGCGCTGATGTTGCAGACGAGCTACTCCCGCGGCACCAAGGACAGTGACGTCTTCGAGACCCACGACCTGACCGCCACGGTGCGGGATCGGCTCGTCGCGCTCGCGGGCAAGCGCAGCGCGCTGCGCGATCGCCACCGCATGTATCTCGACATCGTTCGCAACGGCGTCCCGTTCTTTCCCCACCGGCCGTTGTGGCACCCCGTCGGCGATGCGATGCCGCGCCTGCGAAGCTTCCGCCTCGAGGCGCTCGACGTGGTGGACGTCGTGGTGAGCAAGATGAAGCGGCTCCACGACGACGATCTCGCCGACATCCAGGCGATGTTCGATCGGGGGCGCGTCGAGCACGGGCCCCTCCTGGCTCGTTTCAAGGACGCCGTCGATCTCTTCTTTCCAGCACATTGGGATCCTAAGCTTAGAATTCCACGTGGACAAGTTGTCGC
>JADMIO010023059.1_pt1 | contig 13378 bp, 14 predicted proteins | sample 8958161 | NCBI WGS metagenome assembly JADMIO01 (sample SAMN16585339, study PRJNA669376) | soil metagenome | isolation source: Crop rotation soil | place: USA: Cullars Rotation, Alabama | collected 2011 | reverse complement strand
GGCCATCGAGAACGATTTCAAGGTGGTGCGTTCGGCTACGTTTGCTCCTCAGCTCACCGGGCATCTGCCCACCGCGGCGATCGACGAGGTGCAACGCGGCATCATGGAAGAAACCGACTACCTGAATGAGGCGAAAAACCTGAAACATTTTCGGGAGCAATTCGAGGACCTTGACTGGGTCACTGTTCCGCGGGTTTACGAAGAGCTCAGTTCCGATCGAACGCTGACGATGTCATTTGTCGAAGGCCGAAACCTGGGCGCTTTTCTGGAGACGAAACCTTCGCAGCCGATGCGCGATTTGGTTGGTGCGCGACTCTTCGAATTGTTTGAGATCCAGACCTGCCATCTCAAAGCGTTGCACGCCGATCCGCATCCGGGAAATTATTTGTTCCAACCGGATGGCAGCATTGGGATGATCGATTTTGGCTGCGTGAAGCGATTCGACCTGGATTGGAGCGAAATGCGCCGGTTTTACGAGGAGTGGGGCTGGCGCGAAAGCGCCGCGGCCGAGCGGCGCTTCCTCCAAATCATTTGCGGGCCAAAAGCGCCCTATGAAAAGGCCCGGAAGATTCTTCCCGATGTGGAAGAATATCTGGAGTTATTTCATCCGCGCGGCTCCGGGGATGTTTTCTTTGGCCGGAAAAGGGATCCGGCGGTGGAACAGAGAATGCGGGCCGCATGGACCCGGTGTGGCCGCAGGATATTTCAGAATAAATGGATTAACCCGGAATACGCCTTTTTGAGTCGCGCTGATATAGGACTTTGTTTTTTGCTCCAGCAACTTGGAGCCGTCGTCAACATCAGCGAAATTGCCAGACGAGTCGAAGCAGCGCGCAAGCCTTCCAAAGCAATCGTTTCCTGAGCGGTTTACTTGCAACTTGTTCTGGTCCACGACCGCCCGATATTCTCAGCGCCCCTTCGAACCCTGCTCTCGTGGTTCCCCTTAAAGAATATTCCGGGGGCATCCCCATGGCGTTCGCTTTCCAGTCTGCAACAGTATCACCGTGCACGACCAGCGGCATACGATTTTGATCGCAGACGACAGCTCGAATGACCTCCTGCTTTTGAAGCGGGCGTTTGCCAAGGTCGGTATTTTGAATCCCACTCGGGAAGTTCGCAGTGGCAGGCAGGCCATTGCCTATCTGGAAGGACGGGACGAGTACGCCGATCGCGAAAAATATCCCTTGCCCGGCATCTTGCTTTTGGATTTGCACATGCCGGATGGCACCGGTTTCGATGTCCTGCAATGGATTCGGGACAAGGGGACCGTCCGAAAGTTGCTGATTATCGTCCTCAGCAACGCTTACGAAATCAAGAACATCAACCGCGCTTACGAACTCGGAGCCAACTCCTTCCTCACCAAACCGGGTGATCTCGCTGAACTGGAGCAATTGATTCAGTCTTTCCGGGACTATTGGCTGGTGCGGAATCGGTTGCCCGGCCCCGAGGCCGGCTGATGAGCCACTGCAGGCGGCCGATTCCGTCCCCATCACACTCGAGGAAACTTCGGGGGATTTTGTGGAGGGGCCGCGGGCGGAACTACCGGCGTCTGTGCGGCCGCTTTCCGTTGATGTTCCAAGGCCCAAATTTCTCCGTCCAGGGTTTTGATGCAATTATCAAACCGCTGCCGGACGCCCGGACTCACTCGCCCTTCCGAAGCGTACCCAAGCAGGGCTTCCCGCATCAGACGCAGGCAATCGATCGCCGTGTTCTCCTTCTCAAACCGGCGGATGCTCCGGTGGAGCAGGCGCATGGCGTCCTCCTCGCGCAAGCAGGCCTGGGCCACTTCCCCCGCGCAGAGTGCCGCGAGCCGGTTGGAATCAGCTTCCATCATCCAGGAAAGAAGGTGGACTACCCCCGCTGGGCGTCAACCTGAAAGCGAGATCGGGGCGGGAGTGTGCGAGCTTCAACGTCCGCCTCCCCTTCCAGGCCGCCCAACTGGAAAGCCCGGCCGATCAACTTCAGCTCAGGACCGGTGAGGGCTGAGTCATTTACCCGCAGCATAACCCTCCCGAATCGCTCCTCGACTTCGAACTGAACCACCGCTTTTGATTCTGCTTAAGAATGGCCGCGCAGGAACGGGAGCGCCAGTGAACATATTCTGACGTCCGAATTCATGGCTGCTGATCGCAGGCCAATTCAGGGGACCACAACTGGGATTTGAGTACTGATCGACCGCACGATTGCAATTTGCAGATTTTAGATCGCAAATTGGGGAGGCGTTTTAATTGCAGATCGCAAATCGCAGAGTGGTGGAATCAGGGGCGGGGTTGCTGGGCAATTTCGGATTCGAAATCAAGGAAGGTCGGGCGACTGGGTTGATTTTCGATGGTACGCGCGGGTGTGAAAGTCCGACTCAAATGAGCCTATTAGGAAAAGGAGAGGGTGGTTTGAGCGAGAGGGGGTAATGGGCTGGATAGGCTTTAGTGGAATGCGGGAACGGCGACAAAAAAGGGAGCGGCCGGAAACACACACGAGGGGAAGGGAATTTTTACATAAGTTCGCGATCCTCCTTCTGGAAATTCGGAGGACTGGAGGAAACGAAGGGGGGCGTTCAAATGCTGATTACAGAATTCAGGATGCGAGGATGCCTGCTGTGCCTGGGTTCCGCCAGGAAGGTGGCCAGTTTGTCCAGAGGGTATTGGCCGTGCGTTGCTGGCGGACATCTCCCACAGTCTCCGCGTTGACTTCGGTCCCGGATATGACGCCTTGTTCATTGCCGCAGCTTGAAGCCCGAGGTTGGAGGGCGGCAGACCGATCACAGGGGAGTGCTCAGAAATCAATTTTGTGGATAAGGGGTGACCTCATTGGATTCTTTTTGAACCATAAAATATAGTTTGGCTCCCAATTGCTGTTCGATGTTAAATGTTCGTATGAACACTCTGGATAAAAAAACAAATATCGGCACAATCGGCGAATTGTTCGTTCAACTTCGTTTGCTTGAGCTTGGTGTACAAGCTGCACCGCCGTTGAAGGATAGCGGAAACGATTTGATAGCTATTCGAGGGCACGCCATACGAGCAATTCAGGTAAAAACAAGCACGGGCCTCAACTTCAATCGCAATCTGCCGGATCGTTATCACATACTTGCTGCCGTGCAGTTGGTACGCATAGGAGGAAAGTTCAGTTTGGACGCATCGCGAATTTATCTGTTTTCACAAACGGAGGCCGATACTGTCCCCGTCGCTTTTGCACGCAATAATAATTATCTGCTTAGTCAAGAATTGGTGGACCGACTATTTAAGCCTCGAAAACTGCAAGAGGAATTGATAGCCCCCGCGGGGTTGCGTCCGTAAATTGAAGTGTGAGTGGAGACTAGATTAATTCTTTGGGCTTTTCCGTTGATAGTAAGCCAAAAGTATTGTCCCCTGCCAGTATGATCGAAGCAGCCCCCGCAATTATCGAGACAAGGGACGGGGGCGCCATTCCGCTCGCCCCTAGCAGACTGTTGATAAAAGGCGATTTTTGGAAATTGCGATTGGCGCGTGAAAAATCCCGCGCCTCATAGTTCCTATCCCGTATCTCAATCGCGGCCCCCGTTTCTGCCACCGCCCCTCCAACTTTTCTACTACTCCGTCTCTGTCACCAAGCATCCGGGACCATCCCGCCACCAAAAGCACCCACAGGAACAAGAAAAGGCCTTTCGCCCCAGCCGCCCATTGCTTTGGCGTCCCCACTCCAAACAATTTCCTCATCAATTGGGATAAATTGTAAATAGCCGCCGAAATCTTGAACCGTTTATTCAAGTTTTCCCATCCCCGGAGTGTGGTTCGCCGAGCGCCTCCACAGTCCAGGATGTGGGCAAAGGTTCGTTCCAGGTGCATCCCTCTCTTCTTCAACCATGCCTTGCCCGATTGGCTTTGCGCGCTCCGTTTCGCTTTGCGCACCACTTTCGCCTCTTCGGGCGTCAGCTTTTCCATCTTCCGGTTCTTGACCGGATCCGAGATCACCGTGCGGATTCCTTCCGCCTGCAATGATCCCATCTCTGTCACCGCGTGATAGCCTTTGTCCGCCGTCGTGCTTTTGATGGTCAAGCTCCCCGCGGGAAGATCTTGGACCACGTTAATATTCTCCTGAGCTTCCAACACATGCTGGGCCAAATCCTTTTGATCGGACTCATGTCCCAGCCGCACTTCCGCTTGCAAAATCGCACCGGTTTCCAAATCCACCGTGTTCTCTGGCTTGTAAATCATGTCCGTGCCTCCAGCCTTGGTGATCCCGATCTTGGCATCCGGATCATGCGGATTCACCCAATCTTCATTGCTCATCTTCTTGGGTCGCTTCCGGTCAAACTCCCGGACGGCGTGGCTGTCCTTGGGATCGATCCCATTTTCCATCGCCAGGCGGCGGACATAATCCCAATAGGCTTCTTCGGTATGCCGATGGACCAGGCTTTTGAGGGCAGCGTTGGCTTCGATCACCGAGGCATCGATTCCCACATTCCGGCCTTTGACCAGCCCATGCTTCTGCAAGCCTTGCAGGATCACTAGAAAGATCTGGTCATAAAGGTCCCCGCCCAAACGACCGCGAATCACGGACAAGGAGGAGTGATCCGGAGTTTTCTGGGTCAGGTCGTAGCCCAGGAAAGCTCGAATGGAGATCGAATCGGCGCACCGCTCGGCGATGCCCCTCTCGCTGGAGATGTTCTCAAAGAAACCGACCATCAACATTTTGAAGTAAACGAGGGGGTCGATTCCCGGGCGGCCTAAACCATTAGAGGAATAAGCCTTGGAGCAAAGTTGCCGGGCTTGGTCTGGAAAGCCGAAGGACTCAAGGGTTTGATCGAGTTTGGAGTAAAAAGACGAGGTGGCCAGTTGCACGAGCTGGGAGGAGAAAACGAAAAACTCGGGCTGGGGCAAGGTATGCAGTCTAAACACATACAAATACTATCTTATGCATACCATAAGTCTATCATATTCTGCGCCTTTCGTTCGATTACTTCAACAGGCTGCTAGGACAATTGTGGAATCAATTAAGTTGGTCCTGCAAAATGCCGGAAAACCGTTGACGCTGGAGGAGATTCTCAAGGGAATGACGGCGCGGAATCTTTACCCTCCCAAAGCGGCTGATCCTAAATCCGTCATCCGCTCACAGCTTCGCCGACGCTGTATCGGCCTCGTTTTTGCAAAAGCGAATCCGGTGAAATACTTTCGACTGATGGAAGAAGATAAGTATGCGATTGAGTCAATCTCAGGTGCCAGATTCACTCGACAGGCGCGCTTTCTTAAACGACCGCAGTCGATGCTCCTGGAGGAAATCATGGAAAACGCACAGCGTGAACATCTTTCCGCTCTCAGACAGGAGCATAAGCAGAAGCTTTTGGAGAAACATCCAGCATTTTTCGAGAGGCTGGTGATCGATTTACTCATCAAGATGAGGGATAGTGGGAGCGATCCCAATGTCGGAATTCACACTGGACGCCCTGATGATGGTGGCATCGATGACATCATCAAAGAGGAATACTTGGGCTGGGCCAGATTTACATCCAAGCCAAGCGCTACGCACCGGACCGCGAGGTTAAGAGAACCGATGTACAACGATTCCCTGCGGCCATGAATAAAGTGAGCAAGGGTGTGCTTATTACAACTTCGGCTTTCGCGCAGCATTCATGCGCCTTCGCCGAATCCCACGAAAAGGTAACAAGGCCGCATGGGAGGAGATCTTTTGTGTAATGATGATTACTTGCGGAATCGGTGTCTCGGAGGGAAAAGCCTATCCCGTCCTACAAATCGATAAGGACCATTTCTCACGTTTGTCTAAAGAAGCCCATGATTTATCTTGATCACAATGCCACAACGCCCGTCTTGCCGGAGGTGTTTGAAGCCATGCGACCTTACTTCTGCGAGGAATGGGGAAATCCCTCTAGCACTTACAAATTTGGTGCGAAGTTGAAGTCGGCGATTGAGACGGCTCGATCACAGGTAGCGGCCCTTATTCGAGCGAGGAGGTCTGAACTCATTTTTACTTCGTGCGCGACTGAGAGCAACAATGCTGCAATCAGAGCTGCACTGAAAGCCAATTTGGGCAAGCGCCATATCATTACGTCCGGCGTCGAGCATTCATCAGTTCTTAGACATTGCATGGCCTTGCAAAAAAGTGGCTATCGTGTGACATACCTCTCTGTGGACCGAGATGGCCTCCTGAAGTTGGCTGACTTGGAGAACGCCATTTCAGACGACACAGCCGTTGTATCGCTAATGTGGGCGAACAATGAGACGGGTGTTTTGTTTCCTGTGAAGGAAATTGCCGAACTTTGCCAATCCCGAGGCGTGTTGTATCACTGTGACGCGGTGCAAGCTGCCGGTAAGGTCGAGATCGATGTTCGCACTGTTCCGGTTGACTATTTATCGTTGACCGGCCACAAGTTTCACGCTGCCAAAGGCATAGGGACGCTGTATGTGAGCCGCAAAGCCCCGTTTTCCCCTTTCATCCATGGTGGTCACCAAGAACGGAATTTGCGCGGTGGAACCGAAAGTGTTCCTCTTATCGTGGGCCTTGGAAAGGCCGCGGAACTGGCACAAGGGCAGACGGCAACGTACGCGACAAAAGTCCGTCCCCTGCGGGACCATTTGGAAATGCACATTTTGAGTTCCGTACCCGACACTGAGTTGAATGGTCACAGGACTGAGCGACTGGCAAATACAACAAATATCACCTTTGGTGGGGTCGATTCGGAGGCTCTCCTCATCCTGCTCGATAGCGAAGGCGTTTGCGCGTCCTCGGGCTCCGCATGTCTCGCGGATTCTGCTGAGGTTTCTCACGTGGTCAAAGCCATGAAACCAGAAACCGGCACAGCTCGCCAGGTAATCCGCTTTTCCCTGGACCCGGCCATCACTATGAACGATATCGAGGTTACCTGCGCCGCAACAATCCACGCAGTTGAGGCATTGCGATGAGGAGTTGTTGGCTAGCCAACGACGTCGCTCATCGCTTTTTCTGCCGACCGAACTTTAGGAGTGCTTTCGGAAGAGGTACCCGCGCGGGTAAATTATATTTGTCATTATTGCGAAACTCCCGCAAATCCTGCAGCAAGGCCGAAGTTTGCCCGTCCGGCAATTCGTGAAGCAGGTAAAGTATGTATTTTAATGCAGCGGGGCGTGGTTTCGTCTGCACCTTCTCATGAAGCCAGACCGTGCCATCCAGCACTCCACCTGGGTTTTCCCACTTAAGATTCTTGAGAGCCCAATCCAAAATCTGGAGCTTTCCTTCCGACTGAAAATGCACGTAGAGACTCGCGAGAATCTCCAAGCCAATTGGTCTAAATACGAGATTGCGGTTACCTTTCCGTTCCCTACCTGGAGTTGTCTTGCCTTCTATAAAATAACGTCGCAACGAAGGTTCCCGTTCGATAATGTAGTCGAAGAACTTAGTCACGAGCTCTTTAAAAGAAGCGACATTATCGGGGGCGCACTCAGGCGTATCCTGCGGACGTCGAAAGAGCCTTTTTAACTTCTGGCAAACCTTGAAAATCGCAAGGAGACTCGTGAAACGATCTTCGCCATCTTCTTCGAGTTGCTCAATCTTTTCAGTCACCGCTATTTCCTGCCCTTTCTTGAATCGTGGGTACTCTGCGTAAATCCGTCGCGTCACGATCGCTGATAAATCGTCCTCGTCAATAATTACCTTGTCACCTTTCGACACCTTCACCGCATGATTGTTGATATCGGAGAATAGTCGACGAGTTCTCACCTTGCCTTCCTTGTTGTCGATATGGGCGAGGAAAATTACCGGGTATTGGTCATCTTCAATCTGTTTCTCGAACTTGCTGTTCGCCTCTCGGATAGCCTCGGCTCGATGCTGTCCATCAATGGCGAAAATGCATTCCGAGCCGCTAAAAGTCAAAAGTCCGATTGATTCCTTGGCTTGTGAAGCATCCTTCAATTTCAGCTTTGTTGATACGCTTGAAAGGTCAAACTCCACCCACTCAGGAACTGCATCGAAGACACCAAGTAGAATCGCATTGAAAAATCGGTCTTCCCGAGTCTTAAGATATCTTACAATCTTTTTCACCCGTGGCTTGAGGTCACGTTGGAGATAGTCATCGAGTGCTTTTGATTCTCGGATGTCCTTCGATTTCATTACGCGTTCCGATATTTGTGCAGCAGTCATGAGCGATGGATAAAAGACCCAGTTGCCAAGAACACCACGCAGAGACGGTACATACCAGGAGGAGTTCATATCTTGCCGAACGCTTTTTGTTGGTTTTTGACCGCTACGGGGAAGTCTCGTCGGTTATATAGAGGATAAATGAAACCATGAAGAGATTCCTCGAGTTTCTCAAGCTGTTTGCTTGGTTGGTTCGAATGCGCATACGCGACCCAAAGCACGCCGTAGTAAAGGCGAATCATTCGATCGATTTGCTTGCGTTTTTTTTTGCGGGTTATTTTTTCCGGAAGGTAATCCTTTAGTCTTTCTCGAAGAGGGCGCTTGGATTCTCTTTCATTCGAAATTCCTACGTACAGCGCAAATCGCGGAAAATTGAGGACCGGTTTGTCGGGTCTAATGTAAAATAGATATAGTCCGGGGTCGTCAGAAGTAATGATAGCATTCAATTTTGATGTGTCCGTTGCGTCCGCGTATCTAAACTCACTCCAGTTTAGATCGAAAGCCCAGGGAGGTGGTTCGTAGCGGTTCCAAAGGACTGGATCAGTGCTTAATTCTTGGCGATAATGAGGGAAGCGCTTCTCGTCAATGTCGTTCTGATAATTGGCGTAACTCCCTGGGATCGATGGATCGAGCAGATCCATCGTATCGGTGCTTATTCCCTTCATAGGCGAGATAAAATAGGTTCGCGTCATCCGGCCTTCCAGCACCGGATCCTCATTGGCTGCCGTCCAGGAAGTTTTGTGAACGCCACCCCCGTTTCAAGGTACGCATCACTGAACTCTTCGGATTGGAGTTTTCTGCCGAACACACCTTGCAGCGAACGCAACCCTCGTTGCGTTTGATTGCAGTAGAACGAAATCACGGCCCCGAGCTGTGTTGTAAAGTCGTAGCTTTGCCCCTCAAAGTCACTCGGATCCTGGGAAAGAAGCATAACGGACAGGCCTTTTGCGGCGCTACGCGTGACGAGCTGGACCAAGGATTCAGATTTCTTCTCTTGCAAAATCTTCCTGGCCTCATCGATTACCAAGACCTGACGCATCCGTCGAAACCCACCCTGCAATGCAGCCTCAGGCTGGGCAAGGAAATACATCGCGGTCGCGTCCAAGAGCAATAACATGATCAATCGTTTCAATTCCTCGGATTGCACGTGCATCAGACTGATCACCCAAGAACGTGAGAAAAAATCCGCAGCGGTCATCTCTGGTGCAAAACATCGGAGGCGGGTCAACTCGTCAAGTCGGGCCGCAATGCTATCCATTTCAGCTCCATCGATTTCCAGTCTTCCCTCGTACGTTTGCTTGATGGAAGTGAGGCTTCGGTCGTCCCCGGTAGTAATCACTTGCTCAACCGATTGCAAGAGGCGGGCCTGCATGAGGTTGCCTGGCGATTTGCAACACAAGCAAATGCTGTCCCGCAAGGTCATCGCGGCATTTTGTATCGCGATATGACCAACTTTTGCATCGGGAAGAAAGTCTAAGGGGATGGGATGCAAGCCCACTTCCAGGGCCTGAACATCGGTTGGCCAACTTGGAAACTTCTGATTCAATTTTCCATCGGTAATGAAGGTTCCCTGAGGATCGATCAATAGCATCGGAGCATGGCATTGCTCAATTATGCTATGCGCCATTTGAACACCGGTGGTCGTTTTTCCGCTACGCGTGCGACCCATCAAGGCAAGGTGAGGCGAATTGCCAGGGCCGTTGAGGGAAAAATCCACAGGCTCGTTACCTTCAAATGTCTGGCTGATTGGGCCAAGTTTAACTCTAATTTCTCCTGGATGGCCTTTGCCCAGACCACCTGTTGGAGGGGTACCGCCTCCGCCTTCAGGAAGAAACTCGGCGAGCCGCATGATGAGTCGAGCCGCGTCGCCTTCGGAGTCCTCCCAATCTTGCCTTACAAGTTTGGCGCCTCGGGCCCAATGAGCTTCGATATGCGGGCGAAGATGTTCCAGGACGGCTCCTTCACCAAGCTTGGCGTCGAGAATGAGAGCCGAGAGCCAGAGGTCAAGGTCATCGCCGAAGAGTAGTTCACCGGGCAAGGACTTACCAAACTGGGTGTCCGAGGACAGCGAAAGCGGTGGGGTGGGACTTGCCAGTGAACGACCGATCATAAGTCGAGCGGCGTCATAACGGTGAGTCAATCCGAACTTGGCTCGTAACTTTTCTTCGAGTTCGTACGCATCTTGCGTGGGCTTGAACAGGCCCTTCCAAACGGCGTCTTTGAACTCAAGATTCATTAGTCTTGGGCGAAGAATTTGTTGGAGTGAATGATGGATCGATTGTCGGGTTCAACGAACTCCACAAGAAATTTCTGGCAGACATGGCTTTCAATATGTTGAAGCAGGTCGGGCGTCACTTCGCGGTCATGCGTGAGAATTATCACCTGATCGCAATCAAATTTGCGTAAAGAATCCAACGTTCGCGGGCGATATTTCGAGTCGGCATTTCCTAACGGGGTATCGATTATCAAAGGCACTCGCCGCCGGGTAATCTCGGCCAGCGCGAGCGAAAACGCGATGCCGAAAGAGCGTCTTTCGAATCCGCTCATTGAGCTGACCAACGATTTTTTTCCATCCTCGAACCTTAGATGAGGCTCGCCATCCTGCGAAAAGGTGATGTGCCCACCCCGAAAACGGGGGTCGGCAATGGCGCGGAAATGTTTTGTTACATGGGCTTCCAGCCTTTGTGTCGTGACAGGTTTTAGTTTTCAGTCAAGATTCCCACCGCTCTTAGAGTACGATCAGCAATTGCAATGCGACGTTGCTCTGGTTCGAGACGAGCCAGTTCTTCACGCAGGTTCCCGACCTCCGCCGAAACGTTGTGACAATCTGCTTTCCAGACCTTGATTTCATTCTCTGCTGTAGAAATGCGACGGATCACCTCATCCATCTGTTCGTCCAACCGTTTAATCTTGTCGGCCAATTCCCTCGCTTCCTCCGACTGGTTTCCTAGCTTCGCGTAACGAGATTTCGCTTCTTCATATGCATCGCGAGCCTCGCGAAGGCGTTTGGCGACAGACCGAACCTGATCGTAAGCGAAGCTGCGAGTCTCGTTCAAACGGCTAAGCACGCGCGCCCGTTGTTGTCCACGAGCGTGTCCGAGAAGATAACACTCTGCCGTATCGGGATCTGGTGGCTCGTAGATGGCCTCTAGCGCTTTTAAAATCCGCTGCTTTACTCGACTCCTCGTATCTGGAGAAATATTACCTAGCAGGAGATCGCGTTCGGCTGGTTCCGGCATGGCTTCCGCCAAAACTCGTTCCCGTTTGTCCAAGGTTTCTTGCTTTAGGCTCTCATACGTCTCAAGCAACTGTTCGCGCCGCAACTGGCGTCGGATCGTAGGGTCAAGCCGGCTCACTGCCAATACAAGACCCATCTGATTTGCTAGGTTGGTGACGGACTCCTCCGCTGCGTGTTTCTGTGATTCGGCTTCGGCAAGCACCTTTTTAATGTGAGTTGTATCCGACCCCACTCCGCCCGCCCGGGCGAGTGCTTCGCGAAGTTGATTTCGTTCCCGCTCGATCCGGTCCCTATCGTCTTCGTGTTCTAACAGCTCACCTTCACGCTTGCCGATTAGGGAATTCAATTCGTTCTGCCGAGCGATTTTCAAATTGAGGATGTCTTCTTTCGCTGACGCTTTTTGCTTGCCACCAAGCGCGGCGTGGGTGCGTGTTAGATACCCTCGAAGCAATTCTTGCAACTCGGCAAGTATGGTTGCACCAAACATTGTGTTCACTGCTTTTCGGATGCCCTCTTCACCTGCACCGTCGATCAACGCTTGCGCTTGCTCTCCATCAAAGAAGAAAGCCGGTGCCACGTGAGCTGGGAAAAGTTCCTTCTCGATTCGTTCGTGGGCGCTGGTCGGTTCCGTCCGTCGGATGATCCGATCTCCAACATGAATTTCCAACTCTTCAAAACCCTCACCCTGACGAGGCTGATTGGATGAGGAAAAAAACCAGCGACGAATGATCCTTACTTCCTGCTCGTCGCGATCGTTCAACGTCGGTGTGAAGGTGATATCAACAATTGTTGCATCGTTGGGATCAGCGTTGGAGCGTCGAAACTTTCCGATGGCCTTTCGATATGAGTTGATATCGTCCTCTGCTATCGTTCGGAAACCCTCACAGTAACGTAGGCCGAAACGCCCAAAGATACCCAGGTACAGAGAAATCAAAAAGCTGGTCTTGCCATGCCCGTTCATTGCGCCAATGAGCACTACGGGACGACGGTCGCTTGGCCGCTTAAAATCAAAGTTTGCGTCAGAATAACTCCGCCAATTGACCATGTGGAGCTTGGAGAGATACATGGGTTATAGCACAGGGCGGCGCGCCAGAAAGCGATCGAGGCAGCCAGCGATATCTGAGTCTACATCTGGCTTTCGACCCGACCCAGAATGGCTTTGTATGACTTCGCAGAGATCCTTGAGCAACGTTATATCAATTTGGTGGTCCCGACACAGATCCTGGATAAGCCGCTTCGTTTCTGGATCCTCAAAAGCTGGCAGTGGCTTCATATGGTTTATGGTCAAATTTAAGGATTATGAATTTAGCTCTCGCAAAACTTCTTGAGTTTGATCTTTCTCCCATTGTTCACGTACGAGTCGAACCTCGTGATCGGAAATCAAAGGCAACCCGGTTTGCGTGCACAACAGTAACAGTTCCGCAAGCAAGGCCTGGCGAGTTTCGAGAGTTAGTGGACCTAATCCGGGCTGGCCGTTTCGCCGGATTTTGCTTCTGTGGTCTGGTGTTTGAGACACATTTTTGATGCGGTTTCGAAATTCTGCCAGCGGTTCAAGGTTTTCGTGCCCTGCGTCAATTAAGGAAGCCAGCGAATTATCCTTCTCAACTACGGTGCATGTCCAACAACCAAACCGGGCCGAGGAGGTTCCGCAGGAGGGCGCGTCGCCAGCGGTCATGACAAACGGACATTCGCCTCCGCCATCCTTGTATAGTCGCACAAGTTCCGCGTAACTGCCGCCCCAAGGAGGGCGGCTGTTCAGCAGGGTGATCCAGACATCATCGTTTGTCAGTTCCTTGATAGGCGAGAAAATCCAAACTCCTTTGTGATCTTTATGCGGAGACAAACGACCGCCTTCAGCATCCTCGTGCCGAGAAATGTTAGCCGAGCGCATAGCAGACTCCGCTCGACGAACTCCAAGCAGCAGAATCGCCTCCTCGCTATCGGCGACGATCTCGCGTATGAACCGCGACGTCGGCCGAATTTTCATCCGATCAGTGCACCAACGGAAGGTCCGATTGGGTGCCGGATACCCTT
>JADMIO010634682.1_pt1 | contig 13381 bp, 10 predicted proteins | sample 8958161 | NCBI WGS metagenome assembly JADMIO01 (sample SAMN16585339, study PRJNA669376) | soil metagenome | isolation source: Crop rotation soil | place: USA: Cullars Rotation, Alabama | collected 2011 | reverse complement strand
GACGTGCTGGCGCTCGTCGACGCGCTGCCTTTCGCGCCGCGCGCCACGCGCGAGGCCGCGCGCGAGCTGCACGACATGGCGCGCCGGCTCCTCGCCGACGCGGATCCCGTGGACGACGACGAGGCGCTGCGGCGCGCGCTGCTGCTCGGCTTTCCCGATCGCGTCGCACGCAGGCGCGAGCGCCGCTCGCCGCGGCTGCTGCTGCGCTCGGGCATCGGCGCAACGCTTTCGCGCGAGAGCGGCGTGCGCGATGCAGAGTGGCTCGTCGCGCTCGAGATCGCCGGGGCCGCGCGGGTCGAGGCGCAGGGCCAGGGAGGGGAGCCGCTCGTGCGGCTCGCGAGCGCCGTGGATCGCGAATGGCTGGAGCCGTCCGACGTCGCCACCGAGCATCGCGTCGAGAAGGGCGTCGTGCGCGCGCAGCGCGTCGCGTCCCTCGGCGCGCTCGAGCTCTCGACGACGGAGGTCGCGCCGGATCCCGCCGCCGCGGAGGAGCTGCTCGTCCAGACCGTGCGCTCCGAGCCGCTCGACGGGGACACGCTCTCGTTCCTGCGGCGCGCGCGCCTCGCCGGCGCCAGCGCCGATCTCGACGCCCTGCGGCGCGAGGCATGCGCGGGGCGCACGGCGCTTCCGCGCAGCGTCGATCTCCTGGCGCTGCTCCCGCATGCGGTGCGCGCGAAGGTCGAGCGCGAGGCACCGACGTCGATCGAGGTTCCCAGCGGGCGATGCCTGCCGCTCGAATATCGCGAGGACGGCGAGGTCGTGCTGTCGGTCAAGCTGCAGGAGATGTTCGGGCTCGCCGAGACGCCGCGGATCGGCGCGAAGGGCCAGGCGGTGCTCGTCGAGCTGCTCTCGCCCGCGGGCCGGCCCCTGCAGGTGACGCGCGATCTGAGGAGCTTCTGGGAGACCACGTATCCGTCGATCCGCCGCGAGATGCGCGGCAAGTACCCGCGCCATCCGTGGCCCGAGGATCCGTGGAACGCCCCGCCCACGGCCCGCGCGCGCCCCCGCACGCGCTAGGGCCGGCCTCCGGGGTTAACATCTGCCGACAGGAGGAACGACATGCCCAGCGTTGAAAAGATGGGGTACCGCCGGCTCGGGAACTCGGGGCTCAAGGTCAGCACCTTCGGCCTCGGCGGATGGCTCACCTTCGGCAAGTCGATCAGCGACGCGAGCAGCGCGAGCAAGCTCATCCACCGCGCCTTCGACGCCGGGATCAACTTCTTCGACATCGCCGACGTGTACGCCATGGGCGATGCCGAGCGCGTCATGGGCGCTGCGCTCCGCGATCTCCCGCGCCACGAGCTCGTCATCTCGACGAAGCTGTTCTGGCCCGCCAGCGAGGACGTCAACGATCGGGGCCTCTCGCGCAAGCACGTCATGGAGTCCATCGATCGCAGCCTGAAGCGGATCGGCACGGACTACGTCGACATGTACTTCTGCCATCGCCACGACGAGGCGACCCCGCTGCTCGAGACGGCCCGTGCCATGGACGACCTCGTGCACCAGGGCAAGGTGCTCTACTGGGGCACCAGCGAGTGGAGCGGAGCGCAGATCCGCGAGGCGCATGCCACGTGCGATCACAGGAACCTCCATGCGCCGCAGGTCGAGCAGCCGCAGTACAACCTCCTCGCGCGCGACAAGGTCGAGCGCGACGTGCGGCCGGCCGCGCAGGATCACGGCATGGGCCTCGTGGTCTGGAGCCCGCTCGGCTCGGGGATGCTGACGGGCAAGTACGACGAGGGCATCCGGCCCGGCACGCGGCTCTCGCAGATCGAGTGGCTCGCTGAGAGCGTGCGCACCGAGGAGAACGTCGCGCGCGTCCGCCAGATGAGGCGCGTCGCCGACGAGGCCGGCTGCACGCGCGCGCAGCTCGCGCTGGCGTGGGCCGCCGCGCAGCCCGGCATCAGCTCGGTCATCCTCGGCGTCACGCGGCCCGAGCAGCTCGAGGAGAACCTCGGCGCGCTCGACGTGGACGTCACGCCGGCGATGGGCGATCGTCTCGACGCGATCTTCCCGGCGGCGTGCTGATGGCGGATCGCAGGCGCGGCGAGGATCCCCTCACGGCCGCGCTGTCGCTCACCGCATCGGACGACGGTCGGCTGGCGCGCCTGCCGCGCCCCCTCCTGCTGGCGGGATGCATCACGCTGATCCTGGTCGTCGGCGTCCTGGACTGGGCGACGGGGCCGGATCTCGAGCTGCCGCTGCTCTACCTGATCCCGATCGCGGCTGCCGCCTGGCATGCGGGCCGTGGCGCGGGCGTGGCCGTCGCGGTCTTCGGCGCGACGACGATGCTCGGCGTGGACGTCATCGGCTTCCTCGGCACGGAGCGCGAGCCCATCGCGACCGCGCTCGCGAACAGTCCCGTGCGACTGGCCGTCTACGTGCTCGCGGCGCTCCTGCTCGCGCGCCTCCACGACGCCCTGCGCCACGAGCGCATCGAGGCGCGCACGGACGCGCTCACCGGCGTCGCCAACGCGCGGGAGTTCTACGTCGTCCTGGGCCGCGCCCTCGACGAGCTGCGGGCGAGCGGCACGCCGGTGACGCTCGCCTACATGGACCTGGACAACTTCAAGCTCGTGAACGACACGATGGGCCACCTGGCCGGCGACGTGGTGCTGCGGCTGGCGGCCGACACGCTCCGCGACGGGATCGCCGACGACGGACTGGTGGCGCGCCTCGGCGGAGACGAGTTCGCCGTCGTGGTGCGCGGCCTCACGCCCGACCGCGCGCGCCACCGGTTCGCCAAGGTCCACGAGGCCGTGCAGCGCGCGATGGCCGCGCGCGCGCTGCCGGTGACGATGAGCGCCGGCGCCATCACGTTCCTCGAGCCGCCGCGCGATGCCGAGGCCGCGGTGCACCGCGCGGACGATCTCATGTACTCCGTCAAGACCGCGGGCAAGAGCGACATCGCGTTCCAGGAGGATCGCGGCGATCCCGTGCGCGTGGACGGCAGCGCGCTGGGGCGCCGCTGATCACTCCCTCGCGGCGGCCTCGGCGTCGAGTGACGCGATCTCGCGATCCACCGCCTCGGTCGGGCGCGCCTTGGTGAAGCGCGCGAGCAGCAGCCACGCGATCGGCACCAGCACCAGCGTGAGAAATGTCGAGAACAGCAGCCCGCCCACGACGGCGATGCCGAGCGGCCGCCGCGCCTCGCCGCCGGCCCCGAGCCCCACCGCGATGGGGAGGACGCCGAAGATGGTGGCGAACGACGTCATGAGGATGGGCCGAAGCCGGATGCGGGCGGCTGCCAGGACCGCCTCCTCCAGCGACTTGCCGCGCGCGCGGAGCTGGTTGGAGTACTCGACGATCAGGATCGCGTTCTTCGTCACCAGGCCGATGAGCATGATGAGTCCGACCTGCGAGTAGATGTTGAGGCTCTGCCCCAGCACCAGCAGCGAGAACAGCGCGCCGACCACCGCGAGCGGCACGGAGAGCAGGATCGTGAGGGGATGGAGGAAGCTCTCGAACTGCGCCGCGAGGGTCAGGAAGATGAAGATGACGGCCATGATGAAGAGGAGGTAGAGCTTGCCGCTGCTCTCGCGGAACTCGAGCGACTGGCCCGAGAACTCGCGCTTGATGCCCGGCGGCAGCTTCGTGCGCCAGATCCCGTCGAGATCGTCGAGCGCGCGGCCCAGGTCGGCCCCGGGCGCGAGGCTCGCCGAGATCGTCGCCGCGCGCACGCGGTTGAAGTGGTTCAGCTCCTTGGGAGCCACCGACTCGCTGACCGTCACGACGTTCGTCAGCCTCACGAGGCCCGAGGATCCCCGCAGCGTCAGCTCCTCGATGGCCGCCGGCGTCGAGCGCTCCTTCGCGTCGAGCTGCACGATCACGTCGTACTGCTTGGAGCCGCGCTTGAAGTCGGACACGACGCGGCCGCCCAGCGACGTCTCGAGCGTCGTGCCGATGTCGGCGACGGAGACGCCCAGCGACGCCGCCCGATCGCGATCGATCTGGATGTCGAGCTGGGGCTTGTTGAGCCTGAGGTCGGTGTCGAGGTTCACGAGGTAGCCCAGCTTGCCGGCCTCCTGCATGAACGTCCCGACGGCCGCCGCGAGGTCCTCGTAGGTGTCCGCCTGCAGCACGTATCCGACGGCCGACGAGTTGAATCCGCCGCCGAGGCTGGGCGGGTTGATGACGAAGGCGAGCACGCCGGGGATGGAGAAGAGCTGCGGGAACAGCGACTGCACGATCTCCTGCTGGGTCCGCGTCCGCTCCGCGCGCGGCTTCAGGTTGAGGAACACGAAGCCGTTGGTCACGCGGCCGGGGCCCTGGAAGCCGAGGCCCGTCGCCGTGAACAGCGCGCCGCGCTCGGGCAGGGGAAGCAGGATGTCCTCCACCTGGCGCATGTGGCGATCGGTGTAGGCGAGCGTGGCGCCTTCGGGCGCGACGACGATGCCGAAGGCGAGGCCGCGATCCTCCGTCGGGACCAGCTCCCGAGGCATCCGTCGATAGGCGACGGCGGCGAGCGCCACGAGCACCCCGCTGATCAGGAACACGAGCGGCTTGTGCCGCAGCGCTCCCGCCAGCAGGCGGTCGTAGGCGCGCTCGATCGCGCGGAAGAAGCGCTCGGTCGTGACCATGAACGCGCCCTGCGCCGCATGATCCGGCGGGCGGAGGATCCTCGAGCACAGCATGGGGGTGAGCGTCAGCGCGACGAAGCCGGAGATGAGGACCGAGACGGCGACGCAGGCCGCGAACTCCTTGAACAGCCGTCCGACGGAGCCCGTCAGGAACGCGACCGGCACGAACACGGCGACCAGCGCGATCGTCGTCGCGATGATCGCGAAGCCGATCTCCCTCGCCCCGTCGATGGCCGCGCGCAGGCGCGTCTTGCCCATCTCGAGATGGCGCCAGACGTTCTCGAGCATGACGATGGCGTCGTCCACGACGATGCCTATCGCCAGCACGAGGGCGAGCAGCGTGAGGATGTTCACGGAGAAGCCGAGGATCCACGCCACGGTGAAGGTGCCGATGATGGACGTCGGGATGGCGAGCGCCGGGATCAGCGTCGCCCGCAGGCTTCGCAGGAAGACGAGGATGACGAGGACGACCAGCGCCACCGCTATCAGCAGCGTCTGTCCGACCTCCTCGATCGACTGCTGGATGTAGGTCGATGAGTCGTAGGCGACCGCGAGCTGCATGCCGTCGGGGAGCTGGGCGCGCAGGGCGGGCAGCGCGTCGCGCACCGCCTTCGCGACCTCGAGCGTGCTGGCCTCCGACTGCTTGACGATCCCCAGCCCCATGGCGGCCTTGCCGTTGAAGCGGGCGACGGTGCGCTCATCCTCGGCGCCGACCTCGACGCGCGCCACGTCCCCGAGCCGCACCACGTCGTCGCCCTGCTGCCGGACGACGATGTCGGCGAACTCCTCCGGCGTGCGCAGCTCTCCGCGCGTCCGCACGGCGAACTCGCGCTCGGCTCCCTCGACGCGGCCGCCCGGGATCTCCGCGTTCCACGCGCGGATCGCGGTCTCGACGTCGCGGACGGTGAGCCCGCGCGCGGTCAGCGCCTGCGGCTCGATCCACACGCGCATGGCGTACTTGCGCTCGGCGCCGAGGAACACCGAGCCCACGCCCGGCAGGCGCTGGAGCTTCTCCTTCAGCACCTGATCGGCCACCTCGGTCAGCTCGAGGCCCGACCAGCGATCGCTGAACAGCGCGAGCCAGAAGATGGGCTGCGCGTTCGTGTCCACCTTCTGCACGATGGGATCGTCGGCCTCGGCCGGCAGCTCGCCGCGCACGCGTGACACGCGATCGCGCACGTCGTTGGCGGCGGCCTCGATTCCGCGCTGGAGCTCGAACTCGACCGTGATGACGGAGCCCTGCTCCTGGCTCGACGAGGTGATGCTCTTCACGCCCTCGAGCGTGGCGAGCTGCTCCTCGAGGACCTCGGTGATCTCCGTCTCGATGACGGACGGGCTGGCTCCGCGGTAGAGAGTGACGATCGACACGATCGGGGGATCGACGTCGGGATACTCGCGCACGGGCAGCCGCGTGAACGCCACGAGTCCGAACAGGATGATGACGACGCTCATCACGACGGCGAAGACGGGCCGCCTGATGGAGACCTCGGACAGCTTCACGGCGCGGCCCCGTCACGCGTGGCGGCGTCGTCCACGGGCATCACCTTGGCCCCGTCGAAGAGCTTCTGGTGTCCCGTGCGCACGATGCGCATGCCGGGCGACAGCCCCTCGCGCACCTCGACGAGGTCCGCCTCGCGGGTGCCGAGGACGACCGGCTGGCGCTTGACGGTGCCGTTCTCCTGCACGACGTAGACGAGCGCCTGCGTGCCCTCCGCGAAGACGGCCTCGCTGGGGACGGCGACGGCGTTCGCGCGCTCGGCGAGGACGACGTCGACGGTCGCCGACATGCCGGGCAGCAGCGCGCCGTCCGCGTTGTCCACGCGCGCGACGACCTGCGCGCTGCGCGTGCCCGCGTCGAGCATGGGATCGACGAGGCTCACGCTGCCCTCGAGCACCCGCCCCGGCGAAGCCGTCGTGGTGATCGACACGGAGGCCCCCGGCCGCAGCGTGGACATCAGCCGCTCGGGCGCGGAGAAGGCGACCTTCACCTGCTCGACCGCTGCGAGATCGGTCAGCGCCTCGCCCGCGTGGACGTAGGCGCCCGGGCTGACCCGTCGCGAGCCCAGCACGCCCGCGAACGGGGCCGTGACGACCATCTTGGCCACGTGCGACTCGGCGACGGTGACGTTGGCATCCGCCACCCGCAGGGCCGCGCGCGCGTTGTCGAGCGCCTGGGGCGCGGAGATCTCCTGGGCGACGAGTCGCTCGAGTCGCTGCTGCTCGGTGCGCGCGTTCTCGAGGAGGGCGCGCGCCCGTTCGAGCTCGGCGCGCGGCTGGGCCGCGTCGAGTCGCGCGAGCACGGCGCCGCGCGCCACGTGGCTGCCCTCGACGAAGGGGAGCTCCACGATGCGGCCGTCAACCTCGAAGACGATCGTGACGGACTCGGAGGGCTCGACCGTGCCGACGCCGGTGAAGCGATCGGCTATCCGCGTGGCCTTCACCTCGGTCGTCTCGACCGGCGTGGGGGGCATCTCGAACCCGCCTCCTCCCGCAGCAGGCCCCGGCTTCTTGCACGAGACGAGCAGGAGAAGGACCAGCAGGGCCGGGATCGAGCGTCTCAGGTGCGGACTCATCGAAGTTCCTCGTGCGGGGTCGCAAATACTACTGCGGACGCGCAAGCCGGGCACCGAAAACGGGCCCGGTCGGCTCGCGGAGAGGACCGAGCGGCAGGGGAGCGATCGGACGGTCTGATACCCTTCGCGCGGAGAGCATGACGACCGACACGCAGAAGAGCGACGCGCAGCGGCTTCGTGCGGAGTTGAAGGCGCTGTTTCGGGATCTCAACGAGATCCCGTGGAGCCCCGGCGGGACGACGGAGCCGCCGGCCATCGACGTGCTCGATCTTCCCGACGGCATCGAGATCCGCATCGACCTGAGCGCCGTCGGTCCCGAGCGCATGACGGTCGAGATGGCCGGCGACATGATGCGCATCCGGGGCGGACGGCAGGTGGAGGAGGAGGCGACGGCGGGCGCGGGCCGGCAGGCGAGTCGCCGCCGCCGCCAGTTCCTGCGCGGCCTCCAGATCCCCCCGACGCTCCGGCCCGAGACGCTCGAGGCCACCCTCACCAACGGCCTTCTCACCATCACGCTCGAGAAGCGCCTCCGCGGAGCGCGTCGAACCTAGATCGGCCGCACTCGCCTGGTTCATGACGCCGCGAAAATGGGGTCAGGCCCCATTTAAAATGGGGCCAGGCACCATTTAGCTGGCGGCATGCGCCGTCCGAGGCGGCGGCGTGCGTCAGCGGAGCCGGATCCCGGTGGGCCGTCGACGTCGCGACGATTCAGGATCGTCGCGGTCGATTCGGCGCGAGCGTCCGGCGGCCGCGTCGCATGCGAGGCGGGCGCAACGGCGGGATACGCTTGGGCACCGCGGAGGGGCGAGGCCGGACCCATGACGCAGATGGCCGTCGGCCGCACCCTCAACGGTCGAGGCGCATGAAGCTCCCCCATGCATGGCGAGCGCTCAACCATCGGGCGTACCGGCTCTTCTGGATCGGGCAGCTCGTCTCGCTGACCGGGAGCTGGATGCAGTCGGCCGCGCAGCAGTGGCTGGTCTACCGCCTCACCGGCTCGTCGCTGAGGCTGGGCGTCGTCATGATGGCCGCCACGCTGCCCGTGACGGTGCTCGCGCCGGTGGCCGGCGTGCTGATCGATCGCGCGGACAAGCGCCGGCTGTTGATGCGGCTCCAGGCGACGATGATGATGCTGGCCGTGGCGCTCGCCGTGCTCACGGCCACCGGCGTCGTCTCCTTCGTGCACGTCGTGATCCTGGCCTCCCTGGCCGGATGCGTGAACGCGTTCGACATGCCGGCGCGGCAGGCGTTCACGGCGGACATGGTGGCGCGCGAGGACCTCATGAGCGCCATCGCGCTGAACTCCTCGATCTTCAACGGCGCGCGGCTGTTCGGCCCGGCGGTGGCGGGGATCCTGGTCGCACGCCTCGGTGAGACGCCGGCCTTCGTCATGAACGCGCTGAGCTACGTCGCGGTGATCGCCGCGCTGCTCGCGATGAAGCTGCCGCAGGTGGCCGTCACGCGCGAGCTGAAGCATCCCTGGGTCGAGATGCGCGAGGGCGCCGCCTACCTGCTGCGCGATCGCAGCTCGCTCTCGCTCGTCGTCATGGTGGGCATCGCGTGCACGCTGACGTTCCCCTTCACGACGCTCGTGCCGGTCATCGCGGTCGAGCGCCTCGGCCTGGGCGCCGACGGGTTCGGCATGCTGGTGTCGTCCTTCGGCTTCGGCGCGCTGATCGGCGCCTCGATGCTCGCCGCGCTCTCCGCGCACCGCGACGCCGGACGCATGCTGATCGCCGCGCGCGGGGTGGCGTCCGTCGCGATAGCGGGCGTCGCCGTGTCCCGCTCGGTGCCGCTGTCATGCCTCGCGATGGCGGTGGCGGGCTGGGCGCTCATCACGCACCTCGCGACGAGCAACACGCTGATCCAGCTCCGCGTGCCCGACGAGCTGCGCGGCCGGGTGATGAGCTTCTACACCTGGTGCGCGGTCGGGACCGCGCCGTTCGGCGCCCTCTTCATGGGCGGCGTGGCAGAGCATCTCGGCGCGCCCGCCGCGCTGCTCATCGGCTCGGCCGCCTGCCTCGTGCTCATGGCGCTGGTGCCGCTCGCCCTGCGCCTGCGAAGCGCTCGTGCAGTAGGATCAACGGCATGAGCCGGCTGCCATCGCTCATGGAGCTTCACGAGCAGGATCCCGACGACGCCGATCTCCTGTTCATGATCGCGAGCGAGCACGTGACCGAGGGACGGCCCGCGGAGGCCATTCCATGGCTGCTGCGCTACGTCGAGCAGGGCCGCGACGTGGGCGCAGGCTGGGCGCTCCTCGCCGACTGCCACGAGGAGCTGGGCGATGCGATCGCCCTCCGCAGCGCGCTCGAGCGAGGCATCGAGGCGGCGCTGCGTGGGGGACATCCGTCCCTCGCCGGCGTGCTGCGATCGCGGCTGGACGAGATCTGATCCGCTTCAGGGGCTGATGGCATGCTGGCCCATGGACTGGAAGCTCTTCGCCACCACCTTCGCCGCGATATTCATCGCCGAGATCGGCGACAAGACGCAGCTCGCCACGCTCTCGTTCGCGTCGGGAGGGCGCTCGCGGCTGAGCGTCTTCGCTGGCTCGGCGCTGGCGCTGGTGATGACGTCGCTCATCGCTGTGCTCGCGGGCGAGGCCGTGAGCCGCGTGATCCCGCCCATCTGGATTCGCCGGGCCGCCGGGCTGCTTTTTCTCGTGCTGGGCGCGCTGTTCCTCCTGCGCCCCCCGGCGGCGGCAGGCTGAACCGTCCTTGCGGTGCTACCATGACGGGCAATCATAGGGTGACCGTCGAAGGCGAGGGCGGGGGGAGGCTCGCGGAGGTGACGGGGGCGGCCGGCGGCTAAAGGGGTGGCCGGATTCATGCCGATGACCCACATTGTTCCCGGGAGTCCCATGCTCAAGCCCGTCCCCCTCCTGCCATGCCTTCTCCTCGCGCTGACCGTCGTCGGCGCACCGCGCCATCCGTCCTCCCAGGAGGCCAGGCCGCGCACGCCCGCCGCCGCCTCGCCCGCCGGACTCGTGCGCTCCCGCAACGCCGTCCAGGCCGTGGGCGACCACGTCGCGACCGTCACCTTCTCGGAGGGCTGTGCCCAGTCCGGGCTCGGCGTGGGGGTCGCCTTCGACGGGGAGAACCTGTGGTTCTCATGCGCCAGCCAGTCGCCGGATCTCTTCCGCGGCAACCCCCTCACGGGCCTCGTCGACGCCTCGTTCACCATCGTGGGCGGCCTCGGGGCCCTGGTCTACGACTGCACCGACAACTCGATCCTCGCCGGCTGGGGCGGCGGCGACCCCAACGGGAGCGTTCGCAAGATCCAGCTCGACGCGAGCCAGAACGTGACCAGCTCGAGCATCCTCTTCGACGCCGGGCCGCATCCCGTCGTGTGCGGCCTCGACGACGGCATCGCCCTCGACGTCACCTCGGTCCCGCGCATGGTGTACCTGAGCGACGACTGCACGACGACGGTGCACCGGTACCACTACGACGGCACGCACGACGAGCTCGTCGACGATTCGCCCTGGACCGGCCCGGACTGCTACAACAGCGGCCTCGCGCTCGGCGGCGACGATCTCTACCAGGGCGCCAACGGCTGCGGCCACGTCTACGTGCACTCGAAGACGCCGTGGCCGATGGCCGGCCCGAACAGCTTCGACTTCAGCACGATCGTCCCGAACGATCCCGGCTTCCGTGACGAGGGACTGGCCTGCGACGACGCCAGCTTCGCCGTGGACGTCATGTGGTCGATGGAGGCCTACGAGCCGCGGCGTGCCAACGCCTTCGAAATCCCGGAGGGCTCGTGCCTGAGCTGCGCCGTGGTGCCGCCGAATCCCTGCGAGTGCGTCCAGGGGCAGCCCCCCGACGAGGACGAGGAGCCGCCCGTGATCTCCGGGGTGCCGCCGGACGCTATCGTCCCCTGCGACGACGTCCCGCCTGCCGCCGTGGTCTCGGCGAGCGACGCCTGCGATCCCGCGCCGGTCCTCTCCTTCGACGAGAGCGAGGAGCCCGGTGACTGTCCCGCCGAGCGGGTGATCACGCGGACGTGGACGGCGAGGGACGCCTGCGGCAACGAGTCCGTCGCCGTCCAGGTGATCACGGTCGTGGACGACGTCGCGCCGACGCTCGTGGGGATCCCGGCCGACGCGGAGATCCGCTGCGTGCCGGTGCCGGATCCGGCTGCGCCCTCGGCGGTGGACGCCTGTGATCCCGCGCCCGCGCTCCGCTTCCACGAGCTCCGCATCGACGGGGACTGCGCCGAGCACTACGTGCTCGAGCGCACCTGGGAGGCGGAGGATGCCTGCGGCAACGTCGCGAGCGCCACGCAGCGCATCGACGTCCACGATGCCGCCCCGCTGTCCCTCCAGGCCCCCCCCGACATGCAGGTCGAGTGCTCGCAGGTTCCGCCGGCGCCGGAGCTCGTCGCCATCGGCGCCTGTGATCCCGCGCCGCCCGTGGTCTTCGTCGAGGATCGCATCCCCGGCCGCTGCCCGAACGTGTACCAGCTCGTGCGCACGTGGACGGTGATCGACGACTGCGGTCGCAGCGCCGCCGCGCGGCAGGTCCTCAGCGTCGTGGACACGACACCGCCGCACCTCAGCGGCATGAGGAGGGCCTGCCTGTGGCCTCCCAACCACTGGATGGTCTGCCTCACGGGCGCCGACTTCGAGCTGGCCGTGACCGACGACTGCCCGGGTACGCTGACGGTGCGCATCACCGGCTGCCAGTCCGATCAGCCCGAGGACGATCGGGGCGACGGGCACTTCGAGCCGGACTGCGTCGTCAACGCGGACGGCTCGGTCTGCGCCCGGGCCGAGCGCCAGGGCACCGTCCCCGGCGGCCGCCACTACGGAGTGCTCGCCATCGCCGTCGATGCCTGCGGGAACGAGAGCGCGCCGACGATCGTCGGCGACATCTACGTGCCGCATGACCAGAGCCCGCACGAGGACTGCCTCGACCCGACGAAGGTCGGCATCAAGAACGGACCGCACACGTCGCGACGCTGATCCGGATCGCGGTCGGCGGCGCGCGCGTGCGCACTCCGGAGGGCATCGATGTTTCAGCCGCGATCCCTGCTCGTCCTGCTGATGCTCGCGAGCGGGCCGCCCGCCGAGGCGCGGCGCAAGGCGGCGCGCGTGGGGCCTGCCGGCGAGGCTTCGCCCTCGGCAGGGCAGGCGGCGGGCACGCCGGTCGTGCTGCCCGCTGATGCCGAGATCGATGCGCTGCTCCTCGGGCTCGCGGGCGACTACGAGGTCCGCAAGGAGTCGCGCGATCGGCTGGTGGCGCGCGGCAAGACGATCACCCCCCGCCTCGTGTCCCACCTCGCGGATCCGAGCTGGGAGTACCGCTGGGAGATCGTGAACGTGCTCGGCTATCTCGAGGACGAGGCTGCGGTGCCGGGCCTGGTCGAGCGCGTCGTCGCCGATCCGAACCGCCACGTCCGCTGGCGCTCCCTCTGGGCCGTGGCGGTGACCGATCCGGAGGGACGGCATGCGCCGCCGCTCCTGCGCGGAGCTCGACGGCCGCGCGGCGCTCCGTCGCTGGAACGCCGCGATCGGCCTGACGATGTTCGACGATCCGGGCGTCGTCCCGCTGATCCACGACGGGCTGAGCAGCGCCGACTGGTGGATCCGGTGGGAGGCCGTCAACGCGCTCGGCCGCGTGCACGACGAGCGCAGCAGCGGGCTGCTCGCGCCCATCCTCGCGCGGGACAGCGACGCCTCCGTTCGCAGGGAGGCCACGTTCGTCCTCGGCGTCATCTGCGACGCGAAGGCTCGCGAGCTGCTGGCGCTGGGTGTCGACGACGCCGATCCCCAGGTGCGCTGGCGGGCAGCCATGGGGCTCGGCAGGTGCGAGGATCCGAGCGCGGAGCCGCTCCTGCGGCAGCGGTTCGAGACGGAGGGCGACGAGCTCGTGCGCACCCGCATCCAGGAGGCGCTCGATCGCCTCGCCCGGAAGCGCCAGCCTTCCGCGCGGCGGGCGTCATGACGCCGGCGCCGGATCGGCTCTCGAGGCCGGCTCCCGGGCGCCCAGCCGTCAGGGTTGCCGTGATAGCATTTCGGGCCGGAGAGGGAGGGCTCGCCGAGATCATGACGGCGCAGGTTCCGATGCCATGGAGGGCTCCGTTTCTCGATCCCGTGAAGGAGAGTCGATGAGCTCGCTTGCATCGAGGAGCATTCTCGCCATCGCCGCGATCTGCTGGATCGCAGAGGCCGCCGTCGCAGCCGAGGCCGTCGCGCCCCAGGGCCCGAGCGCCGCCGCGGCGACC